>Ga0209164_1000407_pt1 | contig 107440 bp, 89 predicted proteins | sample MTBNYHSulfiMetaG_FD_187458 | JGI IMG/M metagenome (GOLD analysis project Ga0209164, IMG submission 187458) | Enrichment culture microbial communities from rom New York Harbor, USA that are MTBE-degrading - MTBE-NYH (New York Harbor Sulfidogenic)... | ecosystem: Environmental > Aquatic > Marine...
TAGGAAAGGAGGAAGAAAGGCAACAGAAAGGTAGAATCAATAACCAGGGCACTCACCAGGGCTAGATAATACCAAGTGGGTCAATTAAGTTGGCCCTGGGGTGGGTCAATAAACGTGGCCCTTGACAGGGGGCGACCAAGACCATTGCTAAGGGCCAGCGGTTGATGAAGTTTCAATCCACGCCCCCGCGTGGGGGGCGACTGGTCGGCCCGGCAGTGCTGGCAGACATGGGGAGTTTCAATCCACGCCCCCGCGTGGGGGGCGACCACATGCCCCCGTCCGCCTCGAACAAAGCCGCCTGTTTCAATCCACGCCCCCGCGTGGGGGGCGACCTGCGGCGGATTTTTCACCATGCACGTGGCCCCGTTTCAATCCACGCCCCCGCGTGGGGGGCGACCACATGCCCCCGTCCGCCTCGAACAAAGCCGCCTGTTTCAATCCACGCCCCCGCGTGGGGGGCGACATAAAACTCGTCCTCCGCGATGGTCTGGACCGTGGTTTCAATCCACGCCCCCGCGTGGGGGGCGACCGCCGCCCCGCCCCGCGACATCCTCCATGAACTAGTTTCAATCCACGCCCCCGCGTGGGGGGCGACCCGATACATCAGGTCATACAAGCGATTATAGGGCTGTTTCAATCCACGCCCCCGCGTGGGGGGCGACTACATCGCCTGCCGACAAAAATGGTCCAACGGAGTTTCAATCCACGCCCCCGCGTGGGGGGCGACCAGCCGCGGAATTTTTATGATATATTTTTTGGAAGTTTCAATCCACGCCCCCGCGTGGGGGGCGACTCCAGGAGGTCGCTGCCGATCACCTCGATGCCGTGTTTCAATCCACGCCCCCGCGTGGGGGGCGACAAAGGTCGGCCGAGCCTGGGTGATAAAATCCATTGTTTCAATCCACGCCCCCGCGTGGGGGGCGACTTGGGTCCAGCCGTATTTCGGGGGACAGTCGGCCGGTTTCAATCCACGCCCCCGCGTGGGGGGCGACGGGGATGTCCGCGAACCCCTCGACGTCCATCCGGGTTTCAATCCACGCCCCCGCGTGGGGGGCGACCAATCGTCGCAGGGAACCAACTCCATCTTAATCTGTTTCAATCCACGCCCCCGCGTGGGGGGCGACATGAAAGTTTTCCAGTAAACTATTGAAAACATTGAGTTTCAATCCACGCCCCCGCGTGGGGGGCGACCTAAGGATTCATCAAATCACCGCTCACGGGGCAAAGTTTCAATCCACGCCCCCGCGTGGGGGGCGACGCGGCACTTGCGGCCGCCAAGGGCAAACCGGAGCCGGTTTCAATCCACGCCCCCGCGTGGGGGGCGACAGTGCAACTTATTCCCTAAATGCCCTTTAGTCTCTGTTTCAATCCACGCCCCCGCGTGGGGGGCGACAAAAGGCCAAGGGCCAGGCGCAGAGGGTAGACGAGGTTTCAATCCACGCCCCCGCGTGGGGGGCGACTGCTGGAGGATGACACCTACGGCAGCGTAATCTTGTTTCAATCCACGCCCCCGCGTGGGGGGCGACGCCCTGCAGGATCGTTCCTGTGGCCGCCGTGAACGTTTCAATCCACGCCCCCGCGTGGGGGGCGACGTGGCCGCCCGAATCGATCACCCTGATCTGGATTGTTTCAATCCACGCCCCCGCGTGGGGGGCGACTTATGTCTTTTACGACGGTATAATATTTTGTTTGTTTCAATCCACGCCCCCGCGTGGGGGGCGACATGAGGGCACTCATACCAGGTCAATCGTTCATCGGTTTCAATCCACGCCCCCGCGTGGGGGGCGACATACCGGGCTGGTTGTGATCGACGGAGTCCAGGAGTTTCAATCCACGCCCCCGCGTGGGGGGCGACAAAGCTGCGCCCTCGCTGCCAGTTCCTGCTCCAATGTTTCAATCCACGCCCCCGCGTGGGGGGCGACCCACATGCCCAAACGGGTGGCCCGGATATGGCTGGTTTCAATCCACGCCCCCGCGTGGGGGGCGACCCGCGTGGATGCCCTGCACATCCTCCTCCAGCATGTTTCAATCCACGCCCCCGCGTGGGGGGCGACGGCGGGAATTTTTTACGCCTGGCGGATCGAGGCGGTTTCAATCCACGCCCCCGCGTGGGGGGCGACTCGCCAAAAATAATATCACCGCCATCGCCCATAAGTTTCAATCCACGCCCCCGCGTGGGGGGCGACGATTCGCCCACCAAAGCCAGGCGCCACTTCGTAAGTTTCAATCCACGCCCCCGCGTGGGGGGCGACCCCAAAATCCTGCCAGTTGTCCATGGCCCGAAAGAGTTTCAATCCACGCCCCCGCGTGGGGGGCGACGCTGGTTATTCGGCTGCGCCGCGACGGGAAATGGGTTTCAATCCACGCCCCCGCGTGGGGGGCGACGCGTCCGGGGGAGGCGTGGCGGGATGGATGGCGGGTTTCAATCCACGCCCCCGCGTGGGGGGCGACCCGGGGTGCTGATCCACGAGACCGAGCTGCGGGTGTTTCAATCCACGCCCCCGCGTGGGGGGCGACTTTCCCGGACTTGGACGTCCGGGACCAACAGCCGGTTTCAATCCACGCCCCCGCGTGGGGGGCGACTGCCATTATTGTGAGTTGGCGCTGACGGCCGAGGTTTCAATCCACGCCCCCGCGTGGGGGGCGACCGGATCGAGGTGGATCAGCGGCTGGACCGGGGCGTTTCAATCCACGCCCCCGCGTGGGGGGCGACTATTAAGATCGACAAGCCGCCCGGACATACCTGGGTTTCAATCCACGCCCCCGCGTGGGGGGCGACAGGTGGTGGTGATTTCCACGCACAACGGCGAGGAGTTTCAATCCACGCCCCCGCGTGGGGGGCGACTACGCCGCGTATCAGGCCCTGGCCAAGACGACGTTTCAATCCACGCCCCCGCGTGGGGGGCGACCGGGGAGCCTCTGGCGGTCCGGTACGAGGACCATTGTTTCAATCCACGCCCCCGCGTGGGGGGCGACCCCAGGACGCCTGGACCAAAACGAATTGGGGTGTGTTTCAATCCACGCCCCCGCGTGGGGGGCGACGCGGGCGGTGATCGACGAGGCCGCGCATCACGAGTTTCAATCCACGCCCCCGCGTGGGGGGCGACCGATGGGCGCGTTGACCGCCAGGCCGGTGATGTGTTTCAATCCACGCCCCCGCGTGGGGGGCGACCGATCAAAAACGACGACATCGGCATAATCGACCGTTTCAATCCACGCCCCCGCGTGGGGGGCGACACCTGGCCCTCCTGGATACCCAGGTGGTTGTAGTGTTTCAATCCACGCCCCCGCGTGGGGGGCGACCGTTGAAATCGATGAAGACGAGGTGCGGGAATGTCTGTTTCAATCCACGCCCCCGCGTGGGGGGCGACTCGAGGCCAAATCGGCGGCCTGGGGCATCGCGCGAGTTTCAATCCACGCCCCCGCGTGGGGGGCGACCCGACCAGCGCGGTCGGGGCCACGTGCATGGTGAAGTTTCAATCCACGCCCCCGCGTGGGGGGCGACGTGGCCCGGATTCAGGCCCTGGCCGTGCGGCGGAAAGTTTCAATCCACGCCCCCGCGTGGGGGGCGACAGGCGGCCCCGTCCGAGCAGGTGGCGTTGCCGGTGTTTCAATCCACGCCCCCGCGTGGGGGGCGACTTCAGCCGCACTGGGTCTGCTGGGACCCTGAGGAGTTTCAATCCACGCCCCCGCGTGGGGGGCGACTGAGTTTTAGCCAGCACAAATCGGAAGCCTACGAAGTTTCAATCCACGCCCCCGCGTGGGGGGCGACTTGGGGTCGTCCAGCAGGCCGATCCGCTCCGAGGTTTCAATCCACGCCCCCGCGTGGGGGGCGACCCTGACTGGTCAGGCCGCCGGCCGTGGTGTTTAAGTTTCAATCCACGCCCCCGCGTGGGGGGCGACGCCCGGGAGACCGGCAACATTTTGGGCAATATCAGTTTCAATCCACGCCCCCGCGTGGGGGGCGACGGAGGCGGCTTGGTACGAGCAGATCGACAACTGCGTTTCAATCCACGCCCCCGCGTGGGGGGCGACGAAGCAGATCACCGGCCTGGCCGATTTGTTCGCCGTTTCAATCCACGCCCCCGCGTGGGGGGCGACCTCCCTCCAGCGATCCTGAAAATGCTCGCTCAGGTGTTTCAATCCACGCCCCCGCGTGGGGGGCGACGGCGTAATCCTCCAGGTCCGACCCGGCCTGAGCCGTTTCAATCCACGCCCCCGCGTGGGGGGCGACCACTGATACGTCAGCCCGGTCCGGTCGCTCTGCCGTTTCAATCCACGCCCCCGCGTGGGGGGCGACCGGTTATATCACGCCAAAAACGGGGTGTCAACTCGTTTCAATCCACGCCCCCGCGTGGGGGGCGACCAACAAAGGAGGGAGAAAGGAAATGACATTAAGAGTTTCAATCCACGCCCCCGCGTGGGGGGCGACCCCAGCGGGCCAGAGGTTCAACGGCTGGAGGCGGTTTCAATCCACGCCCCCGCGTGGGGGGCGACCGACAGCGGCAAAAAAAAATTGGAGCAGGCGGGGGTTTCAATCCACGCCCCCGCGTGGGGGGCGACGGCCAACGTGGTCATGTTGCCGTGGCCACTGGTGTTTCAATCCACGCCCCCGCGTGGGGGGCGACAGTTTGCTACTTTTTAACCCCCTTAACGGCCGTGTTTCAATCCACGCCCCCGCGTGGGGGGCGACAGAGGGAAACACGTACACTTGGGAACAAGACCTGGTTTCAATCCACGCCCCCGCGTGGGGGGCGACGTTGAGGAGATTTTGGAAACCTGGAGGGGAAATGGTTTCAATCCACGCCCCCGCGTGGGGGGCGACAGATACTGGCCGCTTAAGAAGCATCGGCTCAAGAGGTTTCAATCCACGCCCCCGCGTGGGGGGCGACAGCTGGGCATTCCAGTGTCCAGCTTGTCCAAAACTGTTTCAATCCACGCCCCCGCGTGGGGGGCGACATGCAAATCCCGTTCCAAGATACACTTTGTTTGGTTTCAATCCACGCCCCCGCGTGGGGGGCGACTCCTGACAATTTGTCACTGTTCCGACCCCGATGAGTTTCAATCCACGCCCCCGCGTGGGGGGCGACCTCCTATTACCCCGTGGGTGGTGGTGATGTGATGTTTCAATCCACGCCCCCGCGTGGGGGGCGACATTATAATCAAGATCGCGAAATAAAGGAGAAGGAGTTTCAATCCACGCCCCCGCGTGGGGGGCGACTCGACGCTCAACGTTGCTTTTTTTTGTTGCCTAAGTTTCAATCCACGCCCCCGCGTGGGGGGCGACGCATTCAGCGCCACCCGCCTGGGTTTGGGAAAAGGTTTCAATCCACGCCCCCGCGTGGGGGGCGACGCCGCTGTCTCATGGCCTCGGAGCGCTCGTTGATGTTTCAATCCACGCCCCCGCGTGGGGGGCGACGTGATCGGGATCGGCGTGTCCTTTCCGTATTTGCGTTTCAATCCACGCCCCCGCGTGGGGGGCGACTTGTCCAGGGCTTGAGGTTTGGTCTTGAGCACCCGTTTCAATCCACGCCCCCGCGTGGGGGGCGACCAGCTCGATCAGCTTGTACGACCATTGGTCGCCGTGTTTCAATCCACGCCCCCGCGTGGGGGGCGACTTGCTTGTTTGGTAGCTTGGTACCAACGAGAGAGTTTCAATCCACGCCCCCGCGTGGGGGGCGACAACGGACCGTCGACATCCTAATGCCAACGGTCAAAGTTTCAATCCACGCCCCCGCGTGGGGGGCGACATTTGGATCGTGCGTTAAATGCGATATCTTGAATGAGTTTCAATCCACGCCCCCGCGTGGGGGGCGACAGCGTCAAAATCAGCCTGAAGGTCTTGTTTCCATTGTTTCAATCCACGCCCCCGCGTGGGGGGCGACTTGTCTTCCACAAAAGTTTCCTCGGTAAACTTATGCGTTTCAATCCACGCCCCCGCGTGGGGGGCGACACCGGGAAAGATGAACTGCTTATCATAGTTGATGTTTCAATCCACGCCCCCGCGTGGGGGGCGACTGAACGAATGTGTGACAAGGTAATGTGGCACCAGTTTCAATCCACGCCCCCGCGTGGGGGGCGACGCGTCAAAATCAGCCTGAAGGTCTTGTTTCCATTGTTTCAATCCACGCCCCCGCGTGGGGGGCGACTGAGTTCCGCCATCTCGTTGACCTGGAGGTCGTGGGTTTCAATCCACGCCCCCGCGTGGGGGGCGACTGTAGAAGGACGTAAGTTAAACCTTACGTCCCAAGTTTCAATCCACGCCCCCGCGTGGGGGGCGACCCGGGAATTCCAGGTCCATTCGGTTGCGTTCCCAGTTTCAATCCACGCCCCCGCGTGGGGGGCGACCCCATAATTCCCACAATTCCCGGTCATAGGACCGGGTTTCAATCCACGCCCCCGCGTGGGGGGCGACGCTAAAGGAAAAATATACAGCATATTCATGGGTAGTTTCAATCCACGCCCCCGCGTGGGGGGCGACCGTATCTGTCTTGACTTTTAAAATCTCGCCAGAGGTTTCAATCCACGCCCCCGCGTGGGGGGCGACGAAACGACATGAGGCCCTGGACGCGGCTATCGGCGTTTCAATCCACGCCCCCGCGTGGGGGGCGACGGCGATACACCGGTTATCCCGAACGGCCAAACCAGTTTCAATCCACGCCCCCGCGTGGGGGGCGACCTGTGGAACATCCAACAAGAGTTTGAGCGGAATGTTTCAATCCACGCCCCCGCGTGGGGGGCGACTGAAGTTTTTGCAGGACCGGCTCGGTCTCGAACACGTTTCAATCCACGCCCCCGCGTGGGGGGCGACTGACCGAGGAGCGGAAACCGCAGGTAGTGACCGATGTTTCAATCCACGCCCCCGCGTGGGGGGCGACGCCGATCATCAAGAACGAGTAGCCGGCCCCCATCGTTTCAATCCACGCCCCCGCGTGGGGGGCGACGCGAAACAAATATCGTGCAGAGGCAGCCCGAACGTGTTTCAATCCACGCCCCCGCGTGGGGGGCGACTCTTTGACCCAGCCATACCGCCGGCCATGACCAGTTTCAATCCACGCCCCCGCGTGGGGGGCGACCAAGACCTCGGCCATGAATTCCAGGTCCTCCAGGTTTCAATCCACGCCCCCGCGTGGGGGGCGACTCGATAAACTACCGAAAACATTGAAAATTATGCAGGTTTCAATCCACGCCCCCGCGTGGGGGGCGACCGTAACTATTATTTTATAAATTATTTCAACCTAAAACAAATGAAAATCCGCGAGCCCATCACTCTATCCTCAACTCCAAACAATTTTTCAAAGAGCTGTAAAGATAATTCATATAATTACCTTTACTTATCATAAGCGCGGAACCCCCGCCCTTTCCATGTCTGCTTCAGGTTCGCGCTCCCAGTCAGACAATCAAAGGACCTTCAGGATCATAGCCCGGCTTGGCCCCCACATGCTCCACCCGCTTTTTCCAGTTGGCCCCGAGAAAATAGAAGCGCAAGCTGTCTTTGTCCGGGTCTATTTCTTCGATCAGGCGATTGCGCAGGGCCGTCCATTGGGCCGGCTCGATCAGACATTCGAAAACCGAAAGCTGGACCCGCTGCCCGACATTTTTGCAGGCTTTAGCCACGCGCTGGAGCCGCCGCCGGCCTTCCGGGGTCTGAGTGTTGACGTCGTAAGTGACCAGGACCATCATAACGGCCTCACTTCCAAATAAACGGCGGGTACCCGTCCAGATCGCCGCGCAGGTGGCGGGCCATCAGCATGGCCTGCACATAAGGCAGCAGTCCGAGAGGAATGGTTTCGTCCAGGAAGGGATGGCGGATTTCTTCCTGCTTGCGCTTCTGATAGGCCACCAGCACTTCTTTCCGGGTCGGATCATCCATGAGCACGGCCCCGGTTTCGGTCCGGGTGAAACCTTTGCCTTTGACCTGCTGCCGATTGACCAGGGACAGGGCCAAGCGGTCGGCCAGATAAGGCCGGAACTCCTCCATGAGGTCCAGGGCCAAGCCGGGCCGGCCCGGCCGATCCCGGTGGAGAAAGCCGACGGCCGGGTCCAGGCCCACGGTTTCCAAGGCCGACGAGACGTCATGAACAACCAGGGTGTACAAAAAAGACAAGAGGGCGTTCATGTTGTCCAAAGGCGGACGGCGGCTCCGTTCATTGAAAAAGAAGGCCTCTTTCTGCCCGGTGATAAGATGATCGAAGAGGCCGAAGTAAATTTTGGCTGCTTCGCCTTCCCGGCCGCGGACCAGTTCCAAAGGCGCGGGCCGTCGCAAACCGTCCATGATGTCGGCCAGTTGGCGGACTCCCATTTCCAAGGCCGGGGTATGATCGGACTCCGGCCGGTCTCGAACGGCCCGCATCAGGACGTTGCGGCTGTTGGCTATCTTGGCCAGGACGATGGACCGGGCGATTTCGGCCGAGCGGTCCAGGTCGTCGGCCCGGCGATATTGTTCCCGGCGCAAAAGGACGTTGCCTGAGACCGGCCCCTGGACCCGGGCCCAGAAACGGCCGTTTTCGCTCATGAAGGAGATGGACACGTTTCTTTGGCCGCAAAGCTGCATCAGGGGCGGACTGCAGGAGACCTGGCCGAAGCAGACAATGCCGTCCAGGGTGTGGATGGGCAGGCGCAGTTTGGTTTCATGGTCCACCCGGACCAGGACCGTTTCTCCTTCTCGGGCCAGGTAGGCCCCTTGGCTGGTCACGTAAAGGGTGTTGAGCAGACGCCTCATGTCAGCCCTCCTCCAGCCCGGGCGGCTCATAAGCCGCGGCCAGCAGATAGTCGGCCACCTTCCGCCGCGAACCCGTGGTCTTGGGCAGACATTGATCGACCAGGGAGCAGGACCGGCACTTTTTCTCATATCTGGCCTGGGGCGTGACGGCCCGGCGGGTCAGTTCATGGAGCCTGGCCGCGGCGGCTTCGGTCTGCCGGCGAAGTTCCGGGTTAAAATCGACGTGATGCCGGCGTCGCGGCTGACCGTAAAAGATAGCACCGGCCGGCACTTCCGTCTGGAGCATTTCTTCGAGGCACAGGGCCTGGGCGCAGAGTTGGATTTCATCGCACGGCTCGGGTTTGGGCCGGCCTCGTTTGTATTCGATGGGTTCGGGTCGCCACAATCCGGTCAGACCGGGCAAGGAAATGCCGGCTTCCCCTTGATGGAATTCGACCACGTCAGCCACGCCGGTCAGGCCGAGTCTGAGGCAGCGCAGGCGCAGTCCCCGGGTGACCCGCAAATCCTTCCTGGTCTCCGGCCGATGTTCATGGGCTTGCTCGTGGAGAATCCGGCCTTCGGCGGTCAAGGGATTTTCGGCCCAAATCTGCTCCAAATGAATCAAGGCCCATTGGCGCTCGCAAAAGATAAGGTGCTGGAGCGCCGAAACGGGCAAGAGTTCGTCTTCTTCATACATCACAACATCTCATGCACCGTGATCCCCGACGGCAGATCGGTCTTGTCCACCGTGACCGTGTAATCTGAAAAAGCCCGGGCCGGGCGGTCCTGGACATTCCTAGCTATCTTAACCCGCTCAAACAACTTGTGGGCCGGAGCATTGCCCAACTTGCTTTCATGCTCAAAGACGACCACCTTGCGCGAGGCCATTTCCCCACGGGCAGCGGAATGGTCATGTTCGAACATCATTTTTAAAGCCTGCCACAAGAAATCAAGATCATCCGTAGTAAAGCCCGTATCTTCTGCTAAATGAGGCGAAACAAAGCCATGGGCGACATAAAGGCCGTAAGGAACGATGGTCTTACGACCCATGGTGCGGTTATCCCAATTTTGTTGCTCGGCTTCCCGCTCTGTGGTCACAGCCATGCGGGTGATTGATTGTTCGAGTGAGGTGATGGGGTCAACGGAGCGAGAAAAGGCGATTTGGACTGGGCCGCGAACTTGGCCACAATTTATTTCAGTAGACATCACTGCTCCAAACATGCGGACATCAAAAAAGGTTTGACACATCCATGCTCGGGCCTCAGAGACTTGCCCCGCCTTTTCCTTGCCTTTGGCGTCAGGTTTCAGCCCCAGGGCATCATAAGCCCGTTGATGTTGCTGGTTGAGAATGGCTTTCTCCTTGATGTAGATATCATACCCAGGCCGAGGAGCATTTTTTTCAGGATCGAATTGGTTCAAACAAATGAAGTTTCGAATTTTCCGCTTCAGACATACATCGGAGACAAGACCCAAGCCGGTCTCTGGATCGATACGGGGAGCATTGCCGGCATCGGGATCGCCGTTAGGATTGCCGTTGATGACGTCGAAGAGGAGAAGAAAATCGTAACGATGGTTGATAATGCCCATAATAACTACTCCTTTCAAACTTGAATCAAATTAGTTGGTGACTCCGTCAATTTTTTGCCCCACAAATAGGCGCGAGGGGCTGCGGGGTGGTCATTTTCCCAGGCAGTTCGTTCTTCTTTGGACATCCACAACCATTTTCGCATCTGGTGATATCCTAAGACGAACAGGCCTTGTTGCTCCAAATCTAAATAAGCGGGGAATCCTTTTTTATCGGGGTCAAACCGGTCAGCTATTTCGTCCATCAGTCGTTCCAGCCGATAAACCAAGCCGCCTTTATCTTGATCCTGGGCCTTGCGTGCGTGGTTGCGGGCGTTTTTAAGCAGACGGACAAATACGCTTTTCGGGGTAGCGGAAGCGCCACTGAAGTAACGGTCGACCACGGTGGCGTTCACGTCACCCAAGGCCTCTTGCTGTAATCTTTCCAAGACGGCCAGAAGTTGGCCCAACATGTAACCTTGACTATGGTTGTTCGGGTCCATGTCGCGTTTTACCTCCAGATAGTTGGTGGTTTCCGGGAAAAAACGTTTACGGCGATTAAGCACGGCTTTAATCAGAGCCGCCCGTGCGTCACGCCGATAAGAATCCGACCATTCATCTCCTCCAATCTCGGCCCTCGTTCGTTCCAAAGCTCGCTGTAAAACAGAAAATGGATAAGACGTTCCTTTTAAAACGGCCCCGAGCATCTGTCCAATCAATGGCGCGGGAATCTGTTTGCTTTCGCCCCAAGGGGCCAGTGATCGAAGAAGGAGGCTCATCGGCGGTTGGGGCGGGAGGGGGCCTTTTTTGGGAGGTGGTGTGTTATGGACGATGTCCAAGTCCGCAAAGTGGGCGGCCAGATGTCGAGCCGCTTCGGCCACCGTGGATTCGAGCCAACTACGAACAATGATCCGACCTTGAGTCCCTGTGAGGGTCAAGGCGTAGAATGCTGACGGATTGTCTATATCTGGCGTTTGACCGTTCCAAACGCATTGATAAAGAGCTTTGACAGCATCCTGATCAGCCTCCATTATGCCGGCAAAGGCATCTGCAAAATCGTCTCCGCTTTCTTCCGCTGACCAATACAACACAACAGTGTCGGAACTTAGTCTAAGATTTCTTTTTGGTAAACTGAGACCCGGCTCATGAGGGTTGGGCCAGGCCGGATCGATAAGACGGGCCATGGCCGTGGCGCAGGCTTCAGCCGCCTGTCTGGAGATTGGCGCGTTCTCGTTTCGCCTCCAGCCGTAAGACTCGAAAGCATTGGCGTTGTATGAGACCAAGGACACACCTTTGGGCGTTCCGCCGGGAACTTTGACTTGAGGGAACAGAGGTATTGTATCGAACGATTGGTTTGTGACCAAACATTGATGGTCGCCGTTTTCTTCCGTTGATGGATTTCTTTCATTAGTCCAGAAACGACGAACCGCCCCTCGTTCGGTCACCAACTGATCTACGTCAGGTTCATAGACGAACCCAAACAAGTCATTAGAGTTGCATTCTTCGGGAAGCTCTACTGACTGACGCCTCTGACGGATGTCATCTAGGAATTGGTAGACCGCGTAGACAGCCTCGTCACCGGAGCCTTCGGCCCATCTTTTGACTTCTTCACGAAACCAATCAGCCCGTTTCATAGACTCTTCGGTCGTGAATTTACCTTGCAGGTCTTTGCCGAATACATACAAAGCGTTGTCTAAAAGTCGTCCCGGTTTTGCTTTTTTTCCGGACTTTTGAGGCTGTATCGGGACAACGAACTTTTTTGGAATTGGTTTTGGATTTTTCTTCCCCGGTGAGGGAGGGACATAGTGGGTGCCTTGCGGCTTTCCAAGAATCTTTCCATCTTTGGAAAGTCGAATGATCCAAGCGATAGGTTTCGACTCGTAATCTGGATCTGCCATCAACCCTTCACGCTGAGCCAATTTATAGAGTGCCTGGAGGATCATGCCCCTTCTCCTTTCTCCCGACGGATAAACAGGCTTGCCGTTTCGGCGGGCACGGTCAAAACACCTTTTTCCAGCCGAGCCTCAAAAAAGAAGGGGGTATTACGTTGGCGGCTGTACTCGATGTCCCAGAGCATTAAACCCAGGTCGCGGTCTTCCTTAATCGGTTCGGGATGACCATCGGCTGGTAAAACGTCGGCGACAAATTCCCGACAGCCTAGATAGGGTTGGTGGAAATGCTGGCCTTTTTCCACCCGACGCCGGAACATTTCAACGAACTTGTTGACGTTGTCGTCAGAGCCGGCCTTATCGGTCATTATGAAATAAGCGTCGACCACATAATCCACATCGCTTAGGGCCACCGTGTTGCGCTGGGCCCGATTAGATTCAAGGTCGGCAAAATAAACGGGAGCGGGGCCACCTTTGCGAATGACGGTTGCGGACGGTGTTGCGGCCTTTTTGTTCACCTCATTCCGCCTAAATGCGGTGAACTTAATCTCCTTGAGGACCTTGATACGTTCTATTCGCCAGAGAATAGCCGGTTTCCAGAGCACGGCTTCCAGGAGTCCCCTGGCCGCGGACGGGGTCATGATAGGGTAGGACACTCGCTCCGTCTTAAGTTCTGGTCTGGTGAAACAGGCCAGCGGCCCACGCGCCCGCAGACTAAGAGTGGGGCTGGTGAGCGGAACACCCATGATCACACCTCCTTATGTTGAATGGTTGAGAAATCCACGCCCTCCGTGGAGGGCGACTCTTGTCGCCGGGATAAAAAATAACAAATCTTTTTCAATCCACCCTTCGTCAATATTAAAATATAACTAATCTAAAGATTTGTCAAGCTATTTTTCAAATTTATTTTCTTTTTAAGAAATATCAATTATTAAAATTACATACATGTCAATTATGTCAGCCCACCACTAGGGCTTCTGCATCCGCTTGAGGTTCTTCTTCATCAAGCAGACCGAAAGTATCATCGTATTGGTTGGCGAACGGTACAGTCAGGGTATATATGCCTTCAGCTATTTCTTCCACGGCCCCCACCGACATCAGTCGGTTGAAGGTCTGTGGATACACCTGGATCGTATATGGTTGGAGCGATCTCAACCTGTCCCGGTTTGGTTCTTGTTTTCTAATCTCGTCGATTTTGTTTCCGGCCTTACCGTATGGAACAACCAGGGTTTGAGTGAACCCATCCTCGATAAGGCGGAAATGTCGGTCCACATCGGCGAATTTGAAGTCTTGGCGGTAGGTTTGTATTTGGCGGGCGTCCGGGTTGGAAGCAAAATAAAGCTGGCGGAAATAAATCTCAAATATCTGTGGATCGGTCGGATCAAGGTTTCCTCCAGCACTTCGGAGCATGGACTCCGTGGCGGCCAAACCTTTTAGCGGCGTGCCGCTCGGCGGCCTGGTCGGTGCTTGGAAAACAATGACTTGGCCCGGCCCTCCCTTCAATCGACCTTCGCGGTTACAGCGACCAGCGGCTTGAACCACGCTGTCCAGGCCGCCCAGGACTCGGTAAACCACCGGAAAATCCACATCCACTCCCGCTTCGATCAACTGGGTAGACACAAGGAGGCAGGGATGTTCGTTTTTTAGCAGTTCCTTAACTTTAGCCAACTTGGCCGAGCGGTGGGCCGGGCACATCAGGGCGGAGAGATGAAATATCGAATCACGGGGTTTAACTTTTTGAAGAACCCGGGTCAAGTCTCGGGCGTCTTTCCGTCGATGGACTACCACCAGGGCCCGGTCGTATTCGGCAACTTCCTGGGCCAAGTCATTCCATTCCAGAGGGGGAGCTTCCAGGTCCGGCCATTTATACTCCACGCGTTTGAGTTTTACCGACAGGTCCCCTGGGTCCGGGATGATATCCCGGATGTTTTTTAGTCCATCTTTGAAATTCTCCCTTGATCGCAGCGCCGGCGGGGTGGCCGTTGATAGAATCACCGAGCATCCATAGTGATCCACCAATTCGTTCAAAGCCTCGACTATACAGAGCAAGTACTCGGGCGGCAAACTCTGGACCTCGTCCAGAATGAGAACGCTTCGGGCCACATTGTGCAATTTTCGACAACGGGAAGGACGGTTGGAAAAGATGGTCTCAAAGAACTGAACCGTAGTAGTCACGATAATCGGCGCGTCCCAATTTTCAGCCGCCAGTTCATGGCGGCCGGCGATCTCTTCGCCATAGCGCTCCCGCTGAACCTCGGGGGAAAGGCTGGAATGATGCTCCAGCACATTTTCAGTCCCCATGGCTTGGCGATATTCATCGGCGTTCTGTTCGATAATGCTGGTGTAGGGAATGACCACGATGACACGTCGGAGGTTGTTTTTTTCAGCATGCCGCAGGGCGAAGGACATGGCGGAGAGGGTCTTGCCGCCGCCTGTGGGGACAGTGAGGGTGAAGATGCCGGGTGTTTTCAGAGCGGCTCGGCGACAGGCTTCCAAAATGCGACCGCGGGCCTGATTGACAGGCAGGACCTGATCCTCTTTGGACAAATCCGCGACTTTTCTATTGATGAAATCGTCCAACCGACGACGTAAATCACCAATGGTTGCGTATTTCCCCCGCTGGTCAGCTTGGTCGGGATTTTCAAAAGCCTCGGAATCGAGCCGGTCGGCATCGACCAGAGAGGAAAAAAGAAACCGAGTCCAGAGTTCACCCCGGCGGGCCAGCACGTTTTTATCTTTTATGGGCATATCAGGGGTCGGTTTTAAAAATTTCGGCAGCTCGGGAACATCCATCCTTAAGATTTCCGGGGGCAAGTCAGATGAAATGAGCTTGAGGACAGTTTCGTTTTCTTTGAGCCTTTCTTTTAACGGTTTGGGTTGGCCGGGTTCGCTGACGGTGGGATTAGCCAGACCAGCATGGTGTCCGGCAATGGCGAAGGCCAAAGCCATACCCTTAGATCGATTTTTGGATACGGCCAAAGTCGCCCCGACACCGGAATGTTCGACCGACACCGCCCGTCCCTTGAGTTTGTCTTGAAATTTCGGCTGGTATTTGCCTATATCATGCCACAATCCGGCTAATCCTCCCCATTTTTCAGATGAGAAAGCTTCAGCGAATTGAGCCGCTAGATTCGCGGTATTGTTCAAGTGATCTTTTAAGGGTTGGCCTCGCCGTTCCCCACCAAGGTCCTCAGTGAATCGCGCCCAGAAGCAAGCCATCTTGTTCAACCCTCCTAAATAGTGATCCAATGTTTGTAAAAGGCGGGTTTATTGCTCTCACTCTCCAAGCCCACAACAAGAAAGTGTTGGAGCATTGTGTTGTCTCTTGATTGAAGGCAGAAATAACACCAACTATTTAAAGCAAAATCCGGGCCAAGGGGGGATTTATTTTTGTAATTATATGATATTATTAGTTAATTATTTTAAGGGGCGTGGAAGGGCGGATGGAAAGTGTATCGTTTGGTTACATTTTTATAAAAACAGAAGCCCGGGGGCGGGTAATTTCGTTACAAAGGGAGTTTTTGAGTTGAGGGGTGACACCAAGTCGACTTCAAACAAAGTTTATCCGCAGGTCATGGCGAGCCCCGAGGCTGGACCGGGTCCGCCCTTTTCAGGCGGCGGCATGAGCTTCAGGCCCTTGATAAATATGGGAGAAAGCGAAAAATCTCCCTATTCGTTGAAGTTTACGGCAGAGAGTCAATTTTTCCTTGACAGGCGGGGGCAATAATTCTTTAATTAGAGCGTTTTGAGAGAGAAAGCTGATTGTAGTTAAATGAATTTTTATTTTTATAATATTTTGAAACAATTGGCTAGTGTTCAGTCATCCGCGGCGGCGGAGGGGCGGTATATTGTCCGCCTGAACGGCTGGTGGCGGCACTGGCGGCCGACGGTGGGGTCTGGCCCATGATCGATTAGTTTGTCGGATTGCCAGAACAACCCACCGTCGAATCGGCGGTGGGTTTTTTTGGGTCAAAATCGGGGGCCATCCGGTCAAACCGGGAAAAGAAGACCAGACGGTTTAGTCCTGGAGGCGGCGGCCAAGCTTTTTGAGACAGTTAATTTTGGCAAGTTCAGGGGTTTGCCCGTTTAAGTCGGGGGCCGAACTTGAAATCAACCTGATAAGGAGGCGAAAAGATGACGAAAAAAGTGTTTCTTCACGAAGACGAGATGCCGCGGGAATGGTACAACATAGCGGCCGACCTGCCCCATCCCATGCCGCCGCCGCTGCACCCCGGCACCGGTCAACCGGTGGGTCCGGACGATTTGGCCCCGATCTTCCCCATGAACCTGATCGAGCAAGAAGTCAGCCAGGAGAGGTGGATCAAAATACCGGAAGAAGTGCTTGAGGTTTACCGCATCTGGCGGCCGAGTCCTCTGTGCCGGGCGGAGAGGTTTGAAAAACTGCTGGATGCGCCGGTCAAGATTTATTTTAAGAATGAGGGCGTCTCCCCGCCGGGGAGCCACAAGCCCAACACGGCCGTGGCCCAGGCTTACTATAACAAGACTTTTGGCATTAAAAGTCTGACCACCGAGACGGGGGCCGGCCAGTGGGGCAGCGCCCTGGCCTTTGCCTGCCAGCTTTTCGGGCTCGAGTGCAAGGTCTTTATGGTCAAGATCAGCTTCAATCAGAAACCTTACCGAAAATTGATGATGGCCACTTGGGGGGCCAATTGTATCGCCAGCCCTTCCGAAGAGACTGAAGCGGGGCGGAAGATTCTGGCCATGAACCCGGATTCGCCCGGTTCTCTGGGCATAGCCATCAGCGAGGCCGTGGAGGCGGCGGTGACCAGCGGCGGCGAGACCCGCTACTCTCTGGGCAGCGTCCTCAACCACGTTCTGCTCCACCAGACCATCATCGGGCTGGAAGCTCACAAACAGCTTGCCAAGATCGGAGAGTATCCGGACGTGGTCATCGGCTGCGCCGGCGGCGGGTCCAATTTCGCCGGGTGCGCTTTCCCCTTTGTCCGGGACAAGATCAACGGGAAGGAGATTCAAATTATCGCGGCGGAGCCGAGCTCCTGTCCGACCATGACCCGGGGGCCGTACGCCTATGACTTCGGCGACACGGTCCAGATGACGCCCCTGCTGCCCATGTACACCCTGGGCCACGACTTTGTCCCGGCGCCGATTCACGCTGGCGGTCTGCGCTATCACGGCATGGCTCCGCTGGTGAGCCAACTGGTCAAGGACGGTTTGATCGAGCCGCGGGCTTACCACAACCTGGAAACCTTCAAGGCCGGCGTGGATTGGGCCAGAACCGAGGGCTTCATTTCCGCTCCGGAGACCAACCATGCCATCGCCGCGGTGGTGGAAGCGGCCCGGCAAGCCAAGGAGGAAGGCAAGGAAAAGACCATCCTGTTCAATTGGAGCGGACACGGTCTGGTGGACTTGTCCGCCTACGACGCCTATTTCAGCGGCCAGTTGACGGATTATGCCTTGCCGGATGAAGAGATTCAGCGGGCGCTCAAGGCGATCGAGGCTTTTCCCAAACCATAAGGCGGGCAGATGCTGGACGTTAAAACCGTTTTCGACGAGCTGGAAATCCGTTGTCCTCGTTTGGGCGGGACGGTGCCTTTTGACTATTGTCGCAAGGTCGCCAATGGTCTGCCCTGTACCAAAGCGCTTTTGTGCTGGGAAATGATGTTTCCGGTGCGGGAATACATGGCTAAAGTCTTGACCGAAGAGGAATGGCGGACGGTTTTCGATCAGCCGCCCAAGCCGAGGCTGGAAGTGATTTTAGAAGCGGCGCAAAAGGCGTCGGGCCGCCGGGAGTAGGAAAATATTCGATTAAGTGGGCTCCCAGGCTTGATGGGCCTGGGAGTCTTTTTTGGAGCTTGATAAATATCCGTTGATTTGTTTTTTAAATAACGCGCATGGAGCGGGTCAGGCCGCTTTGCCGAAAGGACAAACGGGGAAACGGCAGGTCGGGCAGTTCAGGCACAAGCCGCCGTGTCCCAGGGCGGCGATATCTCGGCGGGTGAGGTTTTCACCGGCCAGGACCCTGGGCAGGACCAGGTCGAAGACCGTGGTTTGGTGGTAAATCCCGCAGGCGGGGACGCCGATGATCGTCACGCCTCGAACTTTGGCCAATAGAAGCATGGCCCCGGGCAGGACGGCCGAGCCGTATAGGAAGTCTTCGGGGTCGAGGGCGAGGACGCCCAGTCTGGTCACGTCGTCCGGGTCGACGGACATGCCGCCGGTGGCCACGATCAATTGGGCCCCGAAATCGATCAGGTCCTTGACGGCTTGAGCGATGGCCTCGGCCTCGTCCGGGCACAGGACCACCCGGATAACGGGGCAGCCGAAGGCTTCGAGTTTGGGGCTGACGGCGGCGACAAACCGGTCCTCGATCAGGCCGGAATAGACCTCGTTGCCGGTGACGATCAGGCCGGTTTTGAGCCGGGTCATTTCTTTGACCGTAAAGACTCCGCCGACTTGACGGGCCGCGGCCGCGGCCTGATGAACCTGACGGGCGGGGATGACCAGGGGTATGGCCCTGGTCCCGGCCAGAATATCACCTTTTTTGACCACGGTATGGCTGTGACGGCTGGCGCACATGACGTCTTCGACCAGGTTGAACTCGGTCAGAGCCGCGACGTTGACCGTGAAGAGGCCGTCCCGGGCCGCGGTCAGGTTGATCTTGCCCTCGGAGGGATGGGGGTTGAAGGTCACGCCTTCTCCGGCCAGGGCTTCGGCCAATTCCAGGACCGCTTCGTCTTCGTGCATCAGGCCGGGTGTGATCTCCAGGACATAAAGATGACGTTTGCCTAAGCGGGCCAAGTGTTCCAGGTCGCTCTCCCTGACCAGGTGGCCTTTTTTGAAGGCGGGTCCTTTGAATTCACCCGGCCGGATTTCGGTAATGTCGTGGGCCAGGACGGAACCGACCGCCTCAGCCAGGGCGATCAGCCGGCCTCTGATCGCTGGAGCTGAAGATTCACACATCATCTTTCCCCTTGGTCGTTGGTTTAACCGGGTCCAGGTTGTTGATTCCCGACAAGGTCGTCACTTTCGTAAAGTAGGTCGGTCCGGCGCAGACTTGGCACAAGACCAGGCCGTTTGACCGGACCTCCCGGCGGTGGCGAATCACGGCCCCGCATCGGTCGCAAACAGCCTTGTCCCCCCGCCAGCCGGGAAGGTCTTCGGGCCTGAGGTCCACTTCGACGGACTCGACCATAAAAAGTTCTTCAGCCGACAAGCGCTGGTAGGCTTCGATTTCCCGCTCCCGCTGGTCGAGGATATGGCCGAGCAATCCGGCGGCCTTGGCCCGGCATTCTTCCCGGACGGAGACTCGATAGGCTCGTCCGTCGGGGAGGTTGACGAAGGTGGCGGCCATAAGGCCGAAGTCCTTGAATTTTAAAGAACGACGCCCCAGCCGGACCCCGGCGGCCACGGTCAGGGCATCGGCGGCGCACCGGTCTATCTCGACGAAGATAACGACTTTTTTGATATTTTTTTCATCCAGGGGCGCCTGGTAGCCCAGCAGGGCCAGTCCCAGCATAGCCAGGCGCACGCCCAGGACCTGTCCTGGGCAAAGGTGGCCGTGGGCGGCGGCGGATTCGGCTAAGAGTTCTTCAAAGGTTCGGGTCAGAGGCTTCGACATATGCTAATCTTAACATATTTGAGGCCGAAAAAAAAGCCGCTTTGGCGGCGAAAATATCATAGGCCGGCATCTATTCCACAGGGAGGCGGGTCAAGAATTTTCGACCCGGAATGAACATGAACTTCCGACGCAAATTTTTCCGGACCGGGCGGAGTGCGTCCGAAAGAAAAGGCGGGCGGACAGAATTCGGTTAAGGGCTGACGACTTGAAATTCGAAGGGTCGTCCGGCCAACAAACCGCTTTTTTCCTGGAGCCCGGTGAGCAACTTGATAAAGCCGTCCAGATCGTTCAGCGGTTTGGGAAAACTGTGTTGGTCAGAAGGCTCCTCGGGATAGGCCGGACCGACTTGGCCCATGGGCGTCAGGTTAATGACCTTGTGCCGGGGAAAGGATTCTCTGATCCTGGCCAAAAGGGCGCGGGAAGAGACGCCGGGTTGGGGCAAGGAGACAATGACCACCCCGCCGCTTTTGACCGGGTTGAGTTCCGATCGATCCAGGCCGGCCAGTTGTTTAGGGCTCAAACGCCGGATGATCAGGCCCAAAGGGGCCAATTTGATTTCCAGCAGCCGGGCCAAAAAAATTTCGCCGTCCACCAGCCAAATGATTTCTTTTTCATGTCTTCTCATAGTAGGTCATGAAGAAGCAAATAATGGGCCAATTGTTGGGTCTGATCGTATTTTGAAGATAAATTACTGTTTTTAGATGTATTTTTAGAGAGAGACTTTAAAGGGTCTGGGGAATTCGGCTGAAGGGCGGGCTGGAGTGTAACGAAAGGTTACATTTCGGGCTTTAAAGGGCCTTGAACGATGTAACGTTTGGTTACAGTTCAGTCCTCGGCCTCAAAACCGAGACGGGCGATTTTTTCGTTCAGGGTTTTTCGAGCGATGCCTAGAAGTTGGGCGGCATGGGATTTCTTGAAACCGGTCCGTTCCAGGGCCATTTTGATCATGAGTCGTTCGACGTCTTCCAGCTTGAAGCCTGAAGCCGAGGCAAGGTCGTGAGAAACAGCGGGAAAGAGGTCTTTGGGCAAGATTTCCTGTCCGGCGGCGGTGATGACGGCCCGTTCGATCAAATTTTCCAGTTCCCGGACGTTTCCCGGCCAGTTATGTTGAAAGAGGAGGGCCAGGGCCGGGCCGGAAATGGTTTTAGGCGGCCGTCCAAGCCGGCGTGCGGTTTTTTGGAGAAAGTGGATGGTCAGGGGCCCGAGGTCTTGGAGCCGGTCCCGGAGGGGCGGAAGATGAATGGGGTAGACAGCCAGGCGGAAATAGAGGTCCTGGCGAAAGCGGCCGGCCTTGACTTCTTTTTCCAGGTTTCGGTTGGTGGCGGCGATAAGGCGAAAGTCGGAGCTGAGGGGTTCTTCGCCGCCGACCCGATAGAAGGGCGAGCCTGCGATGACCCTGAGTATTTTGGCTTGAAGTTCGGGGGTGGTTTCGGCGATTTCGTCGAGAAAAAGAGTGCCGCCGTTGGCCCGTTCGAAGATGCCCAGGCGGCGGTTGACCGCTCCGGTGAAGGCCCCCCGTTCGTGACCGAACAATTCTGTTTCCAGGAGTGAACCGGAAAATTCGGAGCAGGATGCAGCAATGAACGAACGGTCGGCCCGGTCGCTGAGCCGATGAATGGCCCGGGCCACGACCTCTTTGCCCGTGCCTGTTTCGCCGGTCAAGAGCACGGTTGAAGGTAGAGGAGCCACACGCTGCACGGCTTCGACCACTCTCTGCCAAGCCGGGCTGATTCCGACCATCTCGCTGCCCGGCCCGCACCGGTCTCTTTCCCGGCGAAAAGCCTCAAGCTCCTCGGCGGCCCTTTTCTTGGCCGCCGCCTCGGCCACGGTCTTCCAAAAGAGCTCCTGGTCGGCCACCGGTTTTTCAAAGTAATGATAGGCCCCTTTTTTGACGGCTTCAACGGCTTTGTCGATGGAACCGAAAGCGGTCAGGAAAATGACCGGCAGCTCGGGATATCGATTCATGAGCCTGATGAAAAGGGCCATGCCGTCCATCCCTTTCATGAAAATGTCGGTCACTACGACGTCCGGGGCCTTCTTGGCCGCCAGCTTCAAGGCTTGTTCCCCGGAGTCGGCCGTAATTATTTCAAATTCACGGTCGCGGTTCTGCTGTTTGGCCGACTGGACGAAAAGGGTCAGGAAGGCTTGGTCGTCATCGACCAGGAGTATCCGTATTTTTGAGGGCATTGTGGGCATTTATGCCAGGTTGACGGCCGCTGGCCATGAGTCGGACGGGCCGGATAAGGGCTGACGCCCGGACCTGGGCGTCAGCGGCCGAGGCAGATTTTTTAGACAAACGGCCTTGATTTTTTCAGGAAAAACTCTAAGAGGTTCAAAGATTCGGAGATGAGCCATCCCTTTCGGGTTGATCGTTCTGCGGTCAAAAAAACCTTGGTTTACAATCTCTTATTCCTGTCCCTGGTGCAGATTATCGACCATTTCTTTGAGTTCCTTGCCCACTTTGAAAAAAGGCAGTTTTTTGGGCTTGACCTCGATGATCTCGCCGGTCTTGGGATTTCTACCCGTATAGCCGCCGTATTTCTTAACTTTGAAGGAACCGAATCCACGAATCTCGGCCCGGTCTTCCTCGGCCAATCCTTCGGAGACGGCGTCAAAGAAAGTGTTGACCACCTGCTCGGCCTTTTTCAAGGTGAGACCTTCCTGTTTGGCCAAAACTTCGATCAATTGGGATTTGTTCATAGCCTGCTCCACCACAATAATAATTTGTAAACTCGGCCTCGCCCGCAGGGGGCGATGAAAAACCATCCTGACAAAAGATTCAATAATTAGGCAAAATTAAGATATAGGGTAGTTACTGGGCCTTATCCTGTCAAGAGAAAAATGTTTCGTCTTTTTGCCTGTCTGGAGCTGGAGCGGCTCATCAATGGTTGAGGTCCCTGGACCGGTCAGGTGTGGCTGCTTTTTTTGTCATGGGATTCAAGACGGACGACTCGCAGGCGATTGTCCGAATCGGGCCGGACCTCATAGCCGAAGCTCCGGATGAGCAAAGCCAGGGGGCGGCCGAAGAAGAAATCCATTTCTTCCTGAGCTACGGCAAATTTTTGCTGAACAAATTCACGGAGATGGAGATCAAACAGGACCAGATCGAGGGCTTGGTCTTCGACCGCAGGGTCCGATTCGAGCGGATGGTTCAATAATTGGTCGATCAAGGCCGGGGCACACCGGCGGTCATGCTGATCCATGATCGGGGCCAGGGGATTGTTCCGGCCCAGGAGGTCGAGTCTGGTCAGGGGGGGCAGCTTGAGAATCGTATCGAACCTGGACGGGTCCCAGCATTCCATGATTCGGCATTGAAAGGGCCGATGGGGATAAATCAGACAGGCGTCGCCGCCCGGACCGAGGAAGAGACAGGTCCGGCCGTCCGGGGCCTCCTTGAGCTTGACCTGTTCTCTTTCCAGGACCACCAACTTTTGCTCGCGGTTGGAAAAGGCTTTTTCTCCTCGCCGCAAGGCGACCAGGTCCCGACGCCGGATAAAACCGTCGGCCAAAGTCGGCCGGTCCTGATCAAAGAGCACCGGGCTGCCTCGACGGCAGCATTCCCCGCATCTGACACAAAAGGTCCTGGTCCGGCGGACGGTCTCCCAGAGCCTTTCCTGGATCATCTCCCAGGCCCTGGCTTGAGCCGTAGTGGGCATTCGGTCCCAACCGTCGACCAAGGCCTTGAAACGGGCGTCCCTCTCCAGGTCGGCGGCCAGGGCCTGGGGGTCGGCCGGCGAACGGATGTCTCGGATGATGTCGGCTAAGAGCCTGGGCCAGCGGACTTCGAGTTCTTTCCGGTCGGCCGGCAGAGTTTTTATTCTTTCCAATTCCATCTAAACACTCTTTTAAATTGATCCGGCGGTTCGATGAGGAGCCGTTGCGCCAAAATTCAGCTTGCCTAACAGCCCCTTCTTGTTAATATAAAAAACCGACCGGGCCGCCTCACGGTCTGGGGGATTGTGAAGGTTCGGGGCGGTGTTTGTCAACCTTCTTTGTCCGCCGAAGCGGGAAGCAGTTTAACCGGTGTTGGTGGAAGGACCCGGGGTGGATGAGCCGATCTCTTTATCCGATCAAAGCCCTCCTGTTGGGACTGTTAATGACCCAATTGTTGGCGACCGCCTTTGTCTATAAATCGAATTTAGGATTGTATGAAAAGATTACGGCCATAGAGGCGGCCGGCTACCTGGCCGTGCCCAATCAGGAGGTCAAGCCGAATCTTTTGGCCTGGAAGCCGGCCGTTTACGGCGGACTGTTTTTCACCTTCAGCCTTGGGGCCGGGCTGAGCCTGGCCGCTTTGGCTGCGGCCTGGTTTTGGGACCGCCTGGCCGGACGCCGCCCATTTGTCCTCATATTTTTGATTTTGGTCTGGCTGGGAGGTCTGGCCGCCATGAACCTGAAGGGTTTTGATCTCATGGCCTCGGCCTTCCCAGCCGCCGTGCCCCCGGCCGTGTTTTTTTTCAGTATCAAACGCATGCCTGATAAAAACGAAACCACCGGTCAGCTTGCAGCTTGGACTTTTATCCTGCCCTTGATCCTGGCGGCCCTGGCCTGGGGTTTTCGAGCCGACAAAGACATTTTCATGGATATTCGGGATTTTTTACTTATGGCCAACCGGTCGGGCCAAAAGGTCAACGATTTTTATTACGAGTACACGCTTTATCCGGCCGAGGCTTTTAAGTCCCTGGCCCAAAAGACCTTGAAGACCTGCCGGATACAGGTTGCTTCAGATTCAGTTTCGGCGGAATTGGCCAAGATCTTGCCGCGTTTCGATTATCTGCCGTTGCCGGGACCCGGACCGGCGGACTTGGAAATTAGGGAGCGGAATGAAGACCTAATCCTGGCCCGGGAAGGGGCCGAGGTTTTACGCCTCAAACCGGCCGAATTTCTGGCCGATCCCGGCCGAAACCTGGCCAGGGTTTCGGCTTTGATCGACCGGCGGGCCCCGCTCCGCCGGGCGACATTTTATTCCCTGTCGGCCGGACTGCCGTTGACCCTTTACGCTTGTCTTTTTTCCATGGTGTTTTGGCTTGGACAGCGGCTTTTTAAGCCGGGGCTGGCTTCAATCATGGCCGGCCTGGTCTGCATGACTGTCAGTTTGTCCGCCCTGGCCCCGATCCATTCGGCCAAGGCTGGGGCTTCGGATAACCCAAACGCAGCCGAACGTTTGTCGTCTTCGATTTGGACAGACCGGATCATGGGGTTAAGGCTGGTCGAGGCCAAGGGTCTGGATATAGGTAATTTCTCGAATTATCACCGATTCTTAACCAGTCCCTACGCCCCGGAACGCTACTGGCTGGCTGCGGCCTTGGGCCGGAGCCGGCTTCCGGCGACCTATGGGGCCCTGATCGAATTATTGGAAGACCCTCAGCCCAACGTGGTCTGTGCGGCTCTGGAGGCCCTGGGCCGGCGGGGCGGTAAGGGGGCTGTTCCAGAAGTAATGAAAATTATTAAAACATCGAACCATTGGTACGTCCAGTGGTACGCCTACCGGGCCTTGCGGAGCCTAGGATGGAGCCAGGTCAAATTGAACTGAAGGTCCTGAGCCCGGCTTTGGCCGGGGTCCTGGCCATCGAGGCGGTCCTGGCCGTGGTCAGTCCTGAGAACAACCTGGTCCGGCTGGTTGGACTGGGCCTGGGGCGGTCGGCGGCGGCGGGGTTTCTCATTTTTATTGCGTGTAAATGGGGCGGCGGGCTGGGTTCGCTCGGTCTGAACCGGGCCCAGTTACGGCTTGGTGGGAAAAAAGGTCTGGTCTGGTCGGCGGGCTTCGGAGCGGCGGCCGCCGCCGGAGCGGGGGTTTGGCATCTTTTCGGGGGCGACCCAATGGCTCTGGTCAGGACGCCCCTGCCTCAGGAAGGCTGGCCCCTGATGGTTTTTTTACTCGTGGGCGGCCTGGCCGGGCCGGTGGCCGAAGAAGTATTCTTTCGGGGGATGATTTTCGGCTATTTCCGGCGTTGGGGCCTGGCCCCGGCCCTGGCCCTGAGCACGCTGACCTTTGTCTTGGCCCATTTCAAGGTCGGACTGCCTCTAAATCAATTAGTCGGGGGGATCGTCTTCGGCCTGGCTTACGAATCGACCGGGAGTCTGATGACTCCGATCACCATTCACGTCCTGGGCAACCTGGCTATTTTCGGTCTGGCTCTGATCGGCCGGTAGGTCAAACGTAAGCGTTGATGATGATCCCCGGTCCGCCGCGCCAAGTGGTCTCCAGCCTTCGGTTCGGGTCATAGGCCCGGGGTACGATCAGATCATGGGGGTAGCCCGTGGACGTTTCGATGGGCGGGATTATTGCGATGACCGGGGCCCCGGCCGGTTGGGGCCGCGGCCCGACCCGGTAGGGCGGGAGAAGCCAAAGAGGCTCGAGGTCAACAGTGCGGCCGATCGTGGTCATGGGTGATTACTTCAGCCTCGGGCCGTCTCGGCGGCCGGACTGCCACCAGGGGACTGCGGGTCCCCTGGTGCTCAGCCGTTAGATTCGATTGGCGGGACTAGGCCAGCCAGCGCTTGCGGCGGCGGTAATGCTTGACTTCCTTGTAACTCTTTCTCTTGCCCTTGTCACTGAGGCCCAGGTAAAATTCCCGGATATCCTCGTTTTCCAAGAGTCTCTGGGACGGTCCGTCCAGGACGATCCTTCCGTTTTCCATCACGTACCCATGCTCAGACAGGTCTAAAGCGATGCGGGCGTTCTGCTCGACCAGCAGGATGGAAACCTTCTCCTGTTCGTTGATCTGCTTGATAAGTCTGAATATTTCCTTGACCAGCAGGGGGCTCAGGCCCATGGAAGGCTCGTCCAGGAGCATGATCTTGGGCTCCGACATCAAGGCCCGGCCCATGACGAGCATCTGGCGTTCGCCTCCGGACAGGTACCCGCTGGTCCTGGCCTTCATGGCCTTGAGATTGGGGAACAACTCGTAGACCCGTTCCAGGTCCTGGCGGACGCCGGATTTATCAGTCCGGGAATAAGCCCCGGCCAGCAGGTTTTCTTCGACGGTCAGGTGCTCGAAAAGGGGCCGGCCTTCCATGACCTGGACAATGCCCAGCTTGACGATCTGTTCGGGGTCCATCCGGTCGATCCGGGTTCCCTCGAACTCAATGCTCCCGTCCGTGACCTCTCCCAATTCGGTGTGGAGAAGACCGGAGATGGCCTTCAGGGTTGTGGTTTTGCCCGCACCATTGGCTCCCAGGAGGGCGATGATCCGGCCCTCGGGGACCTGGAGGGAGACCCCCTTGAGGACCAGGATCACGTCGCTGTAAATAACCTCGATGTTATTCAGGCTGAGCATGGATTTATTTTGAGCCTCATTTTTTCTCGGGGGGCGGGAGAATGGTCAGTTTGGTCCGGCCGACCCGTTCCGAGACCATACCTGTGGCCAGCGCCTCATAAGTTCCGGGCGGCAGAGGTTTGGCCTGTTTGAAGTCCGGCTTGATGAGCGGGGTCCATTCCACCTGGAAGAGGGTGTTCAGGATGGACATGGCTCCCATCTTGATTTCAAAATCGCCTTTTTCGTCCGTGGTGGCATTGCCCAAGGCTGCGTTTTCTCCTGGGGGTACGCCCTTGACCGTGACCCCTGGCGGCAGGATCATTTCGATGACCACGATTTCTTTGGGTCCAAAGCCGGACCCGGAGAAGACCGGGGGATTTTTGAGGAGATCGGGGGTCAGAAAGATTTTGTCAGGGGCAATCTGGAGCTTGGCGGGGGGCGGTCCGCCTTGGAGGGCGGCGCACCCGGCCAGAGCCGCGGCCATGACCCCGACGGCGAGGAACAGAAACCATGTCTTTGAGGAGTATTTTTTCATGGCGATTCCTCCTTTTGAGAGAGAATGGGAGGCTTAAAACTTATGTAGAGAGACCGCGTCCGGAGCGATCCTCCAGTCCGTAATGGGCACCACCTCGGCGTTTTTGACCCGGTAAAACTTGACGTACCGGCTCATGCGCCGGGAAGTGGGGCTGTAGTCGCAGAGGCCGGTGGCCCCCTTGGTTACATCGTGGTCCTTGAGTTTCAAGAAGGCCTGATACATGGCCTCGCCGTCGAGTTTTTCATAACCCACGTCCTTCAGGGCGATCCGAAGCCCCTCGATGTAGTGCATGGCCCAGGAAAAACCGATGGAGGCCGAACCGGGCATCTCGCTGACGGGCGTTTTCATGTACTTTTTCCAAATTTCCGTCATCATGGGATGATTGAGCGTGTCCGTGCCTCTGGAAAAGCAGGAAACAACCACCGCGCCTTCCAAGGCCTCGGGATGGGCCTTGACACCGACGGCCCGGTCCGGCCCCCAGTAGTCGGTCACGAACTGGATTTTTTGGGTGAGGCCCAGGGCATGACCGTCCCGAATCACATTGGTCTGGGTGGGGTCTACGCCGCCCACGTAAATGTAGTTGGCGCCTTTGGCGGCCAAGCGGTTCAGCCAGACGTCATGCTTGAGGGAACCGACGGGAAAGAGTTCGGCTTCCAGGAGATTGATCCCGATTTTCTCGGCGTACTCCTTGCCGCCGCGAAAAGGTTCCCGGCCGTAAGGGTTGTCCCAGCTCAGGAAGCCCACCACGGGCGCGCCGGGATTTCCCTTTTTCTGCCAGTCTTCTTTCATCCAGTCCAGGGCGGCGGCGAAACCGTCCTGGTAAGGGGTGCTGTAGATGAAAGTCCGGCCGAGTCTGGCCTGGAATTCGCCGTCGCCGGGGGTGTAGTTGATTATCTTATCCCTCTCGATCAAGGGATAGATCGCTTTGCTCAGCCCTGTGCTGATGGTGTTGGCCAGCAAAAGGCGAGGGGTTTTGCGGTACCTTTTGTAGGCGGAAAGGGCTCTGGCCACGTCGTACCTGGTGTCGACTCCGATGTATTGGACCTTGACGCCGTCGATGCCGCCTTGCTCATTAAAGTAATTGAAAGTGGCCTCGCAGACCTTGGAGGCGTTGCCCGCCAGGCCGGCGATGGCCCCGGTGAAATCGGTCAGGTCCAGGAAGGCGGCCGTCTTTTCCTCCGCCCGGATTTGACCCGGCCAGGCCGCCAAAGCCAATACCAGGGTTACTATTAGTAAAACCAAGCTTTTCCGTTTCATGTTTTGGTTCCTCCTTTCAGGACGTTGCTTGTTTAAAAGTGTTCCCGCCCCTGTTCAAGACCGGTATCCAAACCGCCCAGCCCCTAGTAGGCGAAGGGGTAAAGGCGGTAGGACGACTTGAAAATCTCCCAACGATGGGCCAGCCCCCTTGGTTCAAAGACCAGAAAGATGATCAGGACCAGCCCGAAGGCGCTGATGCCGAGCGCCGCGGCGGGACTGGCCCCGAGCCAGGGAAAGGCGTTGGACAGAAAGGGGGAGGCGAAAAGCACCAATTCGTCCAGAATCCGCACGAAGATCACGCCGAAAAAGACGCCCGGCACGCTCCCCATGCCTCCGATGATAATCATGCCTACGTACCAGAGGGCGTGGGTCAGGGTGAACTGTTCAGGATGGATCACCATAATCAGGTGGGCGAAAAGGGAACCGGCTATGCCCGCATAGAAACAGGAGACGAAAAAGGCCAGGAGTTTGTAATAGTACAGGTTTATCCCCATGACTTCCGCGGCCAGGTCATTGTCCCGGATGGCCACGAAAGCCCTTCCCGCCTTGCTCCTGACCAGGTTCCTGGCCCCGATGGTCATGATGAGCATGACCGTGGCGATCAGGTAATACATGCGCTCGTCGGTGTCCAGAGGAAAGCCGAAGATTTCAGGAGGTGCAGCGTTGAGTCCTTGAGTGGCTCCGGTTATCTTCAAATGGAGAATAAGCCACATGGTCACGAAGTGGATGGCGATGGTGGCGATGGCCAGATAGAAGCCTTTGATGCGTAGAGATGGAGCGCCGCCGATGATCCCGAAAATCCCGGCGATGAGTCCTGAAAGAGGCAGAGCCAGCCAGAAACTCAGCCCCATCTTCAAGGTCAGGATGGCCGAGGCATATCCTCCCACCGCCATGAAGGCCGGTTGTCCGAAGGATATCTGACCGCAATAACCGCTGACGATCTGGAGGCCTAAAACCACGATGATGGTGATGAACAGATTGTTCAGGAAGCTCACCAGATAATAAGAGCCGAACAGGGGAAACAGGTAGAGAAAGGCCAGCGCGCCCGCCAAGGCCGCCCAGTGTTGTTTGGTCCTGACGATGGCCATGTCTTGGGTGTAACGTTCGTCGAAGACGCCGCAGGGTCGCATGTCAAATCCTCTCGATGCGGACCAGTCCGAACAGACCGTACGGTTTGATCAGGAGAATCAACAGGAGCATGATATAAGCCGCCACTTCCTTCATGCCGCCCCCCACCACCGGGTCCAGGTAGCCGGCGCTGAGGTTTTCCAGGATGCCTAAAATGAGGCCGCCGATCAGGGCGCCGGGGATCGAGTCGAGTCCGCCGAAGAGCCCCACGATGAGTCCTTTGATGCCCATCTGGGGCAGGGTGTAGTAGATGTCGGTCACGTGGGCCGTGGCCATGCCCGCCACGCAGGCGACCAGGGCCGAGATGACCCAGATGATGGAAAAGATCTGCTTGACGCTGATGCCTGTGCTTCGGGCCAACTGGTGATTTTCGGCGCTGGCTCTCAACCCCAATCCCACCTTGGTGTAGCGGAACATCAGACCCAGGATGCCGAAGAGGACTAGGGCGATAAGGAAGCTGTAGAATTGTCCGGTCGGAAGGGAGAGAGCGCCCAATTGAAAAGTGCCCTTGGGCAAGAAGTGGGGCAGGGTGAGGGTGCCCCCTTTGACGATGAGTTGAAAAATGCCGTCCAAAAACATGAATACAGCGAAGGTGACCAGGAAGGAGGAAAAGAGGGGCTGGCCGATAAGAGGCCGCAACGTGGTGCGCTCGATGCTCAAGCCCAGGAGAGCGGTGGCCCCGAAGGTGAGGATTAGAGCTACGATCAACGGCAGATGCAAGGACCCCAGGAAGAAATACAGGAAGATGGCCCCGAAGGCCAAAATCTGGCCGTGGGCCAGGCTGGCCACCTGAGTGGATTTGTACACGAGGACGACGGAGGCGGCCAGCAAGGCGTAAAGGCCGCCTTCCATCACTCCTGACGCCAGAAGCTGTAAAAATTCGTTCATCGGTTCTCTGTCCCCCCATCACGGCGTGATCTGGACCTTGATCCGGATGGCCGGATGTTTTAAGCCCTCAGATATATCAAGCCTCGATCCGGTTGACCTTAATATCGGTTTTGATGACGCCCTTACGCCCGTCCTGATAGGTGATGGGGGCTTCCACGGCGATATGATCGCGAGTTCCGTAAATAGCCCCGATCAGCTCGCCGTATTTCTCCTCCACGTAAGACCGGCGCAGTTTGCGGGTCCGGGTCAACTCGGACTCGTCCGGGTCGAATTCCTTGTGGAGGTTTACGAAACACTTGATGCGGGCGTGCTCGGGCAGGGTCTGGTTGATCTTGTCGATCTCTTGTTTGACGATCTCGATCACCTCGGGTTTCTGGGATAGGTCGGTGAAAGTCGTGTAAGGTATATGATTGGCCTCGGCATAACGGCCCATGTTATCGATGTCGATGTTGACCAAGGCGCTGACGAAGGTCCGATTTTCACCCCCCACGACAAGAACGTCCTTGATATAAGGGCTGAAGCGGAGTCTGACCTCAGCGTACTGCGGTGAGAACTTTTTGCCCCCGGCCAGGGGTTTGAGGTCCTCCATACGATCGATGACGATCAGGTGCCCCTCTTCGGTCAAGTACCCGAAGTCGCCGGAGTGGTACCAGCCTTCCTCGTCCAGCTTTTTCTTGGCGGCTTCCGGGTCTTTGTAATAGCCCGAGTACATATAGTGGCTTTTGACCAGAATTTCGCCCTCCTCGGAAATCTTGACTTGGGCCCAGGGCACGACCCGCCCCGAGGTTTCGGGTCGGACTTCGCCATCGCGGGGATTGGAGACGATCCCCATCTCGGTGCTGCCGTAGAAGAGCTTGATCTCAATGCCCAGAGCTTTGAAATAACGGATGATTTCCGGGCTGAGGGCCCCGCCGGCCGAGTAGACCACTTTGACTCTGGCCAGCCCCAAGCGCTCGCGCAGGGACCGCAACACCGCTTGGTAGGCCGCCGCATATAATAATCGCCACCCCAGGGACGGGGTTTTGCCCTCGATGTATATGTCGGCCACTTTGAGGGCGACCGGCAAAAAAGTTCGGTAGATGAGGCGGCGCGGGTAAGTGGAGTCGATCATTTTGGCTTGGACGATCCGGTTGACGGACTCCCACAGCTTGGCCCCATAAAAGAGGAGTTCCGGGCCGATCTCGCGGATGTTTTCCTGCACCGTTTCAGGCTCTTCCGGAAAGTTGACCACGGTTCCGGCCACCAGGGAGGCGGAAATGCCCAGGGCCTGTTCCGTGGCCCAGGCCGGCGGGATGAAGGACAGGTACTGGTACCCCTTACGATACCAGTTGTCCAGTCGGCTCCATTCGGTCAGAGAAAGGACCTCGTAGGTCTGGGAAAGCATGGCCCCTTTGGGCAGGCCAGTGGTGCCGGAGGTGTAGCAGATCACCGCCACGTCTTCGCCCTGGCCCGCATCCACCAACTCGTCGTACCGGCCGGGATGTTCCCGGTCGTACCGGCGTCCCAGTTCCAACACTTCTTCGAAGCTCATGAGGATGGGATCGTTGTAGTTCCAGAGCCCCTTTTCGTCCCAGTAGATGACTTTTTTGACCTTGGGCAATTCATGCTTTATTTCAAGTAGTTTATCGGTTTGCTCCTGGTCGTGCACCACCACGAACTTGCTGTCCGAGTGGTCTACGTAATATTTGACCTCGGAAGGAATGCAATCGGCGAAAATCCCGACGGCCGCCCCGCCGGCCGACTGCACGGCCAGTTCGGCCCAGTAGCACTCGGGCTTGTTTTCGCCCAGTATGGCGATATTGTCTCCCCGTTCGAGTCCCAGGCTGATCAGGCCCAAGCAGAAGAACTTGGCCTTCTCGTAATAGTCGCGCCAAGTGTACCGCTGCCAGATGCCCCGGTCCTTGTCCCTCATGGCTATATCGTCCGGATGCTCGAGGTAATTTTTTCGGAGCCACTTGGGGAGGGTGTCCTCGTCAGGGCCGAGAGCCGGAGGCTGATAATTCTGGGTCTGAGGTTCCGGCATCCTCACGCTTCTTCCTCCTCAGGACCCAAATAAGCTCGAATCACGTCCGGATTTTTTTTCACCACCTCAGGGGGGCCTTCTGCGATTTTCCGGCCGAAATCAAGCACCACCACCCGGGTGGATATGTCCGTGACCACTTCCATGTCGTGTTCCACCAGGACCATGGGGATCTTCTTCAGCTCGGCGATATCCAGAATGAAACGGGCCATGTCCTCCTTTTCCTCGACATTCATTCCGGTCATGGGTTCATCCAGCAGAAGCAACTGGGGCTCCGTGGCCAGGGCCCGGCCCAGTTCAACCCGCTTGCGCTGGCCGTAAGGAAGCTGGCCGACAATGCTCTTTCTTATCGACTCCAGTTCCAACAGGTCAATGATGTCCTCGACTATCTCGCGGTGCCGCACTTCTTCCCGGCGGGTGGGGCCGAAGTAGATGAAATTCCAGAAAGCGCCTCTTTTCAGATGGATGTGCCGGGCGACCATCAGGTTGTCCAGGGTGCTCAGCCCGGTATATAATTCGATGTTTTGAAATGTCCTCGAGATGCCGCAGGCGGCTATTTTATGAGGGGGGAGACGGGTGATGTCTTGGCCCTTGAAAACGATCCGCCCGCCCTGGGGTCGGTAGAATCCGTTGATGCAGTTCATAAAACTGGTCTTGCCGGCTCCATTGGGGCCGATAACGGCCACGATTTCATTTTCGTCTACATGAAAATCCACTCCGTCCAGAACTTGGAGGCCGCCGAAATGAAGCTCGATCCCCGTGGCTTGCAGAACCGGCGCCAAAACCCCTTCTCCTTTCACTTTTTATTTTAAGTGTTTTGCAGTTGAAGAGGCGCGTCAATTATTGGACGCACCTATGTGTCAAGCAGATCAAAATAAATAGTAAGGGATATATCTCCATCGGATAGACCCCATATTTCCGCTTCCACCTATGGCCCGCCGGCGACCGACACGTGGAAGAAAGCGTCAAGATATAAATTTAATAATGGTTAAATAAAAAAGTAGTTGCCGGGCTTGATTTTGTCAAGACAAAAAAATTGATTGTCCGGAAAAACTAAGGATTGATAACGTTTGAAGGTCCCAGATCGACCGTCTTCGGCTGCGGTTTTAGTCAGGAATTCGTTTTCTATTTTTTTAAAATTATGAGTCGATCAGCTTCAGCCCGCGGCGGAAGGCGGTCAGGTTCTGTTTGAGGCGGGGCGCCGGGAGGACCTGGGCCAGGGCTTCTTCCAGGTCGGCTTGGTCCAGGGGAAGCAGATCGGCGGCGGTCAGTGCTCCCAGGAGGACGATGTTGGCCATCACGGCCGCCCCAAGTCTTTGGGCGGCGGCGGTTCCGTTGAGCCACCAGACCTTGGCGGCCAAGTCTTGCAGTGCCGATTTGAGTTGCTCGACCGAAGGATAAACCGATTCGCCGGCGATGACGTTCAGGGGCGGGATCGGCCGGGAATTGACCACGATTTTCAGATCCGGACGGCCGTAAAGTGGGAGGATTCTCAGAGTTTCCAAGGGTTCCAGGCCCAGCACCACATGGGCCCGACCTTCGGGAATAAGGGGGGAGTAAACCCGTTTTTGAGAGATGCGCACATGGCTTTGGACCGAGCCGCCGCGCTGGGACAGGCCGAAGGTTTCGCCGATGGAGACCTGAAAGCCCCGGTTCACCAAAGCCCGGCCGATGATCTGGGAGATGAGGACGTTGCCCTGGCCGCCCACGCCGGTGATGATCAGGTTCAAGGGGTCAGTTTTCAGCTTTTTCACGCCACGGTCTCCTTGATAATGGCCCCGGCCGGACAGATTTGTTCACAGACGCCGCAGCCCACGCAAATGACCTCGTCGATCCTGGCCCGGGCTTTCCGGTCGTCCCAGACTATCCCCGGACAGCGGAAAATCCGATTGCAGTACCGGTTGCATCCGCAGGCCTCTCCCCGGCAAAGCTTGGGGTCGACATGCATCCGGTAAGGAAAGCCGCCTTCCCGGCCTTGGACCAGGGCGCACTTGCGCCGCATGATGAGCACCTGGACCGTGTTCAGGTTCTGCAGGGCTTCCTCGAGGGCGGCCTCAGCGGCGGCCAAATCGTAAGGGTCGCAGACCTTGACCGGAACGCCGACCGAAGCGCAGACACTCTCGATCTCGACCCGGCCGATTTCCTGGCCGGAGGCGGACCGGCCGGTGCCTGGATGAGGCTGGAACCCGGTCATGGCTGTGGCCGAGTTGTCCAAGACCACCAGGAGGAACCCGGATTGGTTGTAGGCGGCGTTGACCAGGGCCGGGATGGCGGCGTGGAAGAAAGTCGAGTCGCCGACCACGGAAATGACCGGCTGGTCCAGGCCCATGGGTTTGAGCTTGCCCAGACCCGAGGCCAGGCCCACGCCGGAGCCCATGGCATGGACCGATTTGATTTGGCGGAAGCCGGTGGGCCAGATGGCCATGGTGTAACAGCCGATGTCCCCGGCGACAAAACCCTCCCGATCGTCGGCGGCCAGAACGTTCTTGATGGCCCAATAGGAGGCCCGGTGGGGACAGCCGGGACAGAAGCCGAACTCCCTGGGCGGAACCAATTCGGCGGCTATGGCTGCGGCTTTGGCTTGGTAGTCAGCATCGACCTCGGCCGGGCCGGAGCCGAAAATTTGCGTAAAGGCACGGACAACCACATCAGGCCCGACTTCACCCACCGGCGGTATGTGTCCGGAATGTTTGCCGAAAAATGTTTTAGTCCCTATTGATGGTCCGGCTTCGGCCGCCAGGATTTTGAGGCGGCGTTCCAAAACAGGGTCGATCTCTTCCACGACCAGGACCTTCTCCGCCTGGGCTAAATGTTTCAAGACGAACCGGCGGGGCAGGGGATAGGTGGTTCCGATTTTAAGCAGGCCGACCCGGTCTTGCAAACCGGCCATTTCAATGGCCTCCCTGACGTACAGGCAGCTCGGGCCGCAGGCTGCGACCAATAGTTCCGGAGACTGGGGTCCCTCATAGGAGTTGAAGGGCGAGGTTTCGAATATTTCCCCGGCTTTGGCCAGTTTGTCGTACATGGCTTGGTGTTTCTGGGTCACGGGGAAGGTGTGGAAAGGCTCGGCCGTATTGAAGCGGGCCCGGGGTTTTTCTTTGGGCAGGGGACCCAGCCGGACGTTGGCCCGGGAATGGCTCAAGCGGCTGACGCTTCGGAGCAGGCAGATATTGCCGATGCGCTCGGACAAGTCAAAGGCGAAGCGGGCCATGTCCAGGGCTTCCTGGGGCGAAGACGGCTCGAGCAAGGGCAGATGGGCCAACTCGGCGGCGAAGCGGGAATCCTGTTCGTTGGAACTGGAAATACTGGCCGGGTCATCGGCGGCGGCCAGGACCAACCCGGCCTTGGTCCCGGCCAGGGCCATGGTGGTCAGGGAATCGAGGCAGACGTTGACCCCGTTCTGCTTCATGGCGACTATGGCTCTGAGACCGGCCAGGGAGGCGGCCGCGGCCCCTTCCAGGGCCACTTTCTCGTTGACCGACCACTCGACATAGAGCCGGCCCTTGGTTTGAACCTCGGCCAAAGTCTCGATGATTTCCGAAGAAGGATTGCCCGGATAGCCGCTGGCCCAGGCCAGACCGGCCTCGAGGGCCCCGCGGGCAATGGCCTGGTTGCCCTGGAGCAGGACTTCGAGGCCGGGCTGGTCGGTCAGGATGAAGCTCATCGCTTTCAGCTTTCGTTCTTCCAGCTTTCGAGGCCGCGGGCCTTTTTCAGACCGGCCGCCTCCTGGAGGTGTTCGAGGTCGGCCTGGGGCAGTTCGCCGATCCGCAAGGCTTTCTTTTCCAGAGCCAAGTCCAGGAGCTTTTCCCCCAGCCGGGTGCGGACGATGACGGTGTTCCAGCCGTCAAGCCCTTCGACCGAACCAACCGACAGATCGGCCCTGGTCGAAGTCATATCGTCGCAAAAGCGGCAGGCGTTGAGGCGCATGGGCCGGATTTCCTCAAGGGGGAAGGCTTTAAGGCCGTCGCCGGTCCAGACCTTGAAGACGTCGGCTGGCGGCGGGGGAATATCGTAACTGAAGGCCCGTTCTCCGAAAAGCATGAAACGAAGATAAGCGGACAGGCGGCGGTAATCCAAAGCCCAAGTGCAGAAAAGGCCGATAAGAAGATGAATCCGGCGCGGCTTGAAGGGGACGTCCCGGGTCCGGGCCTCGCGCATGGCGGCGGCGGCCTTGATTTGACACGGCAGGCCGACCAGGGCCAGGGGGTGGGGTTCAGGTTCGGCCAGGGCTTCGTTCAGCTTGGCTACTACGCCGGAAGCGGTGTAACGGGACCCGGCTGAGGCTATAACTTCCTGACGGTTCTTGACCCTGACGCCGTGGGGGGGTCTTTCCGGGTGGCCCGAGGTCAAGACGGCTTCCTTGACCAGACTTTGGCTGAGGGCCAAGCCGATCAAAGCTGAAACCACGCCGCCGTACTGGGCCTTTTTCCGGATGTCCGATCGGACGGCCTGGGCGATGAGCACGCGCCTGACCTGTCCCAATTCTCCTATAAATTCGCCTCTGGCCCCGGCCATGGGGCAGAAGCGGTAGCAACGTCCTTGGTCCAGGGTGCAACGGTCCCGAAGAATCACCCGGCCCCGATGATAAACGAAATAGGGGCAATGGCCGACGCAGGCCCCGCAAACGGCGCAACGATTCTTTTCAACGACTTCGGCCGCCAGGGCGGCCTGGCCTCCGGGAAACTCCTTCATAGGCTGCGACCCGCGCCGACAGTATAGACGCCACGGTTAAGAGGGCGTATTTCTCCGTGGGTTGAAGGGAATATAGTTCGACCCTTGAAATATTTCAATAATTTTTGCGACGACTGGTTGAGGGCCACCGTATCGTTTGAGACGGGGCCGGTCCGAAGTTCTTGGCCCTTGGTCGCCACAAAAACGGTCCAGCCAACCAGACCGAATTACGAGTTGAGGTACATGCGGTAATAGCGCATGACTCGGTTTACAAAGACCTGGGTCTGCCGGTAAGGAGGTATGCCGCCGTACTTGAGGACATTACCCGGACCACTGTTGTAAGCAGCCAGGGCCAGCGTCTCGTTCCCTCCAAACATTTCCAGCAATTTTTTCAGATACTTTACTCCAGCAACTATGTTGGAATGTGGGTCATGGGGATTGCTTACCCCGACCCTCCGGGCCGTTTCCGGCATGACCTGCATAAGCCCCACTGCACCTTGGGAAGATACCGCTTGGGGATCGAACCCGGATTCGACCTTGATGACCGCCTTGACCAGAGCCGGAGAAACGCCGTGGGATTCGGCCACCTTTTTGATGTGCGGGGTGTAGTGATGTTCGATCTTTTTCGAATTTAAATCATCGGAAACTTCGGGGCTGGCCAGCTCCATCATATTCGGTGAATTTCCGGTCGGCTCCAGGAAAGCCGACGTCGCGGTTCCGGTTTTCACGACCTCAGGAGTGAAATAATCGGTTCTTTCGTTATTTAGCCGGCTTTCCAAGGCCGCTAGCGGCAAGGCGCAGACCAAGGCCAACAAAATATTAAAAACTATTCTTCTGACACTCATATTCCATCCCTCTGTTTTAACTCCCACCACTTGGGGGTGGTTTTATTATACTGAAGGGCATCTGTCAATTTTTATTGGTCTTTATTAATTATTTCTATTAGTTAAACAATAATTTCATTCAAAAAGGCTTAACCGGCCTCCTTAGGGTTTATCGTTGACAAACAACACATTTAAAACATATGTACTATGATCGTCGTCCTATCAAGGCAACACGGGAGGCAGGCGGACGTGGCTGATTTGATCATCAAAGGCAGTCTGGTTCTTATTCAAAATCAGGGCGGAGATATTATCAAGAACGGCGCCGTGGCCGTCGGCGGGTCCACGATTCTGGCCGTGGGTCCGGCGGAGCAGGTTGAGGCCGAACACCGTTCAGGGGCCAGAGTCTTGGACTGCCCCCATGGACTGATCATGCCCGGACTGATCAACGCCCATACCCATATAGCCATGACCTGTCTGCGGGGTCTGGCCGATGATCTGCCTTTGATGACCTGGCTTCAGGAGCACATCTTTCCGGCCGAGGCCAAGCTGACCGGGGAGATGGTCTACTGGGGGGCCTTGCTGGGCTGCGCCGAGATGATCATGTCCGGGACGACCTGCTTCTGTGACATGTATCTGTTTGAACATGAAGTGGCCAGGGCCGTGGATCGGGCCGGTCTCAGGGCCGTGTTAGGGGAAGTCCTTTATGATTTTGCCTCGCCCAATTACGGTCCGCCCGAGGAAGGCCTGAAGTTCACCGAGAGGCTGATCCGGGAGTATCAGGGTCACGAACTGATCGGCTTGGCCGTGGAGCCTCACACGGCCTACACCTGTTCCCCGGATTTACTCAAGGCCTGCCGGGATTTGGCCGACCGACACGGAGTCCCCTTGATCACCCATCTTTCGGAAACCAGGGATGAAGTCGGGATTATCAAGGAAAAATATGGACTGACCCCGGCCCGTCACCTGGACCGTCTTGGACTCCTTTCTCCCAATCTGATCGCCGATCACTGCGTGGTCCTGGATGAAGAGGAAATCGCCCTTCTGGCTGAACGTGGCGTCCGGGTGGTCCACAATCCGGAAAGCAACATGAAGCTGGCTTCCGGCGCGGCCCCGGTCCCGGAGCTTCTGGCCGCCGGGGTCCTGGTCGGTCTGGGGACCGACGGACCGGCTTCGAACAACAATCTCGATCTGTTCGGCGAGATGGATTCCGCGGCCAAGCTGCACAAGCTCTTCAAGGCCGATCCCACGGTGATGAGCGCGGAAACGGTTCTGGACATGGCCACGGCCATGGGGGCCAAGGTGTTGGGTTACGGGGACCGTCTCGGCCGCCTGGCCCCCGGTTGTTTGGCCGACCTGATCGTCCTGGACCTGAACCAGCCCCATTTGACTCCTTTATATAATCCGAGCAGTCATTTGGTCTATGCGGCTTCCGGGGCCGACGTGGTCCACAGCGTGGTCCACGGGCGGGTCTTGATGGAAAACCGGCGGCTGACCACCTTGGACCTGGAGGAAATTTACGAACGGATGAACCGGATCGCCCAGGTCATGTTCGAGGCCGCCTCGAAACAGGGTTCGGGGCGGCCCACCACTTAACCTCACCGGCCGACTTGACGAGATAGCAGGAAATTTAAGAGATGGCCACGGAAGCCGATTATGATCTGCTGATCACCAACGGCCTGATTCTAACCCTTGAATCCGGAGCCGAACCAATAGCTAGCGGATTCGTGGCTGTGCGGGACGGACGAATAGCCGAGACGGGGTCCATGTCCGAACTGCCGGCGGAAGCCGGAGCCAGGGAAACTTTAGACCTCGCCGGCGGCCTAGTCATGCCCGGCCTGGTCAACGCTCATACCCACGCGGCCATGGCCCTCTTTCGGGGACTGGCCGACGATCTGCCCCTGATGACCTGGCTTCAGGAGCATATCTTTCCGGCCGAAGCGGCTCATGTCGACGAGGATTTGGTCTACTGGGGGACCAAGCTGGCCTGCGCTGAAATGCTTCTGTCCGGCACGACCTGTTTCGCCGACGGATATTTTTTTGAAGACCGGGCGGCCCGGGCGGTTCAGGAAACAGGGATGCGGGCGGTCCTGGGCCAGGGCGTCCTGGATTTTCCGGCCCCCGGCGTGCCGGACCCGGCTGAAAATATCGCCGCAGCCCGTGAGTTTATCGAGGGTTGGCGAGGCGTTTCACCCTTGATCCGGCCCTCGGTCTTCTGTCATTCGCCTTACACCTGTTCCCCTGAAACTTTGGTCCGAGGCAAGGACCTGGCCCGGGACCTGGGCGTGTTGTTCCAGATACATGCGGCCGAAACTCGAGGCGAAACAGAGCAGGTGCAGGCCGAGCGGGGCTTGACGCCGATCCGGTTTTTGGATTCATTAGGGATTCTTGACCAGGACACGTTGGCCGTCCACTGCGTCCATTTGGATGAGGAAGAAATAGGTCTGTTGGCCGAGCGGGGGACCTCGGCGGCCGTTTGCGTCGAGAGTCAGATGAAGCTGGGCTCCGGCGTGGCCAGGGTCCCGGAAATGTTGGCCAAAGGAGTCGGGGTGGCTTTGGGCACGGACGGACCGGCCAGCAACAACGATTTGAACCTGTTCGGCGAGATTCGATCCCTGGGACTACTTTTCAAGGCCGCCGCGCTGGACCCCACGGTTTTGCCCGCGGCCCAGGTTCTGTCTCTGGCCGGGCCCGGAGGGGGCCGGGCCTTGGGCTGGGGCGATGAAATCGGGCGTCTGAAGCCGGGGATGAAGGCCGATCTGATCGTCCTGGACCTGAAACGGCCTCATCTTCAGCCGCTGTATAATCCATATTCTCAATTGGTCTACGCCTGCACCGGCCGGGAAATCGCCCATGTCCTGGTCGAAGGGCGGGTCCTGGTTCGTCACGGCCGGTTGACCACCTTGGATATGGAAGAGACCCTGGTCAAAGTCCGGGAGATCGCCGCCGGCGTCCGGAGGTAAACCCCTGGCCGATTTTTCGGGTTTATGCCTTGACTAGACCATAACGGTCGTCTAAATTTAAACAAATAATAAAAAAACAACGAAATTTGGTGAAGCGATGCCCATGGATTGGGAAAAATGGCAGGAAAAGAGGAGCAAATCGACCCCGCCGCCGGATTTGGAAAAAGTGGTGGAAAATTTTAGGCGATTCCGGGGGCGGCTCCCGAGTTCTTACATCATATTAATTATCGTAATATTGGCCTGGATTTTATCTGGGATTTACATTGTGGCCCCGGACGAGGTCGGGGTGGTCAAGCGATTCGGGGCCTACTCCCGGACCACCGATTCCGGACCCCATTACCACTTGCCTTACCCTATCGAGACCGTACTTAAGCCCAAGGTCACTCAGGTCCGCCGTTTTGAAATAGGCTTTCGCACCATCAACCCCGGTCCGCCGCCCCAGTACCGAGCGGTGCCCGAAGAATCTTTGATGCTGACCGGGGATGAGAACATCATAGATCTTTGGTTCATAGTCCAATATAAGATCAAAGAAGCCAACAATTTCCTGTTCAAGGTGGCCGATCCTTACAAGACCATCCGGGATGCAGCCGAGGCGGCCATGCGGGAAGTGATGGGCAAAAACAAGATCGATGAGGCTCTTACAGCGGGCAAGTTTCAAATTCAGAGTGACGCCGGACAGAGACTCCAGGAAATTCTTGATAGCTATGAGTCAGGTTTTCACGTCATCGCGGTCCAGCTTCAGGCGGTCCATCCGCCGGAAGAGGTCCGGGACGCTTTCAGAGATGTGGCTTCGGCCCGGGAAGACCAAAACCGTTTCATCAATGAGGCCGAAGGTTACGCCAACGATATCCTGCCCAAGGCCGAGGGAGAAGCGGCCAGAATCGAGCGTGAGGCTGAAGGGTATAGAGAGGCGAGGATCAAACGGGCCCAGGGCGACGCCGCACGCTTCACGAGCCTGCTTAAGGAGTATCAGAAAGCCAAGGACGTGACCCGCAAAAGGCTTTATCTGGAGACTATGGAAAAGATTCTAAGCGAGGCCAAGGTTTTTATTTTGGGGACCGAAGACCAGCAGGTTCTGCCTTTCCTGCCTCTCCAAAGCCTGGGACTGGAAAAGGCCCCGGCCCAGACAGCCAAGTAAGGACGCTAAATGAGTAAAAAAATTGGAACCATCATCGCGATAGCCATATTGGCCCTGATCGGCCTAAGCGCGGCCTTTTTCACTGTGGATGAAACCAAACAGGCCATCATCGTCCAATTGGGCAAGCCGGTCAGTGGAGTGATTGGTCCAGGGCTTCACTACAAAATCCCATTCATCCAGGAAGTGATTCACTTTGAGAAGCGGCTTCTGGATTACGACGCCTCTCCGGCCGAGATATTGACCGAAGATAAAAAGAATCTGATCGTGGACAACTACGCCAGATGGAAAATCATCGATCCGCTCAAGTTTTACCGGACGGTCCGAAACATCAACGGGGCCAACGCCCGTTTGGACGACATCATTTACGCCGAACTTCGGGTCGAGCTGGGCCGGCACCTGATGGGGGAAATCATCGCCAAAGTCCGGGCGGAACTTATGGCCGAAGTGACCAAGCGTTCTGATGAACGGGCCCGGCAATACGGGATCAGTGTAGTGGACGTCCGGATCAAAAGGGCCGATTTGCCCAAGGAAAACGAGCGGGCCGTGTTCGGGCGGATGAAGACGGAAAGGGAACGGCAGGCTAAAAAGTATCGGTCCGAGGGTCAGGAGGCGGCCCTGAAGATCAGGGCTGAAGCCGACCGGGAAAGAACGATCATTCTGGCCGAGGCTTACCGGAAAGCCCAGGAGCTTCGAGGCCAGGGAGACGCGGAAGCCATCCGCATCTATGCCGAGTCTTTCGGCCAGGACCCGGAGTTTTTCTCCTTCCTGCGGACCTTGGAATCGTACCAAAACGCTTTTGACGAACGGACGACCTTTGTCCTGTCTCCGGAAAACAAATTTCTTGAATATATGAAGAATATTGAGATCAGGTAGTCCCGGAGACAGTTAAGGTAAAAACCGCCTTCCCGGCCGTGCCGGCCGGGAAGGCGGTCACCATGCCCGCCCTTTTTTGACGTCCAGAATCTTCCACCCGAGGACGGGTCTTCCCTGATAGAGAGAAGCGTGAGGGCCTAAGGCCACGGAGACCGTGGGGCCGAGTTCGGGCAGGAGATGGCCCAGGTTGAATCCCACCGCTTCCAGGGTCCGGCCGCCGTCGCTTAGAGTTAATTTGAGGTGCTTTGGGCCGACCAGACCGCAAGACAAAATTTTCACTCCGGTCAGAACGAAGACGGGTTCGGGATTGCCTTGGCCGAAGGGGGCCAATTGAGTCAGGTCGGCGGCCAGACGGCCGTTCAGCTCAGACAAGGCAACTTCCGCCTCGATGGGCAAGATGGGCGACAAATCAGCCTCGCTCAGTTCGAAAAGGGCAATTTCTTCAAAAGCTTTACTTAGGGCGGACACTTCATCCGGGGCCAGGGTCAGCCCGGCCGCTTGTTCATGTCCGCCGAAGCGGATCAAAAGGTCGCGGCAGCGGTTCAGGGCTGAATGCAGATTAAAGCCGGCAATGGAGCGGGCCGAACCGTGAACCAGGCCGTCTTCAATAGAAAGAAGGATGGTGGGCCGGTAAAACTTTTCGGTCAGCTTGGAGGCGGTCAGGCCGAGCAGACCTCGAGGCCAGCCTTCCCGGCACAAGACGATGGTCCGGCCCAACCCCTGGGGCTGGTCCTCCAGGAGAGCCAGGGCCTGCTGGAACATCTCTTCCTGAAGCCGCCGCCGCTCGCGGTTGGTTTCTTCCAGCCACTGAGCCTGACGTTTGGCCTGGTCCGCGTCTCTGGTTAAAAGTAGTTCCAGTCCGGGCCGGGCCGAGCCCAATCTTCCGGCGGCGTTGAGCCTGGGAGCCAGACGGAAAGCCACTTCCCTGGCCGTGGGCGGCTGTCCCGGGGGCAAGGCGCTGACTTCCTTGAGGGCGGCCAGACCGGGCCGATCCGGGTCGGCCAGATATTTCAGGCCCATACTGACCAGGATGCGGTTGATCTTGGTCAGGGGGACCACGTCGGCCACGGCGCCTATGGCGGCTAGGGCCAGAAAGGGGGCCAGTTCGGGTTGGCGCTCCGAGGAGAAAAAACCTTGTTCCCGCATTACCTGCCGCAAGCCGCCGGCCAGGAAAAAAGCCACCCCCACTCCGGCCAGGCTGCGCTGGGGAAATCGGGAATCGTTTCTTTTGGGGTTGACCACGGCCAGGGCCGGGGGCAAACGGTCCTGAGGCTGATGATGGTCGGTCAGGATCACGTCAAGGCCCAAGGCCCGGGCCCGCGCCACGGCCTCGAAATCGGATATCCCGCAGTCCACGGTCACCAGGACCCGGGTCCCCTCTCCGGCCAATTTTTCCATCGCCGCGGTGTTCAAGCCGTAACCTTCCCTGACCCGGTCAGGTATGTAGGTGTTGACCTTGGCCCCGAGAAGCTGAAGGAAGTCGGTCAGCAAAGCCGCAGCCGTCAGACCGTCGGCGTCATAGTCCCCGTAAACGGTGATGATTTCTTCACGCTTCAGCGCCTGGACCAAGCGGTCGGCCGCCCGGTCCAGGTCCGGCAATAGAAAAGGACTGGGCAGGTCGGCCAGGGAGGGATTAAGGAAGGCCAGGGCCGCTTCTGGACCGGATAGGCCCCGGTTGAGCAGCAGGGTGGCTAATAGAGGCGAGATTTCCAGTCGGCGGGCCAGACCGGCCGCAACCTGGGGGTCGATATTCGGTCTTCGCCACTCCACGGCCCAATGTCCCCCAAATTCAAGTCTCGGCCGAACTATATCATGGGGTCGGCCCAGGACGTCAAGCCCCGCGTTCTTGGCGGTGGAATTCTTCCGGCCGCCCTTTGATCGGCCGCGGCCGTAAAAAAACCGCAACTTTTTCGCCTTGACAGGCTCTTTATTTAATAAATATCTTAAAGACCATGCGGAAAAAGCGTTCATTCCGAAACAAGAGCCAAGGAAGCAGCCAATCATGAATACATACCAGGTTCATTTTTTGCCGGATGACGTGACCATTGAAGTCGAGGAAGGAGCCAACCTGCTTCAGGCGGCCATGCAGGCCGGTGTGCATATCAATGCTTCCTGCGGCGGCAGCGGCGTTTGCGGCAAATGCCGCGTCATCCTCGAAGGGGGCGAACTGGAGTCGCCCCGCACCGACCTGATTTCCCCCAAGGATTACGAAGAAGGCTACCGGCAGGCCTGCAAGGCCTGGGTTCGCGGCGATTCACAAATTCGTATTCCGATCGAATCCCAAATGGACGCCCGGGCCCTGACCAGGGCCCGGCCTAGTCCATCGGCCCACCGGATGGCCGCGGAGATCGGGGTGGAGAGGCTGATCAGCGAGAAGAAATTTGATCCACCCTACGTGAAATTGCTGGTCAAGATGGCCCCGCCGGCCCCCGGCGACAACATCAGCGACCTGACCCGCCTGGTCAACGCCCTGAGGTCCCAGCATGACGTTCACAACCTGGAGGTCGATTTCAAGGTCATCAAGACCCTGCCCCAGGTCTTCCGGGAAGGCCACTTTGAGGTCACCGTCACCCTGGCTTACCGGCCTTCCCATCTGGACGGCACCAAGCCCTCGGACATCGACCTGACCGACATCCAGGCCGGCGACCATACCCGAACCAACTACGGCGTGGCCGTGGACGTGGGGACCACCTCGGTCTACGTGGAACTTTTGGATTTGAGCACCGGAGAAATTTTAGACACCGCGGGCGACCTTAACCGTCAGCTCAGCTACGGTGAGGATGTGATCAGCCGGATTATTTACAGCGGTAAAGAGGGCGGCCTCCAGAAGATGCAGGACTTGATCACGGGGACTATCAACGGTCTCTTGGAAAAAATCTGCCGGCGGAAAAAAATCGACCCGGACGACATCACCATGATGACCGCCGCGGGCAATACGACCATGACCCAGCTCCTTCTAGGGATCGACCCCAAGTATATCCGCCTGGCCCCTTATGTCCCGACGGCCAACTATTATCCGCCCATCAGGGCCCGGAATCTAGGGCTGGCCGTGGGCGAACACGTCAGGATCAACGTCTTTCCGGCCGTGTCCAGCTACGTGGGCGGCGACATCGTCGCCGGCATCCTGGCCTCAAGGGTCTACCAGGAACCTGAGTTGACCTTATACATCGATTTAGGGACCAACGGGGAAATAGTGGTGGGCAACCAGGACTGGATGGCCTGTGCGGCTTGTTCGGCCGGACCGGCCTTCGAGGGGGGCGGGGTCAAGTTCGGCATGCGGGCCACCGACGGGGCCATCGAGGATTTCGCCATCAACCCCCAGACCCTCGAACCGATGATCCTGACCGTGGGCATGAAGAAGCCCAAGGGCATCTGCGGCTCCGGCCTGATCAACACCGTGGCCGGACTGTTTGAAATGGGGGTCCTTGACGAAAGAGGCAGGTTTGAACAGAGCCTTGACACGCCCAGGGTCCGGGAAGGCGAGGACGGCTGGGAGTATGTCTTGTCCTGGGCCGACGAAACCCAGATCGGCCGGGACATCGTCCTGACCGAAGTGGACATCGACAATCTGATACGGGCCAAGGCGGCCATGTACGCCGGGTATCAGACCCTGCTGGAAAACGTAGGGCTGAGCATGCACGCCCTGGACCGGGTCATAATCGCCGGCGGGTTCGGGCGGTATATCAACCTGGAAAAGGCCATTCTGATCGGACTGCTTCCGGAATTGGACCTGGATAAATGCACTTTCATCGGCAACGGCTCGCTGCAGGGGGCTCGCCTGGCTTGTCTCTCCAATACCCTCCGGTTTGAAGTCATGGACATCCTTAGTAAAATGACCAGTTTTGAACTGTCGGAAGTCCCGAATTACATGGAATACTATGTTTCCTGCCAGTTTCTGCCCCACACCACCCGGGAATTCTTTCCCGGGGTCCTGGAGCGGATTCAGCAGACCCGAAGCCTGGTCCGGAAATAGCCGGTCGGTTCCAAGACGGGGCGGTTGAGACGGCCTCGATCTGGCGCCTGATTAAGCCGACACCAAGCCTCCCCTTTCTCTTTTTATTTTGACATCTTTCCTTTAGTATTCTATTTTTGGGAAAATTTCTAAGGCTGATGTCTCTATCGGTAAACCTTAAAGACCGGGTCGGCTGGCTTGAATGGTCGGCCCAGGCAAGAGGTGGGCTATGACGGGGAAGAAAAAGGATTATTTCGCCGCGCTCTATGAAGTGGCCCGGGTCATCAACGCCTCCTTGAAACCGTCCCGGGTGTTGGAAGAAATCGTCACCTGCGTCGCCAAAACCATGAACGTCAAGGCTTGCTCCCTAAGACTTTTGGACACCAAGAAGGCCCGCCTCCTGATGGGAGCCGCCTATGGTCTTTCCGCGGGCTACATCCGGAAAGGGCCGATCCTGGTCAAGGAAAGCGGCCTGGATCAGAAGGCCCTCAAGGGCCAGGTCATCTATCTGCGCGACGCCCAGACCGACAAGGATTTTCAGTACGGGGCCAAGGCCAAGGCCGAGGGGATCAAGTCGGTTCTGGTCGTGCCCTTGATGGTGGGCAAAAAGGCCGTGGGCGTCATGAGAGTTTACACGCTCCGGGTTCGGGAATTCGGCGAGGAAGAAATCAGATTCATGGAGGCCGTGGCCAACCTGAGCGCCATCGCCCTGGAGAATGCCAGGCTTCATGAGGCGTTACGGACCGACTACGATCTTCTCGTCGCCCATGAATACCGCTTGGACGACAATTGATTTTAAGGAGGGACCATGGTTCGCCTCGGAATTAACGGTTTTGGCCGCATCGGCCGCCAGGTTTTGAAGGCGGCCCTGGAAAGACACCCGGAGACCGTGCAAGTCGTGGCCGTCAATGACCTGTTCGACGTGGCCACCAACGCGCACTTGCTCAAATACGACACCAATTACGGCAAGTTTGAAGGCAAGGTCGAGGTCAAAAAAGATGGCTTCCTCATCAACGGCCGGATGGTCAAAAGTTTCGCCGTCCGTGATCCAGCGGAAATACCCTGGGACGATGAAGGCGTGGACATTGTGGTGGAGGGCACCGGGTTGTTCCGGACCGGGCCCAAGGCCCAGGCCCACCTCCAGGCCGGAGCCAAAAAGGTCATCATCACCGCCCCGGCCAAGGAAGAAGACCTGACAGTGGTCATGGGCGTCAACCACAAGTCCTACCGCCCCGACAAGCACCACATCATTTCCAACGCCTCCTGCACCACCAACTGTCTGGCTCCCCCGGCCCTGGTCCTGCACAAGGCCTTCGGCATCGAAAAGGCCCTGATGACCACAGTCCACTCCTACACCAACGACCAGCGCATCTTGGACCTGCCCCACAAGGACCTGCGCCGGGCCAGGGCGGCCGGCCAAAACATCATCCCGACCACCACCGGCGCGGCCAAGGCCGTGGCCCTGGTCATTCCGGAACTGGCCGGACGTTTTGACGGCTATTCCCTGCGCGTGCCCACCCCGACCGTCTCGGTCGTGGACTTTGTGGCCACCCTGACCAAACCGACCAGCACCGATGAACTAAGGGACGTCCTTAGAAAAGCCGCCCGGACCAACTTGAAGGGCATTATGGCTTGTGAGGAGGAGAGCCTGGTTTCCATGGATTTCAAGGGCAACCCCTATTCCTCGATCATCGACGTGGAGTTCACGCAGGTCCTTCAAGGGAACATGGCCAAGGTGGTGACCTGGTACGACAACGAGTGGGGCTATTCCTGCCGCGTGGCCGACCTGGCCGATTATATGGCGGCCAAAGGCCTTTAAACTTTCGGCCGAGAACTTATCTGAGGGACAAAAGGTCCCTCATTTTTTTCGGCCGACTACAACCGTCTTTCAAGACAACCGGGTGTAAAAAATGACTGGCGGTCCAAAACGGTTAAAGCCTGAGAACCACGGGGTTAAAAGTTTATTTGATCGAGACCGTTCGGAGGAAGCCGCGGCCTGGTGGACCCTGTATACGGACGGAGCCTCCCGGGGCAATCCGGGCCCGGCCGGGGCCGGGGCCGTGCTTTGCGATGAAGCCGGGACGGTTTTGGCCGAGATCAGCCGGCCCTTGGGGCGGCGGACCAATAACGAAGCCGAGTACCAAGGCCTGATTTTCGGCCTGGAGGAAGCCTTGCGGCTGGGGGCCCGGCGCTTGATTATCTATATGGATTCCGAGTTGGTGGTCCGGCAGATTCTGGGAGTGTACAAGGTCAGAAACGCCAAGCTTCGTCCCTTGTACGAACGGGCCAGGGCCTTATTGCAAGAGTTGGAAGTCTATGATATTTTACATGTATGGCGCAGCCTGAACATTCGGGCCGACGCCTTGGCTTCTCAAGCTGCGGTCGCGGCGGCCGGCACCGGCCGAAAAAGAATGAAAGGAGGGGGTTGGGACTGAGGAAGAGGACCGAATGATCGCTGGCGAAACGAGGTTTTCGCCGGAGGAAAGTCCGAGCTCCGCAGAGCAGGGCGCTGGGTAACGCCCAGAGGGGGCGACCCCTGGAAAGTGCCACAGAAAACAGACCACCCCGATGAGTTCGGGGTAAGGGTGAAACGGTGAGGTAAGAGCTCACCAGCTTCGGCGGTGACGCCGAAGGCTCGGTAAACCCCGCTCGGAGCAAGACCAAATAGGGGAGCGTTGGAGGGCGGCTCGTCCGAAGCTCCCGGGTAGGTCGCTAGAGGGTTCGGGCAACCGGACCCCCAGATTAATGATCATTGTCCCGCCGGGAGTGACCCCCGGCCGGAAACAGAACTCGGCTTACAGACTTCTTCCTCAATCTGAAAAGGCCTTGAAGGCCGCCCCCGATTTATTTTTGAGAATATAGGGTGGGCTTGATCGAAAGGGATGAAGAACCGATTTTGAGTCATACTTGAGTCATAGTCCATGGATACCGAAGAAAGTCAAGAAAAGGGATTGGTCGGGGCGATCATAGCCGCCGGGGGTTTGGGTCGGCGCTTTGGACAGCCTCACCCCAAACAATTCGCCTGCCTGGCCGGCTGGCCGATTCTAGCCCACACCCTGGCCAAATTCGACCAAACCCTGACCGTGGACCGGGTCGTGGTGGTGGTCCCTAAAGGACTGGAGGACGAAGTCCGGACCTCCGTCATTGAACCTTTCGGATTCTCTAAGGTCCAGGCCGTGGTCGCCGGGGGACAGACGCGGCAGGAATCCGTCTGTCATGGTTTTTTGGCCCTGGGCGAGGACGTGGAGCTGATAGTCGTTCACGACGCCGTCCGGCCCCTGGTCCGGGTCTCCACCATCGAGGACGTGGTCGAGGCGGCCCGACAGCATGGGGCGGCTATCGCCGCCGTGCCGGTCCGGGACACGCTCAAACAAGTTGAAGACGAAGTGGTTCAAACCACTCTGGACCGAGGTCAGGTCTGGCAAGCCCAGACGCCCCAGGCTTTTAACCGTTTTTGGCTGGCCGAGGCCCTGGCCGAGGCCAAACGAACCGGATTCGTGGGCACGGACGAATCGGCCCTGGTCGAACGATTAGGCCGCCCGGTCCAAGTAATCCAGGGTTCGAGCGACAACATCAAGATTACCACGGCGGAAGACCTGGTTTTCGCCGAGACGGTTCTCAATCCGACCGGCAGGGTTCAAACTATGCGCGTGGGAATGGGTTACGACATTCATCCTCTCGTCCCGGGGCGCAAGCTGATGCTCGGCGGCGTGGAAGTGCCCTTCGGTCGAGGCCTGGCCGGTCACTCAGACGCCGACGTAATCATCCACGCCTTTTGTGACGCCCTGCTGGGGGCCGCCGGCCTGCGCGACATCGGGGTTCATTTTCCTGATTCCGGCCCGGAATGGGCGGGGGCCAGCGGCGTGGACCTGCTCAGACAAGTCGGTGAAAAAATTCGTGCGGCCGGTTATGAACTGGTCAACGCCGATCTGACCCTCCTGGCCGAGCGCCCGAAAATAAAGGATTACGCCGCCCGAATGATCAAAGCCATGGCCGAGACCCTGGCCGTGGATACGGCCCGTTTGAATTTGAAGGCCACCACCAACGAAGGACTCGGCGCCGTGGGCCGGGAAGAGGGTCTGGCCGCCATGGCCGTAGTTCTTCTGTCCAGGAAGTCGGCCCCCCCGGCCAAGCCTCAGCTTTGACCGCCGAGTTCAGCTGGTTTTGCCTCAGACCGTTTCGATGGACGCGAACGGGGAAAACGCCGCCGCAAGACATCATGCGGATTGTATCTTGGAAGCCGAGCTGTCGGAGTGGCCGTCTAACAGAGAACAGCACCGCCCAGGACCAAGATTGAAGAATGATTCAGGTGAAGAAGAAATGTCCCTGTTCCTTTACAACACCATGACCAACCGGAAGGAACCGCTGGTTCCGGTCGAGGCGGGTAAAGTCAAGATATACGTCTGCGGACCCACGGTTTACGACCATGGCCATATCGGTCACGCTCGGGCGATGGTGGTCTTCGATGTTTTGATCCGGCACTTGAAGGCTATGGGACTGGAAGTGGTCTATGTCAGAAACATCACCGATCTGGATGACAAGATCATCAACCGGGCCCGGCTCCAAGGACTGGACTATCTCCAATTGGCCGAAAATTTCATCAACTCCTTCCACGAGGACATGGAGGCCCTGGGCGCCCTGAGGCCTGACCTGGAGCCGCGGGCCACCGAACACATCGACCAAATGATCGCCGACATCCAGGCCCTGATCGAGGCCGGCTATGCCTACCCGGTCGACGGCGACGTTTACTACGAAGTCGGCCGCTTCCCTTCATACGGCCGCCTTTCCGGACGGAACATAGATGAAATGAAGGCCGGGGCCAGGATCGAAATCGACGAGCGCAAGCGCAACCCCTTGGATTTCGCCCTTTGGAAGAAAAGCAAGCCCGGGGAGCCTTGGTGGCCCAGTCCCTGGGGTCAGGGGCGGCCGGGCTGGCACACCGAGTGCTCAGTCATGAGCCACCGTTATTTAGGGGCGGAATTCGACATCCACGGCGGCGGCCACGATCTGGTTTTCCCCCATCATGAAAACGAGATCGCCCAGGCCGAAGCTTTAGGCCGGAATTTCGCCCGCTGCTGGGTCCACAACGGCTTCGTCCGGATCAATCACCAAAAAATGTCCAAATCCTTGAACAACTTTTTCACGATCAAGGAGGTCCTGGCCCGGTTTCACCCGGAAGTCCTCCGCCTGTTTCTCTTGTCCAAACATTATCGCAGCCCGATTGATTTTTCGGACGAGGCCCTGAGCGAAGCGGGCCGAAGCCTGGACCGGGCCTACCGGGCTTTGCAGGAAGCCGAACAGTTGGGGCTTGGGCCTGAAACGTCAGCCCCCCAGGCCGAGACCGACAAGATCAGGTCCCTTTTCCGCGAGGCCATGAACGACGATCTGAACACGGCCAAAGCCCTGGGCCACATTTTCGAGGCCGTCCGGGAGCTCTACCGGCTGTTGGATGAAACCAAAACCGACCGTCGTCACCTGAAAGAGGTCTCCGCCTGGGCCAAAGCGGTCAAGGACATGGGCTTGGTCCTGGGTCTCCTTAACCTGGACCCGGCCGAGTACTTCGCCGCCCGCCGTTCTTTGGCCCTCGACCAGATGGAACTGGACCGAGAGAAAATCGAGGAATTGATCAAGGCCAGGGCCGAAGCCCGGGCCAGGAAGAATTTCGCCGAAGCGGACCGCATCCGGGACGAACTCAAAGCCCGTGGCGTAATCTTGGAGGACCTCGGCGGCGGAGAAACCAAGTGGCACATCGTCTCTTGACCAAATTTGTCTTCGACCGAACCATTTAGTCCTCCTTTTTTCGACCATGCCGGATTTCGAGCTTGTCACCGAATTTGAGCCCCAGGGCGACCAGCCCGAAGCCATCGAGGTCCTGACCGAGAATCTCCGCCAGAGGGTCAAGCGCCAAGTCCTACTCGGCGTGACCGGCTCGGGCAAGACCTTCACCATGGCCAACGTCATCGCCCGGATCAACAAGCCGACCTTGGTCCTGGCCCCCAACAAGACTCTGGCCGCCCAACTCTTCAGCGAGTTCCGCGCCCTGTTCCCCAACAACGCCGTAGAATTTTTTGTCAGTTATTACGACTATTACCAGCCCGAAGCCTACATCCCCCAGTCCGACACCTACATTGAAAAAGAGACCCACATCAACGAGGCCATCGACAAGCTGCGGCACTCGGCCACCCGCTCGGTCCTCGACCGCCGGGACGTCATCGTGGTGGCCAGCGTCTCGTGCATCTACGGTCTGGGTTCGCCCGAGGCCTACCAGGAGATGCTCCTTTACCTGGAACGCGGCGTGGATCGGCCTCTGGAGGACATTCTGGCCAAGCTGGTCCAGATGCAATACGAACGCAACGACTATGACTTTCACCGGGGCGCCTTTCGGGTCCGGGGCGACAGCCTGGAAATCTTTCCGGCTTACGAAGACAGCCGGGCGGTGAGGATCGAGTTCTTCGGCGACACGGTCGAAGAAATCCGCCTGGTCGATCCCCTGCGAGGGCAGGTCTTGGGCGATTTGGCCAAAGTGGCTGTTTATCCGGGCAGCCACTATGTCACGTCCAAACAAAACCTGGAAAGAGCCATCGCCGCTATTCGAGAGGAACTGGCCGAAAGGATCGAGTATTTTTACCGCCAGGGCAAACTGCTCGAAGCCCAGCGCCTTCAGGAAAGGACCAATTTCGACCTGGAGATGCTCAAGGAGATGGGCTTTTGCCACGGCATCGAGAACTACTCCCGCCACCTGACCGGCCGGGCCCCGGGCCAGCCGCCGCCGACCCTGCTCGAATATTTTCCCGACGATTTTCTCATGTTCATCGATGAGAGCCACATCGCCGTGCCCCAGCTCAGGGCCATGTACCACGGCGACCGCTCCCGCAAACAAACCCTGGTCGATTACGGCTTCCGGCTGCCCTCGGCCCTGGACAACCGGCCTCTCAACTTTGACGAATTCAACCGGCTCCTCAACCAAGCCATCTATGTCTCGGCCACGCCGGGCGATTACGAACTCGAGGTTTCCCAGGGTCTGGTCGTCGAGCAGATCATCAGACCCACCGGCCTGATGGACCCGGAAATGATCTTCCGCCCGGCCCAAAACCAGGTGGATGACCTTTATTTTGAAATCAAGGAACGGGTCCGGCGCGGGGAAAGGGTCCTGGTCACCACCCTGACCAAACGCATGGCCGAGGACCTGACCGACTATTTTTCCGAAATGAGCCTTAAGGTCCGCTACCTCCATTCGGACATCAAGACCATTGAACGCACGGAAATCCTCCGGGACCTGCGTCTGGGCAAGTTCGACGTCCTGATCGGGATCAACCTGCTTCGGGAAGGACTGGACCTGCCCGAGGTCTCATTAGTGGCTATCCTGGATGCCGACAAGGAAGGCTTTCTGCGCTCGGAACGCTCCTTGATCCAGACCTGCGGCCGGGCGGCCCGGAATTTAGGCGGCCAGGTCATCCTGTACGGCGACCAGATCACCGAGTCCATGGTCCGGGCCAAAGCCGAAACCGACCGCCGCCGGACTATGCAGGCGGACTTCAATCAAGAGCACCATATTACTCCGGCCACCATAAAAAAGGCCATCGATTCAGGCCTGGCCACCCTGTGCGAAGCCGACTACATCACAATCCCGGCGGTTCGCGAACCTGAAGCCGAATACATCCCGCCGGATGAAATACCCAAAATAATCAAAGCGTTCAAAAAAGAGATGAAAGCGGCCGCCGAACGTCTGGACTTCGAGGCCGCGGCCAGGCTGCGCGACCGGATCAAGGCCATCTCGGAGGAAGACTTGAGATGGGGTTGAGGCTGGTCCGGCCGGACCGGAGCAATCGCCTGGGAATACATTTATGCCCGACCCGGACTCCTTAAAAATCAAGGCCGCTGAGATGCCCCCCCAGCCCGGGGTCTATCTGTTTAAGGACGCTCAGGGCCGGGTCATCTACGTAGGCAAGGCCAAATCCCTGCCCAAACGGGTGGTCACCTATTTTCAAAAGACCCCGGCTTCGACCAAGACCGCCCGCCTGGTGGCCCAAGCGGCCGACCTTGATTATCTGGTCACCGAAAACGAGAAAGAAGCCCTCATCCTCGAAAACAGCCTGATTAAAAAACACAAACCCCGTTACAACATCATTCTTCGAGACGACAAAACCTATCCCTCCCTGCGCCTGACCGTCCAGGAAGAATATCCCCGGCTGGAAGTGGTCCGCCGGATCAACCCGGACGGGGCCGTCTACTTCGGTCCCTTTTCCTCGGCCACGGCCATGCGCCAGACCCTGCGCCTGATCCGCCGACTCTTTCCCCTGCGCCACTGTCACCGGCCGGACGTCCGGGCCGTGTCCAGACCCTGCCTCAACTACCAGCTCGGCCGGTGCCTCGGTCCTTGCCATGGTCACGTCAGCCGCGAGGAATACCGGTCCATGGTCGATGAGGTCATTCTTTTTTTTCAGGGCAAGAATAAAAAACTGACCGAATCCCTCCAGCGGAAGATGAAAGCAGCGGCTGAACGTTTCGACTTTGAAGCCGCGGCCCGGTACCGGGACCGTCTGAACGACGTCCGGCGCACCCTGGAAAAACAGAATGTCGTCTCGGCCGATATGAAGGACCGGGACGTCTTCGGCTTGGCTCGGGATAAGGGGCAGGCCCTGGCCGCCATCCTCTTTGTCCGGCGGGGCGTCCTGCTGGGCAGCCGGACCGTGCCCCTCAGCGGCAAGACCGATTCGCCGGCCGAAGTGATCGAATCTCTCCTGGGCCAGTACTACAGCCGGGAAAATTTGGTCCCGGAAGAGATTATCCTGCCAGTCAAAATCGACGGGGCCGAACTGATTCAGGAATGGCTGCGGGAACTTCGGGGCCAAGCTGTTCGAGTGCTCTGCCCGGTTCGCGGGCCCAAAAAAAAATTGGTGGACCTGGCCGGTCAAAACGCGGCCAACGCCTTGGCCCAGCGCCTGCGTTCGGCCGATCTGGGGGCGGAAGCCCTGGTCGAGGTTCAGACCAAATTAGGCCTGCCTTCGCCGCCTCGACGCATCGAAGGTTTTGACATGTCCACCCTGCGGGGCGACGCTCCGGTCGGGGCCATGGTCGTTTTGGAAGAAGGCCGCTGGGTGAAATCCGACTATCGCCGCTTCAAAATCAAGACGGCTTCGGGTCAGGACGACTACGCCATGATGGCCGAAGTCCTCAACCGCCGTCTGGTCAAGGAAGGCTTGCCCCGTCCGGACCTGATCCTGCTCGACGGCGGCCGGGGCCAACTAGGCGTGGCCAGAGCCGTCATCGCAGACCTCGGCCTCCAGGACTCGCCGCCTCTGGCCGGGCTGGCCAAGGGCCGGGAAGGCGGCCCGGACCAGGTTTGGGTCCCGGGCCGGAAAAACCCGGTCAACTTTCGGGCCGATTCGGCCGGCCTGCTCCTGCTCATGCGGGTCCGGGATGAAGCCCACCGCTATGTCCAGTCTTACCATCACCGGGTCCGGGCCGTCGGCGGGACCCGCTCGGCCCTCGACGACCTGCCCGGCATCGGTCCGGCCAGGCGTAAAGCTTTGCTCAGCCGATTCGGCTCTCTCCAGGCCCTGGCTGCGGCCTCCATCGAAGAACTGGCCCAGGTCAATGGCCTGACCCGGCCGGCGGCGGCCGCCGTTTATCATCATTTCCACCCGGATAAAAACGAACATGAAGTCTCCCTTTCCATTACTTCAAACCCGGAAGAGTGAATCAAGAGAGCTTCGGCCCGGGCAAGCCGGGTGAAATCGGAAAGGCCTTTCGGCGGACGAAATAATATTTTTTAAACGTTTGACCTAGGTCAAGGTCTGGATATAAGCCATAGGGTATCCTATCATTAAAAATATAGGGAGGATTCACCATGGCCGTTAGAAACATCATCCATATAGACGAAGAAAAATGCGACGGTTGCGGCCTGTGCGTGACCGGTTGCGCCGAAGGGGCTCTGCAGGTCATCGACGGCAAGGCCCGCCTGATCAGTGAAGTCTACTGTGACGGTCTGGGCGCTTGCCTGGGCGAGTGTCCCACCGGCGCTTTGACCATAGTCCAGAGAGAAGCCGAAGAATTTGATGAAAAGGCCGTCGAGGCTCACCTGGCCGGAGAAGGCCACACCGACTCCGGCCAAACCGACCAGTTGGCCTGTGGATGTCCCTCCAGCCAAGTCAGGGAATTGCCCTTGGCCCAAACCGACGGACGGAAAGACCCCGCCCCGGCTTCGGCCTTGAGAAACTGGCCTGTTCAGCTTCACCTGACGCCGACCAAGGCCCCGTTCTTCAAGGAGGCCGACCTGCTGATCGCCGCCACCTGCTCCGGCTTCGCTCTGACCGACCTCCACCGGCAATTTCTGTCCGGCCGGACTCTGATCATCGCCTGTCCCAAGCTGGACGACGTCAGTCCGTACGAGTCTAAAGTGGCGGAGATATTCAGGCAAAACGACATTCGCAGCCTGACGGTTCTCTACCTGACCGTGCCTTGTTGTTTCGGGCTGGTTCACTTGATCCGCCAGGCCCTCAAGAAGAGCGGCAAGTCGATTCCCTTGCGCCTGGTCAAGGTGGATGTCAACGGTGACATCGTCGAGGAGTCGGTTGAACAGGCCGCTTAAAGAAGACCCCCGAGTCGGTCCCTTGGAGCGGACTCATAGCTGAAGAAAGGAGGCCGATCATGGCCGTCACTCAATGCCCTGGTCAAAACACCATGTTTTGGAAGCCCGGCGACATCTTCGAGATCACCTGTCCGAACTGCCACGCTCAGGTCGAGTTCTACAAGGACGACGCCCGGCGGCGCTGCCCGGGCTGCGGACACGTCTTCCCCAACCCCAAGCTGAATGAAGGCTGCGCCCAATGGTGTCAGTTCGCCGACAAGTGCCTGGGTTTGAATCGAGGTCAAAACGAGGAGAGTGCTGAGAAGGCCGACGATTAACTCGATTTATAAAAACGGCTGATTAAAAGACATGGTTCGCCGAAAATCCAGCGATCTGACTTCTGTAGGCCGCATCGTCGCCAAGTCGATGGAAGAGGGGTTCCTCGGCCTGGCCAAGGAAATGTTCCGGGTCTTCGAGGTCTGGGAAGAAGCGGTCGGGTCATTCAATGCGGCCCGGGCCAGGCCCGAATCCATCAAGAACGGCTGTCTGACCGTGATCGTGGCCGGTTCGGCCTGGATAGACCACTTCGGCTATTTCAAGGCCGAATTCATTAATAAGATCAACAAGGCTCTCGGCGCACCCCTGGTCAAGGAGATCGTCTTTCGCGTCGGTGAACTGGCGCCGACCCCCTCAAAACCGTCCTCGCCGGTCTCTCAGGGGAATGCCCCCGAAACTCGAAAGGACCTCGACGAGACCGCGGTCCGGGCCGCGGTCGACTCGATCCAAGACCCAAAACTCAAAGAGCGTCTGGCCGCCTTTCTTGCCCGGCAAAGGTCTCCCCGGCCAGAATAGCCCGCACCTCCACCGAGTATTCCCGCTTCTTTTGATAAACAAACAGGGGTGGGGCCACCTCCAGTTCCTCGCCGCCGCCCAGGCAAGCTTCAAGCAAGGCCAGCCGGGCCTTTTCACCAGGCCGGCTGTGGACCAGCCGCAGCCTTTTGGGCTCAAAGCCGGCGGTCTTCAAAACTTGCACCAAGCCGATCAGTCGAGCCGCGGGATAGATCACCGCCAGCCGGCCGCCGGTCTTAAGAAGCCCGGCCGCGGTTTGAGCGGCGGTGGCGGCGCTGCCGTGAATTTCGTGCCTGGCCCCGGCTTCTTCTTTGTTCGGATTGACCCGGCCGGTCCCTAAAGCTCGATAGGGCGGGTTGGAGACGACCAAATCAACCGGTCCGGAGCAATGGTCCGGAGTCAGTTCCGTCCAGTCCATTTCCAGGACTTGGACCAGGGAATCGCAGGCGTTTTGCGCCACATTGAGCCGGGCGCATTCGGCCAGTCGCGGCTGGACCTCCACGGCCAGAACCCGGCCTCGCTCCATCCGCCGGGCCAGGGCCAGAGCGATCACTCCCACGCCGGCCCCCAGGTCCACCACCGTCTGACCGGGGCCGACCTGGGCGAAATCGCCTAAAAGCAGGGCATCCAGGCCGAAACGGTACCCGGTTCGGGGCTGGACCAAAGTGATCCGCCCGTCGAAGACGGCGTCTTTAGTCAATTCGGGCGTGGTCGATCCTCCGGACTCTAATAGGCGGGCTCTATTTCTTCAAACGGATTCAAGGTGTTGAAGACCAGACCGGTGGTGACTTTGGGGTAAAAATAGGTGGATTTCCTGGGCATGATCAGGCCCTCTTCAGCCACGGCCTGGACCTGGTCCATCCGGGTGGGGTTGAGGATGGCCGCCAGCTCGACCTGGCCCTCATTGACCTGTCTGATGGCCTCATTGATCCGGCTGGTATAAGAAATACGGGCGGGATCGTCCAGTTCATCCTCGGTCACCCCCAGGACTTCGTGAAAAAGAAGGCTGGTCAGGATGACCGTGTCGAGCTGCTGGCAGACTTCGGGCCATGAATCCAGGACTGTGCCCGTTCCTAAGCCGGGCCGATTCTTGAGCAGATAGTAAGTCCTACCCAGCTTGGTATACAGTCCCAGGGCGGTGCCGTCCCGTCCTTCCTCCTGAAGCCGCCGGATGAAGGCCTGCCGGGCCGCCCGCTCTTCCACCGCAGTGAAAGAAAAAGTCTTGACTTCGAAATACTTTTTTAACCGAGCCTCCAGTTCCTCTTTGCCGACCTTGAGCGTTCTGGTGAGCAAGCGGTGGGCCGGCAGGATGACCAGTCCAGGGTCGGAGATGGCGCAGAGGTAAACCAGCAAGTAGTTCAAGGGCGAATAAATCCCGAGATGAACCCCGCGCTCGGCCTTGAGGCGGCGGTAGTTGAGGGCCGTTTCATACCGATGGTGGCCGTCGGCGATATAAATGGTCTTGTCCACCATGAACTCGCCCAAGGCCCGGATGACCGCCCGGTCCCAGATGGGCCAGAGCCGGTGACTGAACCCCTGGGCGTCGACCAGGTCGAAGAGGGGTCGGCCCTTGATGCCGGCTTCCAAAATTACCCGGGCCTGGCCTTTTTCATCGGGAAACACGGAAAAAACCTGGCTCAGATGGGCCTGGACGCATTCCATCAGATGCAGACGTTCCGCTTTATGGGCCGAAAAAGTGCGCTCGTGGGGCCGCACTTTGGCTTCGGCCCCGAATTCTTCCAACCTTAAAAGGCAGACGAAACCGTGGCGGGTCTTCCTCTGGCCGGTGTTGGGATCGGAAAAATCCATTTCGGTATAATAAATCGCCGGTTTGTCGTGGCGGACCAGGATGCCTTCGGCCAGCCACTTCTGGAACTCGAGAGCCGCCCGATGATGCCAATCGAAAGGTCCTTTATCACCGGGTGTTTGAGCACCGAGATCGATATGGAGGACGTTGTATGGATGTAAAGCATGGTAAGCCGCCTGCTCCTCCGGCGAGATCACGTCATAGGGCGGAGCGAGCAACTTCCCGAGATCGCCGGCTTTTTCTTTATTGTAAACAATGCCCCTCAGCGGGGCTATTTCCGCCATCCCGCCAACTCCGTTTTAACCAAAAATCGGACTAGTGACCGCTACCACAAACCCCTCAGGCAGTCAAGGCCATTTTGAGCCTGTCCCGGCCGAAAGGGGTTGGCTTTCCGCTAAAAGTTGCATAAAGTAAATTATGAATCTTTTTTCGCCCCGATGGTCAGTCCGTGAAGAGTTTGCCGGCCCGATCCTGGAGGTTCGGATGACATGAAAGCCATGGTTTTGAAAGAAATCTGCGACTTGGCCGAGAACCGGAATCCACTGGACTTGGTCGACTGGCCTGATCCGGTCCCGGGGGAGCGGGAAATACTGCTCCGGGTCTCGGCCTGCGGGGTTTGTCACACTGAATTGGACGAAATCGAGGGCCGGACGGCTCCGCCCCGACTGCCTGTGGTGTTGGGCCATCAGGTGGTCGGCCGGGTGATCGAACGAGGCCCCCGGGCCGAGAAATTCGAGCTTGGCGATATGGTGGGTGTGGGCTGGTTCTATTCCTCCTGCGGACGATGCCCTTTTTGTTTGAAAGGCGAGGACAATCTGTGCGAGGATTTCAAGGCCGCCGGCCGGGATGTCAACGGCGGGTATGCCCAGTACATGACCGTTCCGGAAGATTCCGTTTTCAAAATCCCGGACGTCTTTTCCGCCGTCCAGGCGGCTCCGTTGCTTTGCGCCGGGGCCATCGGCTACCGGTCCCTCCGGCTGACCGGCCTGGTTGACGGGCAGAACCTGGGCCTGACCGGATTCGGGGCCTCGGCCCACCTGGTCATCCAAATGGCCAGGCGCAAGTTCCCCGGGTCAAAAGTCTTTGTTTTCGCCCGGAGCGAAAAAGAGCGGGAATTCGCTCTGGAACTGGGAGCCGTCTGGGCCGGAGACACCGAAGACCAGCCCCCGGAGAAACTTCAAGCCGTCATAGACACCACCCCGGCCTGGAAGCCCATCGTTTCGGCTTTGAAGTTCCTCGATCGCGGCGGTCGGCTGGTGGTCAACGCCATCCGCAAAGAGGACGGCGACAAGGAGTATCTGTTGAACTTGGATTACCCGACCCATCTCTGGATGGAAAAAGAGATAAAAAGCGTGGCCAACGTGGCCAGGCGGGATATCAGGGAATTTTTGGACCTGGCCGCGGAAATCCCCATAAAACCCGGCGTCCAAGAATTCGGGCTGGAAGAGGCCAACCGGGCCCTGCTGGAACTGAAAGAGAGAAAGATTCGGGGGGCCAAGGTTTTGGTCATCGATTAAAAACTTTAAAAATACAAGGAGCTCTCCAATGGCTGTTATCACACCTCAGCAGTTCAAGGATTCGATCAAGGCCCGCGGTCCGATGAAGGTTTACATGAACGGTCAGCGAATCGGAGACTTGTGGGACCATCCGGTGACCCGGACGGTCCTGGAAGCCAACTTGGCTTCGTACGAATGGGCCAACTCCCCGGAAGGCGAACCGATCCTGACCACGACCTCGCCGCTGATCGGCGAAAAGATTCACCGGTACACCCATGTCTGCCGGTCCATCGAGGATTTGGAAGCCAAGGCCCTGGCCGGGACCTGGGTGGCCGAGCGTCTGGGCACCTGCATCTATCGCTGCGTGGGCTTGGACGCCTCTCACTCCCTGGCCGCGACCACCTGGGAGATGGACCGGAAAGAAGGGACCGATTATCATGCTCGTTTTATTGAGTACTTGAAATATTTACAAAAAAATGACCTGTCAGCGGCCGGGGCCTTGACCGAGCCCCGAGGCGATCGGAAGCAGAGGTCTTTGGACTGGAAAGACCCGTTCCTGTCTCTCAAATTGGTGGAAAAGAAGGCGGACGGGATCGTGGTCCGGGGGGCCAAGATCAATATTTCCGGGGCCTACGGCGGGCACGAATTGATCGTGCTGCCCCAGTCGGCCAAACGGTCCGGCGAAGAGGATTACGCCCTGGCTTTTGCCGTGCCCGCTGATACCGAGGGGCTGGTCTACATCTGCCAGTACAACGCCCTTTCGGCCGAGCGCGAGCAATGCCAAACTCTGGACGAGTTGGGCAACCCCAGGTTCGGCCAGCGGGAGACCTCGATGATCGTCTTTGACAACGTTTTTGTGCCTTGGGACCGGGTCTTCCTTTGCGGCGAAGTGGATTATGCCGGCAAGCTGGTGGCCCGCTTCGCCCAGACCCACCGGATGACCTGCGGCGGGACCTGCAAGGTCGGTTTCATGAATCAAGTGATAGGCGCGGCCAAGCTGCTTCAGGAGATGAAGGGCATGGAAAAGGTCCCGCATATCAATGACCAGATCATCGAGATGGTCACCCTGCGGGAGACGGTCCGGGCCTGCGGACTGGCCGCGGCCTTCAAAGGCCAGGAAATCCCCCCGGGCTCCGGGGTCTATATGCCCAACGATATGTACGGCAACATCGCCAAGCTGAACGTGGCCCCGGCCTTTTGGCGGGTCATGGCCTTGGCCGGCGACATCGCCGGAGGCCTGCCGGTGACCATGCCTTCGATCAAGGAACTGCGCAACCCGGATACGGCTGATTATGTTCAGGAATTCCTGAGTTTCGGTTCGGAGGCCCCGACCGAGGCCATAATGAAGGTGACCAAATTGATCCAGAATTGGACCGCCGGTCTGCACGGCGTAGGCACCTGGCATGGGGCCGGCCCGGTGGCCGCCCAAAAGATCATGCTCAACCGCTTGGCCGATTTCGAGCATGACAAAGATATTGTCCGCCGGACCCTGAACCTGGATCAGGCCTAAAAAAACCGGCCCCCTTCTGGGGGCCGGTCCGCTCAATCGAGCCGGAATTTACTGGAGTTTGACTTCGATTCGCTTGGGTTTGGCCGCCTCGGACTTGGGGATGGTCACCGTCAGGATGCCGTCCTTGGCCGCGGCTTCGATCTTGTCCACGTCAACATCCTCGGGCAGGGTGAAGGAGCGGACAAAGGAGCCGTACCGACGTTCCCGCAGACGGTAGTTTTCTTTTTCCTCTTCCTTTTCCTCTTTGTGTTCGGCCCTCAGCCGCAACCGGCCGTTTTCCAGTTCCACTTTGACCTCGTCCGGGGCGTAGCCGGGCACTTCGGCCTTCAGCTTATATTCCTTTTCGTTCTCCGCGATATCCACCCTGGGCGCGAAGAATGGTTCTTCTTCCAGGCGGCGAAAGAGCGAAGGACCGAAGAACCTGTCGGCCGTATCCCAAGCCGTCCATCCTTTCCTTAACTCCGGCCAGTAACTTTTAAAGGGATCGTATTTAATCAGGTCCAACATGTCCGTCACCACCTTTCCTTCAAGTTTTCTGGCGATAAGATAAGTCGGACCGATCCCTTGTCAAGCCCTTCCCCGCCTTCAAATGATTTGGTCGGGGTCAAAATGGTTATTTTTCAACTCAAGGCACGATAAAGTCGAATTCGTGGCATTGGTTGCAAAAATTTTCCGATTTTCGGTGCAGGTGATGGCACAGGTCGCAATCCAGGTCCGGTCCATAATGGATGGAGTCATGGGGATTGGGTTTCTGGTCGGCCGTCAGTTTGGCCACTTCTTGGGGGGAGCCGTGACAGGCCAGGCATTGGTCCTTGGGGACGTCAGCCGACGGCTCCCCCGGACCGTGACAGTCGGCGCAGCCGACGCCGGCCAGATTATGGGCGTGACTGGAAGACATTTTGCCGCTGAGACTTGATTCGGGTTCCCCGTGGCACTCCCGGCAGTCCGAAAGGCTCTGTCCTTGGGTCTCCGGATGACCGGCCGGCAGGACCTGAACCTGGCCGTGACAGCCCCGGCAGTCCCCGGCTTCCACCGAAGAGTCCTTGGCCGCTCCGGGTGAATGCCGGGGAATGAGCAGGGCGGCCAAAACCAGGATCGCGAAAAATGAAACCCCGACTTTAATGGACTGTTTATTTTCGGCCTTCAAGGTCTTTTCTCCTTGTGTTGATATTCTTTTTGTAACCTCGATCATGGTCGGCCGGGTCCACGGAGGCGGACGCCCGCCTCCGTGGACCCGGCCATTGCGGGCCGAAAGGTCAAGCCCGATTTTCAGGCTGTTATCCCCAAGGTTGTTCCTGGGCGGCTTTTTTGCCGGCGATGCGGCCGAAGACCAGGCACTCCGTCGTGGCGTTGCTGCCCAAACGGACGGCGCCATGCACCCCGCCGGTCACCTCTCCGGCCCCATACAGCCCTTTGATTGGTTGGTGAGTCAGATCGATTACTTGGGCCTCTTTGTTAATCTGGATGCCGCCCATGGTGTGGTGAATCTTGGGCCATAGGCGAATAGCGTAAAAGGGTGGGTGTTCCATTGCTTTGGCGTCTTTCTGGAACGGCCGACCGAACTCTTCGTCCACACCCTTTTTCAGGTAAGCGTTGTATTTGGCCACGGTTTCCTTCAACCCGGCGGCGTCGATTTTGTATGCGACGGCCAGTTCGTCCAGGGTCGGGAATTTCTTAACGACGCCGCGCTCCAGCATCTGGTCTAGTCGGCCGACCCGCTTGACGCCTTCCTCGTCGGCGAGGCCTATGGCGGGATGTCCGATCTTTAGAATGGCGTCGGCTCTGATCTTACGGTCGGCCAGCTCGTTGACGAAACGCTGGCCCGTGGCCGGGTCCACCACCACGCCGTAGGTAAAGGCCGCGGAAATGGCGAAAAAGGGCCCGATACCCAAACCTTTTTCGTCGGGAGAGGCCCAAGGGCCCAGTTGAATCCAGGAAATTTGAACTGGAGTGGCTCCCAGCCGCAAGGCCTCGATCAGCCCCTCGGCCGTGGCCCCCGGCTGGTTGGTGCAATCCACATCGGCGGTCAACCTGGGGTCCTGGATGGTCCGGAAAGGAATGTCGTAGCCGAAGCCGCCGGTGGCCAGGATCACGGCCTTCTTGGCCTTAATCACCTTCTCGCTGCCGCTTTCACGCTTCGGAAAAACATAGCCGCTCCGGATTTTCACGCCCTTGACCCGACCGTCTTCATCCTTGAGGAGTTTGTCCAAATACATTTGGGTTCTCAGCTCAAGGCCCAAACCCTTGACCTTGTCCAGCATGGGCCTGACGATGCCGGCGCCCGAACTGACGGTGGTGAAATAACTTCTAGGCACGGCGTGACCTCCCAGATGGGTGACCCTGCCTTGGTATTCCACTCCCAGGTATTCCACGGTCCACATAATCGTCTCGGCCGACTTTTCGCAGAAGGTTCGGACGAGTTCGGGGTGGTTGAGGTGCAGTCCGGCCTTGAGGGTGTCCTCGTACATTATTTCCGGCGAGTCCTTGATGCCTTCCTTGTCCTGCAAAGGCGTGCCGGCCCCGGCGAGCAGACCGCCGTTGATGATGGAGTTGCCGCCGGGCACTCGCATTTTCTCCAGGATGACCGCGGATGATCCGGCGTTCTTGGCTTCGATGGCCGCGGCCAAACCGGCGAAGCCGCTGCCGATGATGACCACGTCGAATTCTTCGTCCCATTTCTTGGGCATCTCGGAAGCGCCGGCAGTCTTGGGTCCGAGAAGAAGACCGCCTCCGGCCAAACCGGCCACGGCCGCAGCCCCGCCGGTGGCTTTCATGAAATCACGTCGGCTCAACCCCTTTTTCTGCTTTTTTTCTTCGTTCATCCTTTCCTCCTTTGGCAGATTAATGGTCAGGCCCTCTTTTCACTTATCGGGAGCCCATGTTCTGCCTTCTTGTAATGCAGGCATAGGCAAGGGGTGTGCCAGATGGAGGATGTATTGAATATATATTGATATAATTAATATAATCGGTTTATAAATAAAACACAATTCGATGATTCCCACTAGGTGCCGTGGCCCTTGATGTCAGGATTTTTAACACCGCGTAAAATGCTCTATAAAATATCGAGCGTTTTCCATCAGATACTTTTTGTCACAAATCAGCCCCAACTTTCGCCCGCCGAGAGCCATAGATTGAAGCCCTCGGCCGGCGAAACGGGGTAAACATATAAATCGATAAACCGGCCATTAACCGGAGCTGTCCGGTGGCCGCCCAAAAGATCATGCTCAGCCGCTTGGCCGATTTCGGGCATGACAAAGATATTGTCCGCCGGACCCTGAACCTGGATCAGGCCTAAAAAAACCGGCCCCCTTCTGGGGGCCGGTCCGCTCAATCGAGCCGGAATTTACTGGAGTTTGACTTCGATTCGCTTGGGTTTGGCCGCCTCGGACTTGGGGATGGTCACCGTCAGGATGCCGTCCTTGGCCGCGGCTTCGATCTTGTCCACGTCAACATCCTCGGGCAGGGTGAAGGAGCGGACAAAGGAGCCGTACCGACGTTCCCGCAGACGGTAGTTTTCTTTTTCCTCTTCCTTTTCCTCTTTGTGTTCGGCCCTCAGCCGCAACCGGCCGTTTTCCAGTTCCACTTTGACCTCGTCCGGGGCGTAGCCGGGCACTTCGGCCTTCAGCTTATATTCCTTTTCGTTCTCCGCGATATCCACCCTGGGCGCGAAGAATGGTTCTTCTTCCAGGCGGCGAAAGAGCGAAGGGCCGAAGAACCAGTCATCCCAATCCCACTCCGGCCAGCGACTTGGCCATTCCGGCCAATGGCTCCTTAACTCCGGCCAGTAGCTTTTAAAGGGATCGTATTTAATCAGGTCCAACATGCCCGTCACCACCTTTCCTTCAATTTTTGGTTAAAATTAAGTCGACTATAGCCATTGTCAAGCCCCTTCCGGGCATTATTCGAGAATGTACGAATCGGCCGATAACCCCAATAAGCCGTTCAAAGGTTTTAAAGTCGGAGAAAGTGTTTTGACGGGATGGAAAAATCTCTGACGGAGCCACGGGAGCAAGAAGGATGGCCCCTCGACCTGACTTGGTAGAAAATCTTATGAAATAAAGTAGTTGTGTTATTATCTCCATCATGGCCGGTTGGTGCTGATCTTGCCTTGAGAGATTGATGACCACGCAAGTGGATATAAATAATTACTGGCTGGAGACGTGGGGACGACCGATCTTAGTCGAATTTAATTCAGCCAAGCTGTTACTTAGGCATTTTTATCCAGGAGGGTATTGATGAAGGCGGGCATCATCTTTTCCGGCAGCGGACCGATTCTTATCCTGACCACCAGTGATTCCCTGGTCAGCGATCAGGTGTCTCAATGGCTGGCCAACAAGGGCCTGCGAAAATACATCGTCTATGAGGTTGACCTGGAATTGTGTCGGACCAGATATGGGCAGCATTTTGAGGACACCATGAAGGACCTCCAACAACGGGATGACTTGCGCTGTTTGGATTACAACGGCCAGCGGGTTTTTGAGTTGTTTAGTTTTAAGGAAATGGGCCGGCCGATGTATATAGAGAAGATCAAATAACGTTAAAGGGTTATTGTATCAACCATCCGAGCGCAGGCTCAAACTTTTGCGGACGGTGTTTTATATCGGCCGCCGGATGCCCAGCTTTTTCATGCGGAAGTTCAGAGTCGAAGGATGGATTTTGAGCAGTTCGGCTGCGCCTTGGGGGCCCCGAACCTTCCAGTTGGTTTGGCGGAGGGCCCAGAGTATATGCCGCCTTTCATTTTCATCCAGCGTGACTGCGCCGTCGCGGGAATAAGGGGCCTTGGCCTGGTCTCCCCGCAGTTCCGGGACTCGAAAAGTCGGACCAGGAGATAAGATCACGCCGCGTTCGATAATGTTTTCCAGCTCCCGGACGTTGCCCGGCCAGTCATAGCCGGTCAATTTTTCCATTTCTTCCTCGGGAATCCGCCCGAAGGTTTTGCCGACTTTTTTGGCGTAGATATTGAGAAAATAGTAAACGAGCAAGCGGATGTCTTCTTTGCGTTCTCGCAGCGGCGGAACGCAGATGGGGAAAACGTTGGTTCGATAGTACAAATCAGCCCGGAACCTTTTAGCCTTGACGTCGTTTTCCAGGTTGCGGTTGGTGGCGGTGATCAGGCGGAAATCCGACCGGATGGTTTCGTTGCCGCCGACCCTTTCGAATTCCTTGGTTTGCAGGACCCGGAGCAGGCGAACCTGTATGTCCAGGGTCAAGTCGCCGATTTCGTCCAGGAAGAGGGTCCCGCCGTCGGCCAGCTCGAACCGCCCGATCTTGCGGTTGGTCGCGCCGGTGAAGGCCCCTTTTTCGTGGCCGAAGAGTTCGCTGGGGATGAGTGTTTCCGGCAGGGCGCTGCAGTGGACTCGGATAAAAGGCTTGTCCCGCCGCGGGCTGTGCCGGTGAATGGCTCGGGCCACCAGCTCCTTGCCCACCCCGGTTTCCCCCAGAATCAGCACCGTCGTGTCCGTATGGGCCACCTGGGCGATTTGAGCCAAAACTTGCTTAATGGCCGGACTTTCACCGACGATGTCTTCGAAGTGAATGGACTGGAGGTGCTGCTCTTCGTAATATTCTTTTTCTTCCTTGAGTTTTTGGTTGAGCCGGCGGATTTCTTCATAGGCCCGGGCGTTGTCCAAGGCGAAGGCGGCCTGGGAAGCGAAATAGGCCAAAAGTTCCAGATCGGACTCCCGAAAGGCGTTATGCAGGAGACGGTTGTCGTGGTAGAGGACGCCGACGACCTTGTCTTTAAGGACCATAGGCACGCAGATGCGCGAACGTATCACTTCCCCGTTGGCCGGGGCTTCCGGGCTGGGGTGGTTCTTGCCGACTATTTTGCCTTTGCCCGTGGCCGTCACTTCTTCAATGATCCTCCAGGATGATGAAAATTCCGGGTCGTTGACCTGTTCAATGGTCAGGTTTTTCGAGGCTCTAAGTTGGAGGCTTTTCCGTCCGCCTTCTTCCTCGAGAAGAAAAATGGCCCCTCTTTCGGCTCCGGTGATGCGGTTGACCGTGGAGACGATATGCTGCACCAAGTCCTTATGGACCCGGATGGTGGTCAGCTCTTTGCTCAGGTTCAAAATTTCGGCTAAGGGATCGTATCTGACCGGGCTGTCTTTGAGTAAACAGCGCAGATCGTCGGGGAGCAGAGCCTCATTGAAACGGGTCAGGACGGCGGCCGCCTGGGCGGTCAGGTCCCGGGCCTGGTCGTTTTTTCCCACCGAGAGGTACTGACGGGCCATTTCCAGGCGGGTCCTGGCCATTTCAATCTGGTGGCCGGAAATCTCCAGGTTTTCCAATGAACTTTGGAAAGAGCGGATGACGGTCTCGTGGTCGAGGCCGGCCCGTCTTTGCAGAAAAGCCTCATAGCGGTGGGCGATGCCCTTCATGAACACGTTGTTGTTACGGAGGGCTCGGTTTATTTCTTCTTCGAGAGAGACTTCGGGCAGGCGGGGCAGCTTTTTTTGTTCCATGGCCCAGCCCAGCTCCATCAGGTAGGGATAAGGCCGAACGGTCACCCGGACGTCGGTGCTGGTTTGAAGGACCTCCCGTAGGGTAGCCAGGGACTTTTTCTTTTCGCCTTTGAGGTAGTAGGCCAAAGCCAACATAAGCAGGCCGAGGATTTTGGCCCACTCGTTCCGTTCCTTGGAGGCTCCTTCCGTCCAAGGTTCCAAGTGGAGCAGGGCATTGTCAATATCCCGGATTTCCAACAGGGCCGCCCCGACCATTACCCCGGAATGAGCGGCCAAATAGTTATTGCCTTTTCCCCAACACTGTTTGCAGATGGTGTCCAACATGCCCAGGCCCTGGGTTATTTGGCCGCTCTGGGCGTAACAATGGCCGACGGTCAGGGCGGCCAGGAGGGGGAAACCGCCCTGGGGATACCGCTGGACTTCGGGGACGGCCTGCTCGTAATTCTCGACCACCTCCTGAAAACGGCCCTGCCAATAAAGGAAAAAAGTGCTGAAAACCGTGGCCGAACGAAGCAGTTTTGGGTCGCCCAAGCTCTTGGCCAGGGACCACCCCCCCTCGAAATGTTTCAGGGCCGTATGGTATTGGGAGCGGAGCCATTCGTTTTTGGCTTGGTGCATTTTCAAAAGGGCCCGGTCGCTTGGCAGCTGCCACTTATCGGTCAGGTTCAAGGCCTGGTCGAGAACCTGGAGGACCGTAGTTGTTTCGAGACGGGCCGTGGATATCTTGGAGTATTTAATGGCCGCTTCAATATAAAAGCGGTCCACCTCCAGGCTGCCCAGTCCCGGCAGGTCCTCCAAGGCTTTGGCGTAGCATTTCAGGGCCTCTTCATTATGAAATTTATGCCGGTAACAATCGCCGGCCCTGACCAGCCAGCGGGCCCGGTCGAGGGTGTTGGGGATGTTGAGGAGGTGGGAGGCCAGGATTTGGGGTTTTTGGTCGTCATCGGGGAGTTCCCTGATCAGAAGGTCGGCGATTTTTTCATGGAGGAGCTTTTCTTGCTTTTCATTTAAAAGGCGACAATATTCTTGTCTTTTTTTTGAATCGGCAAAGCGGTAGGCCGCCGGTCCCAGTTTGGTCAGCCAGCCTTGGGCTGCGCCTTCTTCCAGGACGGCCAGGACCTCGGACGGCCGGTGTCCCGTCAAGTCCACCAGCCAGTCCACAGAAAAATCGCCGTCAAAAAGAGCGGCCGTGGTCAGGAGCGGATCGGTTCGATCCAAAAGGCCGATGGGTGCAATCATAAGTCCTCCTTTTAGTCGGACAGAATAAAGACGGTTCTGCGAACAATATTTTGATGCCATAAAGCAGCATTTGGTGCAACAAAAATGTCGCCCGTGGGAAACTGTAAATCAACTTATTGTAATAAAAGACAAAAAAATATGGAACTGGGCGGCACAGGTTTTGCTCCTAATATAAATAAAAATAAGAGCCGCTCCTTTTTGTTAGTTGTGTGACCGTCCATGATTCACGTCAAGGAAAACATTGTCGACAAACTCGCCGTGGAAATCCGCTTGGATGGAATATTGGATGACGATGCTGTGCCCCTGGTCGCCGACGTCTGTCGAAACCATCTAGATAGTAAGGAAAAGGTGGTTTTGAACCTGGAGGGGCTTTTACATATCAGCCGAGCCGGGAGGACTTTCCTCTCCGAAATGAGGGGTCGCATTTCAATCATCAACCCCCCGGAATTCGTCGAGCTCGGTCAACCATTGGTCAAGTCGGATTAATTAATTTTTTGCTGGGCGGGCGGCATGACTTAGCAGGCTGCTTTTCGAAGGGTCAGGGTCAAGTCTGCCCGGAAACCACTGTCAGGCAAGGAGGCAGAAAATTGTCCACAAACAAGGAAGTAGGCATTGTATCCTGCGGGGTTTACATCCCCTGGCACCGGGTCAAACGAGAGGACATCGCCAAGGAATGGGAGTCATTCGGGGGCGGAGAAAAGGCCGTGGCCAGCCATGATGAAGACAGCTTGACCATGGCGGTGGAGGCGGCCCGGAATTGTTTTCGGGTGACCGGATTTCCCTTCGACCTGGACGGTCTTTATTTTTGTTCGACCACGCCGCCGTATCTGGAAAAACAGAGCGCGGCCATCATGGCCGAAGTTTTCGAACTGAAGCAGACGACCATGACCTTGGACGTAGCGGACACTCTCCGAGCCGGCACCCAAGGAATCATACTGGCCGCGGACGCCATTAAGGCCGGACGGGCTGAAAGGATCATGGTCTGCGCGTCCGATAAAAGACTGAGCCTGCCCAACGGCCCCAATGAACTGGCTTTCGGCGACGCGGCCGCAGCCTTCTGCCTGGGCCGGGAAAACGTCATCGCGGCCATCGAAGGCGTTTTCACCACGCGGGAAGAGATTTTGTCGACCTGGCGTTCGGACCGGGACCGGTACGTCCGGAGTTACGAGGAGCGTTTCGGCCTGGAAATGGGTTACAACCGCGCCGTGCCCAGTGCCCTGGCTCTGGCCCTTAAAGAGACGGGGCTTGCTCCCGGAGACATCGCCAAGCTGGTCATTTACGCGGCCAGTCCGAGACACATTCGCGGCCCGGCCGGAAAGCTGGGTTTTGACTTGAAGACCCAGATCCAGGACGGTCTGTTCGGTTCGGTGGGCAACGCCGGGACGGCGCAGGTCCCCCTGAGCCTGATTGCCGCTTTGGAACAGGCCAAACCAGGCGATCGAATCATGGTCGCCAATTACAGCGACGGCTGTGATGTCCTTCTCCTGAAGATCACCGACCGCATCAAGTCTTTTCAGGAAAAAGCCCGCAAAATCTCTTACTTTTTGGAAAACAAGCGTTACCTGCCCTACGTCAAATATATGCGTTGGCGCGACATCCTGCCCACCGAGCCGCCTTTGCGGGTCCCGGCGGAAAAACCCTCGGCCTCGGCCTTGTGGCGGGACAACCAGAGTCTGGCCTTGCTCGGGATCAAATGCCAAGTCTGCGGGACCATTCAGTATCCGCGGCTCCGGGTCTGCGTGGAGTGCGGGGCCAAGGATCAAATGGCGCCCTATCGCCTGGCCGACAAGGTCGGCCGGCTGGTGGCTTTCAGCCACGACAATCTGTCCGCCAGCCTGGACAAACCCACGACCATCGGCGTGGTCGATTTCAAGGAGGGCGGTCGTTTGATGTGCGACCTTACCGATCGTGACCCCGAGGAAATCAAGGTCGGTATGCCCATGGAGATGACCTTTCGGATTCTTCGCTTCGTAGGCGGCATCTATGATTATTGGTGGAAAGGCAAGCCGGTCCGCTGAATCAGTGAGTGATGGAAACGGCTTAAAGCCAGGGGTTGCCTCCAAAACCGTCAAACAAATACGAAGGGTGAAAAACAATCATGGAAAGTATCAAAGATAAAGTGGCGATTGTGGGTATGGGCTGCACCAAGTTCGGAGAAAACTGGGAGCAGGACCTTTACGATCTAATAGTCGATGCGGCCTATGAGGCTTACGAAGACGCGGGCGTCGAGCCCAAGGATATTCAGGCCGCCTGGTTCGGCACTTACTTTTCCGGGTACACCGGCCAGATTCTCAGCAAGGCCCTGGGGCTTAAATACATACCGGTGACCAGGGTGGAAAACATGTGCGCCACGGCTTCCGACGCCTTCCGGAACGCTTGCTACGCCGTGGCCTGCGGGTCCTGCGACCTGGCCCTGGTGGTGGGCGCCGAGAAATTGAAGGACTTCGGCACGAGCGGCCTGCCGGATAACGAGGTGGTCATGGGAGTCTGGACCGGCTCCCAGCAATGGACCTACCGGGCCGAGACCTTCACCGCCCCGGCCCACTACGCCCTGATGGCCACCAGGTACTTCAACAAGTACGGCATAGACCCGGAGGAGGGCAAGCGCCTGCTGGGCCAGATCGCGGTCAAGAACCATTACAACGGCTCGCTCCACCCCAAGGCCCACTTCCAGAAAGCCATCAAGCTGGAAGACGTGCTCAAGGCCCCGATCATCGCCTGGCCCCTGGGGCTTTTCGACTGTTGCGGCGTGAGCGACGGGGCGGCGGCCGCCATTATTTGTCGGGGGGACATGGCCAAAAAGTTCAGGCCCGACCCGGTTTACGTCAAGGCCCTTCAGATCAGCGTCGGCCCTCAGGAGGGCTACCGCAGCCAGAAATACGATTGGGACCACGTCGAGGAGACCTATCAGGCCGGTCTGGCCGCGTACAAGGAAGCAGGCATCACCAATCCGCGTCAAGAGATCAGTGTGGCGGAGGTCCACGACTGTTTCACCATCACAGAGATGATGATTTACGAGGACCTGGGCTTCAGTCCGCGCGGTCGGGCCAAGGAAGACATTGAAGCCGGGACTTTCACCCTGCAAGGGGAAGTTCCGGTCAACACCGACGGCGGTCTGAAGTGCTTCGGCCACCCCATCGGGGCCAGCGGCTTGAGGATGCTTTACGAGGTTTATTATCAACTTCGGGGGAAAGCCGGCCCCCGGCAGGTCAAGAATCCTTCTCTGGGCCTGACCCAAAACCTGGGCGGCACGCCCGGGGCCGGGACGGTCAGCGTCATCATCGTCGGCAACTGAACTCATTTAATGAAATGGGACGGAAAAAATGAAGAATACCCCGAGGGAGCAGCGTGAAGTCTTAAAAGTCGAGGACATCCACCTGAGCTTCGGCGGGGTGGACGCCTTGAAGGGCGTCAGTTTCGTCGTCAAATCGGGCGAGATTCTGGCCATCATCGGACCCAACGGCGCCGGTAAGACCTGTATACTCAATTCCATCAACGGGTTTTACCGGCCACAGAAAGGCCGAATCTTCTTCGAAGGCGTCGAAATAACCAAGATGCCGCCCCACAAAATCTGCGCCATGGGCGTGGCCAGGGTTTTCCAGAACGTCGAACTGTACACCGGTCTGACCACCCTGGAGAACCTCATGGCCGCGCGCCATTCCCGCATGAAGCAGTCAATTCTCACCAACGCCCTTTGGTTCGGCCGGGCCCGCCGGGAAGAGGTCGAACACCGGAGGGTCGTGGAACACATCATCGATTTTCTGGAAATCCAGGGCATCCGAAAACAGACCGTAGGCATGCTTCCTTATGGCTTGCGGAAAAGGGTTGAATTGGGCCGGGCCCTGGCCCTGGAGCCCAAGATACTGCTGCTGGACGAGCCCATGGCCGGGATGAATCTGGAAGAAAAGGAAGACATGGCCCGGTTCGTCCTGGACATAGCCGAGCGGGAAGGATTCCCGGTGGTGCTCATCGAACACGACATGGGCGTGGTCATGGACATCGCCGACCGGATCATCGTCTTGGACAACGGCGAGTTGCTGACCGAGGGATTGCCTCAAGAGATCGCCGCCAATCCCAAGGTGGCCGAAGCCTACATGGGGAGTGAGGAATTATGGTAGACCCGAAAAACGGCGACCGGGACAAACTTTTGTTTGACCAGTTGAAATCCGGGGCTGGAGTCGTCGAAGGACATTGGGGCGAAAAGTGGCGGCTGAAGACTTCTCCTCAGCTTTTGTTGGAAAACGCGGCCATGTGGTCGGACCAACCGGCTCTCCGAAAAAAGCGCTACGGCATCTGGAACACCTATACGTGGAAGGAGTATTTCGAAAGCGTCAAGTATTTCGCCTTAGGTTTGCTCAGCCTGGGTTTCCAAAAGAAGGACAAGCTGGCCATCATCGGCGACAATGACCCGGAGTGGTGGTTCTGTCAGCTAGGGGCCCAATCGGCGGGCGGCGCGGGCCTGGGGATATTCATCGACTGCATCCCGGATGAAATAAAGTACTTCATGCAGAATTCCGAGGCTGCGTTCGCCGCGGCCAAGGACCAGGAGCAGTGCGACAAGTTCCTTGAGATCAAGGATGAGATTCCCCACGTCAAGAAAGTCATCTACTGGGAACCCACCGGCATGTGGCGATATGACGATTCCTGGCTCATGGATTTTCGGGAGGTCGTGGAACTCGGCCGCCAATACGAAAAGGAGCACCCCCAGGCCTTCGAAGATATGGTCAGCCAAGGCGACGTGGACGACATCAGTTGTTTGGCCTACACTTCCGGGACGACCGGCCTGCCCAAGGCCGCCCAGATATCCTACCGCAGCCTGATCGCCTGGAATTACGCTCTTTGGAAGTACTACCCGGCCTTCAAAGGCCAGGACTACTTTTCATTTCTGTGTCCGGCCTGGGCCGTGGACCAGATATTAGGCTTTGTCGGCTGTCTCGAACAGGGGCTGGTCGTCAATTTCCCGGAAAGCCCGGAAACAGTGGCCGAGGATGCCCGGGAGATTTCCTCGGTCATCGAGCTGACCGGGGCCAGGATGTGGGAGGAAAGGTACCGCAACCTGCTCACCCGGATCCACGACGCGGACTGGCTGAAAAAAACGGCTTACAACATAAGCATGAGCATCGGCCGGCGTTATATGGACCTCAAGAGAGAAGATCGTCTCAATTTGACCTGGAGGGCCCTCTATAAACTGGCCGACTGGATCGCCTTCCGGCAACTGCGCGACCGGCTGGGTTACATTCGGGCCCAGGTCTGTCTGGTGGCCGGGGCCATGATGAGCCCGGAGCTTTTCAACTTTTTCCAGATCATCGGCATTCCTCTTTATACCTACTATGGCATCACCGAGGCGGGCTTTGTGACCATGCAGTATCCGGGAGCCATTAAAAGAGGCTCCTGCGGCAAGGTCCTGCCCGGCCGGGAAGTTAAAATAACGGAAAAAGAAGACGAGGTTCTGGTCAAGGCCGACAACGCCATGATGTTTTCCGGCTATTACAACAACGAGGCGGCCACTAAAAAGACGGTGCGGGACGGTTGGTATTACACCGGCGATGCCGCATACATAGACGACGAGGGTCATTTCTTTTTCATGGACCGCATCTCCGAGATGATGGCTCTGAAGGACGGAACCAAATTCTCGCCCACCTACATTGAAAGCGAGCTTAGGTGCAGCCGCTATATCGCCGACGCCATGGTCGTCGGCCAGGAAAAGGATTTCGTAGCCGCCCTGATCCAGATAGATTTGAAGAATGTGGGACAGTGGGCCGAAGCCAGCCATATCGCTTACAACACTTTTGTCGATTTGTCCCAGAAGGAGCCGGTCTACGAACTGATCGCCCAAGAGATTGCGGCCATCAACACCAGGATTCCCGAACACAGCCGATTACAAGCCTTTGTCAACCTGCACAAGGAGTTCGACGCCGACGAGGCGGAAATGACCAGGACCAGAAAGCTCAGACGTGCCCCGCTTTTCGCCAAATACCAAGAGATCATCGACGGCATTTACTCCAATAAGGAAAATATCTCTGTCCACACCGAAGTGAAGTATCGGGATGGTCGGAAGGGGTCGGTCAAGGCTGAAGTCAGAGTCAGAAGAGTTTAACCGGAAGCAAGAGGGGCGGACCAAATGTTAGTGATCCAAAACCTTGAGGTCGTTTACAGCGACGTGATCTGGGTGCTCAAGGGCGTCTCCCTGGAGGTTCCCGAAAAGGGCATGGTTTGTTTGTTGGGCTCCAATGGGGCCGGCAAAAGCACCACTCTGAAAGCCGTTTCCGGAGTGCTGAAACTGGAATGGGGCAAGGTCACCGGCGGTTTCATCGAATTCGAGGGCCAAAGGATTCAGACCTGGAAGACCCAGGATATCGCCCAGGCCGGAATTATACAATGCTTCGAGGGACGCCGGCTGTTCGAGCACCTGACCACGGAGGAAAACCTCCGGATGGGCGGGTATCTTCTGCCTTCCGGAGCGGAATTAAAACAAAGACTGGATATGGTTTATCATTATTTCCCCCGTCTGCCCCTGCTCACAAACCGGATCAGCGGCTATCTGTCCGGGGGAGAACAGCAGATGATGGTCATCGGCCGGGCCCTCATGGCCAGACCCAAAATAATGCTTTTGGATGAGCCCTCCCTGGGGCTGGCCCCTCTGCTTGTCGCGGAAATCTTCAAGATAGTCCAGAACATTAACCGGGAAGAGCACGTGGGCGTCCTTCTGGTCGAGCAGAATACCAAGGCGGCTTTGGCCATCACCAACTATGGCTACGTGATGGAAAACGGTAGGACGGTCCTGGAGGGAGAGGCGGACAAGCTCAAGACGAACGAGGACGTGAAGGAATTCTATCTGGGACTGACCCAGATCGGACAGAGGAAAAGCTTCAGGGATTCCAAGTTCTACAAACGGCGAAAAAGGTGGCTGGCCTGAACCGGCCGTCGTTTCCAGGGAGAGAGGGTCGCTTATGGATGTCTTGATCCAGGCAATTTTGGATGGAGTTTGCGTCGGGGCGATTTACGGGCTGGGGGCCATGGGTTTGGTGGTCATCCAGAAGTCCTCCGGCGTCTTCAATCTGGCCCAGGGCATGTTGATGATGCTGGGTGGTTTCATCGCGGCGACTATGGCCGTAAAGATGAATCTGCCCATGTGGCTGGTCACGCCGCTGTGTATGATCGCCACAGCTTTGGTCGGTCTGATCGTTAACTTCCTGGTCATGCGTCCCCTGGCCGGTGAGTCGGCCTTCACCCAGCTCATGGCCACCATTGGTCTTTTGAGCATCCTTTACGGAATAATCATGGCCATTTGGGGGACCCTGCCCTACATTTACCCGTCCGATATCATGCCGCTGGGTGATCTGGAAATCGGCGATATTCTCCTTTCTTCCGCCTATATCAACGGCTTCATCATCGCCGTGATCGCCTGCATCGTCCTGACGTTGTATTACCAGAAGTCCAAGGAGGGGACGGCCATGCGGGCCACTTCCGAGGACGAGGAACTGGCCGCCTCGGTGGGCATCAGGGTGACCAAGGTCCTTAAATTGACCTGGATGATCGGCGCGGCCTGCGCGGCTCTCTCCGGGGTCCTCTTCGGCATGCTGGGCTCGGTCAACTACATGCTGGGCGAAATCGGTTTGATGGCCATCATCCCGGTGCTGGTCTTCGGCGGTCTTGAATCGTTCGTCGGAGCGCTCTTGGCCGGATTCATCGTCGGTATAGCCACTATGATCGCCGGAGCCTACCTGGAAGTGACCCTGCCGGGCGTCATGAACGTGGTGCCCCTGGTCATCATGCTGGTCGTTTTGATCTTCAAGCCGTACGGACTGTTCGGCGAGGAAAGGATAGAAAGGATTTAGCCATGGACCCGGCGGGAATTTATCGAACCTCCTATGAAGCGGACATGTCCATTGTCCGAACCAAGACTCAGTGGGGCATCCTCATGGGGGCCTTGATTCTGACCATCCTGACTCCCTTCTATCTGTCCCCCAACATCATCAATGTCATGGCCCTCTCCTGCTGCGTCCTGATCGCCACCCTGGGCCTTCAAATCCTGACCGGTTACGCCGGCCAGATTTCGGTCGGCCAGGCGGCCGTTTACGGCGTCGGGGCATACACTTCGGCCATTCTGGTCAATGATTACAACGTTCCTTTCCTCTTGAGCGTCGTGCTCAGCGGCCTGAGCGCCGCAGTGGTAGGCTCGATCTTCGGCATCCCCAGCCTCAGGCTCAAGGGCTTCTACTTGGTCATGGCCACCCTGGCCGGACACGCTATCATTATTTATGCCGTCAGTCACATGAACTTCACCGGCGGACAAGTCGGCCATAAGGCCCATTATCCGGTAATCGGCCCCTGGGAGTTCAACACCGGCCCTAAACTTTTTTGGCTTAACTTCACCTTTTTGATCATCATGACCTTGCTGGCCAAGAACATAGCCAGGGGTCGATGGGGCCGGGCCTTCATCGCCGTCCGGGACAACGACCTAGCCGCCAATGTCATGGGCATAAACGTTTATTTGACGAAAATCCTGGCCTTTGCCGTGGGTTGCTTTTTCGCAGGTATCGGCGGGGCCCTCTGCGCCCACTTGGTCGGTCTGATCCACCCGACCCAGTTTCCCCTGATGGACGGCATCTGGTACTTGGGCTACATCATCGTCGGCGGTCTGAGCAGCATCACCGGCTGTTATTTCGGCGTCATCTTTTTTACGGCCATCAAGCAGATTCTGACCCATCTCCCGGTCAGCATGCAGATGGCCCAATATGTCCTGCCCATGACCGACGTGGCCTTCGGCATTGTGATCATTCTGGTCCTTATTTTCGACCCCAGGGGTCTGTATCATCGTTGGGAGCTGTTCAAAGCCTATTACCGCATTTGGCCTTTGGCTTATCGGTGATTCTTTTATGTCCCGGTAACCATTTTCGCCAAACCCAAAGAAAGGAGGTGAAACGTCGAATTTGCTTCGGCTGATATTTGCTCCAAGTTTTGGTTGCCTAATCGATTCATACCAACAATTTTGACAGAAAAGGGAGAGGGATGACTATGGTCAGGATGAAAAGAAATTTTTTCCGTCTTTTAGTGTTTATCGTTTTTCCCTTGATCTTGGTCGGCTTGGCCGCCGGCGACTTGGCCGCTGAAGATCAGTATCCGGGGATCAACGCCCCGTGGACCGAACCGAAAAAGGTCGACTTCAAGGGTACGATAACCATAGGCGACGCTACGGACATCACCGGGCCGGCCGGCAAAAGCGCCGTTCAAATGTCGGAAGGTCTAGCCCACTGGTTGAGATATCAGAATGAATACTTGGGCGGCGTCGAGGGTTATAAAATAGAAGCCACGGTGGTCGACACCAAATTCGATTCCCAAAACCTGGTTAACACCTTCAACCGCTTCATCGACGAAGGCAAGGTCCTCATTTACAGTGGCGTCGGCTACTGCGTTCCGGCTACGACTGAAATTGCCAACCGCCGGAAGGTTCCGACTCTGGGTTCTTCCGGAGCAGTGACTCAAGCCATTATGACCCCGGAAGAAGCCAAAAAACGCGACAACTACTTTTTCCAGATGAGCCCGGTGGTGGCCAGCCGCATGGCTATTCTGGTCAAGTTCTGCATGGATGACTGGAAAAAGAAGGGCAAGACTGGCAAGCCCAAGTTCGGCACCTTCAACTGCGACACCCAGAACGGGCACGAAGCGGCCACGGCCGCCCGCATCTATGCCGAGAAGCTGGGCGGCGAGTTCACGGTTCATACCTTCCATGCTCCCAGCATCACAGACGCCAAGGCCCAGGTCACCGCTTTGAAGAGAGCCAACGTTGACTATATCCTCAACGGACCGGACTATGACCAGCCGCTGACCGTGTTCGCCTTGGAACTGGCCCGGCAAACAAGTTCTTCCTGGCAGCCCACTTACGCCGGACACACCGACTTCGGCACGGCCTATATCGACACGGGCCACAAGGCCTTCGAGGGCCACTACACCTACCAGTACTGCCTGTCCTGGGAGGACGTGGACCAACCCATCATTGCCTTTCTCCACAAGATCAACGAGATGTGGGCTCCGAAAGTCAAACACCGACCCTTCCTTTATCAAACCGGGGTCCAGGCCGGCATAGTCATCGCTGAGATCTTCAGGAGGGGCATAAGGCAATACGGCGAACCAGGGAAGCTGGACGGCGTCAAGGTGAGAGAGATAATGGAAACCTTTGATAATTTTGATCCGCTGGGCATTTCCGGCCCGATTACCTGGCTGCATTACGACCACCAGGGCGTCCACAGTTTGAGAATCGCCCAATGCAAGGACAATAAATTGGTCGGCATGGGCGGTTTTGTGGAGGCTCAGCCGCTCGAACCCCACGAGAGGGACGGCAAATACTGGCTCCAGGATTAATCCGGCTAACAGATGCTGAGGGCCGTCCGGGTTCTCCGGTCGGCCCTTTATTGGTATAAAATCAACGGCTGCGTCAGGGCCGCTGTTCAATTCAACGCTGTTTATTTCCATTGAGGCTTTGTCGGGCGACAACTCAATGTTGTCCATAAAAATTCCTTTATACTAGGGAGATTGTTAAATATGAACCAAGCGGAATACAACAAGCAATCCGTGGACTGGCGGACCATCAAGGAGGGTTCGGTCGTAGGTGTTTTGGCCTACGGCGTGCCCCATACGGACGCCATCCACTACGCCAAGGAAGCGATCCTGGACCCTGATCCCTGGTACATCAACGATTCCCCCTTCGGCGGGCCGATCGTCCCTCCTGGATACTTTTACGGGGAATACCTGCGGTTGGTGGTGATCCCTAACTATCCCATGGGCGTCTTGAACTCTCAACTCTCTTTCGAATCCAAAGGCCCAGTCTTTCACGGCGAACCGATCGCCGTGACCGGCACGGTCGACCGCATTTACGAAAAAAGGGGCCGGCCCTACCTGGACCTAGGCATATCGGTGAAAAAAAACGACGGCCGGGAAGTCGGACGGGGCGTGGTGACCATCCTGCTGAACCTGGAGGAGGGCTGATTCATGAGCATAGAACCTAAAGCCACCGAGGTCGGTTTTGATCTGCCGCCGGTGGTAAAAAAAATAAACCCGGAACTTTTAAGGAATTATTCGAACAGATATCCGGGGGTCTTCATCAAGACCATACACGTGGACAAGGAAGCGGCCGGCAGTTGGGGGTTTCCGGACTTGGTGCTCCAAGGGTCCCAAACCATGAACTTCGCCGCGGAAATGCTCTTCAAGGTCTATCGGGAGAACTGGATCAATGATTCCAACTTGAATGTCAAATTCATCAAACCGGTTTTCAACGGCCAGACGGTCGTCACCAGAGGCAAAATAACAGACAAGACTGAAGAATCCGAGGGAAAGTTTCGACTCAAGATTGATGTCTGGGCCGAAAACCAATCCGGCGAAAAGGTCATGGTCGGGGAAGCCGGGGTGGTCGTCTAAGACGGGATCAGGCTTGATTATTAGTCTGGACAATCCTGGTCCGCGACCGGTTTGAATATCGGAGGAAAACATGCCGTTAATGTCCAAGGAAGAATATTTGACCAGCCTGCGCCAGCTTGGTCACCGGGTCTTCATCCAGGGCCGGCGGGTGGAAAGCATCCCGGATAACCCTATTTCCGGGCCCGGGGCCATGGCCATGGCCGAAACCTACTATCAGGCCGAACACGCCCCGGACCTATTTACGGCCCGGTCGCACTTGACCGGTGAAACGATCAACCGTTTTGCTCACATTCAGCAAAATCCGGAAGACATCATCAAAAAGGTGATCATGCTTCGGGAAATGGGCCGGCGGACCGCCTGCTGCTTTCAGCGCTGCGCCGGCATGGACGCCGTCAATTCAGTCTACGCCATAACCTACGACATCGACGCCCAATACGACACTAAATACCACGAGCGGTTCAAGGATTTTTTAAAGTACATCCAAAACCGGGACATCGTCCCCGCCGCCTGCATGACCGACAGTAAAGGCGACCGCAGTCTGCCCCCTTCCGGCCAGGCGGACAAAGATCAATACTTGCACATGGTCGAAGAGGTCAAGGGCGGGGTGATCGTCAGGGGGGCCAAGCTCCATATCACCGGCGGGGTCAACTCCCATGAACTTTTGGTCATGCCCACCCGGGCCCTGCGGGCCGAGGACCAGGACTACGCCATCGCCTTCGCCGTACCGGCCGAGACCAAGGGGGTGACCTTTGTCTACGGCCGCCAGCCTTCGGACACCAGGCGATTGGAAAACCGGCGGCCGGACGTGGGCAATCTCTATTTCGGCGGCTGTGAAGCCCTGGTCGTCTTTGATGACGTCTTTGTGCCGGAAGACAGAATCTTCATGAAAGGCGAATATCCCTTCGCCGGGCGTCTGGTCGAGCTTTTCGCCGCCAACCATCGGACCAGTTACGGCGGCTGCAAGGTCGGCGTGGGCGACGTCCTCATCGGGGCCACGGCGGCCATCGCCGAAGTCCAGGGCACGGACCAAGCCTCCCATGTCAAGGACAAACTGGCCGAAATGATCCATCTTAACGAGACCCTTCACGGCACGGCCCTGGCCAGCGCGGCCAGGGGACGCCGGACGCCCAGCGGGTCCTGCGCCGTGGATCAGCTTTTGGCTAATGTCTGTAAGCTCAACATCACCCGCTTCCCCTTCGAAATATCCAGACTGGCTCAAGACATCGCCGGCGGCCTCCTGGTGACCCTGCCCTCGATCGAGGACCAGGAACATCCGGAAATAGGCGGATACGTGAAAAAATACATGACCGGAAAAGCAGGGGTCAGCAGTGAACAGCGCATGCGTCTGTTGCGGCTGATCGAAAACATCACCCTGGGCACCGGCGCGGTCTCGTACTTGACCGAATCCATCCACGGGGCCGGTTCGCCTCAAGCCCAGAAGATCATGATCACCCGGCTGGCCGATGTGGCCGGGGCCAAGTCCTGCGCCTTGAGCCTGTGCGGGTTGCAAACCTTGGTTTGATTTCCTTGGGCCGGTCGGGTAATATAACCAGAATCCAGGAGAAAAACAAAAAAAGCAAGGGAGGAAGAAATGATCGAAAATGTGAAAAAAACAGCGGTCATCGGTTCGGGGACCATGGGCGCTCAGATCGCCGAGCTTCTGGCCCGGATAGCTGGATATGAAGTCACCTTGGTCGATTTGACCGACGAACTGGTCAACAATGGCATCAAAAGCATCTCTGACCGGCTGGACCGTTTCTTTGTCTCCAAGGGCAAAATGAGTCCGGAAGACAAAGACAAGATCATGGGGCTGATCAAAGGCAACTCCAATTTAAAGGAAGCCGTCAAAGACGCTGATTTCATCATCGAAGCCGTGGTGGAGAACCTGGCCATCAAGAAAGACATTTTCGCCAAATTAGAGGAAGCCGCCCCGCCTCACGCCATTTTCGCCTCCAACACCTCTTACCAGAACATCACCGAGATGGCCTCGGTGACCAAGCGGCCCGATAAGGTGGTCGGCACTCATTTCTTCAATCCCGTAGCCAGGATGGCCCTGGTGGAAGTGGTCAGGGGGGCCTTGACTTCGGATGAAACCACGGAAACGGCTGTGGCTTTGTCCCAAAAGCTGGGCAAGGAGCCGGTGGTCTGCCGGGATTTCAGTTACGGCTTCTTGGCCAACCGGGCCTACCTGGGCATGGTCAAAGAGGCCCTGCAGATGGTTTGGGAAAGGGTCGGCTCCCCGGAAGAAATAGACAAGGCTCTGCGCCTGGGCTATAACCTGCCCATGGGTCCCCTCGAACTTTTCGACTTTGTCGGCGGGTGGAAGATCGCCGTCTCTTCCGAGCAGGACCAGATGAGGGAGATGGGCCCGGAAAAGGGCTGGCTCCACCCCCTGATCAGAATGATGGACCGGGCCGGGTACAACAGTATTTATGCTTTTTGGAACGACGCCCTGTCCAAATGGTAAACTGTGGAAAAACCTAGATGGGAGGCGTGCCGATGGGAAAAGTCGTTGAGTATGTCAAGGAAGATAAGGTCGCTGTTTTCACCCTGAATCGCCCGGAAGTTTTCAACGCCCAAAGTTTGCAGCTTCTCAGGGAGCTTGAGGCGGCCTTGAAAGATTTCCGCGACGACCCGAATCTCTGGGTCGGCATCGTCACCGGGGCCGGGGAAAAGGCCTTTTGCGCCGGAGCCGACATCAAAGAGACCCTGCCGTACATGAAAGAGAACCGCGGCCGCTATTGGGCCTTTCCTGGAACCATGATGAAGGGCCTCGACTTGTGGAAACCACTGATCGCGGCCATCAACGGCCTGGCCCTGGGCGGCGGCCTGGAAATCGTCCTGGCTTGCGACATCAGGATAGCTTCCGAAAAGGCCAGAATGGGCGTGCCTGAAGTGAAGCTGGGCATCATTCCCGGCGGTGGCGGCACCCAAAGACTACCCCGGATGATACCCTGGTGCAAGGCTGCGGAACTGGCCTTTACCGGTCAGCCCATCGACGCCCAGGAGGCCTACCGGATCGGCTTGGTCAATGAAGTGGTCCCGCCGGACCAGCTCATGACCCGGGCCAAGGAATGGGCGTCCAAAATCTGTGAATGCGGGCCCTTGGCCGTTTGGGCGGCCAAGGAAGCCATGGTCCGGGGCAGCAATATGACCCTGGATGACGGCTTGCGGCTCGAGGACTCTTTGGAAAGCCTGCTTTTGACCACCGAAGATTTTATTGAAGGCACTTCCGCCTTTATCGAAAAAAGAAAACCCCAGTGGAAAGGCAAATGAAAGACCACGGAAAATAGTTTTCAGGGGGGCCCGCCCCCCTGAATATTTTCCGGCTTTTTTAAGGAGCGGGCATGAGCTTGGGAGAAAAGCATTTCGGACCGGTCTGGTTTATTCCCGGCAAAACCAGGGGCAAGTACCCTTATTGTCACTCGATTTATATCGAAGGGCCGGGTGTGGTCATTGACCCGGCCTCGGACCCTGACCGGCTCCTTGAGCTTCGCAACGAACACGGAGTCAGCCAAGTCTGGCTCAGCCACGCCCATGAAGACCACTTCAAGTATCTGGGCTTGTTCGACGATGTCCCGCTGGCCTTGTCCGAAGCGGACGCCCCGGTCATGGCCGACGTGGAACTTTTGCTGGACGCCTACGGGGTTGACGGAGAAACCAGGGGTTACTGGCGGGAATTTCTAGTTGAAGGCTTTGATTTTCGGCCCAGAACGGCCTCAAAGATTTTAAAACCCGGCGAGGTGATCGACCTGGGGACGGTGACCGTAGAGATCATCGCCACCCCGGGCCATACGCCCGGTCATCTGGCCTTTTTCTTCCGGGAACCGGAAGTTTTATTTCTGGCCGACTACGATCTGAGCAAGTTCGGTCCTTGGTACGGCGACCTGATGAGCAGCATCGAGGATACCATCGATTCGGTCAACAGACTGCGCCGCCAGCCGGCTCAGGTTTGGATGACTTCCCATGAAACCGGCCTGTTTGAAGAAAATCCCGGACCACTTTGGGAAAATTATCTGGATGTTATCCGGGTCCGGGAAGAAAAATTGCTGAACTTTTTAAAAGAACCCCGCACTTTCGAAGAGATCGTCCAGGCTTGCATCGTCTATTGGAAGCCTAGAGAGCCCAAGGAATTTTTCGAGCTGGGCGAGCGCGGGCACATGAGCAAGCACCTTGAAAAACTGATCAAGGCCGGCCGGGCGGCCAAGCAAGGCGACAGGTTCGTCAGGGTTTGACCAATCCCGTCAAATCAATATCGCCCCAAACAAATGTTTTTGAATTCAGGAGGGAAAGACATGCGCCCTTTGGATGGGATCAGGGTCATCGAGATGGCCGGTCTGGCCCCTTCGCCTTACTGCGGCATGATCCTGGCCGACTTCGGGGCCGATGTGGTCATCGTCGACCGCCTGTCCCAGGGCGGTCCGGAAATCCCCAACGTCATGGCCAAAAATCCCTTTGACCGCGGCAAACGCTCCCTGAGGGTCAACCTGAAGACCGAGGCCGGCTTAAACCTGGTCCGGAGAATGATTCGGGACTATGACGTTCTCCTCGAACCCTATCGTCCGGGAGTCATGGAATCACTGGGGCTGGGGCCGGAAGAGGCCCTGAAACTGAATCCGAAACTCATCTACGCCCGCCTGACCGGCTGGGGCCAGACCGGCCCGTACGCCCGCATGGCCGGCCACGACATCAATTACATCGGCCTGGCCGGGGCCTTGTCCCTTTTCCGCAGAAAAGGAGAAAATCCCTTGCCGCCCTGCAACGCCTTGGGCGATTTCGCCGCCGGCGGCCTGCTCTGCGCCATGGGCGTCCTGCTGGCCCTGGTCGAAAGGTCCAAGTCCGGCCAAGGACAGGTGGTCGACGCGGCCATGGTCGACGGGGCCGCCAATATCATCACCTTTCTTTACGGGCTGGTGGCCAACGGGTTGATGACTTTGGACATCGGAACGAACCAGTTGGATTCCGGCGCGCCGTTTTACCAGACCTACGAGACGGCCGACGGCCGGTTCATGGCCGTGGGGGCCATCGAAGCCAGGTTCTACGCCGAACTTCTGCGAGGCCTGGGCTTGAACCAAGCAGATTTACCCGACCAGAACGACCGGGAAAAATGGCCGGAGATGAAGGAGCGATTCGCCCGGGTCTTCAAGACCAAAACCAGGGACGAGTGGACGGCTGTTTTTGAGGGCAAGGATGCCTGCGTGGCCCCGGTCCTGGAATTGGACGAGGTGGCCGACCACCCTCAAAACCGCCAGCGGGACCTGTTGATCGAACTGGACGGCGTGGTTCAGCCGGCCCCGGCCCCCCGACTTTCCCGCACGCCCGGCCGGGCTTTGAAACCCGGGAGGCCGCGGGGAGCGGAAACGCGCCCGGTCCTGGAGGAACTGGGCTATACCGAACAAGAAATAAACGAACTTTTTGACCAGGGTTTCGTGGAATAAAAGTCGCTGCCTGTTACGGCGGGGAAGAGGTCCAGGGACGCGGTCGGCGTCCCTGCTTTCTTTTATCAGCTCCGGATCAGCCGGGGCAGCATCTGGTGATGGTGGGGGCAGAAAGTGGTCGGGTTCTGGTAGCAGGCCCCGACAAAGGCCTGCATGTAGCGCCTGATCTGGGCGAAGGGGACGACCTCGTCGACGAAGCCCCGTTGGGCGCAGTAAATCGGCCGGGAACGCTCGTAATAGAGCTGGGCCAATTCGTTCATCTTTTCGATGACCGGTTCGAGGGGCCGGCCGGCGTCCTGTTCCTTGACCAGCCTCCGCGAAAAAGAAGCGGCGGCCGCGGTTTCGCCGTGCATGACGTAGATTTCCGTGGTCGGAGTACCTAAGGTGAAAACGTTGTGGTTGTTGGCGTTGGGTCCGCCCATGATGTAATGGGCCGCGGCCGTGCCTTTGCGCAAAACCACCAGCATGAGGGGTACGTCGGTCTGTTCGATGGAGTAGATCAGGGACTGGCCCAGGCCCAGGAGTTCAGCCTTTTCGGCGATGTCGCCCACGTCGATGCCTGAAGTATCTTGGAACCAGATCATGGGCAGCCGGTCCCGGCCGCACTGGGTGACGAACTCGTTGAGCTTGATCAACCCCTGGCGATAGAGCTTGCCGCCGATGCCCTGATACTCCCCTTGGGCGTATTCGGGGTAGCCCGGCGGCAGGATGCCTTGGCGGTTGGCCAGGATGCCTACGGGGAACCCGTCGATCTTGGCCAGGCCGCAGTAAACTTCCGGGCCGAAATCGGGGCGGAATTCGAGGTGTTCGCTGCCGTCCACTAGGCGGGCCAGGGCGTTGTCGAAGTCGTACACGGCTTTCTGATTGAAGGTGACGATGGAATTGAGGTCTTCGACTGGAAAATTCGGGTCCTTGGGTTCGTCCACCCGGAAAAAGTCCGGGTTATAGGCGGGCATGTCGGCCATCCATTTGCGCAATGAATCCAGGACCCCGGTTTCCTCGTCGTGGACTTCCCGGAAGAAGCCGGTCTGGCCGTGATGGATTTTGACGCTGCCCGGCGGGACTTCCTTGAAGTGCCGGGTGGCTTCGATGAGCTGTTGAGCGCCTTCCAGGTCAAAGTAACCCTTGGGGCTCATGCCGCCGACTATACCGCCGCCGCCCACAGCGATGTTGCAGTCCTTGTGGGCGATGAGCAGGGTCGGACTGATGCCCTGGTAACCGCCCCCGGCCGGATTGGTCCCGTAGATGCCGGCCAGGACCGGAATGCCCATCTTTTCCAGCTCGGCGTGGCGGTAGAAAGGGGTGCCGTTGCCCCGGCGGTCCGGGTAGACCTCTTCCTGCTGAGTCAGCTTGACCCCGGAACAGTTGACCAGCCAGACCAGAGGAATGTGGAGCCGTTTGGCCATGTCGGTGACCCGGAGGATGTTCTCGGCCTGACCGGGCACCCAGGCCCCGGCCATGACCTTGTTGTCGAAACCGATCACCACGGCCCACTTGCCGCTGATCTTGGCCAGGCCGTCGACCACCCCGGTGGTCCCCTCTTCGTTGTCTCTGGGGTTATAAATCGTGTGCAGAGGATGCCAAGTCCCCGGGTCCACCAGGTATTCCAGTCGGTCCCAGACGGTCATCTGGCCGCGCTTGCGGATGACTTCGGCCGGCAGACCGGCCTGCTTGACTTTTTCCACCTCAGCGGCCATCTGGGCTTCGACTTCGGCGATTTGACGCCGGTTCTCCGCCATCCGTTCGATCTGTTTTTCCTTGAGCGGCTTGCCTAAGGGGTCCATTCTTTTCCAATAAGGCCACATAGTCTAGTCCCTCTCCCTGATCAGCGGTTGGCCTTGCGGAAACCAAGCTGGTCCAAGGCCGTGATCATTTTACAGATATTAGCCGAACCCTCGACGATGAAATAGGCCGGGGCGTCCCGGAAATAGCGGGCCACGGGATATTCGGTCGAATAGCCGTAGGCCCCGAGGATGCGCATGGCGTAATTGGCGCACATGTTGGCCACTTCCCCGGCCTTCCACTTGGCGTGGGCCACTTCCAGAGTGTTGCCCAGGTCGCCCTGATCCTTCTGCCAGGCCGCTTTGTAAACCAAAAGCCTGGCCGCTTCGATTTCAATGCACATCTGGGCGATCAGGTCCTGGTTCATCTGAAACTGGCCGATGGCCTGGCCGAACTGTTCCCTTTCCCGGCAATACTTGGTGGCCGCGTCCAGACAGGCCTGGGCCAGGCCCACGCCGCCGGCCGCCGCCGAAAGACGGGTCTGGTTGAGGGACCCGAAGACGATCTTGGCCCCGTCGCCGGGCCGGCCCAGGATGTTCTCCTTGGGTACCTTGACGTTGTCGAGGTAAACCTCGCCCGTGGGGGTCGAGCGCGTCCCCAGCTTGTCCAGGGCGGTCACGCTGATGCCGGCGAAATTCTTGGGTTCGATGACGAAAGCCGACAAGCCTTTCCCGCCCTTGGCTCGGTCGGTGTAAGCGTAATAGATAAGCGCGTCGGCCAGAGTGGCGTTGGAAATCCAAGTCTTGGAACCGTTGAGCAGCCAGTGGTCGCCCTTGTCCTCAGCCGTGCTCTTCATGGCCATCACGTCTGATCCCGCGTTGGGTTCGGTAATGCCGAAGCCGCCCAGCCACTCGCCGGACACCAGCTTGGGAATGTATTTTCTTTTGAGGTCTTCCGAACCGTAACGGTAAATAGTGAAGGCGCAGCCCAGTTCCTGCATGTTGATCTGGACCCGCAGGGAACTGGAAGCCCGGGCGATTTCTTCGGTGATGATCATGGCCGCCAGCCAGCCCATGTCGTTGCCGCCGTATTCTTCGGGGATGACCGTGCCGAACATCCCCAACTCGCCCATCTTTTTGATTACTTCCTCATGGGGGAAATAATGCCCTTCGTCCCAGCGGTCCGCATGGGCGGCGATCTCTTTTTCGGCGAAATCCCTGGTCATTTCCTTGAGCATCTGCAAATCTTCGGACAGTTCAAAATCCATCTGGTCCTCCTTCCGGCCGGGCCGCAAACTAGACTAAAACATTGCCGGCGATAATCATCCGCTGAATCTGGTTGGAGCCGTCGAAAATCTGGATGGCCTTGGCGTCCCGCATCATTCTTTCCACCGGGCTGCCCCGGCGCACCCCTTCCGCCCCGCAGATTTGGACGGCCTTTTCCGTAACCTCCATGGCCGTGTCCGAAGCCAGGCATTTGGCGGCCGAGACCAGGGTTTCCAGGTCCTTGAGGGGCACGGACCGGCTGTCGATCAGGCTGGTCGTCCGCAGGATCAGGGATTTGACCGCTTCGATCCTGATCTTCATGTCGGCCAGGATAAACTGAATGCCCTGCTGTCTGGCCAGGCTGCGGCCGAAGATGGAACGGGTCTTGGCGAAGTCGACCGCCTCGATCAAGGCCCCTTCGGCCAGCCCCCAGGCCATGGAAGCCGCACCCCAGACCCGCATGTTGTTGCAGACTTCGGTCAGGATTTTCCAGCCCATGCCCTCGCCCAGGAGAAGATTTTCCTTGGGGACCCGGGCGTTGACCATGGCCATCTCCGCGGTGACGGAACCGTTGAGGCCCATCTTTCTTTCTTTAGGACTGAAACTCAGCCCCGGCGCGTCCTTTTCGATAATAATCGCCGAAACGCCCTTGGTCCGCTTGCCCGGGCCGGTCCGGACGAAGACCAAATAATAATCGGCCACGCCCCCTAAAGTGATCCAGGCCTTGGTCCCGTTGATTTTGTAATAGTCGCCGTCCGGTTCGGCTTTGGTCTGGATGCTGCCAGCGTCGGAGCCGAAGTTGGGTTCGCTCAGACAGAAGGCGGCCAGCTTGTCTCCTTCCCCGAACTCCGGCCCAAACCGGCGGACCTGCTCGGACGAACCGGTCTCCAGCAAGGTGCGGATCACGGCCTGGGTGGGAAAAATGAGCAGAGACGAGGAAGCGCAGGCCTGGGCCACTTCCTGGATGACCAGGGACAGAGTGGTGGCGTCGGCCTCCAGTCCGCCGAAGATGCGGGGCAGGGCCAATTTGAGCAGTCCGTATTCCTTGAAGGCCTGGTAGCTTTTCTGAGGAAAGGCCTCTTGTTCGTCGACTTCAGCGGCATGAGGGGCGACCCGTTCGCGGACCAGGCGTTTGACTTCGTCCCGGATGATGCGCTGACGCTCGGTCAGTTGGATCATTGGGCCTGGTCCCGTTCGACGATAAGGGCGATGCCCTGGCCGCCCCCGATGCACATGGCGGCCAGGCCGTATCTCGAATTTCGATACTTCATTTCATAAAGGAGTTTGGTCAGGATGACCCCGCCGGAGGCCGAAACCGGATGGCCCAGGGCGATGGCCCCGCCGTTGATGTTGACTTTTTCCAAATCGAGTCCCAGTTCCCGGATGCAGACCAGGGACTGGGAGGCGAAGGCCTCATTCAGTTCGACCAGGTCGATCCGATCCAGGCTCAAACCGGCCTTCTCGACGGCCCGGCGGACGGCCGGGATGGGGCCGATGCCCATCAGGGCCGGCTCGACTCCGACCGAGGCATAGGCCACGATGGAGGCCAGCGGTTCGAGACCCTTTTGCCTGGCCGTGCTCTCTCTCATGACGATCAAGGCCGCAGCCCCGTCGTTCATGCCCGAGGCGTTCCCGGCCGTCACAGTGCCGCCTTCTCTAAAGGCCGGTTTGAGTTTGGCCAGCTTGTCCAAGGTGGTGGCGCGGGGATGTTCATCGGTGTCGAAGACGACCGGCGGGCCTTTGGGCTGGGGAATCTCCACCGGGATGATCTGTTCCTTGAAGCGGCCTTCGGCGATGGCCTGGGCGGCCCGCTCCTGGCTCCGGAGACCGAAAGCGTCTTGGTCCTCCCGGCTGACCGAGTATTTCTGAGCCACGTTTTCCGCTGTTTCGCCCATGGTGTCTCCGGAGAGCGGGTCAAAAAGGATGAGCTGGTCCTGAAGTTGCCCATGACCCAAGCGGTAGCCCCAGCGGGCCCCCCGGAGCAGATAGGCCGCTCGACTCATGGACTCGACCCCGCCGGCGCAAATGATGTCCGCGTCTCCGGCCTTGATGATCTGCGCGGCTAAGGTGACGGACCGTAGGCTGCCGCCGCAGGCCTTGGAAATGGTGAACTGGGGATTCTCAATGGGCAGTCCGCCCCGAACGGCCATGACCCGGGCCGAATTGATGGGCAGTTCGCCGGTCCGGTACCCATGGGCCATGATGACCTCGTCGACTTCCCGCGGCTCGATCCCGGCCCGTTTGACAGCTTCGCCGATGACTAAGGCCCCGAGCTGGGTGTCGCCCACGTCCTTCAAAGTCCCGCCGAAACGTCCGACCGCCGTCCTGACCGCGCTGACAATGACCGCCTTGTCCATACCGCCACTCCTTTTACAGGCCGTTGATAATCTTTGCTGGTGAGCTTTTGAATTCTTATTCCGGGCACCGATTTATGTCAAGGGGAAAACAGCTACACTGTAGCTATTTACAGGGAACAGCCCGGGAATAAATTCCCAGGCTGCACCCGCGCGGGACGGCCCAGAGGGATGGGCCATGTTATGCTCCGCAAAGCCAGTCCCGCTAAGGACGGCCGAATCCAGCCTGGGGTTTCAACTCCAGGTCCTTTCCCCTTTACATTCAGCCGAGTCCATAGTATCAAAAACCCAGTCGACCGAAAAGGAAATCAGCAGTATCATGCCCGGGAAATCCAAAGTCATGTCCATGGCCGAAGCGGTCCGTCGTCTGGTCCGTCCGGGCGCGAGCATCGCCCTGGGGACCAACCTCGAAGCGGCCATACCCTTCGCCGCCAGCCAGGAAATCATCCGCCAACAGGTCCGCGACCTGACCCTGATCGGACCTATTTCCGACTTGCTTTTCGACATGATGATCGGCGGCGGTGTGGTCAAAAAGATAATCGCCGCTTGGGTGGGCAACGTCAGCACCGGCTCGGGGTATAATTTTCGGCGGGCCGTGGAACAAGGCCTGCCCCGGCGGATAGAGGTGGAAAATCATTCCAACCTTTCAGTATCCACGGCTTTGGAGGCCGGAGGCATGGGCCTCGGTTTCGGCTTGATCCGGTCCCTTTTCGGCACGGATATATTGAAGGAAAACCCCAACATCGTGCCCCTGGACTGCCCCTTCACCGGACAGAAACATTTGGCTGTTCGAGCTTTGGTCCCGGACTTGGCCATTGTTCACGCCCAACGGGCCGATGAGGAAGGCAACGCCCATGTCTGGGGCAACCTGGGCATCACTCCGGAAGCGGTCAAGGCCGCCCGGCATATTCTGGTCGTAGTGGAAGAAGTGGTTCCCCGGGCGGTGATCCGCGCCGATCCCAACCGAACCTTGATCCCGGGCTTCAAGGTCCGGGCCGTGGTCGAAGAGCCCTGGGGAGCCCATCCTTCCCCGCTTCAAGGCTGTTACGGCCACGACGATGAATTTTATTTGGAGTATTCCAGGGCGACCAAAGAGCCTGAACAAGCTGAAGTCTGGTTCAAGGAATGGGTCTTAGGCCTGCCCCACCGGCAGGCTTATCTGAAAAAACTGGGCCCGGAACGTCTGGCCGGCTTGAAAGTCCGTCATCCGGCTCCGTCCGCTCCGGTGGAATACGGTTATTAGACATGGTGATCAAACCCGGCGAACTGATGGTCTGCGTAGCCGCCCGGGAAATCAAGAACTCGGACGTGGTCTTTGTGGGCATGCGACTGCCGCTCCTGGCCTTTCTTCTGGCCAAGTCGACCCATGCCCCCGATGCGGTCGGGCTTTTCGAAAACGGTCTGATTCGCGACGAACCGGCCCGGGGGCCGATTGTGACCATGTGCGACCCACCGATCATCACCGGGGCCGTGGCCTGCACCTCTTTGCGGGAAGTCATGGGCTATCTCCAGCAAGGCCGGGTGACTTTGGGTTTCATCGGCGGGGCCGAAGTGGACGTCTTCGGGAACATCAACACCACCCGGGTGGACCGGACCAGACTGCCCGGCAGCGGCGGCGGGGCGGACATCGCCTCCTTGGCCGGGCGTCTGATGATCATCATGTCCCACCAGCGCCGGCGGTTCGTCCGCCGGGTCGAATACATCACCTCGCCGGGTTTCGGCGACGGTCCAGGGTGGAGGGAAGCCCAGGGCCTGAGCGGCGGCGGTCCCACGGCCATCGTCACCACTTACGGCGTCTTTCGCTTCGACCCGACGACCAAAAGGGCTGTTTTGACCCAGGTCCATCCGGAAGTGGACCTGGAGACCGTCCGGCGGGAAACCGGCTGGAACCTAGCCGTGGCTAACGATCTTGGCCTGACCCCGCTGCCCACCCTGGAAGAACTGGCCCTGATCCGTCGTTTCGACCCCAAGGGCTTCTGGACCGGGGCCTGAGGGCAAAGCCATGGCTCTGCGGGTGCGAAGCAAGTTCTGGATCGAAGACGACCAGGGGCGGCCGATTTTCGGCCGGGGGCGAGGGTTGATTCTCGAAAAAATAGATGAACTTGGTTCGATCAGGGCTACGGCTATGGAACTCCAAATGTCTTACCGGGCCGTCTGGGGCAAGATCAAGGCCACGGAAGAACGCCTGGGCTTCAAGCTGGTCGAGACTTCCCGGGGCGGCGGCCGGGGACGGGGCGCCAGACTGACACCCGAAGCCAAAAAGCTCCTGGGCATGTTCCAGGAACTCCACCGTCAGGGCAACACCTTGGCCGACAATCTTTTCAACCGGATTTTTGTTAATTTAACCTGAAACTCGGTGATTCAACCCGGAATGAGATATGTGACCAACCCTCCCGAAACGTCCCGGGCCGACCCTTCCCCCAAGATCAAACCTTATTATATCTCCCTCGAATCTCTAGTGAACTGGTTTGAAGTCCCCAGACCGATCGATTGGGCCGAACAGTTCGGGCGGACGGCCCCCTTGGAGGTGGAAATCGGTTACGGCAACGGCGAATTTATCACCCGCCGGGCCAAGGCCCATCCGGACTGTGACTTTGTCGGCCTGGAAGTGACCTGGGCCTCGACCAAGAGGGCCCTGCGCCGGATCGCCAAAGAAAGGCTGAATAACGTCCGCCTGCTTATCGCCGATGCTCAAATAGCCTTCCAGCGGCTTTTTCGACCCCAGTCGATCCCCAGGGTGACGTCTCTTTTCCCCCCGCCCTGGCCCAAAGACCGCCACGTGCACCGGCGTCTTTTCTCGAAGGAATTCCTCAGACTGGTCGACAGCCGGCTGAGCGCGGACGGCCGGGTCCAGATAGTCACCGATTACCGGCCCTATATGGACTGGCTGCTGGAACAACTGCCGGGGACGGGTTTTAAGGCGAAGTGGGAATGCGCCTCGGCCCGGTTCGACACCAAATACGAAAGGAAATGGCTGGACCACGGCCAAGATTTCTTTTATGAAATTATTCTCAGCAAGACGGAGCACCTTGATCTGCCCCTGGTGGAGGATGCACCATTGATAACCTTTCGCGTCAAAAATCTGGACCCGGACCGCTTTGAGCCGCAGGGCCAAACCGGCCCCGTCACCGTTCAGTTCAAGGATTTTCTTTATGACCCCAAGCGGGAAAAGGGGCTGGTCCTGGCCCTGGTCAATGAAGACCGGCTGCGGCAAAACCTTTGGATCGAGATAGTCCGGACCGGGCAGGATTGGATGATCCGTCCGTCCAGAGCCGGGGCCCTGCCCACGGTCGGCCTACAAAGGGCCCTCGAACTGGTGCGCGATGCGGCCCGGGATTCCGCGGCCGGACTTTGATGCTCAGCGATCAGGTCCATCCGGCCGGGCCGCCGTTCCCCAAAGCCTGATGATCGAATCTTGGTGCCCTAGTTCGAGGTCCAATGGCTAAAGGCAAAAAATTCTCTAAAAAAACAACTTCATCAAAAACCATTCCTGAAAAAGACCGGCTGCCGATAATTTCAGGCGTGGTCCTGGTCTGTTTTTTCCTGTCCGGATTGGCCGGCTTGGTTTATGAGCTCCTGTGGGTCCGTCTGTTCGAAAAAGTCATCGGCGGGGCTCCTTTTGCCGTGGCCACGGTTTTGACCGTCTTCATGGCCGGCCTGGCCCTGGGCAGCTATCTGGCCGGCCGCCGCGTGGACCGGGTTCCTTCTCAGGGCGGCCTTCTAGCTTGGTACGGCAAGCTGGAAATCGGCATCGGGGCCTATGCCCTTCTGCTCCCTCTCTTAATAACCATGACCACCCCGGTTTATATTCGGCTTTACAACCGCCTGTTTGAATACTTCTGGTTCTATAACCTGGTCTCTTTTTTCCTGTGTTCCCTCCTGCTTATCCTGCCGGTCACTCTGATGGGGGCCACCTTGCCTATTTTGGTTCGTTTCTATGTGCGGAACTTAGACCGATTGGGCCGGGGAGCCGGGAGGATTTACGCCCTGAACACGGCCGGGGCCGCTCTGGGCGTGGTTTTGACCGGATTTTTCCTGATCAACAGCTTCGGAGTCTGGGGAACGGTCCTTATCGTGGCTGGTCTCAATTTTCTAGTGGGATTGACTTGCCTGTTTTTTGGCTCTCGCCTTTCAGTGGGAACGTCTTCGGTCGCTAAAAGCAAGACACAAACCGCCGAGAAAAGCGCCGACGACTACGGGGATAAAGAAAAGAGCCATGAAGCTATAGCGGCCTTGATCCTATTCGCCGTGTCCGGCTTTTGCGCCATGGCCTACCAAGTCATCTGGATCAGGCTGCTGGGCCTCCTGATCGCCCCGACCGTCTATTCCTTTGCCATCGTCGTGGCTACGTTCATCGTCGGCCTGGCCTTGGGCAGTCTCCTCTTCGGCTGGTGGGGTGACCGGACGGCCAAGGTCTTTCCGTTGCTGATCGGCACCCAGATCACGGCGGCCGGCTTGGCCTTGCTGGTCAGCCAACTCCTGGGCCAGAGCCAGTTGTTTTTCGCCAAGCTCATCTACACTTTCCGTAACGACTTCACCCAATTGACGGCCGTCCAGTTCCTGGTCCTCTTTCTGCTCCTGCTGGGACCGACCTTGATGCTGGGGGCGACTTTCCCCTTAGTCAGTAAAATCTACGCCCGCTCCCTGAACCGGATCGGCCGTTACATCGGGTCGGCCTATGCCGTCAACACCATCGGGGCCATTTTAGGGTCATTCTCCGCCGGTTTTCTGATTTTGCCTTTTCTGGGCAAGGAAACCGGTCTGACCCTGGTCATTGCCATTCAACTGGCGGCTGCTTTTCTGATTTGGGGCTATCTGGCCCGGCGTCGGCGATCAGGCCTGAAGTCCTGGACGGCCTGGGCCGCCCTGGTCCTGGCCGGCATCATGGCCTTGACCGCTTATCCTTCCTGGGACCGCCGCCTGCTCTCCTATGGCCGATATTTGAACTTCCAGGCCATTGAAGGCGACCTGATCACTTCTTCCTGGCCGAAAGCTTTATCTCGGGGGCCGGATATTTTGGCCCGGTATGAAACGGGCCGGGAAGTGCTTTTTTACGGCGACGGCCCGGCCGGGTTCACCACGGTGGAAAAACTGACCGACAGCTTGGGTCAAGTCAAGTACACCTTGCTCAACAGCGGCAAACCCGACGCCTCGTCTCACGGCGACGCCTCGACCCAGGCTTGCCTGGCCCATATCCCCCTTCTGTTTCATCCCCGGCCCCGAAACGTCATGGTCCTGGGCGCGGGCTGCGGTATGACCGCCGGGGAAGTCCTGCTTTATCCCGTGGACCGGGTCGATGTGGTGGAAATAAACGAAAAGGTCCTTCAGGCCGGCCGCTTTTTTGAACCATGGAATAATCATTATCTGGACGACCCCAGAACCAGGGTCATCATCCAGGACGGCCGCAATCATCTGGCCCTGACCAATGAGAAATACGACGTCATTATTTCCGAACCTTCCAACCCCTGGATGGCCGGACTGGCCAACCTGTACACCCTCGAGTTTTTTCTAACCGTCCGGGAGCGTTTGGAAGAGGGCGGCCTCTTCATCCAGTGGATTCATTCCTACCGGATGGACTGGCCCACTTTGGCTTTAGTCGGCCGGACCTTTGCCCGGGCCTTTCCTGAAGGTTTGCTCATGGGCTCCCTGGTCGGGGCCGGGGATTATTTTTTGGTCGGATTTAAAAACCGCCCGGGCCTCGACCCGGCCGTGGCTCAGGCCAACCTCCAATTCGCTGAAAAATCCAAGGTGATGAAACTGTCTGACCCCAGGCTTTTGTATCATCTTCTGGTTACTGAAGACCTGGCGGACATGTTCGGTCCCGGCCCGCTTCATACCGACGACCATCCTCGCCTGGAATACGCCGCCCCCAGGCAGCTCCATCGCCAAGATTCCTCCATCGAGCGGGAAATGGCCCAACGCGGCCGGCTGTCGCCTCGATCCCAGGCCGTGCTCGCCGAGACCGTCGACCCGGGCAGCCTGATCGATTTGGCTGAATTCGCCGCCTCGGTTTATTCCCCCAGCTTTCCGCCCCTGGACTTGGCCGGAGCCGACCAACAACAGCAGCGTCGGTATTACCAGGTGGTCGAAGATTACTGCGCCAGGGTGCTCGTGCAGGATTACGGAGTTTTCTTTGATGAGCGGGCCAAGGGGCTGTGCGTTCGAAAGCAGATCGACCGGATAACCAAGCATTTGGAGTCATGGCCGAAAGACGCCGCGGCCTATCACGATCTTGGCTTAGCTTACGCCCAGCAAGGTGACCTGGCCGCGGCCGTTCAATCTTTTGAAACCAGCATCGCCCTTGATCCGCACCGCTCGGCCGCCCACAACAACCTGGCCGTGGCCCTGGCCCGGCAGGGACGATTGGTCGAAGCCCGCCGGGCCGGAGAAACCGCCCTGACCCTTAATCCTGCTTACGCCAAGGCCTATTTCACCCTGGCCAATATCAGCCTGGACCAAGACCGCCGGAATGAAGCCATCCAAGAACTTCGCACCGGACTCGATTACGAAGAAGACCCCGCAGCCAGACGGCTCTTACAATACCTCGAGGCCAAGCGATAAACATTCAGCCCCTTTTCAGGCGAAATTCATTCTTCGGGCAGGGAAGTTTCGACCTTCATAAACTCTCGAAGCAGGGTCGTGGCGTATGATCCTTTGGGCAGGGAAAAGGACAGGGCCAGTCCCGTATCGATCAGGTCCAGACGTAAGCCCTCGACAAACAGCCGGGCCGGACGCCGGCTGCCGTCCAGGCGAGCCCGAGCCAGGTTTTCTTCCGTGACGCCGGAATTGTCCAGGATCAGGCGTTCCAAGGCCCCGGGTTCGCCGCCGGCCCAACGCATCCGGCCGCCGTAGATCGGCCCGGTGTAAGTGATTTCCTTGTTTTCAAAACGAGGCTGCTCCACCTGGAGGTCTTCCACTTGAAAAAGTCCGCCCGTGGATATTTTTTTGGCGATGTCCCCGGTCATAAGACGCTCGAACCAGCCCCGGCGGATGCGTTCGGCCAGCCAGTCATTGAAGAGTTCGGCCTGAAAAGCTGAAAGAAGGAATCGCTTGAGCCAAGGCCGCCGGGGGCCTTTTCCCAGGATAAGCTCGCGGCCCCGAGCGGCGTTGTCCCCTTTTAAACCAAAACGTTGAGGGCCGTAAAAATTGGGCAGACCCCGGCTATTCAAAACTGCGGCGATTTCTCCGGCCCGGCTTAAAATCTCCCGGCCGACTCCTTCGATCACCACCGTAAACCGGTTGCCCAGAAGATGGCCGGTTTTGAGCTTGTTGGTGTGCCGACGGACTTCCAGGACTTGGACCGGCAAGTTTTCGGCGATCCGCCCGGCCACGGCCTCTTCGTCCATCTGGGGCAGCAAAAGAGAAATGGTCTGAGTGACCCGGGCCTGCCGATCCTTCAAGCCGGCGCAGCCCAGGTCCACCTCCCGCAAAGCGAATATTTTCCCCAAGGCTTCCATCAGGCTCCGGGTGGTCCAGTCTTCCCGGACCAAGCGAACGTAAACGTGGTCGCCCTGACCGGCCGGATCATACAGAGGAATCTCTTCCACGATAAAATGGTTCGGCTGATTCTTGATCCATCCGCCGATTCCCGGCAGATCCTGAGTGATATAAGGTAATTTGTCCGTCATCCGGCCGGCTCTCCCATGTTTGCTCTATTTAGTTTAACCCAATCTTTGGCCGTTCGGCTCTCTTATTCGAAAAAATACCACAAAATGTCCTGGATTTTTCGTCTATATCCGAATCAGCGATTATAAACTCCACCAGTCGCTCCATCCGAAATCTCCTTGACGAGTCGGCCCTGATAAGCTAAAAACCGGAAATTACCGGAACGAGCGTGGGAAAATAAACAATGTCTTTGGTCGAAGATCCACCGCTTGTTTTTTCCCGTTCAGCCGGGGCCGTCGTGTCTCTGTCTGTTTGTCTTAGGGCGGGCTCGAGAAGAATTTATAGAAAATCCTGATGATTTTGATTTCGCTTCGAGGCTGGTTTTGAATCCGGACGTCGTCATTGTGGGGGCCGGCATCGCCGGATTGAGCGCCGCGGCCGAACTTTCGAACCGGGGCCTGTCCTGCCTGGTCGTCGAGCAAGGACTTTTCCCCGGCGGTCGGGGAGCGGAACTGTCTTGCAAAGCCGCCCAAACTTGCGCCAAGTGCAACGCCTGCCTTTTGGAAGAAACCCTGACCGCTTTCGTGGCCGCCGAAAAAGCCCGGTTGGCCTGTCAAGCTTCGGTCGTTTCCTGCCGGCTTAACGGTCAAGGGTACAGATTGACCATCGCCCATGAGCCGACCTATTTGGATCAGGAAAAATGCCTGGATTGCGGCCTGTGCCTTCAGGTCTGTCCGGCCCGCGACTTGGCCCTTCGTCGTTCCCCCGTAGGGCTGGGCCGCCCCGGTTTCAACATTTCCGGCCGCGACTGCCTCTTTTTCCAGGGACAAGACTGCCGGGCCTGTCAGTCCGTCTGCCCGGTGGAGGCCATTGATCTGTCTGCCTCGCCTTGGGAAGAAGAAGTGAACTGCTCGGCCGTCATCGTCGCCGTGGGTTTCACTCCCTTCGATCCGCGTCTGAAACCTCGCTTCGGTTACGGCCGGCTGCCCAATGTGGTCACCGCCCTGGAACTGGACCGCCTGCTCCGGACCCAGGCCGAACTTAAGCGCCCCTCGGATGGAGCGCCCCCGCATAACATCGCTTTTATCCAGTGCGTCGGGTCCAGGGACAAATCCCTGGGCCGGGATTACTGCTCCCGCATCTGCTGCGGCTACGCCTTGCGCCTGGCTCGATTGATCCTAAACCGCCGGCCGGAGACGGCTATCTCCTTTTTCTATATGGACGTGCAGAACTTCGGCCGGGACTTTGACCGATTTTTTCATGAAATTCAATCAGAAATCGAATTGATCCACGGCCTGCCCGGTGAGATAACCGCGGGAGCGGGCGGCTCGTCGGCCGTGCCCTTCCTCAACGAAACAACCGGGCGCAAGGAGACCAGGACCTACGATCTGGTCGTGCTGTCCATCGGTCTCGGCCCGCCTGATGAACAAATCAGTCGAATCTTTCCTTTGGAAAGGAACGAGGACGGGTTCCTCCTGGCCGACGACCGAACCGGCTTGTTCGTGGCCGGATCGGCCCAAGGACCGATGGACCTGGCCGAAGCCAAGGCCTGGGGCGAAGCCGCCGCCGGCCGGGCGGCCGATTTCCTGAGACGCCGAAAATGACCCGCGACTATAAAAATATTGTTGTCTTGCCCCAAAACTTCCCCCCACCCTGGGGCCTGACTCCCCAGGCCGCGGCCGAAAGTCTCCGGGCCTGGAAAAACGTGGACGAGACCAGGATCGTCACTCGCTGGAGGCCGGAAGAAATCGGTTCGGCCGGACCTGACGATCGTTTTTTCCTGGTCGGCCGGGCCGAACCTATTTCCGGTCTGACCGGGTCGGCTTTCAAGCAATATCCCGTGGACCTAGCCGGGCAAATGCCTTGGCTGGCCGGAGACCCGTCCACCAATCTGTTGGCCCTGATCAAGGCCGAACTGGAGGCCGCTGACCTGGAAGAAGCAGGGGAACCGCTCGCCCTCAGCCCCTATCCCCGGGTCCTGGTCCTTGGACATGGTCCGGCGGCCGAAGCGACGGTGACCTGTTTGAGTCAAGCCGGTCTGGGGGCGGTCTGGGCCAGGACCGCCGATGGAGCTGCACCGCTCAACCCGCCGCTCCGTCCGGACCAAAAAGCTGATTCAAAAGTCGAGCTTATACCCTGTCGGGAACCGCTCGGCCTCCAAGGGGTCGCCGGCCGTTTCACCGTTCGGATCGACACCGGGGACTCGATTGAAGAAGTTCAGGCCGGGGCCGTCATCATTTGCGGCTCGGAGAAAAAAGTAAATGAGGCGCCTGAACCTTTTCGTCGCTTTCCGGTCAAAACCTTGACCGATTTCGAGGCCGAAGTCTTTAGCCGGGAGACTCCGGCCTGGTCCGGACAAGGTGAGCGTCAAAAAATTGTCTTTTTAACTGGCCTGGGCCGGTCGACCGCCACCTCCGCCATGCGCCGGATTCTGAACGCTTCGATCAAGCTCGCCGCTGAAACCAAGGCGGATGTTTATGTCCTGGCTACTCAGATTAAAGTCGCTGAATATGGACTGGAAAGACTTTACGGCCGGGCCCGTGATGTGGGCGTGGCTTTCATCCGTATTCCGGAAACAGGACCCGAAATCTTGTCGGATCCGAACGGTCGGCCCGGTCTTAAAGTCTTTGATCCCTTGGTTCAAGGCCATCTGCTCCTTTCCCCGGACCTGATCGTTTGGGATGAATCATCCGCACCGCGGGCGGACTTGGCCCGCCGGGCCGAAGCCTTCGGTTTGTTTTCCGGGCCCGATCAAGGCCTGGGGCCGGACAACGTCTTGTTTCTCCCCGCTTTGACCAATCGGCGGGGCGTCATGAGTCTGGGCCCGGCCCGCGGCACGGACTCCGGGGAAATCCAAACCTTGGAAATCGAGTCCGCCGTCATGGAGGCCCGGCATTTTTTGAGGGCCGGGGTCGAACCGCCCCGGGTGGTTTGGTGGACCGGGCTTTGCTCAAGATGCCTGACCTGCCTTCGCGCTTGTCCCCACGGCGCCATAACTTTTACCGACCGACCCTGGTTTCACCCCCAGGCCTGCGTGGCCTGCGGCATCTGCGCCGCGGTTTGCCCTGGACAAGCCGTCGATTTGGTCGATTTTACCGACGCCCAAGTCAAGGTCCGCCTTGATCTCCTTATGGCTCGGCCTCAAGAGGCCGGCCGGGCTGGGCCGCGGCTGGTCGTTTTCGGATGCCGCCGCTCCGCTCAAATCGCCATGCGCGCCGCTACCCCGCCGGAAAAACCTGTTGATCTGATCTGCGCGCCTCTGCCTTGCGGCGGACGTCTGGACGAACGGCTGGTCCTGGAGGTCCTGGGCCAAGGGGCGGACGGTGTGATGGCCGCGGTCTGCCACCCGGACAATTGCCGCACTCAAAAGGGAGGTCTTCTGGCCGACCGCAAAGTAACTTACCTTAAAACCACCATAAAAAGCGCAGGATTCGACCCGCGTCGACTCAAGTTTTTCACCCTGGCCCCGAATATGGGAATCGAATTCACTCAGGCTGTCAATACTTTCATCGCCGAATTGGCCCGGCTTGAGGCCGAAGGGGCTTGAGGTGCGATCATGACCGATTTCAACCTGAACCGCGCTGACCCCGATTTCAAGCGCCAAGCGGCCCGGCGGCCCGGCGCGGAGAAAATCACCCGGTGTTACGCCTGCGGGGCCTGTTCGGCCAGATGCCCGGTCGGCGACCTGAACCCGGATTTCGATCCCCGCCGCCTCATCCGTCTGGTCGTCTTGGGTCTCAAGGAAGAAGTCCTCCAAAGCCCCCTGTTGTGGTATTGCTCCACCTGTTACACCTGCCAGGAAACCTGCCCCGAGGGGGTTGATTTCACCGAGGTCCTTTTCGCTTTGAAAAACATGGCCGCCGAAGCCGGATTCTTTCCCCCTGCTATGAGCGCCCAAGTCGATCTGCTCAGAAAACACGGCCGCCTTTATGAAGTGACGGACTTTGAAAACCAGAAACGCCGGGAATTGGGTCTGCCGGAACTTATAGAGAAACCCGAGCATTTTCAATCCCTCCTTGAAGATTTTCAGCTCGGCCCGGAAACGGAGGCATAATGTCCTGGGCCCTCTTTCTCGGCTGCACCGTGCCGGTCAGAAATCTCAACTACGAGGTTTCGGTGCGTCGGACCGCGGACAGACTCGGCTTGGATATAGTGGACTTGCCCGATTTCGGCTGCTGCGGCTTTCCCCTCAAATCCCTGGACGTCCAACAGGCCCTGCTCCTGACCGCCCGGAACCTGGCCTTGGCCCAGGCCGCCGGCCGCGATATAGTCGCGGTCTGCAGCGCTTGCGCCGCCACCCTGGCCGAAGCCGAACACCGCCTCGCCGGCGACCCCGAATTGGCCGAAAAAATCAACCGTGAACTGGCCCGGATCAATCTATCTTACCAAGGCGGGGTCAAGGTCCGGCATTATACCCGTTTGCTTTACGAAGAGGTGGGGTTGGAGCGCATCAAAGCGGCCGTGACCAGACCCCTGACCGGTTTTCGCTTTGCTCCCCATTACGGCTGCCACTATCTAAAACCCAGCGAAATCATGGACCATTTCGATTCACCCGAACAGCCGCGCAGCCTGGCTGGACTTATCGAAGCCCTGGGGGCCGAAGCCGTCGACTATCCGGGACTCAAGGACTGTTGCGGCGGCGGAGTCTTGGGCGTCAACGAAGCCTTGGCTCAGGGCCTGGCCTTCGGCAAGCTCCATCAGCTCAGCCGATTGGACCTGGCCGGCCTGGTGGTTATCTGTCCTTTCTGCAACGTCATGTTTGAAGGCCAACAGAAAGCCGTGGCCAAAAAATACGAAGTCGAACTTAAGGTGCCCTTGTTCTTCTACCCGCAGATACTTGGTCTGGCCCTGGGCTTAAGTCCCGACGAACTGGGCTTCAAGCTCAACCGCATCAAAAACAAGGATTTGCTTAAAGCCATGGAAAACTGACCGCCTGGTTTTAAGGTAATCTATCAGTCATTGGTGGCTTGGATTCCCGCTTGCGCCTGCCTGTGCGTCGCACGCAGACAGGCGGGAATGACGGTAGTAACTAGACGTCATTCCTGCGAAAGCAGGAATCTACTTCTATCGACCGGACAAAAAGAGGCGGAAAATGCCGCCGTTCACTGATAGGTTACGTTTCAAGTCCAAAAAGACTTTTCGTTCCGGTCGGGAAAAGATATACTGTTTAGTAACACCAGCTCCGGTTTTGAGGAGGAAAGATTATGGAAATAGAAGGGTATAATTTCCCGGACAATCTGTACTACGACAAGAACCACTTCTGGGCCAGGGTCGAAGGCGGTCTGGTGGTCATGGGCACGACTGAGTTCACCTCCAAACTGGCCGGTGAGATCACTTACGTGGATATTGATCAGGAAGGCGAAGAAGTCGAGCAGGGCAAACCCTTCGCTTCCATTGAATCAGGCAAATGGGTCGGCCGAATCTACGCGGTGGTTTCGGGCGAGGTGGTCGAAGTCAACGAGGAACTGGAGGATGAACCTGAACTGATCAACCAGAGCCCTTACGGCGAAGGCTGGATCTTCAAAATCAAACCCACCGACCTCGAAGCCGATTTGGCCAATCTTATGAAAGCCGGTCCGGATTTGGAAAGCTTCATCAAAGGAGAAATCGCCAGGGTCAATAAAGAAATGGCCGGCAAGAAGTAGGGCCGAGTCTCCGTCCGAGCCTTGCCTTTCCGGACCATTCACTCTGATTTTTCATATACCGCGCGCCTGTAGCTCAGCCGGACAGAGCAACGGACTTCTAATCCGTAGGCCGCAGGTTCGAGCCCTGCCAGGCGCGCCAAAAAAAATCAAGGGGTTAGGCAATCAGCTTAACCCCTTAAATTTTTCTCTGCTACCCTATAGCTACCCGGAAATAAAGCCCCAGGTCAGGGCCGGGTCCGGGCCGGGTCCGGGCCCCTAGTCCGGGCCGCCCGCCGGGGCCGGTCCCTGAACCAAACTTCGTTTAAACAGCTTCATATTTTCTCTTGTTCATTATTTCGTTTAAACAGCTTCGTTTTTATCCATGTTCATTATTTGGTGCAGGGGAAGGGGCCGTCGGCGTTTACTGGTAAACGCCAGGGGCCAGACCGCGCCCTCTTTCCTTTTTTAACTTATTCCGCTCACGTTCGTTTTAAGGGGTTTTTCGGCTGAAGGGGAGTTGGGGCCAGTCATGGGCCGGACGTTCTTCAGGCAGTCGGGCCGGGGCCGTTCAGGAGCAAAAAAAAGCCCCGGCGTAGTCCAGGGCTTAAGGCCGATGTCAAGGAAAAAGTTTACCGGTAAACCGCTCAGGCCCGCTCGCCAGGCTGAAGCAAACCATGCTTTTCAAGATAGGCCGCCGGCTTCGACTTCGGCCAGGCGGCCCGCGCCTTCAGGTCGTAATAATCGGCCGAGTCCCTGTCCGGCGTGGCGTGAAACCAAAAGGCCGCTGGCCTCGTGCCGGGGTGCTTTTTAACCCAAGCCCCGGC
>Ga0209164_1000408_pt1 | contig 107058 bp, 100 predicted proteins | sample MTBNYHSulfiMetaG_FD_187458 | JGI IMG/M metagenome (GOLD analysis project Ga0209164, IMG submission 187458) | Enrichment culture microbial communities from rom New York Harbor, USA that are MTBE-degrading - MTBE-NYH (New York Harbor Sulfidogenic)... | ecosystem: Environmental > Aquatic > Marine...
GGTCGATTTTCACCCGGTAGGAGCGGGAGTAATAGTAGTAGCGGCGTCTGCCTTGCTGTTTGGGGAAGATGCTTCCTAGGGGCTGGGAGGTTTTCATAATTTACAATAAAGCACATCATGCAAATTACGTCAACAAAAAAATACATCAAATTATACGGTTACACAATATTTTCTCTAACCTATTGACCTTATTGCAGGATCAGATCACCGCCCCTGGCATTTGGAAAACTCAAGCACCACAAAGTCAGCCCCCATGCTGGGTCCACACATGTTGGCAAGGGAGGCTCCAATGCTTTTGCGGATCACCACGGAGATCTTCGGCACCGTGGACCAGGCCAAAGCCTGGTTCCAAACCATGATCTTGGTCGGCATCTTGTTCTGTTCGGCATAACTGCCGATCAGAAAACCGGGAGTATCGTGAAGAAAAATCATGGGGATGTTGTAGGAGTCGCACAGACAGATGAACTCTATTGCCTTGTCGCATTCCTTTGGACCCGAAGCCCCCGCGTTGAACATTGGCTGGCTGGCCACGATTCCTACCACGCGGCCGTTCAGCCTGGCCATGCCGGTCAGAAGTGCCCTCGCGTAATATTCCTTCAACTCGAAAAATATGCCCTCATCCACCACCATCCTGATGAGCCGCCGCATGTCGTACGCCCGGTTCAGGTTGGTCGGGACCACTTTCACCACCTCCTCCAAACGCCTTTCTGGAGAGTCCCGGGTGGCCTTAAAGGGAGGTTCTTCCGAAGGGTTTGACGGCATGTATTCAAAAAACTCCCTCATGATCTGGATACAGTGGTCGTCGTCATCGGCAAATCTGTCCGCCTGGCCGGTAATCTCGGCATGGATCTTCCACCCTCCCAGATCTTCCTCTGAAATCTTCTCTGAAGTGGAAAGTTCGAGCATTCTGGGACCAGCCACAGCCATGCAGGTTCCCTTGACCTGGACCGTAAAGTCGGCGGATACCGCATTCCAGGTAGGACCACCGAAACTGTCGCCCATGATACTGGCAAGCACGGGGACCTGGCGGCCATGCCTCAACATACTCATGGGAAAGATGCTCTCACTAATCCCGTCGGAACCCATGCCGTGGGGAATTCTCAAACCCCCACCCTCGCCAAGGTGAAACAGGGGGAGACCTCGCCGGACGGCGTAGCGCTGGAGCGCATCCCCCTTTCTGATGTGGGCGGCTCCCTCCGTTCCAGCCATCACGGTTTTATCCGATGCGAGGGCCACCACCGGCCGGCCCTGCACCTTTCCCAGACCGCCTAGAAGACCATCCCCGTAAGTTCTGTCCTCCTGACCAGGGAGAAGGGCATGGTTGAGCATTCCCAGTTCCACGAAGGTATCCCCATCAACAAGTCTTTCGATCCTCTCCCGGGCCGTGTATCGGCCAAGGCTGTGCTGACGGTCTATTCTGTCCTGCCCTCCAAGAAGCATCGCCCTCTGCTTCCGGGCTTGCAGGTCCTTGATGGGTTCTTCCATAAAAGAGCCTCCCCTTTTTCCCGATCGGCGACCGGTTGATTTCCGGGCCGGCCTTCTAGAGCCCCACAGGATCGCCGGTCGAGCAAATTCCGGTTCTATCACCCAGTGCCCCGGATTCTTTCAGGTCTCGCAGGGGCCCTCAGAGTCCGCATGCGGCTTCTCCAGGCTTTCCTTCGCCCGGCACGAAATCCCCGCGTCTCCAAGATCCGCCCCTGGAGTGGGAACGGCCTAACCTTGCTTCGCCCCCCATAGAGGCCCGGGTTCCCTTTCCCCCTCGATGATTCGAACGATCTCTTCCCGGTGATAGGCCGGATCCCCCAGGGCCACCTCGTTTGCCTTTGCCCGTTTCAGATAAAAATGAAGATCATGCTCCCAGGTGAAACCGGTACCGGCCAGGATCTGCACGGCGGCACAGGCGACACTCTTGTAAGTTTCCGAACAATAGGCCTTGGCCGCCGATGCAGAAAGTGCCGCCTCTAGAGGATCTCCATGATCTTGTGCCCAAGCTGCCCAGTAGAGCATGGATCGCGAACTTTCGACTTCCAAGAACATTTGAGCGCAACGGTGCTTCACCGCCTGGAACGCTCCGATGGGCTGATCGAACTGGACCCGTTCCTTGGCATACTGCGTGGCCATTTCCATACATTTTTGCGCCCCACCCACATTCTCGGCACAAAGAGCCACACAGGCCCTTTGAAGCACCTTGTTCAGGAACTTCCAGCCCTCATCCCTATCCCCCAGCAGGTTTTCCCGGCTCACGTGTACGTCCTTGAAATCCACGGCGCACAATTTCCGGGTGCTGTCCATTGTCCGGAGCAGGGAAACGGAGAGGCCCGATGCTCCGGTGTCCAGGAGAAAAAGAGAGATTCCGTGAGAAGGGTCTTCTCCCCGGGCGGTACGGGCGGCCACGATCAGAAAGTCGGCCGTGTGGGCATCGGGCACGAAAAGCTTCGTCCCATTGAGGAGGAAACCGTTTTCGTTTCCCCGAGCCTCCATTTGCACGTAGTCGGGATCCGAACCGCTGTCGGGTTCGCTCAAGGCCAAGGTGCACCGCAGCTCACCGGCGGCGATCGCTGCGAGATATTTCTGCTTCTGGGCTTCGGTTCCGGCTGCCTTCACGGCTTCGGCGCCCAATAAGACCGTGCTAAACAAAGGGCCGGGAACCACGAATCGCCCCATCTCTTCGAAAAGCACAGAGAGGTCCACCAACCCCATTTCGAGGCCGCCATAGGCCTCGGGCAGGAGCATCGCTGTCCAGCCCATCTCAACCATTTTGGCCCACACCTCATCCTTGAATCCCCGTTGCCCGTCGAACATTTCCCGCACATAGGTCACGGGGCACTCGTTCTCAAAGAACCGACGCGCCTGCCTGCTGATCTCGATCTGGTCTTCGTTCAGTCTAACCTTCATGGCTTCCCTCCTATGCTCTCTTCACCCTGGCTGCATCCTTCGGCAGGCCCAAGACCCGTTCACCGATGATGTTTCGCTGGATTTCCGATGTCCCGGCTTCGATGGTAAATCCTTTGGACCTCAAAAATGCATGCTGCCACCGCCCTTCATCGATGGCCCAGAGTGAATCCTTCATCAACTGGCTGAAAGGGCCCTGTAGCTGCATGGCCAATTCATTGGAACGCTGGCCCGTCTCGCTCCAAAGCAGCTTCCCGATGGACCCTTCCGGACCGGGAACCCCACCCTCCAGCATGTGGCTGAGGTGTCGGTATCCATGGCACCGCAAAGCCATCGTTTCCACGTAAGCCTGCGCCAGCTGCTGTCGGGTGCGGGGGTCCTTGATGCTCGGGCGTCCGGCACGCTTGATTCGGCGGGCCATTTCGAACATCCTCTCCAAGGCCTTATATTGCATACGGCCTATGGTGGCGTCCCCCATGGCTCGCTCGAACATCAAGGTGGTAATCGCGATGATCCATCCCTGACCTTCCTCGCCCACCAGCATATTCACAGGAACCTTTACATCTTCAAAAAAAATCTCGTTGAACTCCTTGTCTCCCGTGATCTGGACAATGGGTCGAACCTCCACTCCCGGACTCTTCATGTCCACGAGCAGGTAGCTCAGTCCTTTATGCTTGGGCACATCGGGATTCGTCCGTACCACCAGGACGCAGTAGTCGGCCATATGTGCGAAACTCGTCCAGACCTTCTGCCCGTTGACCGAATAATAATCCCCTTTCCTCTCCGCCCTCGTAGCCACATTGACCACGTCGGAGCCTGCGTTCGGCTCGCTAAACCCCTGACACCAGATATGGGTTCCATCAATGATCTTGGGTAGATATTCCCGCTTCTGCTCGTCGGTTCCGCAGGTCAGAATGGTAGGGGCCACCAGGCCGAAGGTCACTCCCAGGGGGCGCTTGAATTCCGGGCAAGTGGCTGCGATGGTTTCAGAAACAATGAGCTCTTCCTCCAGGCTCCTGCCTTGGCCCCCATATTCTTTGGGATAATGCCTGCTGGCATAGCCTGCCTTGAAAAGCCGTCCCTGAAAGTCGCGGGCGGCCTGTTCCCATTCCTCCATGGATTCAAAGGTGCGCGGGGTGTCCGTTCCCCTGATCTCCGAAAGCGTTCCGTCCAGCCAGGAGAGGAACTCCTTGCGAAATGCTTCCTGCTCTTCTGTGAATCGAAAGTCCATTGGTGCTCCTCCTTGCATCGGTGACATCGGATGAAATCAGCGGCTTTTCCGGTGAATACCTTGAGGCCCTGTTGCTCCCTTTCCGCTCCGTCCCCCGGTTCCCCCCCCAGGCGATGGGGGAACCCGGAAGATGGGGTGAGAAGGGGGAAAAACTGCGGGCATTCAAAATCGGCTCAGAGATTAACACATGGGACAGAGGGATGTAAATTCCCATTTCCGGCAATTCAGCGCCTGGATGAGAATTCGGAGGCCGCATGGAAGAGGCTGGAGGCACATGGAAAGGGAGAAAGGGTTCAATTCCAATCTCTGATTCCCGCCCTCCGAACTCCAGCCTCTCAGCCCCCCACTTTCAATGTGAGATACAGGGTGGTTCCCCGACGATTGACCAGAAACAGGATGGTGTCCCCGGATTTGTATCTGGCCATCCTTCGGTCAAATTCTTCCAGATCCCGCACCGACTGTTGGTCCACTTCCAAAATGATGTCCCCGGGACGAAGTCCTGCAGCCGCTGCGGGCGAATCTCTCTCCACCTGAACCACAACAAGACCGCCTTCTTCCGAGAGGCCGAAGTTCCTGGCAAGTTCAGGAGTAAGCTCTTTCACCGTCAAGCCCAGATCCGGCATTCCTTCGCTCATGGCCCTGGATTCGCCTTCTTCCTTGAGTTCTCCGATTTTCACTTCAAGACTCTTCGTTCGACCTTTCCGAATGATCTCCACGGTTGCAACTTTCCCCACCGGGGTCGACGCTACAAGATAAGGCAAATCGTTCATTTCCTCGATTTTATTTCCATCGAAACTCACGATCACGTCTCCCCGCTCGATCCCGGCCTTATCCGCCGGCCCACCCCGCGTTACGTCTGCAACGAGTGCCCCTTTTTCATCCTTCAAGTTGAGCTTGTCCTTCAGTTCAGGGGTGATTTTCTGGATCATTACACCCAGCCAGCCTCTGACCACCTTGCCCCCTTTGAGTTGAGGAAGAAGATCTTTGGCCATGTTAATGGGGATTGCGAAGCCGATGCCGATACTTCCCCCACCCTGGGAAAAAATGGCTGTGTTGATTCCGATCACTTGTCCCTCCGTGTTTAACAGGGGCCCCCCGCTGTTTCCCGGATTGATGGAGGCATCGGTCTGAATGAAATTGTCATAGGAGCCCGCACCAATTCTTCTGTACTTCGCGCTCACGATACCCGCGGTCACTGTATGGCCCAGGCCAAAGGGATTTCCAATGGCCACGACCCATTCACCCACCTCCAGCTTGTCGGAATCTCCAAGGGGAAGTGGGGGTACGGGCTCGTCCGGATCGACCTTGATGAGTGCGATGTCCGTCTTTGAGTCGCGGCCAATGATCTTTGCGGTGTACTCCCTCTTGTCGGCGAGGGTCACCTTAATTTCATCGGTCTGCTCAACCACATGGTTGTTCGTCAAAATATAGCCATCTTTATCAATAAGGAATCCCGTTCCAAGGCTCTGCTGTTTGAAATCCCGGGGCATCTGGTCCCGGAAGAACCGCTCGAAAAAGTCTCTCAGCGGATCGTTGGGGCCCCCGAAAGGGAAAGGCGACAACTCCCGGCCTCGTATGACCTTGACGGTGCTGATATTCACCACCGACGGGCTGGCTTTTTTCGCCAGGTCCGAAAAAGATGCGGGCACAGCCGCCGCTCCCGCTGCGGCCTTGGGGGCCGCCAGGGAGTAAAACGCCCAACTTACTACGAAGCAGGCAACGAGCCAAAGTGAAGCCCATTCCAAGATCGATGTTTTCTTCCACATCCTTTTCCTCTCATTCATCATCAACCCCTCCTTTCCTCCCCCTCAAAAATCCTGCATGGTTTCTGCCCTGGCTCTCGCAAGTGGACTGTCCCGAGAAAATCCTGCTTCACGAGCGTGAGGGGCTAAGCGCTCCCTCCCGGGGCTATCGTTGGTTCCTATCCTCATTCTATACAACCCAAAACATAAGTAAAGCTTTTGAACATTCAACAGCAGACGCATGATCTTTCTTGCGACCATGATGGATCCTACCGGGAGCCGGCACACTCCTCCGCCTCGACGTCACCAGGCTCAGGACACCCCACGTGAGAGGGAAGGAGCGATCCGATTTTCAGCGTGGTGAGGGCCAATGAGGCAAAGCCCTCCTCGCAGAGGATCGCTAAGCCGATCCTCCTTAGATGAAAAGGCACACGGGATAATCATCATCACCACACCCTTTATGCGGCGGGCCATGGGGATTCATGCCCTGTCATTTTTAGCAAAATCAATTCCTTGACAAAACTCCCAAGTCGAAGTAGCCTTGGTTTCAAAATCCTTCCCACAGGAGCGCCCGGTCATGACACTGACAAAAGCAGATCTAGTCGAGTCTCTGTACACCCAGCATAACCTCTCAAAAAAAAGAGCCACCGATTTGGTTGAGTCTTTTCTGGAGATCATAAAGGGGAGATTGGAAAGTGGTGACGATGTCTTGATTAGTGGTTTCGGAAAATTCTGCGTAAAGCAAAAGAAAGACCGAAGGGGGAGAAACCCTGCAACTGGGGAAGAGATGACACTGAAATCGAGAAAGGTGATTACCTTCCGATGTTCCTCCGTCCTTAGGGATAAAATGAACGGAAAATCTTAGGTTTCAGGGCAATCGGGCCTGCCAATCCATGAATTTCTGCCAGGTCTGAGGGGCGCCATTCTTAGCGTCGCAAACAAGCGGTTTTCTCCGTACCTTCCATGGGAAAATCCTTTCTTGGCCCTGAACTGAATATTCCTCTCAAAATTCTGTACGATCCAGAATCCATTCTCCTGAACTCATCTTAAGTTTCATGGTTCAAGTTCCGATAATAGTCTATATCGCAAGCAACTTTTCCGTCCTCTCTGATTGGACTTTCATGACGCACGATTACGTCAGAAAGGGGGCTTTACATGGCCGAAGCGACGAAAATATTTGTTGGTTTCTGCAGCAGATATCACTGCTTGCTGCCCGAAGCACAGAAGCGATGCGATGAGAATGCGAGTAACTCACTCACCTTTTGTGTGGAGTGTGACGAATACCTTCTTCTGACTCAGGACGAAGTGCAGAGGATGAATACCTCAGAGTGAAGAAAGCTCCCAAACATCGACCTATGAGAAAGGAAGGTGTTGCCCCCTGGACATTAATTTTTCGGGCTCCCATGCCGAAGGCGCCCGGTTGGAGGGTAAACTCCGCTGCGACCTTCAGAGTTCTTTGAGGCGAGGCAAGTGAAAAGGTCACGGGTTCAAGCCTCTTGTTGCCTGCACCGTTGGTGGAGAGTGGAATATGGAGAAATGGAGCGCTTCCTATGATTTCCTCTTGGCATTTCCAGGGATGATGGACTAAAATAAATCTGCATGAATAACAGGGGGATGGATCATGCCCGCACTAATCTTGACTTTTAAAAAGCAGATCATCAGGAAATTCCCTTTCGTCACGGACACAATCACCATCGGCCGGAGGCCCGAGAACGAAATCACAATCGACAATCTGGCCGTATCAGGCCATCATGCAAGAATTGACAAAACCGGTTCCGATTTCATCCTCACAGACCTCCAAAGCACGAACGGTACGTTTGTCAATAGCAAGAAGGTCGTAACGCACACCCTAAAACACGGGGATAACATCACCATCGGAAAGCATGTGATCCTGTTTTTAGAATCAGAAAAAGAACGGGCGGAGACTCCGAAGTTACCCGCCAACGATGAAAAGACCATCATCCTTGACGCCAGTAAAAAGCAGGAGTTGCAAGCCAAGCAGGGAGCCACGCCCCAGGCCGAGGCGAAAGCGGTAAAAACCGGCGTTCTGACTTCTCTGGATGGTTCCGTCGTGGGAGAAATCGAATTGAACAAGAAGCTGACCAGGATAGGGAAATCGGAAAATTGTGAAATCAGACTCACGGGCATGTTCATGGGAGCCACAGCAGCCACGATCAGCAAGAGACCCGCCGGGTATACCATCTCCTTCACGGGCGGAATGGCCAAACTGCGGGTCAATGGTAAGGTGGTTACAGAAAGTGTGCCGTTGAAGGAATTTGACACCATCGAAATCGGATCCCACAAGTTTGAATTTTACGAAAAAGAGAGGAAGTGATGCTGCCGGGACCAGGGCATGCCTGTTTTCGCAGGATCATGACACTCTCTTCAACCGGTCCCGGAAGCCAACAACAAATTCATCGATTCACCGCTTTTTTCAAATCCATTTTTCCCTCGGAACCCTCTGAGCACGATCACGGCATCCTTGACATCTTCAAAAAAATCTGGTTAAAGGAGTGTCCCGTTGAAAGAGTCGGACTCGTTCTTCCCTGAAATCCTTCCCGCGAGAGAGGAGCGCAAAGCATAAATGATCGAGGCGAAGCAATTAACCAAGCACTTCGGACAGAAGGTTGCGGTGGATGGGATCTCTTTTACCGTCCACCAGCACGACGTCCTGGGATTTCTGGGGCCTAACGCCGCTGGAAAATCGACGACCATGAGAATGCTTACAGGCTTTCTTCCCCCCACCTCCGGAACCGCCCTCATCGGTGGAGAGGACATTATCGAGTCCTCGCTGGCAGCCAGGAGCAAGATCGGGTACCTGCCCGAGAATGCCCCGGTCTATCCCGATATGACGGTGATCGGGTTTCTCGATTTCATTGCCCACATTCGGGGTCTGTCGGGACCCGAGAAAAAAAAGAGGGTCGAAGAGACCCTGCGGAGGTGCTTTCTTTCGGAAGTCCGATTCCAAATGATCAACACCCTTTCAAAGGGTTTCAAACAGCGAGTTTGCTTCGCCCAAAGCATTCTTCACGATCCCGAATATCTGATCATGGATGAGCCCACCGACGGTCTGGATCCCAATCAAAAGCACGAAGTGAGAGGGATGATTCGTCAGATGGCCAAAAACAAGACCATTGTCCTTTCCACTCACAACCTGGAGGAAGTGGATGCAGTTTGCACGCGGGTCATTATCATCGCCAATGGAAAAATCGTGGTCGACGACACACCTCAAAGACTTAAGGCCCGATCTTCGGTGCATGGCGCGGTCTGCGTGGCGCTGCAAAGCATTTCGTCCAAGGACTTGGTGCCGCACCTTGAAGCAATGCCAGGCGTTCAGCATGTGTCTGTGGTTGAAGAGGGAGATTCGAACCTTACCCTTCGAGTTTACCCCAGGGATCCCATGGATCCCATCGCCGATAGAATCATCCGCCACCTGGCAGAGAAGCAAATTCGGGTCGATTCAGTGATTGTGGAAGAAGGGCGCCTGGATGAGGTCTTTCGTATGGTGACCACATCCGGTTCCGGGGGCCAGGGGAAATGATAAAACGTTTCTTTAGAAACACCAAGGGAATCATCAAAAGGGAGCTGACCGGTTACTTCGAGTCTCCGGTGGCGTACGTTTTCATGATCATTTTCTTGATGCTGTGCGGGTTCTTCACTTTCTCCGTCAGCGATTTTTACGAACTTGGGCAAGCAGACCTTCGTGCGTTTTTTCAATGGCATCCGTGGATGTTTCTGTTCTTGGTTCCCGCTGTAGCGATGCGGCTTTGGGCGGATGAAAGGCGCACAGGAACCATTGAATTGATCCTCACCCTCCCGATCACGCTCACAGAGGCGATCCTGGGGAAATTTTTGGCAGCCTGGATGTTTATCGGGATGTGCTTGCTGCTCACCTTCCCTCTGGTCTTCACGGTCATCTACTTGGGCGACCCGGATCTCGGAGCCATCTTTTGTTCCTATTTCGGGAGTTTCATGTTGGCGGGGGCCTATCTGAGCGTGGGCAGTATGACGTCCTCTCTGACGCGAAACCAGGTGATCAGCTTCGTCCTTGCCGTGGTCATCTGTCTTTTCTTGGTCCTGGCCGGATGGCCTCCGGTTACGGAAATCCTCTCAGGCTGGGCTCCCATCTGGTTTGTCGACTTGGTTTCCGGGTTTAGTTTTATTCCGCACTTTACCTCCATGGAGCGGGGACTCGTGGATCTGCGTGACATCGTCTACTATCTTTCCTTGATTTCCTTCATGCTTTTTGTAAACGGCGTCGTCCTGCTGAACCGCAGAGCGTCGTGAAGGAGAAGTTCCGATGAAATTGGAAAAAGCCCGTGAACTCAAAAAAACCCTGGTATCCACCACAGGCGCGTTCGTATTCCTCGTCATTTTGATTTTGGTGAACGTGATTGCTTCCTTTGCAAACATCCGCTGGGACGCCACGGAAGACAAAATCTACTCTCTTTCCGAGGGCACGAAGCGTACCCTCACCGATATGACCGAGCCCGTTGCGGTCAAATTCTTCTTCAGCAGGAGCACCCGCAACCTCCCCACAGACCTGAAACTCTACGCGAAACGGGTGCGAGAATTTCTCGCTGAATACGAATATGCAAGCGGGGGAAGAGTGAAGGTAGAGGAGTACGACCCCAAGGTGGACTCCGATGAAGAGGAATGGGCCCAAAAGTACGGCCTTCGAGCCTTGCAGATTCCAGGGGGCGACAGGATTTATTGTGGATTGGTTTTCCTGGCTGCGGAGCGTGAGGAGAAAATTCCCCTCCTGGATGCCAGCCGGGAGGAGCTCCTGGAATACGATCTCACCAGGATCATTCATTCCCTTCAGAGCACCCACAAGAAAGTGGTGGGAGTGATCAGTTCCCTGCCCGTTTTCGGAAGACCTGCAAGTCTCGATATGTCGGCCCGGTCCGCGGAGGCCACCCCCTGGTTTTTCATCGTCGAGTTGAAAAAGACCTATGAAGTGCGTGAAATCAGTCTATCTGAGGACCGGATCGATCCATCGGTGGATGTGCTCTTCATCGTTCATCCAAAAGACCTCCCTCCCAATTTACAATATGCCGTCGATCAGTACGTCCTGTCCGGTGGGAATGCTCTGGTTTTCGTAGACCCCTATTGCGTTTCGGATATGAACCAGGACTCCCAGCGCTTCAGGCGTCCTCCGGCATCCTCCATGGAAAAGCTTTTCAGTGCGTGGGGGCTCTCGTTGGAGCCCGGCAAGACCGTCGCGGATCTCGACCAGTCCACCAGGGTTCGAACCCAAACCAATGCCGTGGAAGACAACCCCATCATGATTTCCGCCAGAGGCGAGGCGTTCAACAGATCGGACGTGGTCACCTCGAAACTCGAGAACATGCTTTTCGGCGTGGCCGGAGCGCTGAAGAAGGCGGAGACCAGCCAGTACGAATTTGAAGCCATGGTTCAATCAGGCCCCAATGCGGCTTTGGTGGATGTTTTCAAGGCCAATTTCGGGGGAGCGGCCATCCGGAGGGACCTTGTTCCTACAGGAGAGCGTTTCAGCCTTGCAGTCCGGGTGCGCGGTAACTTCCAAACGGCCTTTCCAGCAGGACCGCCCAAAGAGGACAAGCCCGATTCCAAACCGGAGGAAGATCCCGGAGAGGAGGCCGCTGCAAAGAATCATAGGCAATCGGCAAAAGAACAGTCCACGGTGATCATCGTCGCGGACGCGGATTTGCTGGCGGATCGGTTCTATGTACAGCGCAGCAGCATTCTGGGATTCCAGGTCAGCCGGGTATTCAACGATAACCTCAATTTTCTGTCCAATGCCTGCGAGATTCTCACCGGAAGCGATGCCTTGATCGGTTTGCGTTCAAGGGGAAAAACCGAAAGGCCTTTCACAGCGGTTCTGGAATTACAAAGGCGGGCCCAGGAGCGCTGGCTGGCAAAAGAAAAGGAACTGGTCAACAGGGTGGAAGCCACCAATCGCAGGCTCCAGGAACTGCAGCAGCAAAAGGACGCTTCCCAAAGGTTGCTTCTCAGCCCGGAACAGGAGGCTGAGATCGCCAAGTTCAAGGAGGAAAAGAGGAAGATCAACCGGGAACTGAAGGAAGTCAGAAGGAATTTGAGGGCCGATATCGAGAATTTGGGTACGAAACTCAAAATCATGAACCTCTCCCTGATGCCTTTGTTCGTTGCTTTGGCCGGCATTGGTTTTGCCGTTTATAGGCAGAGAAAGATGAGGAGGAAATGAAGACAAAGACCCTCGTTATCCTTTTGGTGATTCTCGGACTCCTTGGAGGAGGGGGATATCTCCTTGTCCGTCTGAAGTCCCCTGACCGGGAAACGAAGATCCTCGGAACCCGGCTCCTCGGAGACCTCCCCGCCAACCGCATTGCGGTCGCCGTCATGCAGGGCCCAAACGGTTCCGTCACCCTGTTGAAAAAATCGAAGGGTTGGGTGGTGGAGAATCGTTTCGGCTATCCCGCAGACTTCTCCAGGATCAGGGAATTTGTTCGGAACCTGAAAGAGCTCAAAATCGGTCGAGCCTTTGAGCCAACAGAAGAGACCCTGAAGCGCCTCTGCCTCAAAGATCCCGACGATCCTCAGGCCCAGGACAAAGACAGGGGAACCAGGGTTCTCTTTAAGGATGAAAAGGATACGATCCTTGCTTCCATCCTGCTGGGAAAGACAAGAAAGGCCGGAGAGGAGGGGAGTTACGCGGATGGCCAGTACGTGAGACTCGGCCAGGAACCCCGGGTCTATCTGGTGGACCGGCATCTTTCCTCTTTTCAGGCCGACCCGTCGGCTTGGTTGGACAAGCGCCTCACCAAGGTCGCTGCCGAGGAAGTAAAAAAGATCGCTTGCCTGGAGGCTGATGGAAAGGCAACGGTCTATGTGTTCGAAAGGCCTGAAAAAGGAAAGGAGTTCGAGGCCCTGGATAAAAACCTCCAGCAAAAGATCAAGAGGGCGGCCCTGAACCGACTGGCCGGGGCACTCTCCTCCCTGCGGATGGAAGATGTGCTCGACCCTTCGGAAGATGTGTCATCCTTCCGATTGGACAGTTCTCCCCGAGTGGAATACCGTCTCTTTGACGGAACCATCTATCGCGTCCACCCCGGCAAGGGATGCGCAGAGGCCGGTCCGTGTGTCCTCAAGCTGGAGGTGGACTACGAAAAACCCGCTTCTGAGGAAAAAGAGGCATCCAAGGATAAGTCACAGGAAAAAGAAGAGGCGAAGCCGGAAAGAGGGCCCGAGGAAAAAGCCTTGGAAGCCAAGAGAGAGGATGAGAGATTAAGTGGCTGGACTTACAAGGTCCCCAAGTGGCAGCACAGCACATTTGTAACCGACTTGGGTGAACTCCTGGAAGACCCGGAGAAAAAACCGGAAAAGAAGAGCTCCCAGGAGAAACCAAAAACAAAGTGAAAAACGGATTCCACCCTCTCCACAGGAGGCAGGTAAAAGGAGTCCCCCAGAAGAGGCTTGAGGCCCGGGGCATCAGGTTTTGGAAAATCAGAAGGTGGACGAAAACTCCGCAAGGCAGAAGAAACAGAACTTGCTCTCCAATCTCCACAGCCTGGAATCCCTTTTAGTGGCATTTTCAGGAGGTGTCGACAGTACCTTTCTCCTGGCAGTATCGCGACAGGCCCTTGGGGATAAAGTGCTGGCGGGTACAGCGGACTCTGTGTTGCACCCTTCCCGAGAGCGGGAGGAGGCCGCCAGATTTCTAAAACTCAGTGGAATCGGGCACATTCTTATTCCTACCGAGGAAATAAGCCTTCCCCAGTTTGTGGAAAATAATCCGGACCGATGCTATCACTGCAAGAAGCTTCTCAGTCAGAAGCTTCTGGAGATCGCCAAACAAAGGGCATTGCGCCACGTGGCCCACGGCGCCAACCTGGATGACCTGGGGGACTACCGGCCCGGCTTCAAGGCTGCCCAGGAAGCGGGTATCCTGGCTCCCCTGATCGATGCCGGACTGACCAAGGAAGAGATTCGATTCCTCTCGCGAGAGATGGGGCTTCCCACGTGGAACAAGCCTGCCATGGCGTGCCTGGCCTCCAGGATTCCTTACGGGCATCCCATCACGATACAAAAGCTCCAAATGATACGGGAGGGCGAAGATTTCCTTTACCGGTTCGGGTTTCGGCAGTTCCGGTTAAGACACCATGGCGATACTGCCAGAATTGAAGTGGAGAGCGCAGAGATCGAAAAAATCATCGAGCCCTCTCTACGAAAGGAGATCGTGGAGAAATTCCGGGAGATGGGCTTTCTTCACATCGCGTTGGACTTGGAAGGATACGTGACCGGAAGCCTCAATCGCGCCCTCGGAAAACAAGGGGGTTAAGTGAGGAGGGAGTGGGTGCATGTCGCACAAGGTGGTATTAAGAGACGCCTTCAAGGGCTACACCTATGATCAGGAAAAGGCCGTAACCCCTGAAGAAACGGTTCGCCGATTCAGGGAAAAACTAAAAAAGGTGAACCTGGACATTTTGCAAAAGACGGCCAGGATCGATAACGGAAGGCTGGACATCCCGGTTTACTTCAGCATATGCGGCCCGGATGCCCAACGCGTGATCGGAACCAAAAAGCAGATGGGGAAGGGAGGCACGCCGCAGCAAGCCGAAGCCAGTGCAGTGATGGAGCTGGCCGAGAGATTTAGCTTTTTCAGTTTCTCTAAAAATCCAGGAAACTTCTTCGTTGAAACGTATGGAAACGTCAAAGATCGTGCCCTTCCGTTCCGCTCCATTGCTCTCTCCATTCACGACGATTCCGATGAAGTGGATACTGTCCGGGAGATCTTTTCCCGGATTCCTCTGAGGTGGGCCTGGGCTTACAACATGACCAGGAGCGAAGAGGTGCTGGTTCCCTTTGACTGGTTTTTTGCGATCAACGAATTCAACGGGCCGTCAGCGGGGAACTGTGTGGAGGAGGCCGTGCTTCAGGGAGTCTGTGAAGTGGTGGAAAGGCATGTGTCCTCCCTGATCAGCCGGCGCCGTTTGAAGACGGCGGCCGTCAATCCACGAAGCGTCACGGATCTATTGGCCCTCGAAATGCTCCGGAAATACAGGGCTGCGGGCGTCAAGTTGTATATCTCCGATTTTACCCTGGGTACGGGAATCCCCAGCATCGGCGTGCTCGCCTATGACCCTTCCACCTTCCCGGGGAGAAGTGAAATCGTCTGGACGGCCGGGACGACTCCAAACCCGCAGAAGTCTCTCAGTCGCGCCCTCGCGGAGGTTGCTCAGCTTGCAGGCGATTTCAATACAAGCTCCAATTATGTGGCCAGCGGACTGCCCAAATTCAAAGATCTGGACGAGGCCCGTTTTGTCATGGAATCCGAGCGAGAGGTGGATCTCGGGGAGCTTCCGGATCTTTCCAATGACAACATCAGAGTGGAAGTGGAAAACTGCATCGAAGCCCTGTCACGATTAAATTTCGAGGTAATTCTTATCGATGTCACCCATCCTCGGCTGGAGATCCCCGCCTTTTATACCGTGGTGCCCGGAGCTCATTTCAGGGAGAGGGCCGCAGGGGGGAGCGCGGGGATGTTTTCAGCCAAACTCATTGCGGAAAGCGGAGATCCACGCTGGGCGCTCAAAGAATTGAAGTTCATGGATCAACGTTTGCCGGGGAAGTATTATGTGAAGTTTTTTCTGGGCTTATCCCATTTGAACCTGAATCAACCGCAACCGGCCTTCAAATTTTTCGAGGAAGCCTTGGCCCTGGAACCGAAGCAGGAAGACATCGCCAGTATTTATTCTTATATGGGGGTTTGCCTGAAGGAGCTTGAACGATACAAAGAGGCAATTGAAACCCTGGGAAAGGCCGAAGCCTATGATCCAGACAGGACCGACATCTATAATCTCATGGGCTTTTGTCACTTCAAACTCGGTCAACATGAAAGATCCATCGATTGTTTCAAACGGGTGCTCAAGCTGAACCCGACTTCGGCTATTGACTATGCCAATATCGGTTCCAACTACCGAGAGATGGGTGAAAAGGAAAGGGCCATCGACTACTACCGATTTGCTTTGGAATTGGACCCGACGATCGATTTTGCCCGGGAGAACCTCAAGCGACTGGAGCAAAGCGGGCCGGGAAAAGGGAGCGTTTCCCGACACACAGGGGGAGGATTCCCATTTGACGGATGAACGACAGAAGCCCATCATCATCGAAGCTCCCGGCGCTTCCCCCCGCGAGGCGGGGCTTCTGCGGCAAAGCAAAGCGGGCCCCCCGTCGCAAAACCATGGCGGGTCCGACCAGGCTTCGCCCGGAGACCGGAGGAAAAATTCACCTGCCATCCGACTTCAACCATTGATCTGTCTTCTAAAAGCCACTATACTACCTCCAAAGAATTCCAAACAGGCGGTCGAAGGAGTTGTTCCCGCAGCGATCGTGGGGGATAAGATTCCCCATATCCTCTCACATCTCGTTTGCGTCGGACGGGTTTGGTCCAGAACCCATGCCCTCACCCATCCGGATGGATGGGGGATAAACGAAAGGAGCATTTCATGGAACACATCCTGAGGATTGATATGGGTAAAAGAGAGGCAAGGAAGGAAAAAATGGCGGAGGGAGATCGTCTCATGGGCGGTCGGGGCTTGAGTGCCATGATCCTCAATCGAGAAGTGGATCCCCTGTGCCATCCCCTGGGAAGCGGAAACAAGCTCGTGGTTGCCCCCGGGCTGCTCGCGGGGACCATGGCGCCTTCCTTTGGAAGAATCTCCGTGGGGGCCAAGAGCCCGCTCACGAACGGAATCAAGGAGGCGAACGCCGGCGGAACCGCCGCACAGAAGCTGGATCGCCTGGGGATAAGAGCGATCGTGGTGGAAGGAAAACCTGCGGACAAGGAATTGGCCATCCTCAAGATTACCAAGGATGGATGCGAGTTTCTTCCTGCAGGAGAGCTGGCTGGAAAGGGAAACTACGCACTGGTTTCGTCCTTGACAGAGCGATTCGGAGATAAAATCGCCGCCATTAGCATTGGTCCCGCGGGTGAGATGCGTATGTCCGCAGCATCGGTTGCGGTCACGGATGCGGATGGTCGGCCCACACGCCACGCAGCAAGGGGAGGTCTCGGAGCGGTGATGGGTGCCAAAGGTCTCAAAGCGATCGTGATCGATGATTCCGGCACCTCTCGGGTTGAACTCAAAAACTCCGGAGCCTTTCAGGAAACGGTGAAAAGCCTTGTGGAAACCCTCAAGGCGGACAAGGGAGCTCCAGCCTTGAATTCCCTCCTGGGAACACCGGGGGTGATCGGCTTTGTCAGCAAACTGGGCAGCATGCCCACGAGGAACTACCATGCCGGCTCCTTTGAACAGGCCCAAAATATCGTCGGTGAAACCATCAAGGAAGTAAACACTCGGAGGGGGGGAAGCATGCACGGATGCATGCCCGGTTGTGTGATTCGGTGCTCCATCGTTTTTAACGATGAGGACGGCAACCATCTCACTTCGGCCCTTGAGTATGAAACCCTGACATTGCTCGGGTCCAACCTGGGCATTGGGGATCTGGATGCCATTGCACGCCTGGACAGGGACTGCGATGATATCGGTCTGGATACCATCGAAATCGGAAGCGCCATAGCCCAGGCCATGGAGGCGGGAATCATCGAGCTGGGAGATGCCGCGGGAGCGTTTGAGGCCCTTGAAGAAGTCAGGAAAGGGACTCCTCTGGGGCGGATCCTCGGGCAGGGAACCGTCGTAGCGGCGCAGGCCTTTGGGCTGGATCGAGTCCCGGCCGTATTGGGACAGGCGATCCCGGCCCATGACCCCCGGGTTTGTAAGCCTGTGGGCGTCACCTACGCCACTTCCGCCATGGGCGCGGACCACACCGCAGGGATCGATTACCGGGATTCCATGTCGAGGGAAGGGCAGGTCAAAAAATCGAGACAGGCCCAGATCATCTCCGCAACCATCGACAGCGTCGGATACTGCATGCTGGCCATGCCCTCCAAGGCCCCTGCAATGCTTCCTATCATGGCCGCTCTTCTCACTGCGCGTTACGGCACCCAAATGACGGACCAGGATGTGTTGCAGATCGGAGCAAAAACCATTAAAGAAGAACTCGCATTTAACCGCAAGGCGGGCATTGATCTCAAGAACGATCCCATTCCCGAGTTCGTGAAAACAGAGCCACTGCCCCCGCAAAATACGGTGTTCGACATTTCCCGAACGGAGATTGAGGCCATCTGGCAGGATCTGTAAATTCACGGAACGGATCTCCTGCCCTGCGCGCGTCGACCAGGGGGGTGGAAGGTCCGGGTATTTCTACAAATGCATCCGGGAACGGGTCAACAGGAAAGGAGATGGAATCATGGTTTCCAGAAAACAGATGGAGCAGTCCCTTGCCCAATGGCACGCGGCCTGGAACCGGCATGACCTGGACGGGGTTATGCAACTTTTTCACGAGGAGGTCCTCTTCGACAATTGGACAGGCGGGCAAGCCAGAGGCAAAAAAGCGCTCCGCCAGGCATGGGAGCCCTGGTTTTCAAACCACGGCGGATTTCGGTTTTCAGAGGAGGAAACCTTTATCGACGAGCAGGAACAGAAGGTTCTTTACCGCTGGAGACTAGACTGGCCCTCCATGGAAAAGGGATACGAGGGAGCACCCGAGGTCCGAAGAGGGGTGGACGTGATGCATTTCAAGGACGGGAAAATTATCCAGAAATTGACCTACTCCAAAACCACCCTGGAGATTGACGGCAAGAGGGTTCGTCTTTCTGCCGTTGGAACATAAGCGCCCTTGTAGCGGTTTCTTGTCTGTTCCAAGGGGGATGGGACAGGGGGCATACGGGAGGGAGAGCGCACAGGATCTTCGAGCCGTTTCAAAGGTCGGCGGCTTCCAGGCGGGTTTTCAGAGATATTCAGAAAAAAACGGTGAGACCACCATCTTCAAGGGGAGAAAATCATGTACGCAGAGATGTTTCGATTGGACGGGAAGGTCGCAGTGGTGATCGCTGCCAGCCGAGGGATGGGAAGGGCGATCGCAGAAGGACTTGCCGAAATGGGGGCACGCGTAGTGATTGCCAGCAGGAAGCTCGAAGCACTGGAGGCCACGGCGGACGCAATCAGGAAGAAGGGAGCCGAGTGTCTCGCCGTCGCCTGCCATGCCGGTAAGCCGGAAGATATCCACAATCTCTTCCAGAAGGTCAAGGACACATACGGTGGTGTGGACATTCTGGTCAACAATCCCGGGACCAATCCTTACTTCGGGCCTTTTATGGACGCGCCTGAGTCGGCCATCGATAAGACCATTGAGGTGAACCTGAAAGGATACCTCTTCGCCACCCAGGAAGCTGCCCGTATGATGAAGGAAAGGGGCGGAGGCTCCGTGATCAATATTGCCTCCATCGCTGCCTTCTCGCCCGGTCCTTTCCAGGGAATTTATTCCGTCACCAAGGCGGGTGTGGTCTCCATGACCAAGGCTTTTGCAAGTGAATTGGGTCCTGACAAGATCCGGGTGAACGCGATCTGTCCCGGCCTCATCGAGACATCCTTTTCCAAGGTCCTCATCGAAACCAAAGAGATCTACGAGGTTGCCGTGGAAGGAACCCCGATGAAAAGACACGGCCAGCCCTCGGAGGTGGTCGGTGCCGCGATCTATCTTGCCAGCGATGCTTCCAGCTTCGTGACCGGGATCTGTATCACGGTGGATGGGGGACGGATGGTTTGATACAGGGCTTTTAGAGGGGAAACCGTCTTTTCTCTCCCTGGAGGGAAAGGGCGGGGGGGGTTATGCACGCCGCGATCGAGTCGCCAAAGGACCGAGGTCTCCGGTCCCGCAACAGAGATGGCGGGATCTTCGAGGGGGACCTGGGAAGGACTTCCGGCACCATGAGGCGGGGACTCTGTTTCAAGGCGGCTGTGAACGCCGTTTTTTCTTGACATAAAAATCTTCTTGGTGTTCTATCTCTCGGGATGTTTTTCCTTCACCAGAGATATCTGTTTTGGTTTTCGTGAAAAAGAGTAACGTTCAAAGCCTGACCAATCACCTCCCTATTGCTGCGCGGGTTTTACCAGCCTCCAAACCAATATGGCAAAGGAAGATTGCGATGTTCGACAGGATTGGACGAAAGGAAGTCTATGCGAATCTTACTGATTTATCCTGAATATCCTGACACGTTTTGGAGTTTCAAGTACGCCCTCAAATTCATTCACAAAAAGGCGTCCTTGCCTCCACTGGGCCTTCTGACCGTAGGAGCGATGCTTCCCAAGGAATGGCCCAAAAAGCTGGTGGATGCCAATGTGAGCAAGCTCACCCAAAAAGACCTGGCGTGGGCCGATTGTGCGTTTATCAGCGCGATGGTTGTGCAAAGGGATTCGGCGCGGGGAATCATTGCCCGGTGTAAGGAGGCCGGCCTCAAGATCATTGCCGGCGGGCCGCTCTTCACGAGCGAATATGACGAGTTTGAGAATGTGGACCATTTCATCCTGAACGAAGCCGAACTGACCCTCCCCCCTTTTCTGGCGGATTTGGAGAAGGGATGCGCCAAGCCTATTTACCGCACATCAGAGTTCTGCGACATTCAGAAAACACCTCCCCCCATGTGGGAGTTGATGGATTTGAAACACTATGCTTCCATGAGCATTCAATTCTCCCGGGGCTGTCCATTCAATTGTGACTTCTGTAACGTCACGGCATTGTTCGGCCATCGGTCACGCATCAAGACAGCCGAGCAGATTATTGCCGAGTTGGATGGGCTTTACGATCTCGGGTGGCGGGGACAGGTCTTTTTTGTGGACGACAACTTCATCGGCAACAAGTCCTATCTGATGGCGCATCTTCTCCCGGCACTCATTGAATGGCAGAAAGGCAAGAAGGGAATCCCTTTCAACACGGAGGCCTCGGTCAATCTGGCCGATAACGAGCCATTGATGGAGATGATGGTCAAAGCAGGTTTTGACACCGTCTTTATCGGAATCGAAACGCCCAACGAAGAAAGCCTGGCTGAATGCAATAAACAGCAGAACAAGAACCGTAACCTGCTCGAGAGCGTAAAGATCATGCATCGAGCCGGACTGCAAGTGCAGGGAGGGTTCATTGTCGGCTTTGACAGCGACACTCCTTCCATCTTCCAGCGGCAGATCGAGTTCATTCAGAAAAGCGGAATCGTGACGGCGATGGTGGGCCTTCTCAATGCTCCTCCCGGCACGAGGCTTTACGAACGTATGAAAAAGGAAGGCCGCCTGCTCGGCATCATCTCTGGAGACAACGTGGATGGCACGACCAACATCCTTCCCAAAATGGGTCTCGAAGCGCTGCGCGAGGGCTACAGAAATATCATGCAACACATTTACTCGCCCGAGCACTACTATAAGAGAGCGAAGACCTTCCTCCGAGAGTATAAGGCGCCCGAGATCAAAACGCCCCTGGATTTTCAACGGTTACTGGGAGCCTTCCGTTCGAGTATCCGTCTGGGGATCCTTGGCAAAGAGCGATTTCAATACTGGAAGATCCTGTTCTGGACGCTTTTTCACCGCCCTGAATTGTTCACGCTGTCCATCACCTTTGCAATCTACGGCCATCATTTTCGGAAAATTTGCAAAATGAATATCATTCGGTGAAAAAAACGATGAGGGTGACGGCGAATTTTCAGTGGGTAGCAGGACGAAGGTTGTTCTTCCCCGATGGAAGCGTCTGAAGAAAAAACTTGATTTTATTCAGGTGCTCTCTATTATGATAAGGGACCAATAAGGTGTTTATTGGCGGTGTGGTTTCGCTCTGAAGGCGCCCGTCTGTCAGAAGTGGCAACCTGAGGTTTGAAACCATGAGTACTGATGGAAAGGAGGTTGTCACTATGGCAAATGGAACCGTGAAGTGGTTTAGTGAGCAAAAAGGGTACGGATTCATCCAGCAGGATGATGGCCAGGACGTATTCGTTCACTACTCCGAGATCAAGGCAAACGGCTTCAAGAGCCTCAAAGAAGGCGATCGGGTCCAGTTCGACATAGAGCGGGGTAAAAAAGGCCCTGCCGCAGTAAATGTCACGGTGGTCTGAGTCGCCTGTTCTCTAATTCGACAAGAGGGCATTGTTTCCACTTCAGGGGGCGATGCCCTCTCATTTTGATAGAGCGCCACCTCTCACTCAGCTTTTCCTGAGGCCTGCCGCGGGAGGGGGGCGTTGCCGAATTCGCCCGATGAGTCCTGCAACCGCTCAGTCGGTAAAGTATGCCTGCTTCATCTCTACGGTGATCGGATCAGAATCGTTGAGGCGCTGGATAAGGCCCTCCGTTCTGGGTAGCTCATAGGCGTAGAAATAGCGGCAGGTGAAAAGCTTCCCCTGGTAGAAGTCCGCTTCTCCGGAAGAGAGCGTCCCTCTCAGAGCCTTGCTTGCTACGGAGGCCTGGACCAGCCATTGCCAGGCGATCGTAACGATCCCGAACAGCTCAAGATACAAGGTGGCATCCGCCAGGAAAACTTCCGGCCCCACCCTGTGGGACCTGGAAACCAGCAACTCCGTGGTTTGTCTCAACTTCTCGAGAGCGCCGTCCAGACATTCTGAAAAAGGCTCCAACTGCGGGTGCCGGCGAGCTTCTTTTTCCGCATGGTGCACCTCCTCCATCCACAGACGGAGGGCCAAACCATCCTTCATGACCACCTTTCGGCCCAGAAGGTCCAGGGCCTGGATACCCGTGGTTCCCTCATGGATCGGATGGATTCTTGCATCACGAAAGTGCTGCTCGATTGGGAATTCGTCGCAATAGCCGTAGCCGCCCAGGACTTGCATGGCCTGACTGGTGGAGAGAACCCCCATCTCCGAAGGATAGGTCTTGGCAACCGGGGTGAGCAGATCCAGCAAAAGCTCATATCTTTCCCTCTCCGCGCCGGAACACACTTTGATCAAGTCCGCGTAGAGGGCGCACTGAAGAAACAGACTCAGGGATCCATCCACCACCGCCCGCTGGAAGAGCAGCATGCGCTTGATGTCCGCATGTTCGATGAGGGGTATCGGCGGCAGTGTGGGATCTTTCTCACCGGGTTTGCGGCCCTGAGGACGCTCGGCGGCGTAGTCCAGGGAGGCATAGTACGCAGCCGAGGCAATGGCTGCGGCGGCTGCGCCCAGTTCGATGCGGGCCTGGTTCATCAGTTGGAACATGTATTGAATGCCCTTGTGGGGTTCACCAACCAGCCAGCCTCGACAGTCTCCCCTCTCTCCTATGTTGAGCTGTGTCAGGCACGCCCCCCGATAGCCTAGTTTGTGAAAAATTCCGGTCACGCTGATATCGTTATCCTCGAGACGGTTCCCCTCACGCCTTCTATTGGGCACGACAAAAAGGGAGATCCCTTTGACCCCGGCGGGAGCTCCTTTCATTCGAGCGAGCATCAGGTGCACCACATTTTCCGCCCCGTCGTGTTCTGCATTGGTGATGAAAATCTTCTGGCCCGTGATCAGGAAATAACCCTTGCCTGTCGGCTCCGCCTGGGTGCGGATGTCGGAGAGAGAAGAACCGGCCTGGGGTTCGGTCATGGCCATGGTCCCGCCCCAGCGGCCTTCCAGCATGGGAGGGACATAGGTCTCGATTAATTCCTTTGAAGCAAAGGTGGTCATGAGGCGGGCCGCTCCGGCCGCAATCAAACCGTAGACACTTGCCGAATAGTTGGCGGCAAGAAAGCTGAACCAGCAAGCCGAAGCCAGGATGAACGGTAGCTGCTCTCCTCCCAGTTCATAGGGCAGGCTCGCCCCGATCCACCCCCCGGCCCCGAATGCTTTCATGATATCCTTGACGGAGGGATGGACCATGACCCGGCCGCCTTCAAGTCGAGGAGGTTCCCGATCCATGGCCTCCAAATTCGGCCGCAGGAGCTCCCTTGCCAGCTTATGGGCCGCGTCGAGGACCATGTCAAAGGTCTCACGGTTGTGCTCGCCATAGTAGGGATATTGCGTGAGCCTCTCGCAGTCGAATTGATCGTACAGCATGAACTTGAGGTTGCGCCGGCTCAAAAACTTCTCTGTCATGGCATTCTCTCCATACCCTCCTCAGAAACAGGCCTTGGAAAAGGCCCACCGTCCTCACAGCCCCAGGTAGGTTTCCCGGATGAGGTTGTCTTTGAGCAATTCAGCGGCCGTTCCCTCTGCAACGATTTTTCCTCGCGAGAACACATAATTCCTCGAAGAGAGGTCAAAAGCAAAGCTGATATCCTGCTCGGTCATGAGGATGGTGATTCCCATGCCATGGACATCCTTGATCCGGGCGAAAAGGTCCTCTTTCACCCTGGGTGCCAGGCCTACGGAAGGTTCGTCAATTAAAAGGAACCTCGCCTGGGACATTAACGTCCGGCCGATGGAGAGCATGGTTCTCTCTCCACCGGAAAGCGTCCCGGAAGTCTGATGCTCTCTTTGTTTCAGGATGGGAAACAGCTGATACACCTTTGCCAGATTCTCCCTTAGAATCCTTCTATCTTTCTGAAGATAGGACGCGACTCGCAGGTTCTGCAAGACGGTCATCTCCCGAAAGGGCCTGCCCCTCTCCGGGCAAAGGATGAGACCCGCTCTCGCGATCTCGTGGGCGGGCAGGTTGATCATTTCTCGACCGTCAAAGACCACGCTCCCCTCCACGGATATCCTTCCAAGCCGCGTCCCCTTCAGGGTCTCCCTCTCCCATTTGACGAGTCCCGCGATGGCGCGAAGCAATGTGCTTTTCCCGGCACCGTTCGGACCTACGAGGCTGACCAGTTCCCCGGTGTCCACCTGTAAGCTCACCTTGTTCAACACCATGGCCGTATCATAGAGAACGGTGAGGTTTTTAACTTTCAGGTACAAACTGCCCCACCCCCTTCTTTCCGATGTAGGCCTCGATCACTTCCCTGTTCTTGACCACCTCTTCAGGCTTGCCGGTAACCAGTACCTGGCCGAAGTTGATGACAACGACCCTGTCCACAATCTTCATGAGATCGGACAGTTTGTGCTCCACGATCAGCATGGCCGGGCCTTCACTGTGCAGTCTCCCGAACCGGCCTCCCCTGTGCAGTCTCTTGAGGGATCGAGCGATCAGTCCTGTCTCCGCAGGACTCAATCCCCCAAAGGGTTCATCGAGAATAAGGAGTTCCGGTTCGGTGGCAATGGCCCGGGCAAGTTCCAGTCGCTTCAAATCGCCGTGGGACAGGATGGAGGAGGTCTCCAGACCCAAATCCAGGATCCCACAAAACTCCAGTGCGTCCTGAGCCCTTCGCTCCACTGTCTTCACCCAGTCCCCCTTCTTCTTGCCCCTGGGGCTCAAGCACGACATCATCACGTTGGCTAAAACCGGTAAATTGCGAAAGGGCTTTACCACCTGGAATGTGCATGCAATGCCCCTGTTCACAATCTCCGAAACCGACCGCCCCGTGATCTTCTCTCCTTTGAATTTGACGATTCCGGAGGTGGGCTTAAGAATTCCCGTGATGAGGCGCAAGGTCGTGGTCTTTCCTGCTCCGTTGGGGCCGATTAAACCAACCATCTCCTCACGTCCTATCTGGAAGCTGATGTCGTGAACAGCCCTTAGCCGGCCGAATTCTTTCGAAATGCTCTTCACTTCCAATAGAGGCGGCGATTCCATCTCAACCCTCTTCTTCCCTCAGCTCCCTTCGCGACACCTTCCCCACGTCCGTCTTGGGGATTTCACCGACAAAATCTATGACCTTGGGGATCTTGTAATGAGCCAACTTGTCCTGGCAAAACCTCGTGATGTCTTCTTCCGATAGTTTCCCCCTGGCATCGGTCTCCAAGACCACGAACGCTTTCACGTTCTCTCCCACTTTGGGCTCCGGTACGCCGATTACACCCGCCTCCTTGATTTGCGGGTGGGTTTTCAAAACCTCTTCCACCTCCCTGGCGTAAACCCGCAAGCCCTTGTACTTGATGAGATCCCGCTTTCTATCGTAGAGATAGAAATAACCCTCCTCGTCCATCCTGCCCAAATCGCCCGTCCTCCACCATCTTATGCCGTCGATGACGGCTTCGCATTCCCCGGTGGCTTCCGGGTTTCTCCAATACCCTTTTGTCACCTGCGGTCCCGCCACGACCATCTCTCCCATTTCGCCCACAGGCAAATATTCATCGCGCTCCGGGTCAAGGATCGCAGCCAGGGTGTTCACTGCAGGCACTCCAATGGACCCGACTCTGGGTTTTCCAGCGGGGCATCCGTGGCTGAAACCGGTCAGCTCGGTCATCCCGTAAACGTCATGAAGGTCCACACCGGTCCTTGTCTTCCAATCCTTTGCCGTGAACTCGTGGAGGGCATCCGCGCCAGAGAGCACAATTTTGAGGTTTTTCCATTGGACCCTGTCGGTTTTCTTGTAGTCTTTGAGGATTTCATACATGGTGGGGGCCCCGAGGAAGGTCGTCGGTTTGTATCGTGCCACGGCACCAAGCACCACGTCGGGATCGGGGTTCACAATGGTGATCACGTTGTAGCCGTAAAGGATCCCGTTTTGTACGGCCCGGGCCTGGCCCGCAGCGTGATAAAAGGGCATATATCCGATCCAAATCGTGTTTCCCTCTTCTAGGAAGGGATAAAAACGCTGAAAGATAAGGGCCTCGGCGATCACGTTGCGGTGGGTGATCATGACCCCCTTTGGTTTGCCCGTGGTCCCGCCCGTATAGGGAAGGGAAACGAGATCTTCTTCAGGATCGATCGAGAGTCTCGGAGGCGCTGGAGGATACTTGCGGATCAGTTCCTTGAACGAATAAACCCCCTCCTGCTTCTGGATCTCAGGAGAAGGAGCGGCCATTTTTTGGTAGACACCCTTCAGGACGCTTTTTCCCATGAATCTTTTGAGAGGCGGCAAGGAGTCAGCGATGTTCGCCAGGATCACCTGCTTGAGCTCTGATCCCGTTCTGGCGACCCCGTCGTAAAGAATGTCCTGGCAGATGATCCTTTCGGCCCCGCTGTCCTTCAACTGGTGTTTGATCTCCGGGGATACATACACCGGACTGATGGGCGAGACAACCCCGCCCGCCTTTACAACGCCGTAATAGGAGATCACGTACTCGGGCGAATTGAGCATGAGGATCGCCACCCGATCTCCCTTCCGGACGCCCAGGTCATGCAAGGCAGTGGCAAATCGATCCACCTTTTCCTTTAGCTCTCCGTAACTGATCCGTCTGCCGTAAAAAGTGACGGCCGTATGATCCTTCCATTTCTCTGCAGCTTCGTCGAAGGCCTCATTGAGCGACTTGGCCCCAATCTCCACATCGGCGGGCACTCCGGCCAGATACGCCTTGAGCCACGGCCTCCCCAGATACACGGATTTTGCCTCCATTCCTTCGATCCTTTACTCTCGTTCTATTCTTCTATTTTTTTCAAATCCCTGTGCAGGGGAGCCCGACATACTCTGCAGTGCTCCCGTGATCTCCTATTGATCAGCTTGCACCTGGGGCAGGTGACTTCGATTTTGTCTCTGACCCACGTGGTCAGTCCCTCGGGCATGAAAAGCAGGGTAAGGATCAGCATCAGGGCGAAAAGCACGAATCTTACGGCCTCCCCCACAGGGTGGAGGCGCACGAACTCCACCAGGGGATAGAGAATGAATACGCCCGCAACGGGTCCGTAAATGGTCCCCATGCCCCCAAAGACCGTCCACAAAATGGCCTGAAAAGAAAAGAAAAGTTCCAGGGTTGAGGGTCCTGCGATTCGTATCAGGTGTGCGTAAAGCCCGCCTGCGATACCGGCGAAAAATCCGCTCACGGCAAAGGCCATGAGCTTGTACCGGGTGGTATGAATACCCGATGTGCGGGCGGTGATCTCGTCTTCCCGGATCCCGTGAAGAATCAAGCCCACCCTGATCCACTGGCTGCCCGGGTCCGTGAACTTAAACATGGCAAAGAGGCATACCAGCATGATGATGAGCACAAGGTAATAATCCCAGACTCGGGAGTGAGAAAGACGATCGACACCGATAAGCCCGAGCTCTCCACCCGTAACATCAGAGAAAACGAAAACCAGCCCGGTTAAAATCACAGGAAAGGCAAGCGTTACCAGGCTAAGATAGAAGCCTCTGAGCCGCAAAGCCGGTATTCCCACGATGAGTCCCGCCAACACTGCAACGATCGCCCCGCTGGGGATGGTGACCCACGGGGGAAAATTCAGGTGCAAGTTGAGAAGGGCGGCGCTATACGCAGCAACCCCGAAAAAAAGAGTCTGCCCCAGATTCACTTGGCCGGTATACCCGGCCAGGACGTCCCAGCTTGCAGCATACACCGCAAAAACAGCGGTGAAAGTAAGAATTCGAAGCACATGGGCCTGGGTCGTGAGGGCAGGCAAAAAGAGCAGGCCCAGGACGAAAAGGAGGGCGATCAACCTTCCCGGGATGGCCAGGATCTCGCTCCGAAACCACTGCCAAAGCCAGAAGACATACTCGGTCATTCTAAAGCCTCTCCTCTTCGAAAACGACCCCGAACAACCCTTCGGGCCTGACAATCAGGACAACGACCATGATCCCCAGGGAGACCGCTCCTCTCAGATAGCCTCCACTGGGGACCAGAAAAACAACCACCGTTTCAGCAAACCCGAGAATAAAAGCCGCCATCACGCTGCCCTTAATGCTCCCCATACCTCCAAGCACGACCACGGCAAGAATCATGATGAGAGGGTGGACCCACATATGGGGCTCCACAGTGAAAAGAGGAGCCACCACTGCGGCTGCAACCCCGGCGAGGACAGCCGAAATGCCCATGGTGATCATGCATACTCGACCCACATTGATTCCCATAAGGTTTGCCGTTTCGCTATCTTCTGCCACGGCGCGAATCGCATCCCCGAGACGTGTCCTGGTGAGAAGCGCCCACAAAGCGACAAGAGTCGCTACCGTAGAGCCGATCGTGAGAAGATGCTGGTAAGATACCCGAAGACCCGCGATCTCCCGATACCCCGGCACAAAGGGGGGAATGTTACGGTAATGGGCGGCAAAGATAAGCAGAAGGATCTCCTGAAAGAGCATTGCCAGCGCGATGGAAATAATGAGGAGTGCTATTTCATGGGTCTTCACGCGATCAAATACCAACTTGTAGCAGATGATCGCCACAATTCCGGCGGTGAAGATGCTCAGCAACGCGGAGGGCAAAAGGGGGATCCCGATCACGGCGCTTCCGACAAACATCAAGAAAGCCGTGATCATATAAAAACCCGTATGGGCCATGTTCAGAATTTTGGCGACTCCGAATACGAGGGAGAATCCGACAGCAAGCGTAGCGTAGACTCCTCCGAAGACCAGTCCGTTGATTAAGATCATTTGAAACATGGCGCCATTTCTTCCCCTTCCCTCTGCTGGAATCCTCACCTCCAGGGGGGGTTGCACAGTGACGATGGGTAAAGCCCGGACATCCGCAAAAAAAGGCGCCAGGCTCACCTGAGTCCGCCGTTCAGGGTTTTACCTTTTTCCCTTCCAATAGGTGATCATTCTCGGAGGCAGCTTGTAAGGTTTCGTGCCTTCGAATTTGACTCCCTTCCATCTCTCGTCACCCCACAAGGCGCGACCGTCGGGCCATACAATCTCCAAACTTTGATCCTGCCACTGGGCACCCGTATAGGTGATATATTCGGGGCCCCATATGGCGTCGTGAGGCCACTTGTGTTGCGGAGGATGGAACACGATTCTGCCTTCGGCCCCGGTGTAATCGGTTTTCTCGAGCGCAGGAACCAGATCGTCGCTTTTCAAACTGCGAGCCCTTTCGATGGCCTCTCTCAAAACGAACAACCAGTCGTAGGCTGCTATGCCGCCCCCGGTCGTGGGGTAGTCGTCAATGCGTTTGTGGAACTCATCGTAGAAGGGTATGGTCTTGGGAGTAATGGCCACCCGGCCGACAGGACACAAACCCAATTCATAGTTACACCCTCCGCCTGTGGCTTCCCAATGTTTCTTCTCCGGCAAGACGCTGGATATGGAAACCAGGGCAGCAGGAATCTCAAGTTCCCCCCACTGCTTCGGCAGCACATTCTGCACCGGACCGGCACCCCCACTCCAAATAATTTGGGCGTCAGCCGCTTTAATTGCGCTCAGATCTCCGGTTACATCGGTCGCTGTAGCCGAATTCCGACCGACCCTGACAATCTCGAATCCCAGTTCGGGAAGTCTCTTTTGCGCTGTACTCACGATGGGGTCCGCCCAAACCGCTTTTTCGTACTGGATGGCCACCCTGGGTTTTTCAATGCCCAGAACACTTTTCAAGGCTTCTTTAACCAAAGCCAGGTAAGCGTAGGAAAGTTCGCCCAAATATACCGAATTGAGGGATCCGATCCTGAAATAGTACTTGTACTTATCGTAGTCCTCCGCGATCCTGCCGCATAGCTTCGGATGGGCTGCCTGCACACTCATAAAGAGGATTTTGTTGTCCGTCATCACTTCCTGCATGGCGAAAACGGCTTCCGACCTGAAGCCACCCAGGATATAGTTCACCTTATCCACCGTGATCAGCTTTTCCATTGCACTGATGGCATCCGTAACGCTCAAATACTCGTTGGAGTCCGATTTCACCAATTCAATTCTGTACTTCCTGTCTCCCAGGGTGACACCGCCGTGGCCGTTGATCTCTTCGGCCGCAATGGAGGCACCCGTCCATGTGGCGATCCCATGAGAAAACTTCATGGGTCCAATTACGCCGATCTTTATGACGTTGTCTTCGGCCACCGTAAATGGGGCCGTCCATGGGGTGAAAAGAAAAGCAAAAAATGCAGCAATACCGACGAGAAAACTTATCCTCTTCATTGATCCCTCCTTATTCCATTGCAAATTGCCGTTTAAGGTCTCAATCCATCCACAAAAAAGCTTTTCCTCCCCCCTTCCTTCGAGAATTTTGGGTTGTGCCCGACCATGAATCTTCCTCCCTGGATGGGAGAGTGCGGGACTTTGAAAAAATTGAATGCGATTTCAAACGGTAAACGGAAAAGCTCCAAAAATTCCCCGCGAACGGCCAACCGTCCTTTTCCATGTCCCTGGTGTTCCCGAGAAATCTCTTGGAGGCTGCATCCGTTTGGAAGCCCCCCCAATGAATGGGCGGCTCGGAAAAGACAAAAGCTTGAAGCCGTAGGTTCAGGTGCGGATTTGGACCTTAGCAGAATTGTTTCCTGAATTCAAGGATGATGAGCTTTCCCGCAGAGAAATTCACTTCCCGGTGAAGGCTCGGAAGATGGGAGAAAAAATGCGAAGCCCGCTCTAAGCACGCGGCATTGGCGGAAAGAGGGTTTTTGGAAGTGGCCGCTTATGGGCGTAGGATCGCTGGAGGCTTCTCAAAGCGGCAGGTTCGGAGGTTGTCGTCCCCATAGAGCACGAAAAGTCATCCTTGCCGGTAATCCGCGTTGATCTTCTCCCTCAGCACCGGTGAGCACCGAAATACGACGAACCTCCTTCCATCCAGCAGGAAGGGCTCTCCCGTGGCCGGATTTCTGCCCCTTCGTTCGCTGCTGTCCTTCACGCAAAACTTGCCAAAACCCGAAATCAAAATCTCTTCACCATTTTCCAGGGTAGATTTCATGATCTCAAGGAGGTTCTCCACCAAGCGCCCCGATTCTTTCTTTGTCAGGCCCCCTTTGGCCACGCTCCCAATAAGTTGCATCTTCGTCAGAGTCATCTCTTTTTCATCTTTCATTTCTTAAAGTTATCCCACCACTGCCATGGTCACTATCGCCCGGTTCCGACGCGTCGGGATTCCGCTGAGCTCCGTTTTTCGCGTCCGTGTCCTCTTGATTTTTAGGGCGAAGTTTCACGACGACCATGGCGCAGACTCAAGGCGCAAAAGAATAGGGTGTTCCTTAATGAAGTTATTCCTTACGGCTAACGCCTTAACCTAATCCCCAGGGGAAAAGCTCAATATTCGAGCAGGGAAAAGGGTGAAACGTTCATGACACCAAAAGCAATTTTCTCGATGAAGAAAAGGTTAGGAAATCAACGAGGACCAGCAACTCCGTTAAAGCTTCATCATTATTAAGATCGATAACAAACAAAGGGTAGGCCCATGATAGCCAATGACAAGAGAACGTCTATGAACCAGTTCACACCTGCGGGGTGAAATTGAACACTCGGAGATTGGACGAATGACCGACAACGTCTTTTCGCGGCAAGGGTTTTTGTGAATCCCCGATCCGCTTTGAGGTGCTTCCGGTCCATAAGAAAATTCACTTCCCCACTCCGGCCTCATTCTAAAGAAATCCAGGAAAAGGAAGCCCAGGGGGTAAAACGGGCGAAGCTCCAGGAACAGATATCGCTCTTGATTTCCGAGGCGGTCATTGGGTGACCTACGAGGTCAAGTCGGCGGGCTACCGTGGGATTTGGCCCGCGGCGGCAGTTTTTCCTGTTTCTTCCGCAGGATCTCCAGGGCCTCTATGATCTTTTTCCTGGTGTCTTTGGGTAGAATGATCTCGTCGATCATCTGCGCGGTCCATGTATAGGCGGTGTCGAAGGCGTCCACCTTTTCCCGGGACCGGTTGAGATAGGCTTCGTAGGCGTCCTCCTCGATCCCTTGTCCATACACCTTCCGGTAATCCAGTTGAGAAGCTTCCACCGCAAACCGGGCAATGGGCCAGGCATAGGCCAGATCCGCACCCATGGCCTTGGGTATGCCCATCAGCATGCTGCCCCCGTCCCCATAGGCTTCCCGCAGGACAAGGGTGATCTTGGGCACTGTGGTGGTGGCGTAAACATCGGCGATCTTCCCCATGTGCCGGATCAGCCCCCGGGCTTCCTCCGCTTCCCCCGGCACCACGGGCGGTGTGTCCACCAGGTTGACCAGGGGGATGTTATAGGCGTCCAGGGCCTGCAGGAAGCGGTAATACTTGTCGCAGGCGTTCACTTCCAGAACGCTGCCCGGGTGAAGGGGGTTGTTGGCCACAACGCCCACCACCTCCCCGTCGAACCGGCAGAAGCAGGTGATCAGATTCTTGGCGTACTCATCCTTGATCTCATAGTACTGTCCCCCGTCTGCGATTTCCCTGATCACCAGGTGCATATCATAGGTTTGATCGTACTCATCGGGAACCATATGGGTCAGCGCTTCCACCTCCCGGGCCGGATCGTCGATTCGTTCCCAGGCAGGCACTTTTTCCCTGTAGTTTTGCGGAAGGTAGCGGAGAAGCTCCCGGCATTTCTTCAGGGTCTGCGCGTCATCATCCCCCACCACGTCGCAGCTTCCACTGAGCTGCATGTGGTAGTCGGCACCGCCGATGTTCCGGTCGATCACTTCCGAGGTAGCCGCCTGGGTCTGCCGGGGACCGCCGAGCCACATGTTGGCCGAAACCCGGCTCATCAGAAGAAAGTCGCACAACGCGGGAACGTATGCCCCGCCTGCGATGCAAGGCCCCATGAGCACGCAGATCTGGGGGACCACCCCCGAATAGACCGATTGAATCCGGAATTGCCAGTCAATCCCCGCGGTAATCACCTCCCGGTATCCGAGCCGACCGCCCGAGGAATCCAGCAAGGTGACCATGGGGATACCCCACATGGCGGCGAGCTCCATGGGCCTGCCGAACTTGACCAGGTGCTGGATGCCGGTGGAACCACCCAGAACCGTGAAGTCGCTTGCATGCACCATGATCAGGCGGCCGTGAACCCGGGCTGTTCCCACGACAGCCCCGTCACAGGGGGCCTCCGGTATCCGGCCGTCAATCCGCATGCTCGTGGTCCCCACGAAGGAACCCAGCTCGCTGAAACTCCCCGGGTCCACGAGAATCTCAATCCTCTCCCGGGCTGTGAGTTTTCCCCTTCTGTGCTGCCTTTCAATGTGCTCTGCGCCGCCACCCAGGAGGTTTTTCTCCTGGATCTCCCGGTATCTCTCAACGGCTTCTTCCATTCGGCTTCCCATGATTGAAATTCCCCCAGTCCATTGAAATCGCCGGCCGTCGGCAGCCAACCATCCTCCCCGCCGGGGCAGCATAACCATCGAGCTTCACCAGCGCCCTCCCCTTTCTCCGCCACACCCTCTGTCCGTGAACGGTTACGCAGGCTTGATGTAACGTCGCTTCTCCGGTACCTCTTCGTGTTTGTTCACCGTGGCCCTCAGCGCCTTGATGATCCTGGGACGAGTGTCTCTGGGATCTATCACTTCATGGACCGTATAGTAAATGGTAAAGGCCTTGCCGAAATTCATCACGCTGAACTGCTCCTTCAGAATCGACAGGAGAAAATTGTACACTTCCTCGTACTTACCCTCTTCTTTGGCCTTGGCCAGTTCTTTGTGAAAAACCGCCTGAACAATGGATTCCGGCCCCGTGGGCGCGAATTCCACGGTCGGCCACCCATAAATGAAATCCGGCCCCATCTTGCTGCAGCCCATCACAATGTTGGACCCCCCGTAAGAGCGCCTCAGCACCACAGTCACCTTCGGGTTGGTCAGGTGGGAGTATCCGTGCAAATTCTTTGCCCCATGCCGGATCACCCCCATTCGTTCCCACTTGTCCCCGGGCGGAAAGGCTGTGGTATCGGACATGGTCAGAAGAGGAAGATTGAAACAATCCAGGAACATCAAGAACTTATCGTACTTGTCCGAAGAGTCCGGCTCCATGATGCCGCTCAGGACCTCCGGATTGCTCGCGGCGATCCCCACCGGCATCCCGTCAAACCGTGCGAAGCCGACGACCATATTCGGAGCAAAGTCCTCCTTCAACTCGAAGAACTCCCCGTCGTCCACGATCAGCTCGATGATCTCATGGATGTCGTAGGTGAACTTGGGGTCATCGGGCATCACGTCCAGGATGGACTCCTCCCGCCTCTCCGGGTCATCCGTGGGCTCAAGGGCCAATGGCTTTTCCCAGCAGTTTTGCGGAAGGAACGCAAACAGATTCTTGGCAAGCTCAATAGCCTCTTCATCACTTTCGGCGATCAGGTCGCACTGTCCACTCTTCTCCATGTGAAACTCGGCCGTACCCGCATCCTCCGACTCTATGGCTCCGCCGAGCCATAAAAACCCGGTCTTGCGGTTCATGATCAAAAAGTCAGAAAGAACCGGCACCTGTGCCAGGGGCCCCGTACACGGTCCCAGGACAAGCGCAATCTGAGGAATCACCCCGGAATAGAGAGAGTAATTCCTCACCAGCCTCCCCATCCCGTGAAACCCCACAAACCCTTTTTTGAAGCTGAGCCTGGAGCCCGCCGAGTCGAACATGCCGATGATAGGCATCCGTTCCTGCCCGGCCATCTGAACCAATTCGGCGATTTTCCACACGCCCTGATCTCCGATGGATCCGCTCATGACCGTAAAATCCGTGGCATAAACCATCACCTGCCGCCCGTTCACCTCGGCCACGCCTATGATGACTCCGTCGCCGGGACTTGGTTTTTCCGGAGCATCCAATCCGGTTCGAAACTCCCTCACCACCGAGCCGATCTCTTCAAAGGTGCCGGGATCGGCGAGCCGTTCAATTCGCTCCCGGGCGGTGAGTTTTCCGAGGCCGTGCTGTACCTCGATCCTTTCCCTGCCCCCTCCTTGAAAATTCTCCTGGCGGTTGGCCGCAAGTTTCTGCAAGTACCCATCCATCCATTTTCCCATGGCGATTCTCTCCTTACACCCGACGGTCAGGTTTCTTTCGGCTTTACTCCCACGGTCCCTTGATACGGCTCATGAACCTTTTGCAAGGCCGGTCAGCCTTTAAATTCCCACCGCTGCCGCCGGGAGGATACGTCGTCTCGTCTCCCTCCGCCCATTTTTTGCTCAAGGGGGCAAGGGCCCTCGCTGCCAAGGGCTCCCTTGGCAGATCCGGACTGTAAATGATCTCCGGAGCCATGTCAAGATCCCAAGATAAGAAGAATCCTTGGCAATCCACAGACCATGGGGAAAGTAGCTCGTGTCCATCCATCAAATAGAAATTGGACACTGGCGCTTAAGGATTTTGGACTTGACAACTCCGTCAAGATTGCTTACGGATAGAAGAAATTACACGTTGGGGTATGCATCTGACTACCGGAGTCAGCCGGCGTGGTGGATAAGACCTCCAGGTTTTTGAAGCGGCATGGGATGTCCGACAGGAGAAGACCCTCGCCGGACCAGGCTTTCTAGGGAATCTCTTTTTTTTGATCCACATCCTTCGCAAGGGAAAACCAATGCACTACCCCCAGCTTAACTCTCCGAAACCAGAAGGTAATCTTCGAGTCGTCCCATCTGCCACGGACAAGAGATCATCGCAAAACGCATCTTCCTTGCTGAATCTCCATCGGTGTCTTCCACGCCTTTCTCTCCTTTCCGAGCATCGAGCACCTAGTCGCATTTTCCTTCACCCCGTAGCAGCTCTTTCAGATTCACAGGCAGATGGGTCAACCACTCCGGGATCACAAGGGGAACCGAAAGGTTCCGGGGAGGTTTTGGGATGGGCTATAGGAAGCCAAGGAGGACATTTCATGAAAAGAAGGGAGGAGAAGCATGCAACAAAAAGACATTAAGAAAGTTGCCCTGTTTTTTTCGTTTTTCGGTTTTCTTCTCGTTGGTTTCACCCTGCATTCCGCCGTAGCAGAAACGAAGGACAAGATCGTCATCGGTCATCCGGCATGTCTTTCAGGACAGTACGCAAAAGCGGGGGAACAGGCCGTTGGGGGAATAAAGGCCTGTATCGATTGGGTGAATCAGGAGTACGGAGGACTGAGCCTCGGCGGCAAGAAAATCCCTCTCGATTACAAGTACTATGATTGCGAATCAAACAAGGAAGCGGTGACAAGCCTTATCGCAAGATTGATCACCGTTGACAGGGTGAACGTGGTTTTCTCTCCCTACAGCTCGGGATTGACGCTTCGGGGCGCACCTGTGACGGAAAGCCATGGCATGCTCTATATGGACCATGGGGGTGCCAACGATGATATTTTTCGCCAGGGTTTCAGGTACGTGGTTCAGACCATCGGACCCGCCTCCCTTTATCACCGGGGAACCATCGATATGATCCACAAGGTGGACCCAAGCGCCAAGAAAGTTGCGCTGGCTTACGAGGATTCGGAGTTCGCAAAAATGGTCATGAAGGGAGCGGAAGCCCATGCCCGACAGGTAGGCCTTGATATTGTTTTCCAAAGGACCTATCCGAAAGGGGTTACAGATTTGACTCCTTTGCTTTCCGCCCTGAAAGCGGCCAACTCGGACTTCATCCTTGGTGGGGGGCACTTTGAGGACGGCCAGCTCTTCAACCGGCAAATGGCCGATCTGGACGTAGACACCAAGGCCCTCTCCCTGATCGCAGCCGCAACCCTGCCAGCCTTCTATGAGGCCTTGACGACCATGGCTGAAGGGGTCATGGGTCCTTCCCATTGGGAATACGGGGTGAAGTACTCGCTGCAAGGGGCGAAAAAGTTGGGACTGCCATGGATCGGTCCAAATCAGGAAGAATTCGTGGCCCTTTTTAAAAAGGCCGTGGGAAAAGACATGATCCCGGACTATCACGCTGCGGAGGCCGGGGCCCAGGTGCTCGCTTATGTGCTGGCCGTTGAAAAAGCGAATTCTCTTGAAAGCGACAAGGTCCGTGCCGCCCTGGGGGATCTGACTTTTATGTCCTTTTACGGAGGCTGGGATATCGACGAGACCGGACTCCAGATCGGGCACTCCATGGTGGATGTTCAGTGGCAAGCCGGCAAGAGGGTCATCGTGTGGCCGGAGGAAGCTCAGACCGGAAAACTCTACTACCCCATGCCCACTTTCGCTGAAAAAGCAAAAGGCAAGCGTGCAGTTCATTGAGGAAGAACAAGCGCCACCCTGAAAAAACAACGATGGGTAAGGGTTTTGTTGAGAAGCTTCCATTCAAGGCAGTGACGAGGGAAGGGTAGAATGGTACTGGAACAGCTTGCAGGCAATCTCGTGCAGGGAGTGGTGTTGGGTTCGGTTTATGGAATGGCCACCATGGGTTTGAGTCTCATTTTCGGTGTCCTGAGGGTGGTGAATGTAGGACACGGGGCCTTTATGATGGTCGGAGCGTTCATCGCGCTGTGGTTTTTCAACTTCCTCGGCATAAATCCCGTTATCGCTATCCTTGCCGCCTTTGTTATCGGCATGGGACTGGGATTCCTCTTTTACTACACAGCCATGTCTAGATTAATCAAAGCGCCGGAGCTTGCGACCCTGTTAGCCACTTTCGCTATGGGAGTGCTGCTTCAAGAAATCGTAAAACTCATCTTCGGCTCCGAGTTCCGGGGGTACAACTGGGCTGTGGGGAAAATCAGTCTCGGCATAACCGTCCTGCCGAACACCAAATTGCTGGCCTGCGTCGGAAGCGGGGTGATCGCCATTCTGCTTTACCTGTGGGTGAATAAAACCCGGGCAGGGTCAGCCATGCGGAGCGTTGTGGAGGACAGTGAAGGCGCCAGGGTCTGCGGGGTAAATGTGGGAGGGGTCTACGCATTGAGCTTCGCCCTGGGAATCGGACTCACCGTGGCAAGCGGGGTGCTTCTCACCATGTTCATTCCCGTGGGAATCAATCCTTACATGGGGGGCGGATACACCCTGAAAGCTTTTGTGATCGCTGTCCTGGGCGGCCTTGCCTCTCCCTATGGCGCCTTCTTCGGGGGTCTTGTTTTCGGAATTATAGAAAACGGATCGTACACCCTGTTTGCTTTAATGGAGGGAGTGGAACCCTTCGCCCTGACCCGGTTCTTATCCTTCGTGATCCTCCTGGCGATCCTTCTCATCAGACCAACCGGACTTCTGGGTGGAAAATGAAAAAGCAAATTAGGAAGTATTCCCCTCTAATCCCGGTATATGCCGCCTATCTTTTTCTGTTTTTGATTGGCAGAAACCTGCCGGGAATGTGGCAGTTGGTGGCCATGCTCCTTTTTTACTGTGCCCTGGGACAGGCCTTCAATATTTTTCTCGGCATGACCGGATATGTGGATTTCGGCTATGTGGCTTTCATGGGGGTAGGAACCTACGGCATGGCACTGGCCATTACGAGGCTTGCAAACGTGGAAGGACTCGCCACGGCAATCATTGTCATCGGCTTTGTGTTGGCATTGTTCATGTCCACGATGTTGTCCATAGCCGTGGGCGCTGTGGCTTTGAGGCTCAGAGGCGCCTATTTCGCCATTGCGACAATCGGTGTGAATGAAGGGTTTCGTTTCCTGATTGAGGGTGCCAAGATTTGGAATGGCTCCGAGGGCATCATCTTCACAGCGCAACTGAACCAAATTCTCGGCAGAGAAGCCGCCAGTGCCCTGTCCATCTTCTGGGCTGACGTCATGGTGCTCGTCTTGGCGGCACTGGCTGCCTTTGTAACGCTTTTCTATATGAGAAGCAAAATCGGCTACGCATTGACGGCACTGAGGGAGGATGAAGACGCCGCCAAGGTAATGGGAATCAACGTAACCAAATACAAGATTATCGCATTTATCACCAGCGCTTGTTTCGCCGGCCTGCTCGGGGCTTCCTCCTGGGCTCTGAAAACGCCCTATGTATTTCCTCCTGAGGTCTTCGAAATTCATTACACGATTGAGGCAATTATCATAGTTCTTCTCGGCGGTGCGGGCACCCTTTTAGGCCCGGTGGCCGGTGGGCTTATCTACGGCATTTCCAAATATTACCTTTCCGTGTTCCTGCCGGGGATTCAGCTGCTCATCTTCGCGCCCATTATTATCGTCATTATCGTCTTGTTCCCGGAGGGAGTTGTTGGAATGCTGAAGAGCAGGCTGAAAGATTCAACTTTGGCACGATTCCTCATCTAGGGGGCGGCATGTCTCTATTGAAGCTTGATCACGTGACGAAACGCTTTGGGGGTCTGGTCGCAGTAGACCGCGTCAGTCTGGGAATAAGGCCGGGGGAATTCATTGGAATTGTCGGCCCAAATGGCAGTGGGAAAACCACCTTGTTCAATGTGATTAGCGGAGTGTACTTCCCGGAAGAGGGAAAGGTCTTTTTCGAGGATCTGGACATCACCAATTTACCGCCGTACAAAAGGGCACCCCTCGGGATCGGGCGAACCTTTCAAATTCCCAGGCCCTTTAGCTCGGCCACCGTAAGGGAGAACATTGCCGTTGGAGCAATGTTCGGCAGTATGAGTCATGAGACCAGTGTGGACGATTCTTTGGAAATAGCGGATCGAACCATCGAGCGGATTGGTCTTCAGGATCACAGGGACAAGGCCGCAGGCACGTTGACCCCGGTGGAGAAAAAGCTCATGGAAATTGGTCGGGCCCTGGCCATGAAGCCCAAGCTTCTTCTCATGGATGAGGCCATGGCCGGAATGCACCCCAACGACATCGACCAAATGGTTGCGTTTATCAAGCGAATAGCGGAGGAGGAAAAAATCGCCGTCGTATCTATGGTTGAACATATTATGCGGGCGGTGGTCGGCATGGCGGAACGGGTGATCGTCCTCCATCAGGGGAGGAAAATCGTGGACGCCCCCACAAAAGAAGCCCTTGAAAACCCAAAAGTCGTGGAAGTTTATTTGGGTCACTCACGGAAGGGATAGGAATGCTCTCTGTCAAAGAATTAGAATCGGGTTATGGGCCCATGCAGGTTCTGTGGAAGCCGTGCCTTGAAGTCAATAAGGGGAGCATCACATCCCTGCTCGGACCGAACGGCGTCGGCAAGAGCAATCTTCTGTTGAGCATATTCGGCTCCATTGTCCCCTGGGCGGGCACGGTCACTTATGCCGGGCAAGACGTCACCCTCATCCCTACCCACAAAAAGGTGGAAATGGGGATGGCCCTTGTCCCGGAAGGGAGGCATCTATTCCCGAATATGAACGTGTACGAAAACCTTCTCATGGGAGCCTACGTGAAAAAGGCGCTCGAGCACCGGGAAGAGTCTTTAGCGCTCGTATACGCTCTGTTTCCGCGATTGAAGGAACGAACCAGGCAACTGGCCGGTTCTCTCAGTGGTGGTGAGCAGCAAATGCTCACCATCGGCCGGGCACTCATGAGTAAGCCGCAACTGATGATGCTCGATGAACCCAGCCAGGGCCTGGCTCCTTTGCTCGTTCAAGAGGTCTTCAAGACGGTCGAGAAGATGAGGGAAGAAATCGGCCTGACCATCCTCCTGGTGGAGCAAAACGCAGAGGCTTCTCTCGACGCATCGGACTATGTGTACATCATGCACGAGGGCATCATCAAGGCCGAAGGAAAACCCGAAGTCATCAAAGAATCAGCCGAGATAAGAGAGGCCTATCTCGGGATCTAGGAGGCGCCTTCAATGCCCGATCTCCGTTTCCCCGAAGCAAACGCTTACCGATAACCGGCATGCAATTTCCTCCTCCATCATGCAAGTGCACTGGAAGACCTTATGCGTTACGCGATCATCACCAATCCTGTGGCCGGCAGCATAAGCGTTGATCGGAAGCGTTCCATCCTGGCGAAACCCGCGAAAATCCTGGAGGCGGAAATCTATGGCTTGGACACCTCGACTCCGGAGGAATTTGGCCGCTGTGCCCGGGAACTTGCTGTCCGCTGCGAAGTGCTCGTGGTGGCCGGCGGGGACGGTACCCTTTCCCAGGTGATCAATTCCCTGGACACTTCCCAGACTTCCATCGGTTTCCTTCCTCTGGGAAGCGGAAATTCCATGCGTTACGCTCTCGGGTACGGGGGAAGCCTGGCCCACATGGCCGTGCGCATCAAAGAGGGACGGATCCGTGAATACGACCTGATCCAATGTGACGGGCAGAGACGTGCCTTCCTGGCATCGGTGGGAATCGAGGGCACCGTGCTTCGAATCAGGGATCAGTATCGCGCCCGAGGGGCCCGCGGACTCAAAGCGTATCTTCTGGGAGCCTTGAGTGCCTACTTCACACAGTATGTACCCACGGTTGCAACGATAGAGGTCGACGAGACCATCTTCCGGGTCAAGAATCTGTTGACCCTGATGGTGGTCAAGGAACCTTACTACGGCTTCGGAATGAAAGTGATCCCGAAAGCGCAATTCGACGACCGTCTGCTCCATATCCTCTCCTTGAGTTGGGGGCTCTTAGAGGGTATTTTCTGGGTGTTGACTTCATTTACCATTGGGAACAGAGCCGGCAAATACATCACCGGCCGGCACGCGGAATTAAAGCTGGAACGCCCTCTTTCCCTTCAGATTGACGGCGATCAGGCATGGGATGCGGACAATTTTACCTTCACGGTCTTGCCCGGAGCGTTACGCATCAAAACCTGAGTCCGAAATTCCTCTCTCACCGGCAGATGAAGGGCAGCAGGATTCCGGATTGACACAGGATCTTTGACCAAATCCGCCAACCTGTGCTAATAAAAAGTTCTTGCCGTAGGAACGCGCGTTGAAGATTTTCGAGCCACCCCTTATGGTGTAAGAGATGGAAAGAAAGAGAGGTGTTCCTTTGAACAACGCTGATAGAAGAAAAACGCTCAAGAAAAAAATGTCATCGGATCGGGAAATCATTGTGCTTCCCGGAGCTTACGATTGCGTCAGCGCCAAACTCATTGAAAAGGCGGGTTTTGACGCGCTCTATATCGGCAGCTACGCCACATCGGCATCCATGTTCGGGCTCCCTGACGGCAACCTGCTGGACAGAGCCGAGCTGGTGGACCATGCAAAACGCGTCAATGGGGCCGTCAATGTCCCGGTTATTGCCGATGCTGAAAACGGATTCGGAAACGTGGTCCAGGTGAGGAGGACCGTGAGAGCCTTCGAAGAGGCTGGATTGGCCGGCATTCACATCGAAGACCAGGAAGGCGGCAAACACATGGAAGGCGAAGTCTCGCCCCGTATCCTGGAAGCCTCAGCCATGGTCAAAAAAATAGAAGCCGCAGTGGATGCCAGGGAGGATGAGAATTTCCTCATTATCGGGAGAACCGATATTCCCTGGGCTACGGGGGATTTGGAAGAGGCCGTTCACAGGGGAGAGGTGTATCTGAAGGCGGGCGCGGATTTAGCCTTCCTGGCCGGTCTTCGGCCGGGGCATCTTCCCCTTCTGAAGGAACGTTTGTTTGGCAAATTATGCATCGTGAACACGGGTGCATACGCCGTGAGCGAGTTGCAGAGACATGGCGTCAAAGCCGTGATTTATTATTCTGCACCGCTTTTCGCTGCATACCGCGCCGTGGAGCAAATTCTCAAGAACCTGAAAGAGAAAGGAACCATCGAGGACGCCCTCCCTCTTATGGCGGATTACAGGGAGTTCGAGGATTTCATTGGATTTCCCGAAATCATCGCTGAACTGAGACGATTTGCGGCCACTTAGGACTTGTTCAGGAATCACTTGACTCCGTTATCAGGGATCTCCATTCATGCTGAGGGATCGGAGCATGAGCGGACCGTTCACCCTTCGGTACCCCCGGCGGAGAGGGCGCACGACCTGAATGGCCTCACGAGGACCCCGGATGAACGAGGAATCCCTCGATACGCTAAACGCCATCGCCGATGCCCTGGTGAAGGACGTGGAGAAGCTTCATTTCGGCCCGCCCGTCATGTACGTTTACAACCCCCTGGACTACGCAAGAGAGGCTCATAGGAAGTACATGAGCCTTTACGGAAGGGGGCCTAAAGAAATTCTTCTCCTCGGCATGAATCCCGGGCCATGGGGCATGGCGCAAACCGGAGTCCCGTTTGGGGAAGTGAACGTCGTCAGGGACTGGCTCCGGATTGAAGCGGCCGTTCAGAAGCCGGACCAAATTCACCCAAAGCGCCCGGTTGACGGCTTCGCCTGCTCCAAAAGCGAGGTGAGCGGCAAGCGATTGTGGGGTTGGGCCAAGAAAACGTTTCAATCTCCCGAGCGTTTTTTCGAGCGTTTCTTCGTGCTGAACTACTGCCCCTTGCTTTTTATCGAGGCAAGCGGGCGGAACAGAACCCCCAACAACCTCAAGGAATCTGATCGGAAGCCCTTGTTTAAGGCCTGTGACAGGGCGCTTAAAAACACCGTGCAACTGCTGAAGCCCTGCTACGTGGTGGGGATAGGGAATTTCGCCGAGAAACGTGCAGAGGCAGCTCTTGCCGGGCTGCCTGTGATCATCGGGAGGATTACCCATCCGAGCCCTGCAAACCCCAGGGCCAATCGCGGCTGGGATCGATTCGTAGAAAGGGAGTTCTCGGCCATCGGGATTCAAATCTGAAAAGTGAGAGACCATCACGAAAACCGGTTCACCTGCACCCATCCTGCCATCACCAATCGGCTCCCTCGTCGGTGCGGAAGAGAAGGATTTTTTCCGGGAACAAGCCTCAAGCGGAGACCTGGCCCCATTGGCGCGGAGGACTCGTGGCCGAACTGGAACTGACTGAAAATGCATTGAGAGTGCTCGAGGCCCGCTATTTGCGTAGAGACGCAGAGAGGCAGATCATTGAAACACCGGAAGAGCTTTTTGAATCCGTTGCGCGGGCCGTCTCCCATGCGGAGCTTTTATCAGGCAATGCCCGCAAAGCTCAATACTGGCAAGGAAGATACCATGAACTACTCACCTCCCTGGATTTTCTGCCCAACAGCCCGACGCTGATGAATGCGGGAAAGCCCTTAGGACAGCTGAGCGCCTGCTTTGTTCTGCCGGTGGAAGACTCCATGGAAGGGATTTTCGAGGCCGTGAAACAAATGGCCCTCGTCCAGCGAACAGGGGGTGGCACAGGCTTTTCTTTTTCAAGGCTCAGACCCCGGGGCGACATCGTGGAAACAACGTCCGGAGAAGCCTCCGGACCCGTCTCCTTCATGAAGATCTTCGACTGCGCCACGGAGAACATCAAGCAAGGAGGAAAGCGGCGCGGTGCGAATATGGGAATCCTGCGGGTCGACCACCCTGACCTTCTTGAATTCATCTGGTCCAAACGGGACGGGATGACCCTTAGAAATTTCAATATTTCCGTGGGAGTGACGGATGCCTTTATGGAGGCGGTCCGCGAGGACAGGCGATACGATCTCGTCCACCCAGGATCAGGGCGCTCCACAGGGAGGTTTCGTGCGAAGGAGGTCTTTGAGGCGATTACGGAGGCGGCCTGGCGCACGGGTGATCCTGGATTGGTTTTCCTGGATACCATCAACCGTGCCAATCCTACGCCCCATCTGGGATCCATCGAGGCGACGAACCCCTGCGGGGAGATTCCACTCCTGCCCTTCGAGTCCTGCAACCTGGGTTCCATCAACCTCTCCCATATGTTGCGAGAAGTGAACGGCAGAAGAAACCTGAACTGGGAGAAGCTGCGCACCACGGTGAGAGAAGCGACCCGTTTCCTGGACGACGTGATCGAGGTGAGCAAGTATCCGATTCCGGAAATCGAACGGATGACCCGGGGGAATCGAAAGATCGGCCTTGGAGTGATGGGTTTTGCGGAAATGCTCATAGGTCTCGGCATTTCCTATGATTCCGACGAAGCCGTAAGAACGGGTGAAGAGGTGATGGAAGCCATTGCCCTTGAAGCCATGAGAACTTCGGAGGAGCTCGCCTCGGAGCGCGGGGTTTTCCCCAATTGGAAGGGCAGCATCTACGAAAAAGAGGGGAGGAAAGTCAGAAATGCCACCCAAACGGCTATTGCACCCACCGGCACCATAAGCATTATCGCCGGAACGAGCTCGAGTATCGAGCCCTTGTTCGCCCTCGCTTATAGACGTTCCCACGTGCTGGAAGAGCAGACCCTCTTCGAGGTCAACCCGATCTTTAAGGAGCATCTGGGTCGACTCGGCCTGAAGGCGGACCATGTCATGGAAAAAATTCTGGAAAAGGGGTGCATCCGAGATGTGAAAGGGATACCGGAAGAGGCGAAGCGGATCTTTGTAACCGCCCTGGAGATTTCCCCGAAGCGACATCTGGAGATCCAGGCGGCTTTCCAGCGGCACGTGAACAATTCGGTTTCCAAAACCATCAATCTGCCTGGCGAGGCGACGGTTAAGGACGTGGCGGAAGCCTACAGACGCGCCTGGGAAATCGGACTAAAAGGGATTACCGTCTACCGCTATGGGAGCAAATCGTCCCAGATTTTAGAGTTGGGAAAGGGAGAGGAGGCCCACCACTATGACCATGCCTCCAAGTGTGATCCGGAGGAGTGTAAGGTATGAGCGGAGGGAAATGGCCAGCCACATGGGGCTACCCGGTCATCACCGCCAGAACCCCTTAGCCCCGGTCACCATTTCCGGGAGGACGCCCTCTGAGTTCTTGACTCGTCGGCAGGACTGACATATGTTTCGTGTACTGTCCGAAACAGAATTTTCCTGAAACGGAGGAATGGAAATGAAAACGGCTCTTCTTTTAGTGCTTCTCCTCTCTCATCCGATTGCACCGGCCCACGCTCAGAAGGTCAGTTCAAAGAACCCTGAAGTGGTCCTTGATACCACCATGGGCAAAATCGTCATTTCCCTTTTTCCTGCCGAAGCCCCCAAAACCGTGGCGAATTTTCTGACCTATGTGAAATCGGGACAGTACGATGGGACCATTTTCCACCGTGTGATTCCCAACTTCATGATCCAGGGAGGTGGATTCACGCCCGATTTCAAACAGAAGCCCACCCGGCCGCCTATCCAGAACGAGGCGGACAATGGGCTCGAAAACAAACGCGGCACGGTGGCCATGGCCCGCACCGGCGAACCGCACAGCGCCACCGCACAATTCTTCCTGAACACGACGGATAACCACTTTCTGAATCACAAAGGCAAGAATCAAAAAGGATGGGGCTACGCTGTCTTCGGCCAGGTGATTGAAGGGATGGACGTTGTGGATGCGATCTCCAGAGTGAAAACAGGCACGCGAGGGATGTTCCGGGACGTTCCCGTGGAATCGGTGGTGATCAAAAATGCAACGGTGCGGGAATAGCGAGGGTACTGGAGTCCGATTTTTTGTATTTCATCGCTTCCCGTTAGCGTGAAGTGGTCTGAAGAGAGGGTCCGTGAAGGAGATTCGCGGATTCACAAATCCCAAAAGACAAGAGGGGACCGGCAATGGAGAAAAGATTCGTCGTCGAGATAGGGATGGGAGTTGACCAGCACGGACACAGGGGTGATCCCACGAATGCCGCCATCAAAGCGGTACGCAATGCCGTATCCGATATCTGCCTCTGTGGTATCTCCGAAATCCTGAACCTCCGTGATCCCATGAAGATGCTCGTGGATGTCCTGATCTCCGCTCCCTTTGCCGGGAGAGTGGACGAGAAGAAAGTGCTCGAGGCCATACCCTTCGGCACCAAGCGGTTGAAAGCGGTGGAAGGGGGAATGATCGCCAAGGGGGTGCAACTCGGGTCCCTGGGTGATGATTCCGCGGACATCCTGATCGCGAATGCGGCTGTGACCGTCTCTTTCGATTTCTGAACCGTCTTGTCTCGGACGGGGGGAGGGTCACAGGCTACGCTCAAGATGTCCATTTTCCCGGCGGCGGTCGCTGCGGGCACCGCAACGCAAGAGCGATCGAATTTGAGGGATCGCCTTCCATGAGGAGCTCCCTCGGTCCATCAGGAGGGGTAAGATGAATACGAAAGACAGTGAGATCCTCCAGGCTTTGAGAACCGCCATGGAGGCGGAGTTGACCGGGCATGCCTTTTACAAAAACGCATCCAGATCCACACGGGATCCCAAGGGAAAAAAGACCTTCGAGCGCATGGCAGAAGAAGAGATGGCGCACTTCAACTACCTGAGGCACCAGTACCAATCCATGGCGAAAAACGGAACGTACGATTTTTCTGAAAAGTTGCTCAAGAGGCAGGCCAAACACGCAAGCAGTGCCATCTTCGGCGACGAGATCAAGAGAGGAATCAAGGATGCCCATTTCGAGGTGAGCGCTCTGACGATCGGCATGAAGCTGGAAATGGAAGCCATGAGGTTCTACCGGGAGTGCGCTGAAAAGGCGGAAAACGAAGAAGTGAAAAATTTTTACACCCAGCTGGCGGACTGGGAAAAGGATCATTACGAGGCCTTTCAACAGCAACTCCAGGTTTTGAAGGAGGAATACTTCCAGGCCAACAATTTCGTGCCCATGTAGGCGGGATGCATTCCCGCGCTCCGGGTCCCCGATCAACAAAGAAGGAAGGTATCCCCGTCCTGAGCGACGAGGCCCCTCTGGATGAGAAGCTCCAGGTGCTTCCTCATCATTTTTCTCTCCGAGGAACTGAGGTCCCATACTCCGTTTACGGTTCTTCCACCATAAATGATTCCGGCAGCCACAATCTGCTCCAGGGTCCTGGGGGACTTCTTGAGCAGGCCCGTGATTGCGTTCTCCCGCTCGCAGATGGTGTGGATGTACCTGTCGATGATGGAGGGATCCCCTTGATGGATTCCTCTGCCGTGGGCGGTAAGATAAACCTCGGCGGGGAATCCCTTTATCCTTTCAAGGGATTCAATTGTCTCCTGGATGCTCGACTTGGGACCCGCGTAATATGGTCCCGTTCGGACCAGGTCCAGGTCGGCCATGTACATCACCCTCTCGCGGATGAAATAGAAAGAGCAGTGCCCCTCGCAGTGCCCGGGCGTATGGACCACCTGGACCTCGACCTCCCCGAAGGAAAGGATATCCCCGTCATGGAGCAATCGATCCGGCTTTCTCGGGACGAAGTGACACTCCTCCTCCATGAACTTGACCCACTTTTCATGGTCCTCAGCGGTTTCGTTTCCAAAACCAAGGACAAACTTGCGGACATCTTCGTACTTTTCCGCCTCACTGTGGTGAACCCACAGTTCGGCTTCCTGGAACAAATAATTGTATAGAACGTGATCCTCATGGGCGTGGGAGTTTATGACCATGTCAACCACCCTCTCGCTTCGGACGGCCTGGAGCTTCTCCTTATCGCTTGAAGGATCGATCAGGCACCTGGATCGGTCGTCAATCAAGATGCCGTGACAACTGGGGTATCGTGATCCACGCAAAAACTTGACCTTGCCCCTCTCGAAATCGTACAAGCATTCCCTCCTTTCCTTTTCCCGATCCTATTTCCAGGTCCCGACGCCGCCAAGAATTCATAAGAGGAAAATCCCCCCTGTCAAGGCCGGGAGTTCACGCCTGCATGAACGGAAATGGCTGACCCCCCGTGGAGAGGGACAAGAACTCCCCGCTTCCCCCTGAATGGGGATGGAGGTTCCCGTTCCCGGCCCTTAAGATCACCCGGGGCCTACCCAAATGATGAAGGCTTTCCCGCATCGACCTGTGAACGGAAGAAAAACTCTCACCGATATTTCTGGAACCCAGCCGCATTTCTTCTCAAACCCGCCGCGAGCGCACCACCGTCCGAACCAAGGGCAATGAAGGTAAATCCATCACGCACCGCCCCTTCCACCTGGTCTAAAGAAGTCAAAAATATCCCCGCGGCCTTTCCTTCTTGCCGGCATGCTGAAACCACCTTTCTTTTGGCTGAAAGGAAATCGGGATGATCGAACTGTCGGGGATAACCCGAATTGAAGCTCAAATCCACGGGGCCAATGAAAAGCACATCCACCCCCGCAACGGATGCGATGGGGGAAGCATTTGCCACCGCCCGCCGGGTTTCGATCTGTACGATGGTGAGGAGTTCTTTGTTCGCTTCTGCGTAATACTCGTCGAATTCTTGTCCAAATCCACTGGCCCGTGTAAAAATGGCTACCCCACGAATGCCCTCGGGCGGATACCGCATGGATTCCACCGCCCTTTTGGCCTCCTGCGCATCATTCACATACGGCACCATCACCCCGGCGGGTCCTAGATCCAGGACTCGCTTGAACCGCGGCGGCTCATTCCATTCTATCCGGACGATCGGAGCGGCCGGGGTTCCTGCAACCGCCTGTAGCTGGTGTATAAGGTTGAGATGCCCCCCGGCCCCGTGTTCCATGTCCATCAGCACCCAGTCAAATCCCGCCCTTCCGGCGATCTCGGCACTCATGCTCGAGCCAAGACCAATGAAACATCCAGCCGTCAGCTCTCCACTCAAAACACGACTTCGAATCCACTTCATTTGGGGATGTCTCCTCCTCTCCCGTGCTTATGGCGGCGGGAATGCCGCCCTAGAACAGGGGCATAACGGTCACAGGTGGCACCCACTAGCGGCAACCCCGGGACCTCAACGACGATTGCTAAAGGCGTTTTGCGCCGATCATTGTAAAAAACATGAGGCAGGGCTCCGAGCCTCGATTTCGCCACGCGTGGCGCGTACCGGTTTGCACGATCACATCTCCCTGCTTCAAATGAACCTCCGCGCCGTCGTCCAGCTCCAGCCAAATTTCCCCGGAAATCACAACCCCGTAATCGAGGGTATCCGTGCTGTGCATGCCGAGATCCTTTTTTTCGTGGGTATTCCCCAGACCCGGAACCTTCTCCACGTACTCTTTCCATGCCGCTTCAAGATCAAATCCTTTTTTGTAAGCGCGCTTGAAATCTTCCATGGGTGGGAAGCGAACGGCCATAAACAGCGTTTTCCCGGGCCCCGGCAAGAAAGAAGAGAGCCCCGCCGCCGGATCTTCTCCGGGGATTGGAATCGTGGGGATACCTTCCGTGGCCCAGAATGCGGTAAACTCCACTCCAGCCAGCCGCTCAAGCCTTGCCACCCGGGTGGGTTCTCCGTCCTCCAAGAATATGGATTTTCCATCTCTGGCGTGACCTGTGACCACACGGCGCATGTTTTCCTCCTTTCTTTGCATCCTTCGATTCAGAGCGAAAACCTTCATCCCTTCAACGACACGGGAACTCAGGAAATTGTTCCTTTCAGGCCGATCTCTTCGGCCACCTCCCGCATGCCCATGATCGTGTCCGTGATGAGCTCCGAAAGGTCCATGCTCAGCATATGGGCGCCTTTCTCGATAATGGATCTGTCCACGCCGGCAGCGAACCGCTTGTCTTTCCATTTCTTTTGCACGGACTTCCGTGTCAGATCCATCACACTCTTGGAAGGCCTGACCAGAGCGGAGGTCACCACAAGGCCTGTGAGCTCGTCGATGGCGTAAAGCACCTTTTCAAGTTCCGACTGCGGCTCCACATTGGAACAGAGGCCCCAGCCGTGGCTTACCACGGCACGGATATACTCCTCGGGCCAGCCTCTTTCTCTCAGGATCTCTTCGCTCCTTTTGCAGTGCTGTTCGGGAAATTGTTCATAATCGAGATCGTGGACCAGGCCGATGATCCCCCATTTTTCCTCATCTTCTCCGCGTTTTCGGGCAAAGTAGCGCATAACGGCTTCCACGGCCAACGCATGCTTGATGAGGCTTTCGGTTTTGTTGTACTCCGTGAGAAGGCTCAATGCTTCTTCACGATTTGGAACCCTTGGACTCATGGCGCTTCTCCTCCCTTGCTCTCACCCGAAAAATCTTCGGCTACTCTTGGCACGAGAATTGGTTTGTTAGGCAAGTGTTCATCTGAATCCCGCATCGACCGCATACCTCTCTTGGTTCTCCCACTATTTCGGCAATTCGAATGTTCCTGTTACCTCGTAGCACCCCCGCCATGTCCCTTTTACTACTGACGCACGTTTCGTCAAGGGGAGAACAGTGGTACTACCCGTGATACCCTTCCATTCGCCAGTTCCCTGAAGGGACTTCCGTTTCCAAGTGGCTTTCCCAACAGGAACAAAAGTCGTAGTCTCTGTGAGAATGAAGTCTCCATCAAAGTCGGTTAGCTTGGAATAACCACGTGCATCTACTTGACCGGCCATAATCCGCGAAACACCCAAGAAATGAGAAATGAAGTTATCGAAAATCTTGTTTTCGTGATTGCTCATGATGATCCCCTTGAGCTCAGCGCTTAAAATCGTTAATTCTTCACTCGATGACAACACCGTGGTTGGTCCAGTAACGCATTGTGTGAATTCGAAAGGTGTTTCGGCCTGCGCAACCGGAATGACGATGCACAAAAATAAAGTGACTATGAATGCTTTGACGCCGATCTTCATTTTCCCCTCCTTTCTTGTTCCCTAACGCCGAGATCAGCGGCGGCCTTTTTATAGCCCGTCCGCTGGATTAAGTTGTTGGGAAAGGAAGATGCCTTATTCTGCCACTCGCAGTGCTTCCTGCACTTCACGGGGTAACTGGACGAGAATGAAATAGGATTGTGGATAGAGATAGTCTTCGCCGGATTCATCGATCACTCTGAGATAGCCTTCTCTTGAGGCGGCTTGATCCGGGATGACCTGATAAATCTTGCGTTTCTCCAGATCCTCGCAATCCTTGTTTTCCACGCAAAGCGCAAACCGATAATTCTTTTTTGCCATCGTCTTAATCCAGTAATCTCTTGATTTTGAGCTTTATTTTGCCGATACCGTGGGCTTCATACCAATGCAGTTCAGCCTTCCGGATCTTGACACTCTGAAGTCGAACCATGGCCAACCCCTTGACTTTAAGCCATCTGCCTGGCCCATACTGTTTCTGAATCCGCATGATGTCGCGGATTCGCCCGCCCACAGCAATCTCTTCAATGTTTTCAATTTCCCCAATTATCTCAAAATACATTGAAGATTTCACCTGCTAATTGCAGATCAAGGGAATTCACCGAACGGGCTGCTCTGGGGCGCGCGGATTTTTTGCGCGTCCCTTGCAGCAGCAAGGTTAGGCGGTGCCCCCTCTTGTTTTCTACATTTGACGGCGAACCATCCCTTATTCTTTTCCTCAAGTGCATCGAATTCCAAGTACCCAACACCTTCCAATATTTCTCGAAATTCTTCAATGCTTAGATACATCATTCCAATGGCATCTACAATACGCTGATTTCTGCGGTCGTATTTTCTGTTTTTATAAACGGATCCCACAATAAGAAGTTGTCCGTTTTGCTTCGTAACTCGATGAACCTCTTTTAGGTCATTACGAAAATCTGGCCAGAAATAATGGGTCTCAAAAGCGGTGATGAGACCAAAAGCACCATCGCTGAATCTCATCGAAGACACAGCCTCTTGAAATATTTCCACTCGTCCTTCGTTAATAAGCGCACGATTCTTCTTCCTGGCCACTACAACAGCATCTGGCGAATAGTCAATGCCGACGACTTTACCATCTGTGGCGATTCCTGCAAGTCGTTCAACAGTCCTTCCGCCGCCACATCCAATGTCAAGTGCGTCTATACCACTTGCGATATCGATAAAGCCTAAACCCCATCTCGTGAGACCGGAATGCCCAAAATTCATTCCTCCAGCGAGAAATCGACCAAATCGGCCAGTAGGTTTTTTGCACTGACTTAGCATTCTTTTTAACAAGCTCATACAAGACTCTTTTATACCTGCAGTATTGCACAGCGTAACGGGACGCTCAGCCGCGCCGTTTCTTTGGCGTCGGTTTCCAGGTAGAAGCACCGGTTACCCGGCCTCACCTTCCCCACAGTGGGTCGTTTAGGCCTCACTTCCCCACCGTCCCGGTCTCCATATCTGACCATCGGTACTATGTTCCGCCAAGACTGCCAGAAGCCCTTCTCAAGTTCGTTCGCTTTCCGCTATCCTCCCCTGATACCTTGCGCGCTTCCCTTGTTTGTGTTCCAATCGGCTCACTGACGGGGGAAAGCACCCGCCAATGCCAGGGCTCTTGATCTCCCGGTACCCGTCATCTTCCGGGTGCCCTCATAAGGAAGCTTTCTGGCTCTCCCAAGTTCCCGAGTCACCCCTTTGAGCACATGCCCTGGTCTCAGACCCCGGCGGTACCCTTTACACTCGCCCTCACGCATAAAGCCGCTTAATTCACAACGTCGGCTTTCTCCCGCCACACGGGGATTATCCTATCGACCACAACTATACATTTTTCGGGGCTCAATACAGAGCCTGTGGAACATCCCGATTCATCGGGGCACTCTCGATCCATCCAGCTTCGTACTCCGGTTACCCGGTTTGCACGTGGATTTCACTACCGGCCTGCTGGCTAGGCTTTAGCCGGGTGGGACTTCTACCCACTGAGTAACAATAACCAATTTCATCCCGACTTACGTGCAATCCCAAGGCTTCGGGTTTACCTTGGCACGAAAATCACGTGGTTATCCGCAGCCTGTTGGCATGCACCGCATGGGGATTCTTGGTGGATGGACACGGGCTAAGGCGGCACACTGGGGCCTTAAGACGTCTTGTTCTCCGGCTCAACAATGAGGGTGAGCCCCCGTATCCCTCGGACTCTCACTGCTTCTCCCTTTTCAATGGCAGGGTTTCCATCCTTCACCTCCGCCTTCCAGAGTTCCCCTCGCACCAGCACATACCCTGATGGCGCCAGTCGCTCCCTGGCTCGACCCAGTTCGCCCACCATGGAGTGGGTTCGCCCGGCGTCCCCACCAACATACGCACGCCAGACAAACGGGAACAGGGCCACATCCTTGATCACCCAAAGGGCCACAATCGCCCAACAAAGCCATGGAGGCATGTCCAGGTAGGGACGGACAAGGAGAAGCACGAAAACCAAAATCGCCAGCTCGGGTATCTGTAAAAGCGAGTATCTCAAGACCACGCGGGCTGAGCACTCTCCCTTCCCTTCATCCCTTTTTGATTTGCGTGGCCAAGGAAACATGCTTCCCACCGAGGAAAACTATCCAGCGCGGCATCATGACATCTGAAAATCCTGAGAAGGCAAGAGCCTCTTTTCCCTCATTGAGCTGTTGCCATATCCGAGTTCCCAAAGGCAGAAGCTTCCATTGCGTGATTTGTTGCGCCGGCCTGTTTCGGTGACTGGATAAAATATCTCAAAGCGCGCTCATAGAAGCGCATCACCCTCTTGGCATAATCGTAGTTTCGGCCCAGTGTTCCGTTGTAAAAAAGTAGCGCCATGTATCGGTTTCCGTATTCCTGCTGATGCAACATCCCCAAGTAATGGGCGGCGAAATAGACTTGTGTCTTTGGATGGGTCCGCAGGTCCCAGGGAATCTTTTCCGGTGTATGGGGCAATTTTTGATCCTTCATATCTTGATGGATGAGACGGGCCGTGGAGCCGAGAATCTGAAACATGCCCTGGGCCGGATCAGGATGGCGGCGCTCCATTCGGTCCAGGTCACCGAGCATATTCCGAAAATAGGTTTCGAAATTCCCCACAGCAAAGAGAAGAAAAGGATCCAATCCGTAAAAAGTGGCCGCCTCGTAGATAAAGCGCGAGTACATCTCCGCTCTTTCCTTCTGCAGGGATAATCTTCGGCAGTTATAGTAGCCCTGCTTGTACTGTTGCTGCATGTAGGGAGCCATGCCGGCCACAAATTCCTCCTCGCCGGGAATAGGAACAATCCGCATGGGGTCGGGATGGGGAAGATCCCAGAAGTTCTTCACCGGAAAAGCTTCTCTGAATTCCGGGTTTTTCTTCATGAAGGCAGAAATCTCTCCGTGATCCACGTTGAGATCCAGGATGAAGCGGGTGCAGCGGTTCAAGGGAAGGCTATACCAGGAAAGACCGAGCTCCTTGAGCCGAAGCGCCAGCTGGGTTGCATTGCCGGAGTCCGCGTAACATCCACACTGAAGATCATAAACCGTCCCCGCGCTGGCGGTGAAAGGAAGAGTTAAAAGGCACGTGAACATGGCAGGGAAAAAAGCGGATCGTTTTTTAAATGTCCCTCTCATTTGAAACGGCAACCCCTTACTGGCGCATCCTTGCTGTGACTCATCGGCCTATGCAATTTGCGTGCGCGTTTTCCGCGTGTCGCCCATGATCGGGTTTTTCCCATGCCGGGAGATGCTTCTTGATATCCCACGTCACTTAAGCCATACTCCCACAGGAAAGAGGCGACTTGTTCCCCTATTCGCACCCCGTAATGCTCGGAAGCAACGTGGTAGGACCGGCGGATAGGATGATCTTTTTTAAGCAGGAGTATAAGGCGACGGAAAAGGAAATCATAGATTTTTCTAACGATAAAATCGTAAAATATAACGTAGTCGATAATAGGATTCTAACCCCAGCTTGCCAGAAATCCATCCATAAACATGATGACGGGGAAATTCAAAAGAGGAGAAAATCGGAAGATCAATTCAGGCCCTTGAACCCTTCTAGCCTTGGAAAAGGCTTTTCGAGCCCGTGAGGGGCAATGGAAAATGGGAGAAGAAGATGGAGGAAAGCGAAAAGAAAAACTATCTGGCCATGTGGAATGGTCAAAGAGGCGCAGAGCGCAATCCCACGAACTACCAGCGCCGGGATGATGGGCACCATATTTACAAAAGCGAAGAGTATTACGAATGGTGGTATCTGGATGCCTCCTTTGACAACGGTTATTATATGGTGGCCACATTCCATTACATGAACGGCTTTCTGAAGCCCATCGTCCCTACAACGCAGATCATGATCTACAGACCGGACGGGACTCAAATCGCCCGTTTCGCCCAGCACAGCCGGGAGGAGATTTATGCAGGTGCAGATTACTGTGATCTGCAGATGGGCGGAAATTGGTTAAAAGATACCGGAAACGGTTATGAGATGTACATGAAGATCAAAGGAGCGGGAGCACGTCTCAGCCTGATCAACATCGTCCCCGGATGGAAACCGGGAACGGGGTTCCATTATAAAAACGAAGAGAAACGGATGCTTTCCGGCTGGTGCGTTCCGGTTCCCCATGCCGAAGTCACCGGCGAGCTGTACCTGAACGAAGAAACTCTGAAGGTTCATGGGACAGGATATCACGATCACAACTGGGGTAATTATCTTTTTCACCGAAATATGCGGGGTTGGTATTGGGGAAGAATTCACAATCAAAATTACACCGTCGATTATGGGTGGGTCATTCCTCATGATAAAGAAGCGCCTGTGATCTCTCCCCTCCTTGTGGCCAGAGGAAACGAGATCGTCCTCTCGACGGACAGGATGGAGACCACACTGGAGCGTTTTGTGCAGGACGAAAAGACGGGAAAGGATTACGCTGGAAAGTTGACCATTACCACGGATGTGAAGGGGGTGAAACTCCTATTGACGGTCGATACGAAGCGCATCATCGAGTCCATGCAACTTCCTAAAACTACCGAATGGAATCAATATTACTATCGCTTCCTGGCGGATTATGAGATGAAGATTGCCATCGATGGGGTTCAGGATCAGGTCCGGGGTCAGATGCTCCACGAGCTGATGATGCTTTAAGAGGAAATGGATTGGAGGAGGTCGCCGGATGGAGAAAAAGAAAAGGCATGATGTGATTGTCCTAGGGGCCGGTCTCGGAGGGTTGACCGTGGGGACCCTGCTGGCCAAAGAGGGACTCCGGGTGTTGATCCTCGAACAATGTGACCGAGTGGGGGGACGCGCTTTGTCCGTCAAGGGAGAGGAGATTACCCAAAGGGGCTCGAAATGGTATCAACAACTTCTTGTCTCTCAATACACCTCGCTTGCAGGGTCGCAACCCCATATTCAAACGATCGTCACGGAGCGGATGCTCGATGGCTATACTTTGGACGTCGGCTATCACGCAATGAGCTGTAACGGCTCAGGATATATGCTCGATTTCGAAGAGCTGATTGGAGGCCTTGATGAAGTGCGAAAGCTCGGATGCCCTTACGGCACCTGGTATAAAGGGCAATTGTATCGAGATATGATCGCGGGAGAACTGGATCCCAAATACCTCGAAATTATCCAGAGAGAAAAATTGCCCTTTTTCAAATTCTATAATTCCCCCTACAAGCTGACTGATGAAGAAATAGACAAACTGGAAAGGGTTTCTCTCCAAGAATGGGGGGAGGAGCTGGGTCTCACGAAAAACGATATCCTTTGGAACAACCTCCGAACGGTCAGCACCCTTTTTTCCACGATAAACAATCCCCATGACATTTCCATAGGAGACATTTTCCGCTACTTTAAGCATGCCATCGGTCCCAAGGTAGCCCGGGGGTTGGTAAAATACGTGGGAGGATTCGTAGAGGGCGGAGTGATGGAATGGGCAAAAGCGGTGGCCCGAAAGTTTGAATCCCTTGGCGGGGAAATTCAACTCAATACGCGTGTCAAAGAGGTTAAAGTGGAGGGCGGCCAAGTGACGGGTGTCCTGGCCACGTCCAGTGATGGAACCGTCGAGGAATGGCAATCTCCCGCGGTGATCAGCAATATTCCGGCCCAGAAGACTTTTCAGGTAGTGGATCAGGCCTACTTTCCCAAAGAATGGGTAACAAAGACGAAGTCTCTTTATGGCTACGGGAGTTATTCGCCCTACATCGGCCTGAATCAGATGGTCATGCCCGAAGAACATGCCGGCTGTGGAATCAAGAACGATTGCATCCTTCGCAAAGAAGAAGGAGTTGACTGGGATGTCTATATCTGCTGGAATATTCAGTCCTTTGTCGACCCTTCAGTTGCTCCCGAGGGGAAATATCTTTACACCGCCTATATGCCTTTAACGGAGAAAGAGGCCAAGAATCACGAACTGGTCAACAAGCTTTCGAAACGGCTGCCCGATTTTATGGAGGAGATCTATCCTGGCTTCAAGGATTCCATTGATTGGAAGCTCGACCTGGTCTGTTGGAAGCTTGAGGGGGTCGCCAAAAGCATCTCGCAGGCCGGGACTCAGAAAGTAGCCTCGAAGTCGCCCTTTGTGAGGGGGCTCTACTTTGCCGGGGATACGGCCAGGGGCTACGGCGTGGCGATGGACTGTGCAATCGCCTCCGGGATCATTTGCGCAGGAGAATTCCTTGAAAAAGACTTCGGCATTCGATGAACACTGTATTCCTTTCCATCAAGGAAGGCGGGAACGAATCTGCCCGGAGAAACACGTGGAGGTAAGCCGACGGATCTCCCAAGGCGGCAAAGCGCCCTCGATTTTTTACCGCAGGGCATTCGCCCAATATCCTCCGGATACACGTTCTGCTCCTCCCAGGGAGATGCTTTAAACAGACGGTTTGAACAATAGGCTGCCGCGCAGAGGCGATGATGAATCTCTACCTGATCCTCATTCTAGCCATTCTCATCGGAAGCTATCTTCTGGATCTGATCGTGGATACCCTCAACCTGCGGCACATGAAAACCGATCTCCCGGAGGAGTTTCAGGGCTACTACGACCCGGCCAAGTACGAGAAGTCCCAGGAGTACCTGAGAGAAAATACCCGGTTCGGAATTCTTACGGACACGGTTACCACGTCTGTCACGGTCGCCTTCATCCTATCGGGGGGGTTCAATTGGGTTGATCAACTCGTGCGCAGGGCGGATCTGGACCCGATTCTTACCGGATTGATCTTCTTCGGCATACTTGTGCTCGCTTACCAGATCCTGCACCTTCCCTTCTCGATCTATGGAACTTTTGTCATTGAAGAGAAATATGGATTCAACAAAACCAGCCCCGGCACTTTTGTGCTCGATATTTTAAAAGGCTGGGTCCTGGCCGCCCTGATCGGCGGCATCATCCTGGCCGCCGTATTGTGGTTTTTTGAGAAGGCCGGGTCATGGGCCTGGCTTTATTGTTGGGCAGCGGTTACCCTGATTCAATTGTTTCTTATGCTTGTGGCTCCGGTCGCCATCCTGCCCCTCTTCAATAAATTCGTTCCTCTGGAGGAAGGCGAGCTACGAAAGGCGATCCAGCAATATGCTGAGGAACAGAGTTTTAAAATAAAGGGCGTCTTCAAAATGGATGGGTCAAGGCGCTCCACCAAGTCGAACGCCTTTTTTACGGGGCTCGGAAAATTTCGAAGAATTGTCCTGTATGATACCCTCATTGAGGGGCACAGCGTCCATGAACTGGTCTCCATCCTCGCCCATGAAATGGGTCATTACAAGATGAAGCACATCTTCAAGTCCCTGGTGATCTCCGTGCTCACAAGCGGGCTCATGTTTTCCATCCTCTCCCTGTTCATCCGTAAGAGGGAACTGCACGAAGCATTTCAAATGGAGGAACCCTCCGTTTATGGAGGATTGTTCTTTTTTGGCTTTCTTTATAGCCCTATGATGATGTTGCTTTCCATTTTCGGAAATGTGCTATCCCGGAAGTACGAATACGAAGCGGATGCCTATGCGGCGAAAACAACCGGAGACCCCACCTCTATGATTGACGCTTTAAAAAAGCTGAGCGTCGAGAACTTTTCGAACCTGACGCCCCATCCCCTGAAGGTGTTCCTGAGCTACAGCCACCCTCCCGTCCTGGAGAGGATTCGTGCCATCCGCCAAGTTTGAGTGTAAAACCACAGCGTGCTGGAGGCATCGATACGGCCCTGGCCGGAGCTAGTCGCGTGGCCTGTCGCCTTCATTCCCGTTCCTGGGCCAGGAGTGGCAGATGGCCCGTGAAGCCGGCTACCGCCACAAGGACCTTTTTTATGCCCGACCTCCGCCTATCACTCCTTCGATGGGGATTCCCCGAGTTGCTCTTTCGGAACTTGAATGTTCTTGACGCGCACGCCGATGTAGCCCCCTTTCACGCTCAATCGAACGGGTTGATTATCCCGCAAGACCACCATTTCCACCTGCTCCTTGTCCGCCCTCTTTTTCACCTCCTGTACCAGTTGCTGGGCATTGGTGATTTTCACACCGTCGTACTCGAGGACCACATCCCCTTCGGATAGCCCCATGCTCTCCGCCTGGGTATCATCCACGACCCCTTGTACGCTCACCGCGCTGACCATTTCCTTCGGAGCCGATCCCTCCTCTTTCTCAGCACTTGCAGCCTCTTCCTGCAACGGTTCTTCCTCTCTTTCCGGCCTTACAGCCTCTTCACGAACCGGTTCCCGGCGTCTTGCCTGAGCCCTGACAGGAGAGGAGATCCTTGGACCCTTTTCCTCAGGGAATATAAAGATTCGGCTCAGTCTTTCGTCAAGAAACTGGAAAGAGTAATTCTTTTCCCCAAGGTGCCGGAGGAACCGTTTTAATACCGTGTGCGGGTTACCGCTTGGGGAGGAAAAAGTAACCAGTTCCCCCCTTCTATCGTCCAGACCCACGATCTCCACTTGGCATTCCCGGCGGAGTGCATCCAGGATACTGCCCAGAGATGCACTCCGTACCTGCAACAGCAGTTCTCTCTCACTGCATTGGACGGTGACACCCAAAGCCGACCTCTCCTTGGCCAGGGCAAAATCCACCGCCATTGAAACGACCAAAAGGAGGGAAAAAACAATGATAAAAAAGCTGCGTTTCGTTCCCATCACCTGCGACTCCAATCTATTAGAGTTCATGCACTGCAGTCAAGACCCCGGCGGTATGCAGGGGTGATCGCTTGGAGTGGTTGAGCTTTCCACGAAGTTGGACGCATCCTCCCGTTCAGGGGCCGCCCTGCACCCCTGCATGCCGAAGTTCCCCTTCCCTTGCCCTGTAGGAGGAGGGGTCAGGAGAGGATCCCGAGTCAAAAACATTACGGCTTTCCTCTCAAGTGTTTCATCGATCATCCCACTCAAGAACACAAGAATACGCATTATATCTCACCCATCCCCTTCCTGTAAAATAGAGAGATAGACGCTCCATGATGAAATCCCTCTCGGTCGCCCTTGAATGGAAGGGCAAAAAGAATTTCCTCCCTGTCTAAAGGCGGCTCTCTGCCTGAGGTCTCTCCTCTCCAGTGGATGACTTTATTGGATTCCCAGGCCGTTGCCGATCCATTTCATCGACGGGACAGAGCCACTCTCGATCGGAGAACCACGGCCCTGCGGTGGCGATTTACGGTCTGGCGAGATTACTGAAAGAAAAGCACGGCCATGTCCTTGGAGACAAGGGCCAAAGGCACTGTGAGCAAATTCTAAGGGCTGCCCGGGATATTGTTGAGCTTGTGGAGAAGATTAACATGTACATCTCCACCAGAGAGGTTTCATTAAGGTTTCAACCCATTCACCTGATTCAAGTATTGTTTATTCTGGTCGGAGTTACAGGAAGGTTTCTCTGGGGAGTCAGTGGAAAAGGGACAGGCGGTGAGGCCTGCCCCTTTTCAGGTCGGCATTGATATTCGAAGGCCCGGCCGGTTTTCGATCTTTCGTTTAAGATTGCTTCAAAGCAAAGCTGTTATCCTCCCCGGAGGGTGAGGCTTCTTTGCCGAATTCCGTAATGTTCGGCCGGACTGTCTTTTATCTTGAAAATGTGCGGTCACCGAACACGATCACAAGCATGACCGCGACTGCCACGAGTACCGACGCCGTGGCGAATTTCCGGGATATGCCGAGTTTTTTGTGAGACATAGACGTACTCCTTTCCCAATGAACGCACGACCTCACAGCATCCAATGCTCAGGCCAGTTGACATTTCACTTCCCGGAATCGGCGTTCCTACTGCGCCAATAGACCGTCTGAAACCTCCAGAATCCTCCCGGCATAATGGGCGCAATCCCGGTTATGGGTGACCATGACAATGGTCGTTCCATCGACGTTTAACTTTTGAAACAGGTCCATGATGCCTTTGCTCGTTTTGCTGTCGAGGTTTCCGGTCGGCTCGTCGGCAAGGAGAATGGGAGGCTCGTTCGCTATGGCCCGTGCGATGGCAACCCTTTCCTGTTCTCCTCCCGAGATCTCACTGGGCAGACGATTCGACTTGCCTTCTAAACCGACACGTTCCAAGGAATGACTCGCCATGTTGCGCTTCTTTTGGCCTTTCATTTTCAGCGTGGTGAGGGGAAGCATGACGTTTTCCAACACCGTCAAGTAGGGAATCAAGTAGAAGCTCTGAAATACAAACCCCAGAAATTCCCGCCGGAAATCAGCCCTCTGTTCCGAGTTGAGACCGTAGACTTCGATGCCGTCTACGGTGTATTTTCCACTGGTGGGGGTGTTCAATGCCCCCATGACGGAGAGCAGAGTCGATTTTCCTGATCCGGATTCCCCCATCACGCCGACAAATTCACTCTCTTGAATATCAAAGGTCATTCCTCGAAGAGCCTTCACGGCAGCGTCACCGCTTCCGTATTGCTTGGTAACATTCTCCACCTTGATGTAACTCATGCCGTTCCTCCTACAAGCTTCTAAGAGCTTCGTTGGGGTCGAGCTTGGCGGCCATAAGGGCCGGGTAGGCGCTTGAAACAAGCCCTAACAAGACCGCCAACAAAATGACCCCCCCTGCCATGGCGGGATTAAAATGGACGGCCACACCCACGCTTTTCGTGAAAAGGGGGATGGAGGCCTTTGTTGCGCCAAGACCGACCAGATACCCCGTGATACCGGCGATGGCTGAGATGATCCCTGCTTCCAACAGGACAATTTGGATCAAGTGTCTCCTGCGGAAACCGATGGCCCGAAAGATGCCGAATTCCGAGGTCCGTTCCCTGACACTGCCCAGCATGGTCACGAGAACGACCAGTCCCCCCACCAGCATGACCAAGGCGGATATCCCCATACCGAATTTCTGAAAGTGATGTAAGGTTTCCATTCGTCCTTGCACTACCTGCTTGATGCCCATCACCCTCGCGCCGGGAAGCACTTCTGAAATTTGCTTGATCATTTCTTCTATGGGGCACCCGGCACACAAGGCCGCGACCTCAGCCATGGAAATTCGACCCTCCTTGCCCAGGATCGACTGGGCCGTGGAAAGGCGGGCAAACAGGATATGATCATCCTGGGAACCCGTCGCCTCCAGAATCCCCTTCACGGTGAGCTCTCTCTGGTTCGCCACAACCCTGTCGCCCAGGCCGAGTTGGAGGACCCGTGCCGCTTGAGAACCCACCAGTACCCCATCCTCGCCCGGGGGCGTCCCTCTGATCTTCCACCAGGGCCGAAGAAAATGAGCAGCGTCAAAGTCCATTCCGGCCAAGATAACGCTATGGCTATCCACCTTTATGGCACCCAGGACCAGGGATCCCACTGCGGCGACGTTTGCGGCGTTTTTGATGAACCGCAGTTTTTCCAGGCTCTCTTGCTGGATCTCCCGCATCTCAAAGGAGAATCCGCCCAGGGACAGACCCCCGTAACTAAGGGAAAGGTTTTCCGTTTCGGGGACGATGAGGATGTTGGCCCCATACTTTTCGAGTTTCTGGTTGATGTCATGGGTCAGGGCATTGACCAGGCTCATGAAAGCCACGACCGCGGAGACTCCGATGAGTAACCCCACAAGAATGAAGGCCGCTTTGGCCTTTCTCCGTTTAAGATTGGAAAGAGCGATATTCTTCAGCTTCATGGTCAACTCCTATCTGGAATATCGAAATATCTTTTCCCTTCCAGGATGTCTTTAACCTTGATGACCAGTTGGTCACCCACCACCTCTCGTTTCAGAGGCGCGGGGTTGCAACCTCCTCTCACCTCATTGACCTTGACCGAGGCAAACCGCTTTCCGCAGTTCCTGCAGACCATCGCGTCCCCCTCCTGGTAGTAACCCAGGCCGGCTTTCCAGCACACGTCACAGGCGTCGAAGGCGGCGCGGATCACGCCGTCGGCGCTCTTGAGGATGAAGAAGTTGATGGGGGTTCCTTCACCCGTTTTTAGCTTGTAATGCCGGGCCCTTCCATCTTCGAAGGTCCCGACGGGATAGGTGACCGTATCGGTGGACCGAACGACGGAAGGGGTCTCTCCGGACCCCCTGAGGGCGAATACGCAGGCAAGAATAACGATGACCGCGCAGGCCGAAACGGTCACAACCAAGGGCAGGCGATTCTTTTTAACGGTCCCGAGCACGGCAGACTTTTTGGCCGCTTGTCTCGCATCCGCAGGGGATGCACTCTTATCAATCTTCCTTTTGTACATAATAGACTCCTTCAAATGTCCTGACTGCAAGCCTCCCCTTAGAGGCTGCCGTCAACCTATGTGGATCTCGCACTGGCCCAAGATTCATGTCTTTCAGCACAGGCCCTTGATCCATTGAGCGCTTATGGTTTGAAAATACAATGAATCATGGTTCGCTCGCAAAGATGGCGTCTCCCTGAATCTGGGAATAAATGCGCCTAAGAGCTCCTTTTGGACTTGGCCACGCAAAAAGGATCAAATGAGGAGGGTCAGATTTTGAAGGTAGAGGGGTTCCGGCGCAGCTCCCGATAAAATAAGCGGCCTTCGGCCCCCCCCTTCCATGAGGTTCGGAAGGGGAGTAAGTTCATAAGACAGAACAGCATGCATACCCGGCGCAGGCCGTTCGGCCCGAGAAACCGTGAGATACGCCTCTCGTGTTCCCTCAACGCTGGGAAACTTCTTCATATTGCAGGAGGCGCTGTTGAACTCCGTGATAAGAATATCTACGAGATGGCATCTGTCCGGGTTGGTGGCCTCAAGATTGGGATGGCAACCTGTGGAGTCGCAGCAGGGGGAGCCACAATCCCCAGATGCCCGCGGGACCATTCCTCCCATCATTGAGAAAGCCAAGATCAACGCCAATATCTTGAAAGGTCTTTTAGGTTTCATATACGGGTACGTACCACAATGTGGCATATTTTAGGCATTGCCCCACCCTTTGTCAATGGGACTTGAATAGGCAGAACGAACTGGTCCCCTTTATGCGCAGAGGATGGTTCCAATGGAGAAATCCCTACATCGCGGTCTGACAGGTCACGGTTGAAAGCGGCAGGTTAGCCATGAAACCGACTCTTTTCTCTCTCGTTCCAAGGAAGTTTTTTTTCAAGGCCAAGGCTGATTTCAATTGCGTGTCTGCGTGAACGGCTCCCAAGCCCAACAGGGTTGGTTGATGGTGTTGTAAACATACCCGATGGAAAGTCAGGCATCGTTTCCGGAGGTTTCACATATCACCTGTTACGGCACATGTAAAAGGGGCATGGAATGGGCGTGGCCGAAGAGCAAGTTTTTACAAGATAACATTTAGAAGAGCCGGGAACCCCGCAGTCTAGCCTTGCCATTCAGCCGCCACGGTTCAAAAAACCTTTCGCCGTCATCACTGCCCCATAACGTGAAAATCAACAAGCCGTCAAGGGATGAGATGGAAGTTTGGCTTCGGCCCCGATCCGTGTTATGATCGAAGTTGTGTCGAGCCAGTGCGCTTCTGAGAGGTTCCTCCCGCAGCGGGGACCCTTGTTGTGAAGTGGACCTCTAGTACCGCGGGGCGGGAAGGGTGAGAGGCTATGGCCACCGTTCGCTTCGAAACAGAAAATGCCGTCTGCCAGTTCAATTTGCTCAAAATTACTGAAAGCTTAGAGTATTATGCCTTCGAGGAGAATGTGGGGGAAGCTCTGAGCCTGCTGAATTTTCTTTCATCTTCAGCGGGGGACGCTCTCAGCATCCCTCAAGGGAGTGATTATTTTGCATGCATTGCCTCCGACCTGATTCGCGAGAACCACGGCGTCGTCACGTGCAAAGCCTGCAACAAGAACTATCCTTCCGGCCGATTGAAAGTCGCCCACGTCTCATCCGGGAAGAAGCGCATATCCATCGGTGGCATTGTCAAGGAAGCAATCAGGAAATCTCCTCAAAGGAGATACAGGTTTGGAAAATTTGGAGGACATGTTTTCACCTGCCCCAAAGGACATGAATTATTTCCCGTGCGAACCTGGAAAACCTGACGGTCCCGGTGGCTGTCTCACCCTGGACCTGCGAACCTTCCGACCTTGTTTTAACAGCCCCATTCCAGATTCTCTTGCCTTTTAGGAGATTGACAGACGAGCCTCTTTTTCCTACCATCTTCACACCAGTCTCCGTCACCCTATTGATAAAGCGACCAAAAACAAAGGCCAGGGCGTTCACGGAGTCTTTCACTTACGAGGACAAGACATGGGGACGGCACAAGCCCTTTGTTCCAAAATCATTCATACCCTCGCTCACTACCCGATCAACTACGAGGAAGAGCTCGCCCTCATGGGGAAAAAGCAAAATTCGGACAATGGCTGGTCCGGCAGCGGCGTGCTCCTGATTCTCACTTTCCCGCCCGATCCCCGTGGAATAGGGGATGTGTCCGTCCTTCTCAACAAGCGCTCCCAGAGGGTTCGTCAGGCCGGAGATCTTTGCTTCCCCGGAGGGGGTGCAACGCCCTATCTCGATCGTTTTTTGAGCCGTCTTATGGACACAAAGCTCCTCCCCCTTTCTCGCAATAAAGCCTTCCGGACGGCAAAAGGCAAGGGAAAGGAGCACTTCCGAACGATCGCTTTCTATCTCACGGTTGCCCTCAGAGAGGCTTGGGAGGAAATCCGCCTCAATCCCTTTTCCATCGACTTTCTCGGCCCCCTTCCCTGTTACCACCTCGAGCTTTTTCAGCGAATCCTTTTTCCAATGGTGGTGGCCATCCATGGCCCTCTGAGGTTCAAACCCAACTGGGAGGTGGACCGAGTTTTCACCACTCCCCTGGATACGTTCTTTCATCGCGAGAATTATGCCCTGTATTCCATTGATGTGGAAGGGGAGCTAAGAGATCGAATCGGGGAGGACGTGTGGGAGTTTCCCTGTGTTCTCGTCAACGATCATGGAAAAAGGGAAATCCTTTGGGGGGCCACATTCAATGTGACCCTCTCTTTCCTCAGAGCGGTATTCGGCTTTGAACCCCCAGCGCCTCCAGCTCACAGGAGGATCCGGGCGGGACTTGATTCAGGCTATCTTTCAGGATCTCAAGAATAGAAAAGGAGGAAGACCATGAAAATCACTTGGCTGGGACACGCCGCGTTCCTGTTGGAGACGGAAGATCTGAAAATCCTAACGGATCCCTATGATTCCAAGATCGGATACGGCCCAATCACCGAAGCCGTGGATATCGTGACCGTAAGCCACGATCACTTCGACCACAATCACACCCGGGGATTGAAGGGAAACCCGGAAATCGTGAAAGGAAGCGGCACCCATCGTGTTAAAGGGATCACGGTTACGGGCATAGACACCTATCACGACTCAAAAAGGGGAACCCAGAGGGGAGACAATGTGATTTTCGTCATCGAGGCGGAAGGCCTTCGCCTCTGCCACGCCGGCGACATCGGCCACACACTTGGAGCCGACCAGGTTCAGGCTTTAGGACGCGTGGACGTGCTCCTGCTTCCCGTGGGAGGAACCTATACAGTGGATGGGAAGGAAGCGACCAGGATTATGGAAGACCTGGATCCGAAGCTGGTCATCCCCATGCACTTTAAAACCCCTGTCCTGGATTTCCCGATTACGGATGTGGAGCCGTTCTTGAAGGACAAGAAGAACGTCAAACGACAGACCGCCTCTCATGCGGAGGTGACCAGGGAGACTTTGCCCAAGGAAAGAGAAATCGTGGTTCTCGAACACCTGCTCTGACCCGACCAGCACAGACATCGCCGAGGAAGGTTTTCCCTCTATCTATCCGGCTTCCACACGACAGGGAACGAACCGATCCAGGGGCGTGGTGGCGACCCGATCCTGTTGCGTGTTCTTATTGAGCCCGGCTTTCCATGCTTTGTTTAATAATGAGGGTGAGGTGGCGATAGAGAAAATGTCTCTCAGGTGATGGAGGAATTCGGCTTCTGTAATGGGAAACATGACAATCGTTATGACGTGATGTTGCTTATCGATGAAGTTCCTGTCGTTTTCATAGACACCAAGCCCGTAGCCGAGTTCGCAGGCAGGGCAACGGGAGAAAGCGCACCGGGTCCCATTGTTTTGCCCAAGCCCAAATTGCCCCGAGATACCATCCGCCTGGTCATGAACCGGTGGCGCGAGCAGGAAAACCGGAGATGCTGGGCAAAGGCAGGGATGCTAAATGTTAACGAATCAAGGAAAAGTAGGAATACCGATTTAATGTGGGAATAAATATGGGAAGAACTCGACCCCGTATACCACCACAGACAACTTGGAAAGGACAGTCGGCGGTATGAAGGCACAATCCGACACAGAACGTTTTGCAAGGCACCAGGCAGTGGTTGACGCCCTTCTCGCCAAAGCGTCCTTTCGGAAATCAGAGATATAGGCATCGTTTAAGGGTGCCTACAAAACATTCATTGATCGGGTCATCCGCGAATGGGTGCAAGATGGGTATCTGAGCCAAACCGGTCCGAAATCAAATTCATCCTATTCGTGGACGGAGAAAAAGGAAGATTTCAACCCGGGCCGATGGATCGACCCGCGGGTTTTCACCCCAACGGTCAAGCGTTCACCATCTTGAGACCTTCCGCGGGAACGTCTCCTTCGTCTAGGCCTGGCCGAGCTTAAGACTCCGGGACTCCTGGCAATCCTCGTGAGGGGGGGGCAGCAGGGCGAATCCGCCATGCAGATTGGCGAAAAGCTCGCAGCTAGATTCGGGAACGACCTCCTTGCATTGTCTTTGAAGGCAGGGATGAAGTCAAAAAGGTCAGCTTGGACGGCACCGCGACTGCCTGTCGAACCCATCCATTGGGAGGTCCTTCCGACCCGCCAGGAAACTATTCAGCCAAAAAAGAACCTGAAGACAGGATTTGGGAGAGAATGGCTCAAACGGCAGTATAAGTCAGGGCGACTTGCGGCCGAGTCGCGGCAGGCATGCGCATGGATCGACAGGGCCATCATCGACGAGAAAGAAGGGCAGGTGGGCGAGGTGGGCTATCAAATCAATTTCTACCGCTAAACCCCTCCGCGCCCAATTGAGGAGATCAAAGCCGATATCAAAGCCGTGGAGCAGGACATTATGGCCATGCTGAGGGAGATGACGGAATGAATGAGGTTTCTGTCGAAAGGATTGAGAAGGCCATCTTTGTGATCCGTGGGCAAAGGGTCATACTGGACGCCGACCTGGCCGGACTATATGGTGTCGAGACCAGGACGCTGAAACAGGCTGTCAGAAGGAACAGAAAGCGCTTTCCGGATGATTTTATGTTCGAATTAACACGAGAAGAAAATCGATCTCTAAGATCACAAAATGTGACCTTAAAGCGGGGACAGTATTCCAAGTATTTGCCTTTTGCCTTTACTGAGCAAGGGGTTGCCATGCTGTCGAGTGTCCTCAACAGCGAAAAAGCGATCGAGGTGAATATCGCTATTATGCGTGTGTTCGTCAGGCTTCGGGAGATGATGGCAGCGCACAAGGAATTGGCCCTTAAGCTAAAAGAACTGGAAGGTCGAATACGGGATCATGACGAGCAGATAGTCGCCATCTTTGATGCCATTCGCCAGCTCATGACTCCGCCGGCGTCTCCAAGGAAAAAGATCGGGTTCGAGGTCGGAGAGCCGAAGGCCACATATGGGAAGAGGTAAGCCAGTGGGAAGGAAGTTCTTGGACTGGCTGTTTGATCGTTTTCGCAGGACCTGGGAATCGAAACAAGATTTAGTAAACAGCGGTGGGAGTGAAACTGGATGGAGCAGTTGCCTCCATAAAATCGAAAAACCTCGTTCTCTAGGGAGAGGATCTTTATGGTATTTCCCGATGGAAACCCGCTAGGATCCCATCAGCGACTCCACCACCTTGGGCAAGGTCTCGGGGAGGGTGTACACGTCGTTCACCACCAGGTAACTCCTGGGGTCGCACATCCTGCGCAGGTAGTCGTTCCCGGCCTGATCCACCGTGATGCAGAAAGGCCGGATCCCCTCTCTTTTCGCCTCCATCAGTGCAACCATGGTATCTTGGAGGGCATACTCCTTTGAACGCCTGTCCTCCCCGTAGTCATGATCCTGAGGGAATCCATCGCTTAGAAGGATCAGGAGACGCTGATCCGAGTCGATGGGCTTCAATTTTTCGATGGAATGTCGAATGGCCGGTCCCATGCGGGTGCTCATCTTGGGTTGAATGCCGCCGATCCTTTTCTTCAAGGTTTCCGAGTAAGGCTCGGAGAAATCCTTGATCCGGTAATAGTCCACAGACTCCCTTCCGTAACCGGAAAACCCATAGATGGCGAAATCATCCCCAAGGGAGTTGAGAGCCTCCATCATCACCACAAGGCTCTCAATCTCGATGTCAATGATCTTTTTTTCCCGATTCATGGACCTTTCAGGCGGAAAACCTTCCGCCGGGTGAGCAGAGCGTTTTCGAGCGGATGAATCATCGGTCGAGGGAACCGGTTCGCTTGTGGAAGCGCTCATGTCCACCAGAAGGAGGGTCGATATTTTTCTGAGCCTTTTCTCCCTCCGCACAAAGATCCTGTCCGACGGCGTATCCCCCGCCTTTCGGTCCACCACGCCCTGAACCACCTCGTTCAGATCGATTTCATCTCCCCATTCCACCCTCCGAACCACTTCGAGTATCTGCGGGCGGATGCGCAGGAACTGTTTTCTCACCAGACTGATCACCTCATCGTAATCCTCATAGACATGCTCGATGATACTCGTCTCCGTGGGTTCTATGGAGGATTCCGTGAGGCGGCACCACCGTCGGCGGTAGGCACCCTGAAGGTAGTCCCACTCGTCGTAATAAAAGGGGCCCTCCCGCCAAGCCGATCGGGATCCGGTGACAATTCGGGGGAAATCTCTTCCCGCGGAGTCATCGCCATTCAATTCCTCGCTTTGATCTTCAGCCTGCGATAGCTCCCGATCCGTGAGAAAAAGCTTTTGAGACAAGAGTCCTCGCCCTTTGAGGATCTTCAGTTTGGAGGGATCCTTTACCATCTCCAGCAGGTTTTCGAGCCCGTCCGCGGAAAGCGTGGGGCTGTCCTCCTCCGCCAGCTTATCCTGATCCGAGCCGGGACGATCACCGGGAATCGCCCCGGGCAAGAGGTCAAAATCCAGTTTCCCCCGGAAAAAAATGGGCGCATGGGGGACGTAGGGAGCCTCTTTCGCCAGTGGACTCAAGAAATCATAAATCTCCAGGGCCTTGAAGAAACAATCCCATGTCCCCTGCGCGGTTTCATAGAACCCGGCGAGCGTATCTATCAAAAAAGCCACAGGCTCCATCAGATGACCCGGTATGAGGCCGGTATCCAGATGTCCGGCGGTCAGTCTCAAAAGGCTCTCCACAAGGGCCTCGAGAGGCGGAAGTCCTGCCGGAGACCTCCTCCTGGCCATGGCTTCCTCCAGCACAAGATCAATTTCCTTCCGGAGGCCGGCGTACTCCTCTTTCAATCGATGATCCACCCTGCCATCCTCCAAGATGAAGAACAGGTCCAAAGCAAGCTCTTTGAATGGAAGGGACTCCAGCATGGCCTTGATGACATGGAGTCCGGATTGAAACGTCCCGAATTCCACGTACCCGGCTTGATGGGCCGTTGCCACCTTGTACTGGAGAAAATTCTCCCTTCGACCCCGTCCTCCCAATGAAAACGGCGGGAGATAGATCACGGCCCCATCGCTCGTCGGATAATGCCTCGCATCCCGTTTGTCTCGAAGATGGAGCTCATCCGTGCTCTTGAGCGTCATCTTCTCTCCGGTCAAGGCACGAGCAAACAGGGAAAGGAGGTATCGGTGATCCTCCAGGAAAACAGCGTCCTTCCATCTTTCGATCTCCCTGATGGGTTCATCGGACTCCATTGAGAAGTAGCGCATCCCCTCCCGGATATCTTTTCTGAGCAAGGAAAGGCCTTTAGCAACCCAGTGGGGCAGGAAAAATTCGGGCATCTCCCCAAGGAGGCGTTTCACATTGAGGAGGTAGCCCTTAAATGCATTGGAGGAGATCGCCCATATGGCAGCCCCCTGTTCCATGACGAGCCGCTGGGTTGGGTGGGAAAAGGGGGAGAGGGCACTCACTACCTCCGAGAGGGCGGCCGGGAGTTTTTCAGGCTGATCGGAGGAGAGAAGCTTTGCAACCGAAAGCACCTTATCGCGGATGACCGGGTTGACCTCCATCAGGCGATCGATGAAGCTTTTCATGAAACCGATCGCCCCTTCCGGATCCGTCTCCGCCAGAATGGAGGCAAGTCGCAGCATTTCCACCCTCTCCGACCGTTCCAAGCCATCAAATTCCTGTGAGGTCAGGTGGAAATAAGCCGAGGCAAGAACGGACGACTTCTTTGCAAAATAGAGACCCAGGGCATGCCAATCGCCGAAATCCTTGAAACCCATGAGTCTCAGCATTTCGGGAGAGGAGCGAAGAAAAACCCGCGCGGGCTCTTCACTTGCTCCGAGGGCTGTCAGGAGCTGCACGCCCAAGTCGGCCCATTGATTGACCCGAAACATGTCTCCGTTTTTGAGAAAAATGGGGGTGAATCGAAAGAACTGGCTCGCCAGGTCCATAGAAAGCCTTGCCATTTCAACTCCCCGCTCGAGCCAGCTTCTATAAGAGTTTAAGGATGCCATGGACAGCTCGGAGGCTGCTCCGCAACTGTCCGGAGGAATCGGCCACATGATTCGTCCCGAGTACTCCCACTCGGAGGCTTCCTGCTTCGCCAAATAGGATAGAACAGACGGTGAAGCATCCAGGAAGGCAAGGGCGGTCTCGTTGGAGATCTCCCAAAGATGTTCGATACGTGGCACCATTTCCCGGTAGGGCGCGAGTCTGGACCAGCGATGGGCGCAGAGAGGACCGTCCTCTGTCAGACAATGCATGAACTGTTTCTTATCCATGGCGAAGTACTCGTTTCTTGCATGATCGGAGGGAAACCACCCAACATCCAGGTTGGAGATGAGACCGCCTCCCGCAGATCGGAAACAGCCTCCCGGTGCTACGGCTTGCCCACACAGCGGCCATTTTTTCTCACGGGAAGATCGTGTAAATGACCTCCGAGAGCGCCATCTGGACTTCCACTTCGTCGCTCAGGGACGTAGCAATGGCGATTTCGCAAGCCCTCCTGGCGCCTATCCCCTCCTGGATCAATCTGCCGGCATAGATCAAAAGACGGGTACTGGGACCCTCCGCCAGGGCATGCCCTTTCAAATGCCTCATTTTTTCTCCCAATTGGGCAAGGGCGTAGGAAGTTTCCTCATCCACGGAACTTTCATGCCGGATGATCCGGGCTTCCTGCTCCCTGGAAGGGTAGGTGAATTCGATGCTCATGAACCGCTGTCTGGTGCTCTGCTTCAACTCCTTGATCACGCTCTGGTAGCCCGGATTATAGGAGATTACCAGGAGGAAGTCCTCATGGGCCTGGGCGATCTTTCCCTTTTTGTCTATGGGGAGGATTCTTCGATGGTCAGACAGAGGATGGATGATGACGGTGGTGTCCTTTCTGGCTTCCACAATTTCATCCAGATAGCAGATGGCCCCGATTTTGACGGCTCTTGTGAGGGGGCCATCCACCCAGACCGTTTCGTCCCCCTTCAAAAGGTACCTGCCCACGAGATCGGTAGCCGTGAGGTCCTCGTGACAGGCAACCGTAATGAGGGGGAGAGACTGTCCTTTTTGTTCTCCGGGATCTCCGTTCTGGGAACTGAGGCGATATGCCATGTATTCCACAAATCTGGTTTTCCCCGTGCCCGTCGGCCCCTTGAGGAGCACGGGAATTTTCGAGTGGAAAGCGGCTTCGAAAAGCTCAACTTCATCCCTGATGGGGAGATAGTACGGCTCCTCAAGGATTCTGTATTCCTCAACATCCAATTCTCGTGTTTTCATGGATTCTGTCTGTCCTGTTCAATAAGATCCTGCCGTTCCAAAGAGATCCGGTGCGCTCCATCGGTCGGTAAAGGGAAAAGACCATGGCCGGTGGAATGCCTAAAAACAATAATAGGTAAAATGAGAGGTCGGGTCAATGTCTATTCACGGAGACTGGGGATTCCAGGTGCTTCAATGATTCCCGGAGTGCGGATCCGACCGAATCGCGGGATCCGCAGGGCGCCAAGAGATGCATTCCGTTTGACAAAATCCGCTGATTCGGGTTTTAATCATTGGAGGATATCAGGAAACCGGGAACATGCCAAGGGAGTTCACGCACCTGGTGTAATCTTGCGTGTCCTCACGGGCTCGCGGTGGATAGGGAGCGGATACCCGCAAAACGTGGGCTTGTCTCATCCCCCCATTGAACATTACAGCACAGAGAAGAGGAGGAATGGAATGGAAAAAGTGAAATTCGGTCCGCAGACGCTGCTTTATCCAATGCCTGCGGTGCTCGTGGGCGCAAAAGTGGATGGAAAACCCAACTTCATGACCGCCGCCTGGTGCGGCATCATGGCCTCTGAACCTCCAGCACTGGCAGTGGGATTGCGAAAGAATCGGCACACCCTCAAAGGGGTCGAAGAGAACCGGACCTTTTCCATTAACGTTCCATCCGCGGACCTGGTTCAAAAGGTGGACTATTGCGGAATTTACTCCGGCAAGACCCGAGATAAGTCGGAAATATTTCAGAGCTTTTACGGGGTGGTCGAAAGCGCTCCCCTCATTGCGGAATGCCCCGTCAACCTGGAGTGCAGGCTCGTCCATACCCTGGATCTAAAAAGCCATTATCTCGTGGTCGGGGAAATCATCGAGACCCATGTGAGCAAGCATTGTCTCACCGATGGAAAGCCGGATCCAAAGAAAATCGACCCCCTGGTCTACACAGCGGGAGTACAACAGTACCAACGACTCGGAGAGGCGGTTGCAAAGGCCTTCTATGTGGGGAGAGAGAAATAGCATCTCGGACGGAGGTACGAACATGGCAGTGCATGAAGAAGGCCTGCTTTCCCCCTATCGAATTCTCGAACTTCCCGGCGTAGATGGCTGTATTTGCGGCAGGATGCTGGGAGACATGGGAGGGGACGTCATTAAGATAGAACCCCCGGGCGGTGACCCGGCCCGCTCCATCGGTCCCTTTTACCAAGACGAGCCCCATCCTGAGAAAAGCCTATTCTGGTTCGCTTACAATGCGAATAAAAGAGGCATTACCATAAATCTCGAATCCGAGCCGGGCCGGAAAGTCTTCCTTCGATTGGTGGAAACCGCCGACGCGGTGGTCGAGTCTTTTCCCCCGGGTTACCTGCGGGAAATAGGTCTAGCTTACGAGGATCTGTGCAAAGGGAATCCGGATCTCGTCTTCACATCCATCACCCCCTTTGGCCAGGATGGACCCTACCGCAACCTAAAAGGCTCCGACATGGTCTGTTGGGCCATGGGAGGGATGATGTACCTTTGCGGGGATCCCGACCGGCCGCCTGTTCAGGTTACCTTTCCACAGGCCTTTTTCCATGCGGGCGGAGACGGAGCCGTCGCCACCACCTTTGCCATCTATCACCGCAACCGCACCGGGCAGGGACAAAGGATCGACGTTTCCGCCCAGGCCTGTGCCACATGGACCACCATGCAGGCTCCGGTGATCTGGAGTGTAAACCGCATGAACGTAAGACGCGCCGGAATATACCGGGATCGACCGGCCATTAAGTCCAAGGACAGGCAGATCTGGGAATGCAAGGACGGTTACGTCCACTTTCTATTGCTGGGGGGCACCGCAGGCGCTTCCTACATGCCCCAGGTGACACGGTGGTTGGAGGAGGAAGGACTGGCCACCGCCTGGCTCAGCGGGGTAGACTGGGCAAAGGGATATGATGATTACCTTCTGAAGCCGGAGGACTACGAGCGGATTGAAGGCCCCCTGAGCGACTTTTTCAGGAGATTCACCAAACGGGAGCTATACGAAAAGGCGAGAGAGGATCGAGTCCATCTCTATCCTGTCTTTACCGCCAAGGATATCTTCGAAGACGAACACCTCCGATCCCGGGAATTCTGGCTGAAAATCGAGCATTCGGAACTGGGCGCGGTGATTCCCTATCCCGGCTCGGCCCTGAAGCTTTCCCGAAATCCCCTGGCCATAAGAAGGCGGGCTCCCCTTCTGGGAGAGCATAATCAGGAGATCTATTGCGGGGAGCTGGGGATCTCAAAGGAGAATCTTGAAACGATGAAGCAGCAGGGAATCCTTTAGAGGAGGAAAGGGCCGATGCAGATTTTCGAGGGCATAAAGATCGCTGATTTCTCTTGGGTGATCGTAGGGCCAAGGACCACCCAGTATTTTGCCGAGCATGGGGCCACGGTGGTTCGTATTGAGACGACTTCACATCCCGAAACCCTGCGCACAGGCGGGCCTTACGCGGATATGAAACCGGGAATCAACCGATCCGGCTTCTACGGCCGGTTCAACACCAACAAGTACGGGGCGAGCCTCAATTTGAACCATCCCAAGGGAATTGAAATCGCCAAGAGATTTGTGAAATGGGCCGACATTGTCGTCGAAGCCTTCGTACCCGGCAGGATGAAGGCCTGGGGTCTTCATTACGAGGAACTGGTGAAGATCAAACCGGACATTATTCTCCTGAGCACCTCCAACCAGGGGCAGAGCGGCCCCCACGCATCCCAGCCGGGCTACGGCGTTCAGCTCGCCTCCCTCGCGGGGTTCACCCACCTCACGGGATGGCCCGACCGCGCGCCTGCCGGGCTTTACGGCGCTTACACGGATTTCGTCTCCCCCCATTACACGGCGGCTGTCCTGGGTGCTGCCCTGGATTACCGGCGCCGCACCGGCAACGGCCTCTATATCGACTGTTCGCAGTTCGAGTGCGGAGTCCAATTCCTCGCTCCCGTAATTCTTGATTACACCGTGAACAACAAAATCTGGAACAGGCTGGGCAATCGGCACCCGAACGCCGCCCCCCACAATGCGTACCCGTGCAAGGGGGATGATCGCTGGTGCGCCATTGCCGTTTTCAGCGAGGAGGAATGGCGGGCACTCTGCGAGGCCATGGGCCATCCAGCCTGGTGCAAGGAGGAGCGATTCTCCACCCTCCCTCACCGGAAATCCAACGAAGAGGATTTGGACCGGTTCGTGGAGAGCTGGACTGCAAAACGAACCGTGGAGGAGGTGGTCGACACCTTAGAGCGGGCAGGGATTGCTGCAGGATTGGTGGCCAAATGCGAGGATCTCTACCGGGATTCCCAATTCCACCACAGGCATTTTTTTTGGGAATTACCCCATTGCGAGATGGGCATGCAAACCTGGGAAGGTTCGTCTTTTCTTTTTTCCAAAACCCCGTCCGAATTGCATAAGGCCGCACCCTGCCTGGGGGAAGACAACGATCACGTGTACACCAAACTTCTCGGGATGAGCGATGAGGAGTTTACGCAACTCATGACCGAAGGGGTCTTCGATTGATCCCGGGGTGGATTCATGAACTTTCCGAAACTTTATCGAATTCGCCAGCACTTCGACCGCACCGTGGTAAGGGATATCCCGAAAACGGTGAAGGCGGAGCTGAGGAAGCTCACCCTCCGCGAAGTGAAAGCGGGAAGTCGAGTCGCCATTACGGCCGGGAGCCGCGGAATAGACGAGATCGTTCTGATCCTCCAAGCCATCGTGGAATTCCTGAAAGAACTGGGCGCCGAGCCTTTCCTCTTTCCGGCCATGGGAAGTCACGGAGGCGCGACGGCGCAGGGACAAATTGATCTGCTTGCCCAATACGGAGTGACCGAGGCCGCCCTGGGAACGCCGATCCTCTCCTCCATGGAGGTGGTGGAGATCGGCAAGACGGAAGATGGGGTACCCATCTTCATTGACAAGAATGCTTATGAGGCCGATCACATCGTCGTGGTCAATCGCGTCAAGCCTCATACCAAATTCAAGGCATCCGTGGAAAGCGGCCTCATGAAAATGATGGCCATCGGCATGGGGAAACAGAAAGGCGCGGATTACTACCACAAAGCGGCCATCCAGTACACCTTCCCAAGAATCATCGTGGATGCAGGCCTGGCCGTGTTGGAGAAAGCGCCTGTGCTCTGTGGCGTAGCCGTCGTCGAGAACGCCTATCACCAGATCGCTGAGATTGTGGCTGCGAGGCCGGAGAAGATGCTCCAGACGGAAAAGGATCTCCTGGTGCTTGCCAAAAAGATGATGCCGAAACTCCCCTTTAACGATATCGACCTGCTCATCGTGGATGAGATGGGAAAAGACATCAGCGGTACGGGCATGGATCCCAATGTCACGGGAAGGAACCGCGATTTGCTCGGGGTCTTCGACCATCCGACCCATGTGAAAAGGCTTTTCGTTCGCGACCTGACCGAGAAATCCAAAGGGAATGCCATCGGAATAGGATTTGCGGATCTCGCCACCAAGAGACTCGTGGATAAAATCGATCCCCAAGCCACGTATAGGAACTGCATCACGGGGATCAGTCTCGAAAAGGGAGCCGTTCCCATGCATTTCGAGACCGACCGGGAAGCCATCGAGGTAGGGTTGGGCTCCATTGGGTTGACTCCTCCTGAGATGAGCAGGGTGGTGAGGATCAAGAATACGGTCAAGCTGGAGATCGCAGAGGTGTCGGAAGTCTATCGAGAAGAGCTTCTCAACCGCCCGGATCTGGAAATCCTGGAAGGGCCCCGGTCCATGGCCTTTGACCATGGGGGAAATTTGGTCGCTCTCGATGCATGAGTCACCCCGGAGAAAAAGAGAAGAGGAGGATTCATCCTTGGCAAAAACCAAAGGCTACGAAGGATTGTCCGTCGTACCGGGCGAAGACCGGCTTATGAATCTTCTCAACAAGGTCATCCGCACAGGGGTGAGAGTCATGGCCGTGCTGATGGTCCTCGTGATCCTGTGGGGAATCGGGGACGTCGTCTGGGTCATTTACCGGCACATCGTGGAGCCTCCTTTCATGATCCTGAAAATCTCGGACATTCTGAACACCTTCGGCGCCTTTCTCGCGGTCCTTATCGCCATTGAAATCTTCCTCAATATCACCCTTTACTTGAGGGAAGATATCATTCACGTGAAACTGGTTGTGGCCACGGCCCTGATGGCCATTGCCCGAAAAGTCATCGTCTTCGATTTCTCCGAAGTGAGCTCCGAACACGTTCTGGCCACAGGGGCGGTCGTTCTATCTCTCGGGGTTACCTACTGGCTCATTTCAAGAGGGGAGAGAAAGGACATCAAACAAGAGTAGCGCCGCCCTAGCTTGTTTTTCACCGGCGTCATGGATTCGCCTTGCTCGGGTTTTGCACTGGCCAGGGCCGTCACGGCATGATCGCCGGTGATCATGACAGGCTTGATCCCGGCGCGCTTGGCCTCCTTCACCGCCTCGATGCTTTCCTCCCGGGGAGGATCGATCATTCCCCATAGTCCAGCCAGAGTGAGGTTCCCCTCAATTTCGGATCGCTCCAGTTTGTCCCGGCTTCCGGGCATCTCCCGATAGGCCCCGGCCATCACCCGGAGAGCCTCCGAACCGAATTGGTCGCTCACCTCGACGATCTGGGTGCGAAGTCGATCATCCACTTCCACCGCCCCCCCTCCCTGATCGCATGGGAGCAGAATTCCAGGATGCGCTCAGGGGCTCCTTTCACGCTGCCTGGCCTGAGCGTCGCTCAGACCCTCGCCGGAACTTTCCAGGCGCTTGAGCACCTCTTTTGCCTCCATGGCGTGCCAGGGAACTTTCAAAACCTTCTCCTGCATTCGCTTTTCCCTTTAAGCGACGACGACCCCGGAAGAATTTTCATGAGTCAACCGCCTGTGCCGGCGTAGGCTTATTTTTAGATAAAGGCAAGAAAGGCAATTCTAGGATGACTTCCGTGCCCTGCCCGATAGAGCTGTCAATGGTGATTTTTCCAGAATGTCCTTCGACGATCTTTTTCACGATAGCCATTCCGAGGCCGGTTCCTTTGCTTTTTTTCGTGTAAAACGGGACAAAAACGTTTTCGAGAACATCCTTACCCATGCCCATTCCCTGATCTTTGACCCTTATGACCAAATCCTCCACCCTTTTTTCGGCGCTTATGATGACTGTTTGTTCGGCGCCAGAGGCATCAATCGCATTGCTGACCAAGTTATTCAACGCCCTTTCAATCTGGTGGCTATCTACTGCAATCTTTATTGGGTCCGAAGAAACTTTAAGGGAGAGACTCACACCGCTTTCTTCAGCCATTATCTTGGAAGAGTCAAAAACTTTTTTAATGATGGCTGTCAGATTTTGCTCTTTTATGTCCAATTGAATGGGTCTTGCAAAATCCAAAGTGTTTTCAACAATTCCTTGCATATTCTGAGCAGAATCCCAGATGGCTTGAGCGGCTCTGCCTATGTCCCCTTTCCCCTCTTGAATGCGTTTAGAAAAACCCAAAATCGTGATCAGGGGGTTCTTAAGATCGTGAACGATGGTGGTTGCAACCTGGCCGATGCCTGCAAGATATCGATCCTTCGCGTGGCGCTCCCGGTATTTTCTCTGGCGATCCAGCAGAATACCCGCAAGTAAAGTGAATATTCCCGAAAAGATCAGGTGAAATAATCGATCGATCAAATCTAATAGTGTTGAAGGCCAGGTTCCAAAAAGAAAAGGTAAATAACAAATAGAAACAAAAATGTAGGTTAGGATTCTTCCCCTAAGAGAGAAAACTGAGGCACCCAGGAGGAGAGGGATATAATAGAGTTCTTCAAGAACAGTGTGCGGGAATTGTTCCTCAAAGATCGAGTATTGCAGATAGGTGATCGACAAAGATATGCCCACAATGATGACAGCCCAGATTCTTGCAGAGTTCACCCTTCGGACCTCCGAGTAAAGATTCTATGGAGACTATGATGGATATTAGGTTGGAAGGAATTCCCTTTTTGGCTGTCGAGCCCCTATAAAATCTGCTAACAAGAGGGACTTCCCACGGCTGCTAAGATACAAGGAAACAAGATTAATTTCAAAGGGAAAACGGTGAACGTGGGTATTGACTTGCAAAAGCAGTCTTGGTCCATCACGGTGTTTGCAGAAGGGGAATTTCGTGTCAGCCATTACCTTTCCAAGCCAAACGATGATTCTTTCAGGGAGTCGGTTACCCAGTCTAGAGGCAATCACATGGAGTACGATAGGGGACGTTGTTTCTATGTTGACATCTTAGCCTATTGGCAAAGGGCTTCAGCCTTTCCAACATCTCTTCCACTTCATGAGGTTTCCCTAGAAGGTAGGGGACGTCTGGATACCGATCGGTCCGCGTATCCGATATGGTCCAGTGCACAGGGGCGTCTATCCGGGCTAAACGGGGCATGGCTTTAGTTTCACTATCAGCTTTCATACGCATTTTTCAACAAGGAAACAACGTCCCTCTCCCCACACCCTCCCCACATCGCCAGTGCTAAGGGCAATAAGGCAAATTGTAAACCACCGTTCAGAGCTCATGCGACCAGATTAAAAGCCTCCTATTATATCTCGCACTGGAACTTCACCCGATGGTTTCATTTGGGTCTTGAAAAAAAGGGCCGGAGCAAATAAAATCAGCCCGTCTTGCTTTTTCTCGGAAGTCCAATCCCAGCGTTACCGGCGCGAAAAAGGGAAAATCCCTGCACCTCATCGCTAAAGAAGAAAACAAGGAGGCATCATGCGAAGTATTTTGCTGGCAACCGACGGGTCCGAGCATTCCTTGGCTGGAGCTCGATATGTGGCGGATCTTTACAAGGGCGCAACCGATGTGAATGTAACGGTCCTGAACGTTTCACCGGCCGTTCCCCCGATTTACCGTGAAGAAGCCGGCGATCCGGTGATCCGGGAGCAATTTGCTGCGTGGAAGAAAAGGAAAGAAGAGGAAGCACAGGAATATATGGATGCGGCCAAAAAAGTGTTGGTGAAAGCGGGCATCAAAGGAAGCGAGGTCAACACCAACTACGTCCAGCAACGGGTGGGAGTGGCCCGGGACATTATCAGGGAAATCGACGCCGGCCGGTTTGATGCTTGCGTCGTGGGGAAAAAGGGAATGGGATGGTTTGGAAACATGTTTCTGGGGAGCATCACGGACAAACTGCTCGAAATTTCCGAAGACCATCCTCTGTGGCTCGTGGAGGGAAAGAAGCGGAAAAGCCGAAAGCTCCTTGTCGCCATGGATGAGACCAGCCACACGGTGAATCTTGCCCGTTACGCGGGGACCATGTTGAAGGGATTGGAAGGCGTTTCCGTGCTCTTTTACCATTACTGCGCTCCTTTTACCGAGGATATCTCGCCTGAAGAGCGCCGGAAAATGAAGAAACTGGAAAAACGGGCCGTTGAGCGGGAAAAGCAGGAAATGACCCATTACTTTGAGGATGCCAAGAACGTGCTTCTGGATCTGGGCTTTTCAAAGGGATGCATGGCCTATGAATTCCAGTACGATCAAACAGGTAAGCCCAAGAAAGTGACCCAGGCCATCCTGGATAAGCTCAAGAAGGGCGGATACGGAACTCTGGTGATCGGGCGAAAGGGGGCTACCCATGCCAGAGAGTTCCGGCTCGGATCCGTGGCCATGCGTGCGGTGGGTGAGGCCAGGGACTGCGCGATTTGGGTCGTCTGAATCGCTATTTCCTGTCCGGAAAAAGCGTAACATCTCAATAAATCGGGGCATGGTGGTTCTAATGCAATTTCCTGGTTTCCGCCCCGGTTTTCACCCCCATGACGACCGCAATGACGCCTACTTGGCTCTTTTTGTCACTCCTGCGTAAGCAGGAATCCGTTGATTTCACCTGGATTTATTGAGACGGTACGCAGCACACGGTTAAGATATTGAAAATTGCTATAATCAGGAGGATGGGAAGAACGAAGAAAAATCAAATGACAAGGAATCGATCTTACTCACCATCGGGGGGGCGAATTCGCACTCTTCCCGGCTCAACCGTCACGATTGACCCAGGCATAAGTTCAGCCCCGTAACGAGAAATGACTTCGGCACAAATTGGACCCTGCTTTCTCGCAGAGATGTCTACCAGCCTTAAGATTCCGAAATGAGGTAGGCCCTCAAGGATCGCGATCTCACCGAAGTCTTTATCCAAAGTCACAAGGATGCGGCCATCATTGCGCGCCCTTTGCAGGATCTCTCTGTCTCCAGGATCTTCTAGCCAGTCACCTGCCCACACAACGTCATGACCTTGATTCTCGAGATATTTTTTTGTCCCACCCCAAACGCAGGCGTCAAGAAGCAGCTTCACTGCTGTGACTCCATTTGGACCAGTTCGACTCGTTCATGACCGACGACTTTGCGGGCATAGAGCAAGCATGCCTGTATGTCTTGCCGCTCGAGCCAGGGATAGCCTTCCAATATCGTCTCGGCAGTGTCTCCGGCAGCAAGCATGGCGAGCACGTGCTCAACAGCCAGACGGCGTCCGCGAACGATGGGTTTACCTCCAAAAATATCGGGATTCACCGTTATCCTCTGTAAAATATTTTTCTCACTCATGAGACGTCCCTCAGGCCTTTGTTGAGAACCGTCGAAAGCCGTTCTTCAACTTGTACCCGTGCTGAGAACAAACAAATAAAGAATGCCTTTAATTTCATCAAAACAGGATGATGATAAGATTCTCTCCTTTAAGCTAATCTAACGAATTGGCCTTTTATGTCAAGCCGAATTCAATGTGATGATCTTCGCAGTGCGCCCCTGTTGCCGTAACATCGACCGCAGCCTTCTCCAAGAACCAAAATGCTATTTTTGTGGTGCCGGCCGCTCTTGAAGTCGAAAACGGCGTGAACCTGGAGAGTTCCGTGGCCCTTGCATTGTTGAGGGAAATGCATCTGCTGGAGGATACGACAGGCAGTCGAATGGCTTTACACTACTTGCGTGACCTTGACGACCATGGGGTGGACTTCCTTATCCTCTTCGTAAGCAGACCGGTGCTTTTGGCTGAGGTCAAGGCCTCCGATGACCCCTTTGCTAATGCCCCGTAACATTTCGACCGATATATGCCGAGTACGCGGAAAGCGCACAGTGCCCCGGACCTGAAGAGAGCCAGAGATATAGAAGGCGCAGACATGCTCTCTGTCCACAAGTTTCTCGCCGGCCTGAAGCAGCCTAGAAAGAATAAGGCCAGGAATTATATTCCCAGTTCATTGCGCGGGTGGTGTGGCTCTTGGAGACGGTGACGCCGCCCGGAAATCTATTCGGTCTGGATGCATGACCCACCCCGGAGGAACAGAGGGAAACCGACACCCCCGGTGCTAGGCCGCCATATCGAGGATCTCCAAAACCTCTTCCACCCCGTGGATCTTGCGGGGGTTCGTGTGCAGCCACCCGTCGTGCATGGAATTTCTCGCAATCACATCAAACCGGTCTTTTCCCACCCCCACTTCGCGAAGGGTCCTCGGTAAGCCGAGACCTGCAATAAACTCGTGAAGGACGTCGCCCGCTTCAGCCCCGGGACGACCCATAGCCCGGGCGATCAAGGCCTGGCGCTCCCGATTGACGGAAGCATTCCAGCGTAGCACCGTGGGGAGCATCACACAGGACGTATATCCGTGCGGCACGTCGCAGGTTCCACCCAGGACGTGACCGATGGCGTGGCTTGCACCCATGGGAACCCCTCCGATAACAGGCGTCATGGAGAGCCATGCACCCACCTGGCACTTCAAACGAGCCTCCAGGTCACCTGGTTCGGCCTTGACACGGGGCAACCCCTCTGTCAGGAGGCGCAACGCATGGAGCGCGGCCCCGTCGCAATAGGGATTCGCTTCTGCGGAACATAGGGATTCCACGGCGTGGTCCACGGCGCGGATGCCGGTGGAAAGCCAGAGCCACTCGGGTGTGTGGACGGCCGGTGCCGGGTCCAGGATGACCGCCAATGGAACCAGGAGAGGATGACGGTAGCCCTGTTTTACTCTGGTGCGCGGGTCCGTACAACCTCCCAGGGGGTTAAACTCCCCTCCGGAGAGCGTGGTGGGGACGCTAATCTGGCGCACATTGGGGCCATCGAACTGGGGTTGCGCGGTCTTCCCGTCGGCGCTTGTCACGATCCGGAATGCATCCAGGCCGTCCATATCCGTAACGTTGTGGCGTAAACAGATCTGGACCACCTTGCCCCCGTCGGTCACCGAACCCCCGCCGAACGTCACCAGAAGATCGGCCCCGGCCGCGCGGGCCGCTTCAGAGGCCCTTATGACCGCATCGCGCGGTGTATGGGGAGGAAGGGAATCAAAAAGTCCCGCGTATCGATTCCCCAGGGTGGTAACGACCTTTCTGATCTCGTCGGTCTCACGGTTTAGCGTGCCGCTCACAAGGAGAAATACTCGTTTCGCATTCAGCCTGGCCGCCTCCGATGCCACCGCCTCGGAGGCCGGCTGCCCGAAGATTACTTTCTCCATCTTTGTGAAGATGAATGTCCCGCTCCAAATCATCGCCCCTCTCCTTTCTGAATTTTCCTGACCGCCCGAACACCCTTGGTCCTCCCCGGTAGATGGGCGCCTCCGAAGCCTCGGAGTGATCTTCCCATGAGGCGGTCCCCGCGTTCCTATCCCACCCTGAAAAGCTTCATATCAAGCGCTGGAGGGGATGTCGAGGAATTAATTCGGTGAACGGCGCCTGTGATTTTCCACCATTTCCATTCAACCTGCAATATCCCATGGGAGCCCATGCCGCATGTCTGTGGCTGATTTTTCCTTGACTCCCAAGGGGAATTTCTCTACGGTGTTTTCTCGGAGAAGCGGTGCCTGATTTCTGTGACTGCTGCTCGGAACTGGACTGGAATTGAGCAAGACAACTCCGCAGCGATTCTTGAATGCCCTTCTGGCGACAGGGGATGTGCGCCGGCAAGAAGAGAAAAAACACTTCCTTTGCACAAGGCCCCTGTTTCTCGGTTCATACTACCTCAACAACTCCGATCTGGTCGATCACGGCCTTGCCGGTACGGATCAGGAAAAAATGAGGCCTTGGTTTCCGGACTGCCCGGGAAGGGGAGCCCTCTTTCCGGTGCCAAACCACGTAACCATTCTCAAGGAGGAATACTAACATGTCTCGTTTCTTCGAAAAACTATCCCTTTCCATCGTTGTGTTTTTCATTTGTTGCGCGCTCGCGGTTCCCTCTTGGGCCGAGAAATCGACCGGGAAGATCAAAATCGGCGTCATCGGTCCTATGAAGTACGTCCAGGGAATCCATCACTGGGCCGCGGCCGAGATGGCCCGGGACGAGATCAACGGGGCCGGCGGGATCAAGGCGGGCGACAAAACCTATCTGATCGAACTGGTTAAGGCCGATTCCAATGAGATCGCCAGTGTCACCGACGCGGTCAACGCCATGGAGCGCATTATCGTCAACGAACATGCGGACTTCATCGTCGGCGCTTTCCGGTCCGAAGCCACGCTGGCCATGATGGAAGTCATGGCAGACTACAAGAAGATTTTTTTAAGTTGCGGCCCTTCCGCGGCAAAACTTTCCGAACAGGTGAAAAAGGACTACAACCGCTACAAGTACTGGTTCAGAGGCGGTCCTCCCAACTCGGTCTCGTCGGTACCCTCCTTCTTCATGAATGTGGACATGGTCAAAAAGGCGGTCCAGAAGGGCCTGAACATTGAAAAACCCAAAATCGCCATCCTGGCGGACAAGGCGCTTTACATCGAGGCCGCAGTCAAAATGATGGAGGATCAGTTGCCCAAGCGGGGTCTTGAGCTCGTGGGAACCTGGCGGCCCTCCTTTACCGCCTCCAGCGTACTGACGGAACTGACGGCCATCAAGAATGCCGGGGCACAGATGATCTTCACCCTTGCCGCCGGACCGGCCGGCATCGCCTACTCCAATCAGTACGGCGAACTCAAGATACCGGCGGCCATGTTCGGTCTGAACGTCGAGGCCCAGAGGATCCAACACTGGGGCGACACCCAGGGTCGGTGCGCCTACCTGACAATGACGGCCTTTTTCGCCCCGGCGGCAGCCACGAAAAGGACCATCCCCTTTTACGAGAATTTCATCAAAAAGGTCGAAGACGCCCCCACTTCGACAGCCATTACTTACGACGGCATCTATATTCTCAAGGACGGCATCGAACGGGCCGGATCGCTGGATGAGGAAGCGGTGATCAAGGCCATCGAAAAAACGGATCTGGGCGGCGCGCAGGGCCGGCTGGTCTACTACCCCAACGATCACAAATACCCCCATGACCTTGTGTGGGGCCCGGGCTATGTCACCATGTTCTCGGTACAATGGAGAGACGGCGAAATGAAAGTCGTCTGGCCGGACGGCAGCGAGGCCATCAGTGGGCTCCGCTACGAAGGGACCGTGGATTATCAACTGCCGCCCTGGATGCTCAAGCAATAAGGCACGCAGCCACTTAAAAATCAAAGGCCGGGGCTCGGATTGCGCTCCCGGCCTGAGCGGTTTTTTGCAGGCATTTCGGGTCTTCCATGGGATGCAATGACTAAAAGGACGTGGTGATGATTTCAGCGATTGTGGTCAATACGATCGTAGCCGGTGTCATATACGCCACGCTGGCCATCGGCTTTTCCCTGATTTTCGGCGTGGCCAAAATTCTGAACATGGCCCACACCGCCTTTTATATGGTAGCCGGATTCTTCATTTATACAGGGCTCAAAATGGGGGGACTGCCCTTGTGGCTGGCGGACGTGGTGGCCATTGTCTTGACCACACTGCTGGCCATGCTCTGCTATCTTATCGTCTTCGATCGAGTCAAGGTCCAGGCCTCTGCGGTCATGATCATTTCCATCGCCATGGCCATGCTCTTCCAGGAAATCCTGCTGGCCAAATTCGGGGCCGAGCACCGGCAGATCCGGCCCTTTTTCTCGGGGTACATTCAATTGGCCGGCACGCGGGTCACCTACCAGCACGTTTTTGCCTTCTGCTCTTTTCTCGTACTCATGGCCGGCATTTGGTTCCTGCTGCTTGAAACCAAGCTGGGCAAGATCATCCGCGCCGTGTCCGAAGACCCGGAAGTGGTCAATCTGGTGGGCATCAACGTCAGTCGCATCTGCCTGATCGCCATGGGCATTTCCGGCGCACTGGCCGGTTATGCCGCCGTGTTCGTCATCCCCCTCATCACCCTCCATAGCATGATGTGGGTCTCCCCCCTGGTGACCATCCTGGCCGTCGTGGTCCTAGGCGGTCTGGGGAGCATCAGGGGCAGCATCGTCGGCGCCTTCATCCTGGCCTTCGCCGAAACCTCCGTCTCGCTGCTCATCCCCATGGGGTCCTTCCTGGCCGGGGCGGTATCCCTATCCATCATGATCGTCGTCCTGGTCATCCGGCCCGAAGGACTGCTCGGCGTCGTTTTTGAGGAGGAAAGGCTATGAGAGGGTACCTCTATTGGATACGACAGGTGATTCTTCGGGAATTCATCGCCATCCCCGGCCGGATGATCGCTATTCTCTTTTTTATCGCCTTGTTCCTGATTCCGGTTTTCACCAGCAACCCCTATATCCTGCGCATCTTCACCCTGGCCGCCATCTTGGCCGTCTTTTCAGCAAGCTGGGACGTCCTGGACGGGTTTACCGGTCAGACCAACCTCGGTCACGCTCTCTTCTTCGGCGTTTCGGCCTATACCGTGGCCCTCCTCAACGTCAACCTGGCCTGGCCCCCCCACGTCACCATTCCCCTGGGCGCCATGGCCGCGGTCCTGGTTGGACTGATCGCGGGCATTCCAGCGCTGCGACTGAGAGGCTTCTACCTGGCCCTGGTCACCCTGGCCTTTCCCATCATCCTGACCGGCATCATTCTCTTTTTCGCCGATTTCACAGGGGGTGAGCAGGGCGTCACCGGCGTTCAACGTCTGGCCGTCTCCAGGACGACCAGTTACTACGTCATTGTCCTGTCCATGGTTTTCTCCCTGTTCGTCATGTACAAGTTTACGAACGCAGGAAGCAAATGGCTGCGGGTGGGAATCATCCTCCACGCCATCCGGGAGGACGAAATCGCGGCCCGGGCCTCGGGCATCAATACCATGGTTTACAAGCTGATCGCCTTTGCGGTCAGCGGTTTCTTCGCCGGGGTGGCCGGCGGGCTTTACGCCGTCTTCATGAGGACCGTCGGGCCCTCGACCCTGGAACTGGCCCTGACCTTTCAGGCCATCCTGTACACCATCTTCGGCGGCGTGGGGACGATTTACGGTGCAGTGGCCGGCGTCTACCTCCTCTATCCCATGATCGAATTTATGAATCTCTACCCCTCCATTGCGGAATATCGGTTCATTCTCTTCGCCCTGATTCTGATCTTCATTCTCCTCTTCATGCCCGAAGGCATGACGAGATGGGTCCGGGACAAGATCGAAATCACCTGCCCCCGTTGCAAGGTCATCAATGTCCCCTGGCGAAAGACCTGTCGGATATGCCGGGCCCAACTTCATCTTGTCCAAACGGAAAGGAGCGCTCCATGAGCGAGGTATCCATTTACGAGAAACGGCCCTGGCTCAAAACGTACCCGACGGGCGTCCCGGCGGATATTCACGTCCCTGAAATATCCGTCAACCAGGCTTTCGACCAGGCCACGGATAAATGGAGGAATCGAACCGCCCTCAAATTCTACGGGAGAAAAATCAGTTTCAAGGACCTTCGGGACAAGGTCGACCGGCTGGCCACCGCCCTGGCCGATCTGGGCATCGGGAAAGGCGACCGGGTGGCCCTGCTGCTGCTCAACTGCCCGGAACACGTTTATGCCTTTTACGCCTTGTTGAAAGTCGGCGCGGTGATCACCCCGGTTAGCCCGGTATATGTCTCCAGCGAAATCGCGCATCAGATCGAGGACAGCGGAGTCGAGTCCGTCATCTGCCAGGACATCCTGTACGAAGGGCTGGAAAAGACGGGCCGGCACTTCAAGCATGTCATTTTGACCAACATCTCCGATTCTCTGCCCGCACTGAAAAAAGCCATGGGCCGGAGCGTGCTGCGCTCGGTCTATCAGAAAATGGCTGTTCCTCCGACGAGCATCACCCGGCAAGAGGGATTTTACAAGCTTCACGAACTGATCAGAACCCACCCACCCGCTCCTCCACCGGTGGAAATCATCCCCAAGGAGGACTTGGCCCTTCTGCCTTATACGGGCGGGACCACCGGCGCGCCCAAGGGAGTCATGATAAGTCACTACAACATCATGGCCGCCCTGACCCAGATTCACGCCTTTTTCAACTTCCTCGAAGAAGGCCGGGAAGGCATCGTGGCCTACATGCCCTACTATCATGCCGCCGGCCAGGTGACCGGCCTGCTGGACGGGGTTCTGTTCGGCGCCACCCAGCACATCCTGTCAACCCCGGACCCGGACGACATTCTGAATACCCTGGCCACCCAGAACGTGACCGCCTTTCTCGGCGCGCCGTCCTTGTTCGAGGGGTTGAAGGACTACAAGAAGACCGACCGGGTCAATTGGAAGAAACTGAAGTACGTCATGTCCGGGGCCGACGCGTTGAACGAGGCCACGGCCACGGATTGGAAGGCCCGGACCGGCGTCAGTCTGACCAACGGATACGGCATGACCGAAACCACGGCCTCGGCTATTGCCGAGCCGGTAGGGAATGAAAAAGTCGGTTCCATCGGCGTGCCCATGCCCGGGGCTCTGGCGGCGATCCTCGACCCCTTTGAAGACAAGTTTATCCCTGTAGGCGAAATCGGTGAACTGGTGATTGCCGGCCCCCAAGTCACCACCGGCTATTGGCAAAACCCGCAAGCCACCCGGGACTGCGAGGCCGTCATGGCCGGGGTCCGGTACTGGCGGACCGGGGATCTTGCCCGGATGGCCGAAGACGGCCGTTTCTATATCTATGACAGGAAACGGGACTTGATCAAATACAAGGGCTTGCGCGTGTATGCGAGGGAAGTGGAGGAAGTGCTGGTCAATCATCCCCAAATCAGTGAGGTCGGTGTGGTCGGCCTGAAGGACATCAAGGTGGGAGAGATCGTGAAGGCCTTCGTGGTCCTTCGGACGGACACCGGAGCGCAGCTTTCGGAGCGCGACATCATCGAATACTGCCAGGACAAGCTTGCCTCTTACAAGATTCCGAGAATCATCGAGTTCGTCGGCGAAATCCCGAAAACCGACGTGGGGAAGGTGTCAAGGCGGGAACTGCGGGAATGGGAGGAGTGACATGAGCGCGCCATTCCTGGAAGTCGAGGGCCTGAGCAAAGATTTCGGGGGGATCAAGGCTGTGGACAAGGTCGGTTTTCACATCGATCGCCACGAGATCGTGGGCCTGATCGGTCCCAATGGTGCGGGCAAAACCACCATCATCCGGATGATCACCGGCCTCCTGAGACCCAGCGCCGGGACGGTGCGCTTTAAAAACCAGAAAATCACCGGCCGATCACTCAACGCCATCGTCAACCAGGGCATTGCCGCGACCTTCCAGGTGGTCAAGCCCTTCCGCCATCTGCCCACCCTGGCCAACGTCATGGTCCCCAGCCTTTCGCCGCGGGCCAAAAGAAAAGGGGACTGGGTCAAAACCCTGGAACGGCGGGCCATGGATGCCTTGGAATTCTGCGGCATCTCGAACCTGGCGTTCGAACCGGCTTCCGTCCTCTCCCATGGCGACCTCAAACGCCTGGAACTGGCGCGTGCCATCTCCACCGAACCCGAACTGCTGCTGTTAGACGAGCCCTTCGGCGGACTCAATCCGGCCGAGACGGCGCTCATTGCCAAGTCTTTAAAGCGGCTTCACAAAGGGGGTCGTTTCGGACGGCTGCACAGCGAGGGCCCGGCCATGATGATCGTCGAGCACAAGCTTTCCGAGTTGATGAAGATCGTCGACCGGGTCATCGTCATCAACTTCGGCCGGGTCATCGCCATCGGTACGCCCCAGGAAATCGTCAGCAACCAGCAGGTCATCGAGGCCTATATCGGCAAGAAGGGAGTCCGTTAACTTGTACCTGGAAGTGAAAAATCTCACCGTTCTCTACGACCGAGCCATGGTCCTGAACGAGGTCGCCCTCCAGGTGGACACCGGTGAACTTGTCAGCCTGGTCGGCCCGAACGGTGCAGGGAAGAGTACCTTGTTCCGGGCTTTGGCCGGACTGATCAAATGGGAAAAAGACACCCTGAAGGGCACGGTCAGCGGAAAAATCACCCTCAAAGGGAGTGTCAGGTTCGACGGCCGTGAAATCAGCGGTACTCCTGCCCATGAAATCGCCCGGCAAGGCCTGATCCTCTGCCCGGAACGGGGACGGCCCTTCAGGGAAATGACGGTCCGGGAAAACCTGGAGATCGGCGGCGCCTTGATCAAGGAACATCGATTGATCCAGGAGAACATCGAAAAAATCTACTCGCTTTTCCCCGTGCTGGAGGCAAGGCAAAAACAGATCGCCGGCACACTATCCGGCGGGGAGCGGACCATGCTCTCCATCGGCCGGGCTTTGATGTCCCAAGCCGAACTCCTGCTGATCGACGAGCCATCCGTGGGGCTGGCCCCCAAGGTCAAGGAGGACCTGTTTGACCGTATCCGAGACGTGCACGGATTGGGCATCACAATTCTTCTGGCAGAACAGGATATCAGCTTTGCCTTTGACCTGGCGTCGAGAAACTACATCCTTTCCCGAGGAAAAATCATCGCCGAAGGCTCTGCAAAGGAATTGATGGAGGACGAGCTTCTAAGAAAGACCTATCTTGGTTTGTGATGAACGATGTTTTGGTTCAAGCTCCGGGGGGTGAAACATTCCAGATCGCTGCCTGCAACTCCTGTCAGAAGCGGCCTTTTGTGTTTGAGATTCTTTCCCACGATAGCACGTCGAGTCTTCCAGCGGATATCCCTCTCAGGTTTTTCTATAACCTCGTTGTCTCCGGGGATGTAGTGGAAATAGCCATGATCAGTGGTCAGGAAGATGGGCCCGTAACGGGCGTCTCTGAGCTTTCGGATGAATCGTGTGTATCGGTCAAGGTAAACTTCTGCGCCGGACAGGGCCAGTTCGCCATCATGTCCCTGGGTGTCGAATTCATCGCCAAAGAGAAAAAGGAGCTTCCCTTCAGGAACCTTAAAGCCGGTTTTGCCGATGTCTGTGACCGTCAAGATGTGGGACGGTTTACTGCATGGGACGGAGGTCAGCCAACTCCGCATTCATTCACCAGCAGCCAGGTTCCGGTCAAATCCTTCAACATCAACGGTCCATCCCTTTTCCGGATCGACAGAGACCAGCAGATCTTGAGTCATGCCGGGCAGGGCATAGGCCAGGAGATCCTCCTTAACCTCATCTTCCTGAGACCGGGTAATCTCTACCCCGTATTCCCGGAGGGTCTCCAGGAGTGTTATCTTAGGAAAGGATGCCTCGCCTTCAAACACCCGGAAATACGTGAGCTCCGCCTTCTGGTTGGGCAGCCAGATCACGCGGGGACGGCGCTCTTCCCGGACAAAACGATGCCGAATCAGTAATTCATGATCCTCATCCGCCCCCAGCTCAATGGCATCCCCACAGGTTATCCGGAGTAGTTCTTTCCACTCCCGCGCCGGATCGCACCAGAGGATTAACGGCACCGGTTCGACCGGTTTTGATAAAACGGATTGGATTTGTTCCAGCAGCCAATTTTTGAATGAATGATCCTTCACAAGCTATCCTCCCCCTTTCGCCGTATCAGAGGGACATCCCCCAATCATAGCCGTCCCGAATCACGTAGGATGGGTGAAGCGAAGCGTAACCCATCGATCCTTTCTCATCATTCTCCAAAATCACCCTCCCATGCTCCACTTCCACCCCAATCCTGCGGATATATGCCGGCCCGCACATAAGCATGAAATGTGGAATGGGGCCAATCGGCTATGCACGACACCAAACCGTGTTTCACAGGGTTGGAATGCACGTAGTCGAGATGATGCCGCAAATCCTCCTCATCCCGAATCGTGTGTTCCCAGAACCGCCTCTGCCAGATCCCTCGTTCACCTTTAGCCGACCGGCTGTCTGAAATCCATTCCCCACGCCCCATTGATCGCGAAAATCTACCCTTGATACGGCGCCAGCGGTTCGAGTAATCCGTATCTCCTTCCGGTAATCTCCATACCGCATGCAGATGATCCGGCAGGACCACGAGAGCCAGGTTGGCAAAGGGAGCCTGACGCAGTTCCTCGCGAAAGGCCCTCTTCAAGAGTGAAATGTGTCGAAGCAGCAGACCCTGATGCCGTTCGGCAGTCACCACGGTGAAAAAGAATGTCCCTCCCGGCACACGATTACGACGATAGGTGGTCATGGTTCTTGGGTTAAGGGTGATGGGTTTCGCTCCGCTACACCCATCCTACGGTCTACAGTCTGATTTAATACGTCGATGGATTTTTCCTGAAATGCCGATTCGTCATTCGTGGCATAAATGAGAATGTTCGTATCGATGAAAATGGTTTCAACGTCCGTCGTCATTGTAGATCTCCTCTCTACCGAATGTCGAGTTCTTCGGCCATCCTTGCAGACGAATCGGCTTCGAGTCCAAGACTCCTTTCTTTTCTTCCGTTATCTGACTGCCATCAGGAACAGGGTTTCAGCAATAAGTTCAGGATCGGGCGTCATAGAGCAGCCTCCCTTCTCTGAGAACAGTCGCCGGCAGGGATGTCACGACAGAGGACCTCCGGGTGAAGCGACCTGCGGTCCACACGACGACATCTGCCACGGCGCCGGTTCCCCACAGACAGTCATAGGCCAGCTTGGCGCGTTTACGTTCCGGCGGCGCATCGTCCGGGACCACCATCATTAGATCGTAATCGCTGTCAGGACCGGTGTCGCCACGAGCGCAGGAGCCAAAAAGATAGATGCGCAGGGGCTGATAGGTCTCCACCAGGCGTTTGACTATCTCCGACAGCTTCGGCGTCCTATTCTCATCGATTTCTTCCATGATTGCTGTTCCCTTCATGTTCAACTGCTCTTATCATTGGATTCTTTAAGAACAGTGAACCTTCTCTCTTAGTCCCACCAGCCCGGTTTGGGCAGTTTCCCTTCCCGGCACCACCGGCGCTCATCATCGCGCCAGGCGGCCCGGTCGGCAATGGCCTTGTCCATATCCTCGGCAGCCAGAACATCCGCCGCCAGCAGGCCCGCTTCTTGAAGGGGCGCGATATTCACCCCCACGCCGGCGTTGATATCCGGCTGATAAAAGCTTTCCCGGCGGATGAATTCCTGGACCGTCTGGGGCGGCGGACGCCTTGCATTCAGGCTGGATATCTGATCATAAAGATCCTGCCCGGTAAGCCACGGCTCCCACGTCAGGGCCTCCGGGCAAGACCATGATTCGATAGTATCTCTCACTGTTTTTCCCTGGCCGGTCTTTAAGGCCAGCTCCTTCTGCCATGCCTTGATGTCGGATTTCAAAGCATTCATCTTTCGTTTGATATCCGACTGTGCTTTAAAATCGTTCTCCGGATCGAGGGATTCCTCCTTCAGAGACTGCAATTCCTTTTTTGCATCCCTGATCTTTTCCGACACAGGTTTCAGAACATGGGAATCAAAGGATTTCCACCAGACAGTGCAGGCACACTTCAGTGCATCTGTCATCATGGCTTCAGCCTCGACACAGATCACTTCCGCCAGCTCTCCGGCAGTACGATCGGAGTCAAATGTTTTTTCTTCCTGCAAAGCAGGAACGGTGTCATACCCTTGAACCATGGGAAACCAGCCGGCCGGGATGCCCGTTTCGTCAGGGTGGAAAAGAAAAGGAAGTTCTTCGGCCCGGTCGGCGAATTCGGAAACGAGAACGGCATAGAGACCGTCGTCTTCCCCAGCACAGGCCTCCGGGGCCTGGCGGGCCAGGCGATGATGCTTCAGGGAGCGCCCGCCGTGGTTTTCTTTCTGAAGGATGACCTCGTCAATCAATCCCCGGGCCTCCATGCAGCGCGGGGCGATGAGGCGGTTGGCCCAGGTATAGGCGGATTCCTGAAGAAACTCATGGATAGCCTCCTCCCGGGCTGGTCCCGACTTCAGATTGGACTGGATAAAGGCGTCCACCATCTGCCGGGCACGGCGGTCATCCTCGGATAGGTGAGAGAGCTGTTCAAGAGGCATGGCTTCCCGGTCACGGCGAACGCCGAGAGCGGCCAGTTGTTCCTCCAAATCACCCGGATGCCAGACTCCTGCGTCGTCATAGCGGCCTTCCAGGACATGCCGGAGGTTGAGAACAATGGATTTAAGTTGGCTTTTATATTGAGATTCCATTCTTTAGGGCTCGAAGGGGAGAATGCGCGCCCTGGAACGATAGGGATCAACGGTGACGAGAGCGCCCCGTTGGAGTTCATTCTCGAATTGTCTGATGGCATTCACGACTAAAACGCCGATCGCTTCCGGCACAACGTTTTGTGTTCGAATTTGAATGACGCTCGGACCACGGGCACGCGTAGCGGCAAGCAGAGCGCCAAAGTCCAGGTCATGGGTAAAGACGGTGTAGCCGTATTCCTTTGCTTAGGCCATAATGAGGCTATCTTCGGCCGTGTATTCGCCTACATCGGACCAGTGGACACATTCAAAGCCTTGGCCGGATAAGAATTGCACCCACCGGGGCGGCAGGTTCATATCCAGCAGAAGTTTCATCCCTTCACCATCGCCAGTTCCTGTTCTTCCGACCGCCATGCCGCATAGGAGAGGGCTTCCATGACATCCTCGCGTTCCAGGTAAGGATATTCCACAAGGATATCCTCAACGGTTTTACCGCAGGCAATGAGGCCGACGATGGTTCCCACGGTGACCCGCATTCCCCGGATGCAGGGTTTGCCGCCCATTACCTGCGGATCTATCGTAATTCTTTTTAATGGTTCCATACAAACCCCCTGTAATGCATCTCTCTTCGACAATCTCATCTGTCTGGTGGCTTTACCTTAACATTTTTTTCAGGACGGTTCCACCTCATCGCCGTGATTCAGGGCTTCGTTAATCTGTGCATCCAGATCTTTCTTTAACCCGTTCCATTCGGTCAGGGTTTTTATCCTCCCCGGCGAAGGGAGAAGTTTGATCCTCCTGATCTGTTTTACACCTCCGCCGCCACCCGTATCTTTGCCTTTGAGGGATTGTTCAAGGCGACTGATCTGCTCTTTTACCCTGTCCCTGATACTGTGGAAGCAAGGCAATTTTAATCAGGTCTGATTCCTCCTCTATTTCCGAGGCCAGGTTATCCGCCGATTTGGGAAGATAGTTCAATTTCCCGATAAGAAACAAGGCTTCAGCGAGTTTGGGGGTACGATCGGTTATTACGGAAACTATAGTGACCATGTTCACGGATATCAATCATTCCCTCTTGCCGATCATCGTTCCCTGTAAAAGCGCCTTATTAAACTGCTATCTCACCCTATCCGTTTGACGGACAGGTCACGAATCCCACCAGACAAACAAAACCCCGGCTCTCCGTCTAAGAATATGGGGTCTCTTGTTCACTGATGAGCCATATCTCCCTCCTCTCAGGGCCTGCCCTTTGTCCGGGAGGTCTGTCGCTCGTGCCATAGGGTCAGTAACCTTATGAGATCAATATGAATTTCTGTGGTATTCTAAGAGGATGACGTTTTTTGTCAAATGGAGAACGTGAGACGGTATTAATCAGGGCAACAGGAGCTCCGGAAGACCGAAAGCTAAGAAGTTCACAACCTACCTCTCCACCATTTCTTCTTGGCGGGGCTTGCGGATCTATCCGATCGCCCGCCTCACCCCGTGCTTCGCACCGGTCGCGGGGTGAGGGATTCCTGCAATTTTCCATGCATGCTCAATACGGATCGATTTCAGCGCCCGTGCGGATGTCGTAAACTTTGTCCTTGCCCGGCGCCCGGGGGATGGTTTTGCTCTCCGGAGGCGCCTTGCCGTTCTCCACCCAATCCAACAGCAGGTCAAAAGCCTGATGTACGTAGGGGAGGAGAGGCTGCATGCTCTTCTGGGGATCGACGCCCGGCCGGCCCACCATGGAATCCAGATGGTTTCCCTTGTCGATGGTGTAGAGACGGTAGAGATGCCCCTTGTTTTTCTCTTTGACGAGCCTTTCGTAGGGCAGGGCATGGACATTGTAAAAGACCAGGGCATCCCAGGTCCCATGGATGGTAATCATGGGGTTTTTAATGTCCCCGGTGTTTTCGATTCTGGCAAACGCTTCTTTCACAGATGCGGGACGGCTGAAGTAATCATAGTTCTTGTAATCCTCCGGATTCGAAGCGTACTCCCACCAATTGCGGTGCATGTAGTCGGGATCATAGGCCATGCGAAACATGTTCATCGTCGGGAGGTAGTAATAAGTCGCATGGAAGGGCCAGAGGATCTCGGAACCTTCGGCCAGGCCCAAGGCCCGCAGCCTTTTCAGAGCCTCCGCCTTCTCTTGGGCTGAGGCGGTCTTGCTCGAATAGACCCGGTAGCTGTTGAACGCCTCAACCATGGAGGAGAGGATATTTTGCTCGTTGGCTCGAAAGATCACCCCTTCCCAGTCGACGGCTCCGTCATAGAGCTCGCCATGGCGTTCCATCGCTGCGCGCACCGCGTACCCGCCGTTCGATATCCCGATCAGGTAAGTGCGGGTTGGTTTTTGACCCCTTGTGCGCTGAAGCAGTTCCTGGGTGGCCACCGTTAGCTGGTGCAGGCAGGGAACCCACTTTTCCACCTTGTCCTCGGGATGGAGGAAGGAGGTTATACCCCGGAAGGCCGGATAGAGCTTTCCATCAGGCGCCGGGATCACTTCGCCCGTGGTGCCCTTGTCCGTGGCCGCGTAAGCGAAGCTTCGCCCCTGGCTGTCCTTTTTGCTCAGCACGTAATCGCTGAAAACGTCGTCAGCAGAACGTTCGTCGCGGACACCGGGAATCCCGGCCAAAACCAGTTGCCCATTCCATTGATCGGGGATCCGGATGAGGAAGCGGGCGTCGGCGAAAAATCCCTCCACCTGCAATCCAGGGATCTTTTCCGTGGGTGTATACCATGCCGGCTTTTTCCCGATTTTCCCGTCCGGGCTCCAATCGTTCGCATACAATAGAAACCGGGAAATCTCCGACAGCCGGCCGATTGCCGGGTTATTGGTGGTCAAATCGTCATAATGATAGACCATTACATTATGAGCCCCCGGAATGTACGTGGACATTGTGGCCGGAGATTGCCCAGCGAAAAGCGACCCAAAAAGGAACGCTGTTAGCGCCACCAAGATCCAATATTTCTTCCTCATTTTCGATTCTCCTTTCTCCAAAGTTCCATTTTCAAAGCATTTGCTCCTCTGCCCGATTATTTTTCGCAAGAGGAGCGGGTAGCGCAGAAAGGACGATCCCTATTTGCCTTTCCGAATCCGGTGTCGCCGGAGGAAGCGAAGATAGGCCTCGGCAAATTCCTCGGGCCGTTCAACCTGCGGGGAATGCCCGCACCGAGTGAAAATCACCACCCGGGCATCCAAGATGGCTTTCATGGTCGGCACCATGAGCTCCAGGGGAATGGTCATGTCATCCTTCCCGTGAAGGATCAGTGTCGGAGCGGTGATCTCGGAAAGATCGGAAAGGAAACGGGTCTGGTTCATGGACTCCAAGCTTTCCTTCATGGTCTGGGGAGCACAGGCAAGGGCGATATCGGTTGCCCGGGCGGCAAAGCCAGGCCCCTCACCGTAAGGCATGACCACCGTGTCCATGGCCTGGCGCAGAATGTTGGGGTCATTGATCATCTGCGCGAAATAAGCCCGGATTTCCTCGTTCAGCAACAAGCCGTCCGCTGGAACGCTGTCCATAATTGCCAGCGTGCGTACCTTGTCCGGATGTTTCAAGGCGAAGAGCATGGAGACTTGCCCGCCCATGGAATGCCCCATAAGATGAAAACGTTTCAGCCCTAAACGGTCCGTGAACTGGTGCAAGTCTTCGACGAATTGGGGAATGTTGTAGCCGGTGGCCGCATGTTCGGTTTTCCCGCATCCCCTCTGGTCCACGGCCACAGCCTGGTAGCGGTCGGGAAGGGTTTTCAAGAATTTGTTCCAGTACTCGGTGGAAGATACATTTCCGTGCAACAGAAGGATGGTCTCAGGCCCTTTTCCCCTTCTCACGTAGAACATTTTCAGACCTTCTATTTGCAGATAGGGCATACAGCCTCCTTTCTGTAACCTGGAGTCCAAAGCCAACAGGTTACGGATAGACTTTTACGGCAGCAAGGCAAAACTATCAGAATTTCTTGGAATTGAAAAGTTCTCATTTCATTGATGGGGGGCGGTGCCTGTTCCGGCAAATGCAAAAGGGTTGAAAATAATCGGCAACTCGGGTGATGGACAGCAATTCAAGACCCTGCTGTAAAGCCCGCGCTATAAAATCATCGGTATTCATGCCTTGAAACTTAGAGGCTTTTTCTGCTTTCTTGTATATCCTTTCTTCAATCTTGACGACTTTCATGGCCCTTTAATCTTTTGAGGAGAAACGTGTCTTTCGTTCAATGAACTCTACAGAAGCCTGAGTGAACCGTCAAGAGCCCGACTCGCCACAAGAAAAAAGCAACTTCTACTCCGGATGTCTCTGCGCATGATCAAACTTTGCGAAATCTCGGGAGCGCTCAAAGAGCGAGTAGACCGTCGGGACGAACACCAGGGTAATGAGGGTCGAACTGAGCAGACCGCCGATGACCGCCCGTGCCATCGGGGCCTGGGCTTCCCCGCCCTCGTTCATCCCCAGGGCCAGAGGGACCAGGGCCAGCATGGTGGTCATGGCCGTCATTAAAATGGGTCGAAGTCTCCTGCGACCGGCCTCTTCAATGGCCTCCCGAAGGGGCATACCGTCCCGGCGCCGAAGGAGGTTGGTGTGGTCCACGAGGAGGATGGCATTGTTGACCACAATTCCCCCCAACATGATGCAGCCGATGTACGACTGTACGTTGAAGGTCGTGTTTGTGAGAAGGAGCATAAGAATCACCCCGATGGCGGCCAGGGGAACGGAGAACATCACCACGAAGGGGTCCCGGAGCGACTCGTAGAGAGATGCCATGACCATATAGACCAGCACGAGGGCCAGGACAATGCCCAGCAGCAGCTCTTTAAATGCCTTCTGCTGCTCCTCGTAATCCCCGCTGAAAACGATACCGAAGCCGCTGGGAACGGGGATGGAGCGAAGCCCTTTGCGTATGTCCTCGATGATCGAGCCCATGTCCCGCCCGCTGATGTTGGCTGAAACACTGAGGATACGCTCCTGGTCTTTCCGTTCCACCAGGACCGGCCCGCTGCGAGGCAGAACCTTTACCACGTTACGAAGGACTACCGGCTGCCCGTCGCGGTTGGATAGGGTGAAATCCAGGATTTCCCGAAGTTCCATCTTCTCTGCGTCCTTCATCTTGACCAGGATCCGGTGCTCGTCCCCGCCCTCCCGATAATTGCTTGTGGGAGACCCTGAGATGACGGTCTGGAGCATGTTCGCGATTTGAGAGACGGTGAGTTTCATGTCCGCGGCCTTCTGCCGGTCTATCAGGATGAGTTCTTCCGGGCTTCCGGATTCCCGGCTCACCTGGGCATCCGTGACCCCTTCCACCCCTTCCGCCACCTCTTTTACACGTTGGGCCAACAGATCGGCCGTCTCCAGGTCATGGCCGCGGATGTCCACCTGAACCCGCTCCCCACCCCTGGTGGCCATGCGCAACAAAAAGAGTCCTTGCCCTGCCCGGGTGCGGACGGTGACCCCGGGGATATTTGACAGATTGGCACGCAAGGCTCTTGCGATCTCCTCACTGGATCGAGTCCGATCCGATTCCGGCTTTAGGGACATTCTCAACTGTCCCGTGTGGGAGCCTGTAGCTCGCCAGCTTGTCCCTCCCACATAGGTCACCATACTCTTGATCTCAGGGACTTCCCGCCTGACGATTTCTTCGATCATCTCGCAATAGGTATCCACAACCTCCACCCTGGTCCCCACTTCCATTTCCGCATAGATTCGGACCTCTCCCTCGTCGGTGTTGGGCATGAATTCCACCCCCACGTGAGGAATGAGTGCCAGGCTGCCTGCCAAAAGCAGCGCAGCCCCAACCACCACGAGCTTGCGGTGGTCCAGCGAAAAGTGGAGCAGGTTTTTGTAGCCCTCTTCCATGCCCTCGAACAATCGGCCGGTAAATCGAAAGAGCCTGTGGCCCAGGGTTTCGGAGGGGTTTGGTTTCACCTCCGCAGGACGGAGAATTCTGGAAGCGAGCATGGGGACGAGGGTAAGAGCCACGGCCAGGGAACAACCGAGGGCGAAGGCAACCACATAGGAAAACTGCCTGAACATGACACCGGACATACCTCGGACGAACACCAGGGGTAAAAAGACCGCCATGGTGGTCAAGGTACTGGCGACAATGGCGGAAGTGACTTCCTCGCTGCCCTCCACCGCAGCCTGTTCGGATCCAAGACCCGATTCCCGAAGTCTGTAAATATTTTCCAAGACCACGATGGCATTGTCCACCAGCATCCCCATGCCCAGGGCAAGGCCTCCCAGGGTCATGAGGTTCAGGGTAAATCCGCCGAAATACATCAGGGCAAACGTGGCCATGATCGAAAGGGGGATGGCGGTGGCGATGACCGCGGTGCTGCGGATGCTTCGCAGAAAAAAAAGCAAGATCAGGACGGCCAGGAAGCCGCCGTAAAGAATCGAGGAGCCCACGTTGGTAATGGAACGTTCGATATAGTCCGAGGTATCGATAATGGGTGTCACATGCACTTGAGGGATATCCCGGTTGACCCGCTCGATCTCTTTGAGGACCCCCCGGGCGACCTCCACGGTGTTGGTTCCGGATTGTTTGTTCACAGCGAGGCGAATTCCGGGTAGGCCGTTCACCCGGACGATCTGGGTAACTTTTTCCCATGCATCCTCCACATCCGCGATTTCTCTCAGTTGGATAGGCGCGCCGTCCCGAATGGCGACGACCGTGTTGCGCAACTCATCCAGGCCACTGTACTCCCCCGGCGTGCGAACGGTCACCGCAAGCTTTCCCCGGTCAAGGGTTCCAGCGGGGATATTCACGTTCTCGGCTTTAATTCGATCGAGGATCTGGTCCAGGGGGAGTCCTAAGGCCTTGATCTTGTCCCCATGGAGGTTTACGTGAATCTCCCGTTCCAGGCCGCCGTGGATATCAAGGGAAGCGACACCGGGCAGCCGCTCCATACGGTACTTGATCTGATCTTCGATGACCTTGCGCATCTGTATGGGATCCAGGGTGCTGGAGGCGCCTAGGATGAGGATGGGAAAGCTCGCCAGGTCAAACTTTCGCAGCATGGGTCGATCCGCCTCATCCGGAAGGGTCAGAACGACACGATCCAGCCGGTCACGGATATCGTTGGCCCCGGCGTCCAGGTCGGTGCCCCAGGTGAAGGTCACTCGAACCTGGCTGACCCCTTCCGCGGACCTGGAAGAGACCTCTTCCACCCCGGGAACCGCGCTCAAGGCCTCCTCAATGGGACGGGTAATGAGTTCCTCGATCTCTTCGGGACCGGCATTTTCATAGGTGGTAGAGATACTCACGGTGGGGTAGGTGATATCGGGCATCAAATCGATGGGGAGGCGGGACAAGGAGACCCCGCCCAGGATCACCAGGATGAGGGCTACCATCACGGTTAAAACGGGCCGATGGACAGTGAACCGGGAGAGCTTCATGGCTACGTTCCTGGTGCCGCCGGCCTTCTTGCCTGGGCTGCAGCCCCGGGGTCACCCTCTCCCTTTGAAGGACCCGCAGGCTTTGCTGCAGGCAACTCGATGGGGGAGCCGTCTTCAAGAAGGTGCTGGCCGAGGGTCACCACGGATCCCGAAAGGGAGGGGCTGATGACCTCCACCCACTCCCCGTCCATGATGCCCAAGGTGACCGCTACGAACTGGGCCTTCCTGTTGGTGTGGTCGGCCAGAAAAACTCCTTGCACCCCTTTTCTCTTCGTAAGAGCATAGAGGGGCACGACCGTTGCGTGGTCATGCCTGTCGAATTCAATCTGAACCCGAACGAACATGCCGGGTTTGAGAAGGTCTTCCCGGTTGGGGATCTCGATCTCGACCCTCGCCTCGCGGGAGGTCTCCTTTAGGAGAGGAGCCACACGGACCACCTTCCCGTAAAAGGATCTTTCAGGAAAGGCATCGGTCGTGACCAGAGCCTCCTGTCCCAATTTCACCTTTGAATAGTCCCGCTCGATGACATGCACGACGGCGATCAGGGATCCGATATCAAGGACGGAGACGATGGAGGCGTGAGGCGCCAGCATGGAGCCCTCGTCCACGAACCGCTCCCCCACGACCCATTGCCCATCGCCCTCTTCACAGGCGACACAGATCTTCGTGTAGGATAAGCGAACCTTGGCTGCTTTCAATTCCGCCTCTTTCTGGGCTATCTGGGCCTGGGCCACTTTGTGCTTGGCACTCTGTGCCGTGAACTCGGCCTCGGCCGCATCCAGTTCCGCCTCCGAAACGATATTCTTCCCATGGAGCGCCGTGATTCTTCCCAGCTCCCGCTTTGCAATGTCCAGGGCGCTTCGGCTTTGCTCCAGATTCGCCCTGGCCACTTCGAGTTCCGCCCTGGCCTGATCCACCTGTTGAACATATTCTTCATCGTCCAGGAGCGCGATCTGCTGACCCCGTTGCACCTGGTCCCCCATATTGACCATGAGCTTCTCCAGCCGCCCGCCTATTTTCGGGGCTACGATGAACTGTGACCTGGGGGAAAGGGAACCGGTGAAAAAACCCACATCGCGAATCGTGCTCTTTCGAACGGGGCTAATCTCAACAGCTACGGCGGGAGTGCCTCCACGGCGGGCGACCCCCTTTTGTGGCACAAAAACCTTCTGGCTTACCTTCCATCCCAGGAGACCGACCATTGCAAGGACAATGAGTATTGCAAATCCTTTTTTCACCTTTTTCCTGCCACTTCAAAAATACTACAACTGTCGGGTCACGTTGCAATTAACCCTTTTAGGGAAAACTCAAAAAAACGGAATCATGCTCATTATCCGCTCTTCCTTCCCCCCTTGTCAATATAATGAGCCCCTTTCCATCCTGCCAGCGTTGTGTCCACAAATACGTTGACCAAGCCCTTCATGTTCCCCCTCCCCTTGCACCTCCCACGAGGGGAGGAACAGCACCGGGAATGGCAAGATTTTCCTCCCCCTTGATGGGATTCAAACAATACTTGCTCCCCCTGATGGGGGAGGAGAGAGCATGCCCCGTACTTGATACGGGGTGGAGGTGCGCGGATCCGGGCCTGGGGACCGAACCTCGAGAGCCGGCAGATCCGGAAGGCTTCGTGACAACCTTCCAAGCGCTCCGGCTGGTGCTTTTCAAGGATCGCTACCAAGACGTGGAAATCGAAAAGTACGCCGTGCCTGCGGAGGTCCAGGACCCCATGGGCCACCGGACATCCGATCTCTATGACTTCGCCCGCATGAACCGAAACCGCCTGATCCCCTTGAAGGGAAAGCAGAAGCTCGCCGAGCCCCATACCTGGAGGAAGATCGACGCCTATTTCGGAACCACCAAGCCGATCCCGGGAGGCATCCGGCTCCTGCGGGGAGTCGCGACCTACTTCAAGAACATGCTCGCCGGCAAGCAAGGCCACGGCTTACAAGGGTTTATGCCTGGAAAACCCCTGGGGGGCCGTTATCTTCATCCATGCATGGTTCAAGCTTCCGGGCTCCGGTCACATCCGGATCCGGCGGTGGATCGTCGAAGAACTAATGGAGAAAGGGACCTAGGATTGAAGAGGCGATGCGGAAAACCGCAGGCCGGAGTCCACCCGGGGGAATTCGTCATAGAGCCCCGCCATGGTTTGGCAAATATCGGTTTTCTCTCGCCGTTTTTTGTCGCTCCACAAGGGAGCGTGAACATCTTGGTTGGCCTAACCGTTTCAAACATCGACCTTTACTTCCGATCAAACAAAAGTGCACAATCCTTGCATAAAATCATAAGGTTTTTCTCGGGAATCATTTCCCTTGAGGAAGGATCGACGGAGGGCAAGGGGCTGATGACCGTAAGTACCGGAAAAAAAGGAGGGTACAGTGGAATTGGAACGGGCCAACGAGCAATTGAGAATGGAAATCCAGGAACGTAAGCGCATCGAAGAAGCGCTGCGGGAATCCGAAGAGAAATACCGCATGGTTGTCCAGAACGCAATCGAAGGGATCCTGGTTACCCAGAAGCTGAGGATCGTGTTCGCCAACAAGAGGGCTTGCGACTTTCTCAGGTATTCTGAAGAGGAGTTGATATCGAATCCGGATCCGTTTGAATTTATTCAACCGGATTACAGGAAGACCGTGGCAGAGAATCACCTGAAAAGGCTCAGGGGCGAGGAGGCCCCGGAGGTTTACTCCTTCCAGATTGTCAACAGAGATGGAGAGACTCGATGGGTGGATGCAAGCGGAGTGAGGATCCACTGGAAAGGAAAGCCTGCCATCCTCAATTTCTTCACCGACATTACGAAAAGAATGCGCGCCGAGGAAGAGAAGAGGAAACTTGAGACCCAGATCCTGAAAATCCAGAAGCTCGAGAGCCTGGGCAACCTGGCAGGAGGGGTGTCTCATAACTTCAACAATATCCTTACGATTATCCAGGGACACGCCACCCTCGCCCGCATGGACCTCGGCCCTGGGCATTCATCCTCTGAGCGACTGAAGAGGATCCAGGAATTGGTCATGAAGGGAGCCAAAATCACGAAGCAACTCCTTGCCTATGCCATGAGAGTCGAAACCCAGATCGATTCTATCGATCTAAATCAGGTGGTGAAGGAAACATCCGATACCTTCGGTGAGACGAGAAAAGAGATTCGGATTCATAGAGACCTTTCGGAAGATCTTTACAGCATACGAGCGGATCGAGGACAGATCGAGCAGGTTCTGATGAACCTCTTCATCAACGCGGCAGATGCCATGCCGCTGGGTGGGGATCTTTTCCTGAAAACAGAGGAGGTCACCCATGAGGAGATGACCGGGAAATGTTATCAACCAAAGCCCGGCAATTACCTGCTCATGAAAGTGACGGACACGGGAATCGGTATGGACAAAGAGACCATGCATCACCTTTTTGAACCATTTTACACGACCAAAGGGTTTGCCAAGGGCACCGGTTTAGGACTGGCCTCCACCTATGGAATCGTGAAAAGCCATGGAGGATATATCGATGTCTCCTCCGAAGAGGGGAAAGGAACCACCTTCGAGATTTACCTGCCTGCGTCGGAGGGGAAACCGGATAGCGAAAAAGTTTCCCATAGCGAACACCTGGAGAAGGGCACGGAGACCATCCTCCTGGTAGATGATGAACAGCAGGTTCTCGAGGTAGGGGAGGACATCCTCAAGACCCTGGGCTATACTACTTTATTAGCCAGTGTCCATCCATAAATGGAAGTGTTTGATAAACGTGAAAAAAGCGCATTCCGTGGTGGATTTTTTGATCTTCATGTAGTAAAAGAAAATTTTTCAAGGATTTGTTTTTACTAACAAAGATCGAAAAAGGAGCCACCACGAAATGCGCGAAAAGCACCAAAAACAAATGCCACTGATGACCAGCATTGTCAACCACCCCCATGGCAAGGAGTTGGA
>Ga0209164_1000410_pt1 | contig 106788 bp, 100 predicted proteins | sample MTBNYHSulfiMetaG_FD_187458 | JGI IMG/M metagenome (GOLD analysis project Ga0209164, IMG submission 187458) | Enrichment culture microbial communities from rom New York Harbor, USA that are MTBE-degrading - MTBE-NYH (New York Harbor Sulfidogenic)... | ecosystem: Environmental > Aquatic > Marine...
GGGTTGCTGCGCTTCGAGATCTTTATGGTCTCTGCGCTGCGCAACCCGACGGTTTACATATACCGAGGTGAAACAAAATAGTGCTTGACAGCTGCAGGCTCATAGAAGGAGCGGGCCATGCCCGCGACCTCCGTGGCATTGCGGCGATCTCTATCGCGGGCAAGGCCCGCTCCTACGGCACGAGACTTTCATTGTTCGTTGTTCCGGCTTGCGGAGATGGGTTAGCCCAAATATTCGGCACGAAGCCCCGAATTTATGGTCGCCGTTAATTGTCTTCGGTCAGCAGTGACAAATAAATCAGCCTGCCATTCTAAGGCGCATGCTGCATGAAGACATCCATTGTACGCAAATTCAGAACTCCTGATATCGAGACGTAATTTCAATAAGTTATGTCACCACCCCGGATTCCAGCCTGTTACCGGTGAGTGCCTGAAATACTTAAAGTACTTAAAGTGCCCTTGTGCCCCCTGAGGGTATAAAATTAAAGGTGTTATCTGCTCAGAAAATACCACAACTTCAAGTACGTTAGGCACTCTTCTCGAACCGCAATCGAGTATCAAGGTGAAATCTGCCGGGATCAGGTTATCTGAACTTCAAGAATTGCCCCTCATAAATTTATTCTCTCTTTTCCCAATACTTTTTCTTGACCGGGTTGAACATTTCATGTGAGCATCAATAATATGGTGTTTCGAAACTGAGAGGGTGAGAAATGTGACATCTTCAATTGGGTGACATCGTGAAACGATTTAAAAATATTCTTCTGGTCATAAACGATAAGGTTGAGAATGAAACAGCTATACAAAAAAGCGTTAACCTTTCCATAAGCAATCAGGCCGGATTGACTGTTATTCAGGTGCTTGAAGAATCTCACAATATCGCTCATTTTTTCGAACGTCACAGCTCAACAGATGTATTGAAGGCACAGCTTAAGGAAAAACAAGATAGCCTTCATGCCCTGCTGGCACCGTACCGTAAAGATATTGAGATAGATGTCATGGTTGGCCGTGGCAAACCCTTTTTGGAAATTATCCGGGCGGTTCTTCTACATAATTTTGACTTAGTTGTTAAAGCATGTCAACAGGATGGCAGCTTGAAGACCATGCTGTTTGGCACAACAGATATGCACCTGCTCCGCAAATGCCCCTGCCCTGTATGGCTGATTAGGCCGCGAGAAGAGATAAAATGCCGGCGCATACTGGCTGCCGTTGATATTGGGCCCACTGTTGATATTGAAAAAATGGATGCCCTTAACCAGCAAATTCTGGAAATGGCCACGTCACTGGCATTATCAGAATTTGCTGAACTGCACATTGTCCATGCCTGGATGATTTTTGGCGAAAGCCTGCTGCGATTATCCCACTCTGAGCATTTGAAGGAGGAGGTTACTGCCTGGGTGGAAGATCAAAAAAGGGAAATCAAAGCCGGACACAATGAATTCAAGGCCAAACTGGATCAGATTATGGGTAAAAAGGGATCAGATTCCCTCCACCCGGAAGTGCATTTTCTTGAGGGTGATGCCTATGAAATAATTCCACGGCTGGCGGAAGAAAAAAAAATAGATCTGGTTATCATGGGCACTATTGCCCGAACCGGGCTGCCAGGTTTTTTTATGGGAAACACAGCAGAGAGCATACTTAACCAGTTAAACTGCTCTGTCCTTGCTATTAAACCGGAAGGCTTTGTTTCACCAGTGACAATATAATAACTCATTTTTTAATGAAAAAATTTTTAATGTCTCTGGCGTAGGAGATGAGGACAATGGTGATGATCGCCGCCAGTATATAGCGGATCACCTTGAGATGTTGTTCCAGGTAGTCAAAGAAGAAGGTCCAGATGACAATTGCAGCCAGAGTCCCCAGAAAGGAGGCTGAAAAATTCTTTGCGATCTTAAATTTAAGCAGAGACCCGATGATTGAGCCCACAACAGGCCCAGTCACTGGCAGTGGTGCCATAACAAAAAGAAAGAGCCCTAACCAGCCATATTTCTCTATTTTCCCCTTATGTTTTTTTGCCTTACGCTCAAGCCGCAGGGCGTAGTATTTTATGGCCCTGAACTCAATATAATTATTGATGGAAAGAATAGATATTGAATAGGTAAAGCAGACAATAAGGATCTCCAGGTAGAAATTATAGCCGATAGTCCAGAAATAATTAAAACCATTCATTATGCACAAGCCAATGCCTGCGGCTCTGCCGCCAAAGGTGTGGGCGGCAAAGACCAAGCTTAATGATTGTACCATTTCCGTTTCAGACTCGAAAAAATACCATCCCGCTCCCGCCAGGAGAAGACTCATAAAAACGCCCACACAGAAGATCAACCATTCTGTGGTGTTATAAATTCTGACATCTTCTATTTTTCTTTTCATCTCTGCTTGCCGCCCAACCGATGCAGGCGAAGACCAGCCGGGCAAATCCCAAACTATAAAACGCCAATCGCAATAACGCTGATCAGTTTTCCACGGCAGATTTCAGGCGACAGCGTAATTCAGGATAAGAAGATTGTACCGTCTCATTGCTTCGAAAGCCACTGAAGCCATCTTTGCCGATCCTTGGGAAATTTTAAAAGAAATTCCCGTTTATGGCACCGATGGGTTATATGCCAGACATAATCAGGAAGATAATGACGATTGGCGCTTGCCATACCAACACCACCTAAAACGCGCGTTTTTCCCAAAAAAAACCCATTATAGCCCTGAAATTGATCATTTTTTATGCACTATATCGTTACATATCAACTGGTTATCTTGGTCCGGCCCCATCCCGCTTATTCGCTTATTTGTTCGTGATCTTGCCTGCTGTCCGCTGCATGCGCTGTTCAAAGGATTGAAAGCGACAAAAAGACGTCGCATCCTTCCTTATTGGTTAGCCGCGGTCTTTTTTTCTGACTTAGAACGGAGTTTCGAGGGCGCATGGGGCCTGGGAGCGGGGATGCCGTACAACATGCCTTCGGCGCTGATATCTTCATCGATATCCGGCCAATGCACTCCGTGGCCATCTCCAATTATCTCCCAATTTGTCCGCTGTTTCGGAGTCGCCTCGGACAGCCGCCAGGACCAAGCCAACGGAACGCTTATCGTTCGGCCGTCCATGAGTTCAGCCGTAATGGCATCTTCGGTCACCGTTAGGTCCTTAATCCTCACTTCCTGTATTTGCACCGCAGTGTTCATACCATGCCTCCGTGATCCTGCCTTTGTTTCTTGAGATGATCTCTCGAATAGTGCTCAGCTCTCTTGCCGAGAAACCCTGATTCCTTGCCAGGGCGATAGGCTGTATCCAGAACTTACAAATCATTCTTTCTCTCTGCACATGTACGTGCATTGGTTCATTACAGTCAAAGCTGTAGAAGAAGAACCGGTACGGCCCTGCCATACCCTTTACCGCTGGCATAGAAAACGTCCTTGTGAATTATAGATAGATGTGTTCAAGGTGTCCATCCTTTCTTATGGTCAGGAGCGGCGATAGGGACGGAGAAATTTAATAGTTTATGGCAGATTAACTTATTAAACAAAGTCCGTCCCCAATCATTCCCCGTTTTTCCCAAAAAAAACCCATTATAGCCCTGAAATTGATCGTTTTTTATACACGATATCGTTACATATCAACTGGTTATCTTGGTCCGACCCCATTCCGATACACAGCACAGCGGCAGGAACGGGAATCACAGTCTCAGCCCCCTTCACGGACACTCTTTCTTGGTTGTCAGCCTACGTCATTTTCACAGGCACCGGGTTCCGAAAGAGTACCATTTGCCATCATGTTCGCTTCGTTTTTGAATATGGCCATTGCTGTATTCATCTTTTTAAAACCAAGCTTCGCATAAAAGCCTTCTTTCCCGGGATTAGCATAGAGAATGATTTTTTTATGCCCCTGGGAAAGCCGGACAAGATTTTGGACAATTTCCTTACCCAGCCCCAGACCTTGATACTCTGGGTGGATTGCAATATCACAGATGTAGGAACAATCCTTGCCATCGGCCAGCGCTCTTCCAACCCCAATAAGGGAATTATCATGATAGACGAAGCATTTGAACTTGCTATTGGTGAACACGATTTCAAGATCATTCGGCAATTTGATGCCAAGGGGAGCAATTTTGTATAGCTCGGATAATTCGTGCCAATTTATATCTGTCTGGTCAAAATACCACGTAAAGTCCATAGGGGTTATTCCATATTAAGAACCATGACGACTTGGCTAACTAGACCGCGCCAATGAACTTGCCGTCTGCGTTCTCGCGGTCTGGTTAACTCAATTGTTCTGTAATTTTTCTTTAATTTCAATAGATTCAGTGATGTTAATCAATGACGGAATCTCTCTTTCGTATACTCAAACCACAATTAGGATAAGTTTTGCAGGGTTATTCATTGATAAAAAAATATCATTTCAAGACCTGACCCTGCACCTCCCATGGCTTGTAGCATTATGTTCTATTCTCGCAGGTATGGGACTTATTGCTCTCTGCCCCCAACGTTAAGTTGAGGGGCAGCCCGGAAAGCGGTGCGGCTACCATGAACTTGGCAGCTAGCAAAATCGTAACTATTTTCAACCGCGCTTCTTGCTGTCCCTCTCAAACGCCTGGTTCGCTGATTTACCTTTTTCTTTTTTTTCTTTTCGTGCCTGTAATTCTGGGCTTAGCTTTCTGTGTGTTTCCCATGAGCGAAACCTCACCCGACCGAACCATTGTCTTAAATAATGTGCCTGCAATGTCTGGATATTTCATAAAAGCTTGAATAATTTCACCATTATCTACATCTTCACCTGACCCTTTTTTCATTAATATTTCCATCAATTCAGGGTGTTGCATGACAGACAGAAAGGCAGTTACTTGGTCTTCCTCTGGATCGTATTCATCTTTTGCGTAATCTTGAAACTTATATCCCGTGAGCTTTGCCAACTCTAAAAGATGATTGTCAGGATGATCGGGATTGTTCGTGAAATGTGATAAATATCTCTTTAAATTTTCAGACAACTCTTTAAGGCCAGTCGGTGTGTTTTCATATTCGATATGGCGAAGGTGAGCTATGTCAAACGGCACTTTTGGTCCATTTTTGTCTTTAAGAATAATTGTACCTGGTTTACAGGCATGCCTAAGGCCAAGCTCATAAAACACATTAGGATTGGGGAATGTTACGTCTGCTATAACAATATCTGAGTGCATGATTCTAGTCAGGATATCTGAAGTGATAGTTCCTGGAAGAGAAACTTCATCAGCCCGCACAACATCAAGGGTTGGCATAGCTTTACAAATTGCCTCTTTTAATAAATCGTCATAGCGTTGCTTTAACTGATCAAATGTTATTGTTTCACCATCTATTGACTGGTCACCAATTGGCATAATAACAAAGCATGTTTTAAGGGTTGGCATAAATACTCCTTAATTGTTTTGCAAGCGATCAGTGTTAATAAGTGGAAAGCTGTCCATCATATTGGACCCTATGGATGGACAAATTTTCCACTTATTATGATATTAAAGCCAAAATATGGACAGTCGCCCTTGCTTTTGTCCACTTATTACATTCTGCCGCATTGATTTCCACTTATTGCGATATTATGGGGCAAAAGATGGAAAACATGCCGAAGCTGCCCGGGATCAAATCCGGGAGCAGGGAAGTCGTCCCTTGTGCATTCCTGGGCCTTTTGCCGCATTTTCCCACAGGAACAACAATCATCCACGCAGAAATACCCATACCGCGCATGCTGAAATTTGCAAGAAAAAACTCCTGCCAGATGGCAGGAATCGAGGAAAATTTCTCATTGCTCAGGCAGGGTTCAACACCCTTTTGCCCCTTGCATTATGCCTTTTGCCCAGTAAAAGGGCGGGCATAAAACCCGCACCCTTGGTTATGCCAGTATTTCTCCGATTGGTAATATTTGCCTGCCATGCCGAATGGTAAGAACAGAAATTTTATTTTTTTCTACCCGGTAAATGATACGGTAATTGTCATGGATGAGTTCGCGAATTTCTTCCCGTCGTGTTTCCGGCGCCACCCGGCCGCTTAATGGAGATGATTCTAATAACTCTACCTTCCCGAATAGTATTTCAACCCACTTTCGAGCTGCTGAAGGATTGTCTTTAGCTATGTATTCCGCGATTTCTGTTATTCGGTCAATGGCAAGCGGGGACCACATGATTTTCATGCCTTGAGCCGTCCCATAATTGTTTCCTTGGCCTCATTATGGCCTACACCTGCACCTGAATCGATTTGCGCAACAGCTGTTTGAATGTCTTGTAAAATTTCTATTTTTTCTTGCATGGCTTCATATTCTGCAACATCAAGCAGCACCGCGACGCCTTTACCGTGCTGGGTGATGACAAGGGGGCGTTTGGTTTCATGCACCTGCTTGAGAAATGATGCAATTCCAGTACGAAATTCCGACATTGGACGGATGTCTTGATCTACTTTGAGCCTTGGCATAATGCACCTCGTTTATATTTTTGGTACATTATAGCGTACATTATATTGATACATCAATGTTATTTTTGAGGGGCATAACAGTGTTGACAAAACATGGAAAACATGCCGAAGCTGCCCGGAATCAAATCCGGGAGCAGGGAAGTTCGCCGCCTTTTGTCCATTATAAGGGCGGGCATAAAACCCGCCCCTGCTGCGTCGTCCGGATTTGCCACGTGGAAGCGGGGGGCATTACGGGCTGCCTCAATAACGCTGCAATTCTGTGATCGGGGCCGATATCACGGCCTGCTTTCCAGCACCACCACGCTTCTTGCCATAACCCTGACGCCTTTCCCGGCAACCGGCATCTGGCTTTCGGGCCGTCTGATGTCATCGGGGCCGGCCGCCCCGGTATCGATGGCCAGGTGCCATCTTCTGCCGGGGATGTCGGGCAGGGCAAAGCCCATGGTCTTGGCCGACATGTTGAAGATGACGTGCAGGTCATTTTCTTTGCCGGCGCCGCCCAGGGTCAGGGCCAGCACGGTTGCTTTCGGGTCGTTCCATTGGGGCTTATTGAGTTTTCTGCCGTGCCAGGTGATGTCCGGCAGCCGGGCGTTCCCGGGTTTACCGCCGGTGACGAAACGCCGCCGCATGAGGCAGGGATGGCGTTTGCGGAAGGCGATCATCTCCCTGACAAAGCGGAACATGTCGCTGTTTTTCGCAACCAGCTCCCAGTCAAACCAGCCCAGTTCATTGTCCTGGCAGTAGCAGTTGTTGTTGCCCTGCTGGCTGCGCAGCACCTCGTCGCCGGCAAGCAGCATGGGCACCCCGTGGCTGAGCAGCAGGATGGCCATGAAGTTTTTGGCCTGCCGCCGGCGCAGGGCGAGAATTTTCGCATCCCGGGTATCACCTTCAACCCCGCAGTTAAAGCTGAGGTTGTGGCTGCTGCCGTCCCGGTTGTCTTCGCCGTTGGCCTCGTTGTGCTTCTCGTTGTAGCTGACCAGGTCCCACAGGGTGAAGCCGTCGTGGCAGGTGATGAAGTTGATGCTGTTGATGGGCAGCCGGCCCGAGGGTTCGTAGAGGTCGCTGCTGCCGCAGAAGCGGGTCGCCATCTCGGCCACCATCCCTTTGTCACCCCGGACGAACTGGCGGACCAGATCGCGGTAGCGGCCGTTCCATTCCGCCCAGCGGAAACCGGGGAAGCCGCCCACCTGATAGAGTCCGCCGGCATCCCAGGCCTCGGCGATGAGTCCGGTGCGGGCCAGCACGTTGGAAAACTCAATGCTCCAGATCACCGGGGAGTAATGGTCCGGTTTGCCGTTCATGCCCCGGGCCAGCACGCTGGCCAGATCAAAACGGAAGCCGTCGATGTGCATGTCCCGCACCCAGTATTCAAGGCTGTCGACGATGTAACGGGCCACCAGGGGATGGTTGCAGTTCACCGTGTTGCCGCAGCCGGTATAGTCGCGGTACAGACTGCGGTCATGGGGATCCAGGTGGTAGAAGCCGCTGTTGGCCAGGCCCTTGAAGTTGATCAGCGGGCCGTCTTCCCCGCCCTCGGCCGTGTGGTTGTATACCACGTCCATGATCACGGCGATATCCGCCTTGTGCAGGGCCTTGACCATGTCCCGGAACTCGCTGATATGGTTGGCGGCCAGGGGATCGGTGCAGTAATGGGGATGGGGGCAGTAATAGCTGTGGGTGCTGTAGCCCCAGAAGTTTTTCAGGCCGAGCAGCCGGGAGCTTTCCGGCAGGTCCTGTTCGTCAAAGGCCATGACCGGCAGCAGCTCCACCGCGGTGATGCCCAGTTTCTTGAGGTAGGGGATCTTGGCGATGACCCCGGCATAGGTGCCGGGATGGGGCACCTTTGCCGAGCTGTGGCTGGTGAAACCGCCCACATGGAGTTCATAGATGATGGTCTTTTCCGGCTTGTGGTAAAGCGGGGTGTCGCCCTCCCAGTCATAGTCATCCTCCTTTACCACCACGGCGCGCATGCTGCGGCCGTTGCTCGGGCCGGGCAGGCAGGTGCGGGCCCTGTCCCACAGGTTGTCGGTGACGGTTTTCGTCCAGAGATCGAGCAACTCCTTGTCCGGATTGAAACGGCAGCCGGAAACAGAGGTGTCTTGCGGCCCGTCGGCCCGCCAGGTATAGCAGACGCCGGCGGGCAGTCCTTCGATAAAGACGTGCCAGAAGAAGAAGGTGCGGTTTTCATGGGGGTCCAGGGTGATCACCTGGAAGGGTTCGGTGCTGTGGGGATCGCTGTAGAGCAGCAGCTCCATGGCCGTGGCCTGCCTGGAGAAGATGCAGAAATTGACGCCTTCGGCAGATAACTTGGCGCCGGGGGGGTAGCGCCGCCCCGGCTTTACCGGAAATTTTTTCATCTCCCTTATCCTTTCAACGACGATTTGCCGGGAACCGGCCTTTGCGTCATTTCGGTTGGTTAAGCAATGCGACAATGCGGTCGGCATAGCTTTTTTTCAGGGCATTGAGATACTGCGGATCAACCGGCCCCTTCCATGTTTTCACCTTGAAAAACCGTTTGGGGATGGTCATGGCCCGGATGTCATAGCCGGTGGCGAAGCGGGTCTGCCAGCGCAGCCGCTGCACATGGCGGGAGGCTGCGTCAAGATTGGCGGCCATCGCGGCATAGCCCACGGCATGCAGGCATCTGGCCAGCATTTCATTGGTGTAGACGCCCCTGGCAAAGAGGCAGGAAACCATGCAGGTGAGGCCCACGCGGCCGGCCTCGTCCTCCATGAGAAAATCCACGGCGCCCTCCACGTTCTGTTCCTCGTGCTGCTGATCATAGGCGTAGCCGCCGCTGTCCAGGTGGGAATGACGGAAACCCAGGGTCTGGGCGGCGAAAAAGACCTCGCCGGTGGCATAGCCCGCCATCTCCTGGCCGAGCACGCAGGCGAAATCAGCTCCGCCATACCGGGCCGCGGCCTTGACCGTGCCCTGGCCCAGCAGCCGGTAAAAATCATTGGCCCCGGCGCCGAGAAAGGCGGCCGCCTGCCTGTAGGCCCCGGTATCGCCGAATTTCAGGGGAACCAGGGTTTGCCCGGCGGAGAGCAGGCCCTTTTCCGTGGCCTCGGTGGCCCAGGCCAGGGCCACGCCGGCGGACATGACGTCCAGCCCGGCCTTTTCGATTTCATCCATGATGGAGAGCACGGAAAAGCTGTCGGTGACGCCCAGCATGGTGCCGGTTGAAAAAATCGGTTCATAGTCATAGGCAACCTGGCGGTAAAGGTAGCGGTTGTCCTCCATGAATTTTTCCCGGACAAAACCGATATGGATGCAGCCCACCGGGCAGCCCGCGCAGGCGCTGTTGCGCAGCAGGGTTTCATCGGCAAAGCGCTCGCCGGTGACGCCGTCAATGGCCGGATCAGTGGTGGCCTGCAGATTGCGCCAGGGCAGGGACTGTATTTTGTTGAGTGATTTCAGGTTAGCGGGCGTTCCCAGGTTGTGGTACTTCTTCATCATGTCGGTTGAGGTGAGCTGGCTGTACACCTCGGCAAAAAGAGGGGAGTATTCCTTGCCCTCGGGCCGGAAGAAATCTTCGTCGCCCTGGATAACAATGGCCTTGAGGTTTTTGGCGCCCATGGCCGCGCCGCCGCCCAGCCTGCCGAAATGGCGGTAGGTGTCGGCATTGATGCAGGCCATGGCCGCCCCGTTTTCGCCGGCCGGACCGATGCGCATGATGCTGCGGTGGCCCGAGCCCTTGAACATGCGCCGCAGCAGTTTGCCGCTTTCGGCAACATCCATGCCCCACATGAAATCCGCCTTTTTGATCTCCAGATGACGGGAGCCGACGCCGAGGCAGGAGGGCACGGCGGCCCGGCCGGTGACAACCAGGGCGTCGATGTCGGCGAAACGCATGGCCAGGGCGGTGCGGCCCCCGGCATGGCTTTCCGTGTACTGATCATGGTAGGGGGACTTGAAGGCGCACACCGTTTTGCTCATCAGCGGGAAATAGCCGGTGAGCGGACCGATGGCGAAAATCACCGGCTGCTCGGCGTCATTCCACGGTCTGTCCGCTTTGCCGTATTTGCCATAGAGCAGGGCGGCCAGGCCGCTGCCGCCCATTTCGCTGTCCCGGCCGTTCAGTTTGACGATGTTGCCCCGGCCCTCGGTGAGATTGACGACCATAACCTTGAAATGATCTCTGATCATAGCGCTTCCTCCACTTCCACCGGCTGTCCCTTGACATTGACCATTTCAAGGCATTGATGGGGGCAGAATGCCACGCAGCGGCCGCAATGGATGCATACAAAAGGCTCGCCGCTCCTGTCCAGAAAAATCGCGTCAACCGGACAGGCCCTGGCGCATTCGCCGCAGCGGATGCACAGATTTTTTTTGACGACAACCCCGCCGCCCGTTCTCTGGGCAAAGGCCCCGGTGGGGCACACCGCGGCACAGGGGGCCGGAGAGCAGGCCAGGCAGTTTTTGGCGATAAAGCCGGTGGAAAGCCCGCCGGAGGAGTGAATCCGGATGCCGGCCGTCTGCCATGACAGCCGTTTGTGCACAAGTCTGGCGCAGGCCAGCGAGCAGGAGTGGCAGCCGATGCAGCGTTCCATTCTTGGGGTGGTCAGTATTTTCATTGCCCGTTCTGTTCCCTTGTCTGGCGGATGTTGATGATTTCCATGCGGTGATTGGCCTGGGGATGGGCAGGGGAGGGGCCTTCGGTGACGACCAGATGATCACCCTTTACAGCATGGGCCTGGGCCAGTTGCATGGCGTAGTCGGTCCAGTTATCCGGGTGGTCCTGGTATAAAACCGGCAGCACCCCATAGGAAAAGAGCAGTTCCTGGCAGGTCCTGTCGTTGGGACTGACGGCAAAAATCCAGGCCTGCATCCTGAAGCGGGTCAGGTTCCTGGCGGTTGAGCCGCTGGCCGTGGGAACTATGACCGCCCCGCAGTCAATCTCCTCCAGGGTGTTTTCCACACTGCGGGTGATGAGATCCACCAGGTTTTTCCGTTCCTTTTCCCTCAGGTAGCCCAGGATACGACGGTAATGCCTGACGGGCCGGTAGGGTTCGGTGGCCGCGGCGATCCGCGCCAGCATGGCCACCGCTTCCAGCGGATACCTGCCCATGGCCGATTCACCGGAGAGCATCACGCAGTCCGTGCCGTCCAGAATGGCATTGGCGACATCGGTGGCCTCGGCCCGGGTCGGTCTCTTGTTGGCAGTCATGGATTCAAGCATCTGGGTGGCGGTGATGACCGGCTTGCCGAGAACATTGGCCTTGGCGATGATATATTTCTGGGCCACGGCGATATCCTCAATGGGAATCTCCACGCCGAGATCGCCCCGGGCTACCATGATGCCGTCCGCCGCTTCCAGGATTTCATCGATATTGTCCCGGTTGCTCTTGCGCTCTATCTTGGCGATGACGAAAGGCCGGTAGCCCAGATCGGCGGCGGCCTGGCGTACTGCAATCATATCGGCTGCCGAACTGACAAAGGACTGGCTGATGCAGTCCACCCCGTTTTCCAGGGCAAACTTCATGCATGCATGGTCATGCTCGGTAAAGGCGCTGATGCCGAGATCGATGCCGGGCAGATTAAGCCCCTTTCTCGACCGCACTTCTCCGCCGACAACCACGTTGCACAACACGTCATTGCCCTGTACTTCCAGCACCTTGACCTGGATCAGACCATCGTTGATAAAGAGCATGTCACCCGGCTTGACCACCCTGGGCAATGGGGTAAAGGTCGTGGAGACCCGCGCCTTTGTGCCGACGATATCATCGGCCGTGAGAATAAAGCCGTCACCCTGTTCGAGCTGCAGGGGTTCGTCGGCAATTTCGCCCAGCCGCATCTTGGGGCCGGGCATATCGGCCAGAATGGCGACCCGGGTGTGCAGGGATGCGGCAGCCGTCCTGATTTTTCTGATGACCTCGCCATGTTCGTGAAACTGGCCGTGGGAGAAATTCAGGCGGGCGATATTCATGCCGGCCTGGATCATCTGCCGGATAACCTCGGGGGAGTCCGATGCCGGGCCGATGGTACAGACGATTTTCGTTTTATTGGCCGGCAGCTTCACACATTGTTGCGAGGGATTTTCATTGTCCATGGGTTTCATTTCACCGAGATAAGAAAGGCCGGCAGACTGTCAATTATTGGGCAAGATTGCTGTTTCCCGTTGAATACCCGGCCAAAGGGCGGAATTTCTGCCCAGCGCCATCCTCATAATCCGGTTGTTCACGAAAAATTCACCATTTCAAATTTATATTAAAATTGCGTAAATTGATAATAAATTTTAAGAGTTGATTTACGGACGGGCCCCTGGTCGGAAGCCCCGCCTCCTTCCGGTTGCGGCCCCGCATTTCCCGCGCATCTCATATGATAATTAATTCGACTTTCTGACTCGATCTATTTTGACGAAATAACTGTATTTTTGTGACATGGTTGCTGCTCTGATCTCCGTCATGGGAATTCAGGAGGCAGGAGACAGAATTCAGAATGATTGATTTTAGGGAGATGGAAATTACAAATTTACCGTTTATCGTTATCGTCATGCCCGAATGGTTTTATCGGGCATCCAGCAAAAATCCTGGATTCCCGCTCAACAGCATTGCGGGAATGACGGCGCGTTGAGACTCGATAACCGGTATATTTAGAATTGCCGAGTCACTTATTACGTTTTATTCTGGCTCCTGACTCCTGGCTCCTGTCTCCTGAATTCTCTGGAAACAAGCTGCGGGCTTCCTGAAAATATTTATTTAATTTCAAAATGTTACCACAACTCCGAAAGTTGAAATAATTAATTCGAAAGGCCCCGTGAAAATATGGTATAAATATGACCAATCATGAAAATGAGATACGGAGAAACCGCTATGGCTAAAGAAAACAGATATTGCTGCATGGTTGCCGCCCTGATCGCCTTTGTCGTTGTGCTTGTCATTACCTATGTCTCAGGCTACACCATGGGGCGCTGGACCATCACCACCTGGCTTGCCGTATCGGTTATCGTGACCGCGGCGGTTTTCTGCTGGCTGTGCCGGTGCAGGCGGGACAGTAACTGTTAGGCGGCAGGGGCAGGTTATATCCCTGCCCTTTTGGCTCCATCCCCTTATCGCGGGAACGCCCCGTTGTTGATATCCATACAGGTGCCGTTTATGTATTCAGGACAGTCCGTCGCCAGCCAGTACATGGCATCCGCCACTTCAGCCGGAAAAGCAAACCGGCCCGTGTAAACCGCATTTTTGATATCCTTTTTCCGCTGTTCGGGGATGACGGCGAGCATGTCCGTCTCAACCGGTCCGGCGGCCACCGCATTAATCACTATCCCTTTTGGTCCGAGAATCTTGGCAAAGCTCTTGGTCATGTTGATGACCCCGGCTTTGGTGATGCCGTACCAGACGTCCGGATGACCTATTTCGCCGGCAATGGAGGCATTGTTGACGATTCTGCCTCTGCCCTTGGCAATCATGGCTCTGGATGTTTCCCGGATAAGGGCCACCGGGGCTTGGATATTGATCCTGATGATCTCATCCATTTTCTGCCGGGGATAGTTGTCGTAGGGCAGGGCATGCATGATGCCGGCATTGTTGATCAGGATATCGATTGGGCCAATATCCGCTATGAGTTGCGGAATGCCGTCAACATCCTGCAGGTCATAGGTTATTGCTTCCACATTGTCGCAGTCATGCAGGGTAAAGCTTTTGAAATCACGGGCAACAACCTTGACCAGATAGCCGGCGCGCTGAAATTTCCCGGCGGTGGCAAGGCCGATTCCTTTGTTGCCGCCGGTGATTAACACCGTTTCCTTGTTCATTTTTCCACCATATTCTGTTTTGTCTGCCTGGATGGGCGAGGTCAGTACGGTCTTTCTCCTATGATATTTCCGGCCGGCGAGTAAAAACAGAGCCATACCTGGGATTTGTCACTGCAGATTGATCTGCCGCAGCCTATTTCCCGCGTGTCTTCCCAGACCAGTTGCGTGTAATGGCCACAGGTTTCACCAATGGGGGCATGACAGGTTCGCTGTTCATGTGAATACCACTTTTTTTCACTGGCCCACCTGGAAACAACATTCTTTTCGCTGATTTTCTGCACGGAGCGATGCCATATCCATTGGCCGAAGGCATTCTTTTTGTCGGCGTTTTTCTGGGCGCTGGCCCAGAAGAGATTTTCCCCCGGCCCGCTGTGTTTCATGACACAGCCCATTTCCTGCAGCTGCTTTAACCGTTTGGCAGCTTTGGCTTCAAGGGCCGCTGACCACTTCACCCCGGGTGAACCGACATCGGCACGCAGCTCGTTGTGGGCCTTTACCATGGCCGCGGAGTCCACTGTGAATTCTCCTGCATGGCAGTTTACCGCCATCATGAGCAGGGCAGGGATAAAAAGGGCCATTGTCCGGTAAAAGTGATGAGCAGACAATCCTGCCTCCAGCAATTCATTAAACGCCTGTTTTGTCATATGCGCGACTCTTAAGGATATCAAAGAAATAGATTAAAAAATGCCTTGCTGCAATGACGGAATATCCGCCGGAGATGTGGCAAAAGTACCAAAACTTGTCAAAAAAATACATATATTTGCAACGAATTTCCTTTTTTTTTGCCTTGACAATTCCATGGGAAAAAGAATAAGAAAAAAGTTTGAATGAGCAGCCATTCATGTTTTTTGGTTCCACATAAAAAAAAATGGAGGATTATCAAATGAAGAAGATGTTGAAGACTTTCACACTGGGATGCTGTCTTCTGGCGGCCACCGCTTTTCAAGCAAATGCAAGCAGCACGGCGCATAAACCCAGCCCTGATGCAGCCATAAAGATGCTGCAGGAAGGCAATGCCCGCTTTGTGGCCAACAAATCCATCCATCCGCACAGCGACACCAACCGCCTCATCCAGGCCGGCAAGGAGAACCAGGGTGACCATGCCTATGCCACCGTCATCAGCTGTTCCGACTCCAGGGTTCCTGTTGAGCGTATATTTGACGCCGGCGTTATGGATATCTTCATCATCCGGGTGGCCGGCAATGTGGTTGACGTGGATGAGGCCGGCTCGATTGAATACGGCCTGGCCCATGTCAACACGCCGGTGCTGGTGGTGCTGGGACACACCCAGTGCGGCGCAGTCACCGCTGTCACCGCCGAGGTGCAAGGGCATGGCCATGCTCTGGAGAGAAATATCCCGCCCCTGGTTGACAACATCATCCCGGCAGTGAAACGGGCCATTGCCGCCCATCCGGACAAACACGGCAATGACGTTGTTCCTTACGGCATTGAAGAGAATATCTGGCAGGGAATTGAAGATCTGTTCATGACCAGCCCGGCCACCCGTGCAATGGTTAAGGGCGGCAAAGCCAAGGTTGTCGGCGCGATGTATGATGTCAGCACCGGCAAGGTCGACTGGCTGCCGGAAGCCAGGGTTACGGAAATACTGGACAAGGTTGAGCAGAATCCGGCCAGGGCCATGAACGCCATGGCCGAATAAGACCCCGGCAAAAGACGCGATTTTCCCTGATCGGGATTGGACCGTAAAAAAGGCAGGTTTCCATGGGAACCTGCCTTTTTCATTTTCGCAGCGAGCGGTCGTGCATTCTGCCGGAGACTTTAAGAAATCAGCCGTCGATTTCCTGCAGCCGTTTCCTGCTCTGTTCGATTTTCTGCAGGGTGGCGGACAGGGTTTCCACCTTTTCTTTTTCCTTGGCCACCACATCCTCCGGCGCATTGTCCAGAAATTTCTTGTTGCCGAGTTTCCCCTGGCTCTGCGAGAGCTGTTTGTCGATCTTCTCCTGCTCCCTGGTCAGCTTGTCCAGTTCTTTGTGCACGTCAATGAGTCCTTCCAGGGGCACGCAGATTTCAATATCTTCAAAGATGTATGAGGCGGCGCCTTTGGGGCCATGTCCTTCGCTGCGCACCGTCAGGATGCCGGTGCGGGTGAGTCCCTTTATTTCGTCACCATGTTCTTCAATGGTATTTTTTTTCGCCTGATTCTGGCAGATGACAATTGACTCAATTTGGGCAGAGGGATGGATCTGCATCTCGCTGCGGATGTTGCGGATGCCGCCGATCAAACCCATGACAAGCTGGGCTGTTGTCTCTGCCTCTGGATCATCCCAGTCCGTATTTTCAATGGGATACGGCTCATTCATGATACTTTTTCGCACACCGGGCAGCACATGCCAGATTTCTTCGGTAACAAAGGGGATCACCGGGTGGAGCAGCTTGATGACCGACTCAAGGACGGTAAAGAGGACGGCCCGGGCCTGGTGTTTGGTATCATCCGATTTACTGAAAAGTTCCGGTTTGATCAGTTCCAGATACCAGTCACAGAACTCATGCCAGACAAACTGATACATGGCCGAGGCGGCATCATTGAAACGGTAATCATTAAGTGATCGATGCACCTCGGCAATGGTGCGGTTGAGACGGCTCAGGATCCAGCGATGGGCCAACCCGAGCCCCTTGGCGCTGATGCCGCTGGTCACCGAGGGGTCACATTCACTGATATGCATCAGGGCAAAACGGCTGGCGTTCCAGATTTTATTGATGAAATAGCGGTAACCTTCGATCCTCTCCTCCGACAGGCGGATGTCCCGGCCCTGGGCGGCAAAGGCGGTCATGGTGAAGCGCAGGGCATCGGTACCGTACTTGTCCATGATGAGCAGCGGGTCCATGACGTTGCCTTTTGATTTGCTCATCTTCTGGCCCTGGGCGTCACGCACCAGGGCATGCAGGTAAACATCCTTGAAAGGCACTTTCCCCATGAAGTGAATGCCCATCATCATCATGCGGGAAACCCAGAAGAAAAGGATATCAAAGCTGGTGATCAGCACCGAGGTGGGATAGAAGAATTTCAGTTCCGCCGTATCGTCGGGCCAGCCCAGGGTGGAAAAAGGCCACAGGGCGGAACTGAACCAGGTGTCAAGGACATCGGTTTCCTGCAGGAGCTGTTTGGATTTGCATTGCGGGCAATGGTCCGGATCATTTTCACTGACGATCAACTCGCCGCAGGCCTCACAGGTCCAGGCGGGTATCTGGTGGCCCCACCAGATCTGGCGGGAAATGCACCAGTCGCGGATATTGTACATCCAGTCAAAGAAGGTGTTTTCCCAGGACTTGGGATGAATTTTGATGTCGCCGTTCTTCACCGCGGCAATGGCCTTGGCGGCCAGCGGTTTCACCGAGACGAACCACTGTTTGGACAGGGATGGTTCAACAACGGTGGCGCAGCGGTAACAGTGGCCCACACCGTGCTGGTAATCTTCGATGCCCTCAAGATATCCCTGCTGGCGCAGATCCTCGACAATCTGCCTGCGGCAGTCAAATCGGTCGAGCCCGGCGTAGGGGCCGGCCTCCACATTCATGCGGCCATTGTCATCCATCACCTTGATGGCGGGCAGATCATGGCGGCGGGCGATCTCAAAGTCATTGAGGTCGTGGGCCGGGGTCACCTTCAGGGCGCCGGTGCCGAATTCCCGCTCAACCTGGGCATCGAACACCACCGGGATCCTGCGGTTGACCAGGGGCAGGATAACCGATTTCTCCGGCAGGGAGGAGTAGCGTTCATCATTGGGATGGACAGCGACCCCTGTATCGCCGAGCATGGTTTCGGGCCTGGTGGTGGCGACCACGATGTATCCCTCACCCTGGGTATAGGGATATCTGATTTTGTAAAGTTTGCCGTCGGTGGCTTCATGCTCCACCTCCAGATCAGCCAGCGCCGTATGGCAGCGGGGGCACCAGTTGATGATGTAGTCGCCCTTGTAAATCAACCCTTCATGATAGAGACGGGTAAAAACCGCCCGCACCGCCCTGGACAGCCCTTCATCCATGGTGAAGCGCTCCCGGTCCCAGTCACAGGAGCAGCCCAGCCGTTTGAGCTGATTGATGATCTGCCCGCCGGACTGGGCCTTCCATTGCCACACCCGGTCAATGAATTTATCCCGCCCCATATCATGGCGGGTGAGGTTTTCCGAGGCCAGCTGGCGTTCCACCACATTCTGGGTGGCTATGCCGGCATGGTCTGTTCCCGGCACCCAGAGGGTATTGTAACCCTGCATGCGTTTGTAGCGCACCAGGACATCCTGCATGGTATTGTTTAATGCATGACCGACATGGAGCACACCGGTGACGTTGGGCGGTGGAATGACGATGGAAAAAGAGGGGCGGGAATCATCCATGGTGGCCCTGAATTTTTTCTGATTCTGCCACACCTCGTACCATTTGGGTTCAACATCTGAAAATTCATAGGCTTTGGCAAGCAACTCACCTGCATTTTTCTGGTCTGCTTTATTTGTCATGCTGATACTCTTTTAACTTTACTCCAGAGGCCGTTTGGCCGAGCTCGTTTATATTGAAGGTGGCGTGAAAGGGAAAAAATTCCTGACACTCTACTGCACACTCCAGCGTTTGGGAAAGAAAATATTTGTGTAGAGATCCAGGGCATAACGGTCCGTCATGCCGGCGATGAAATCACAAACCTTCCGTGGTCGTTCTGTTTCCATGCCGTAGGGCGTTGAGGCTTGCCATATATCCCCACCGGGCAGCCTCACATCCTCTTCCATGAAATAATGGTATAAATCCCGGATGATTTTCATGGCCTTGGTGAATTCACGATGAACACAGGGGGTCTGGTAGACATTTTCAAACAAAAAGTTGCGCAGGTCAGATGTCGCCTCAAGAATTTTCGGGCTCATGACCAGTCGCGATTCGCCTGCAGCAATGGTATTCATGATCAGATCATTGACCATGGCGCTGATCCGCTGTGAATTTGTTTCGCCCAGGTCGGCCCGGATATGGCCGAGCATGTCCTTTTCCTCGATGAGTCCGGCCCGGATGGCATCATCAAGATCATGATTGACATAGGCCAGGATATCGGCCACCCTTACCACCTGACCTTCCAGGGTTTCCGGCAGTTCGGAAAGATCGGCGGGCAGAATGTCTCGCCGCCCCTTGGAGTGCTTTAAAATGCCGTCCCGCACCTCATAGCTCAGATTGAGACCTTTCCCTTTGTTTTCCAGGACATCGACCACCCGCAGGCTCTGTTCATAATGTTTGAACCCGCCGGGATGCAGTTCATGCAAAACGGCTTCACCGGCATGGCCGAATGGGGTATGGCCGAGGTCGTGGCCCAGGGCAATCGCCTCAATGAGATGGCCGTTTAAGCGCAGGGCGACCCCGATTGTTCTGGCAATCTGCGCGACCTCCAGGGCATGGGTCAGTCTGGTGCGGTAATGGTCGCCGGTGGGGGCAAGAAAAACCTGGGTTTTGTGGGTCAGACGGCGGAAGGTCTTGGAGTGGATAATTCTGTCCCGGTCGCGCTGGAAGGCGACCCGGATGGGACATTCCTCTTCTTCCCGTAATCTTCCCTTGCTGTTTTTCGTGTGGCAGGCAAAAGGGGAAAGATTTCTCGCCTCCCGGTCCTCAATTTCATGTCGAAGGCAGCGTATCGGATTATTCATATGCTTTATCAAAAAAGTACCCACAGAGACACCATGGCCTCTGTGGGTTTTTGTCAGACGTAACAGCCAGCTGTATGATTTACCAGGAATTTATTGGACCCGGCTGCTCACGTGGGTGACGATCGGGCCACGGGTGAGATCTTTCAACACCGGATGCTGCATGATCAGGTTCGGAGTCTTCTCTCCGTTGATGTTGGTGATGATCAGCGACCCGCGGCCCTGACCGTAAATATCGTTGAAATCGTAAACAGCGCCAACCACCACCAGGTCTCCGTGGGAAACTTTTTCTTCATAAAGTTTCATCGAATAATCAACCTGATAGTCAACATTACGTTCGACATTCTTTGCCCAGCGTTCCTTGAACTCGCCACTGTGGTCATCAAGGGCGATAACCGGTTTCAATGGATCAAGTTCTTTTTTGATCCCGGTTGTTTCGCCTGAATAATCACCCATTGCCGCCTTTACCGCGCCACAGCTCGAATGGCCCAGGATCATGAGGACCTTTGTCGGCAGATGCCGTACGCCATAGTCAACGGAGCCTTCTGCGTTCGCCACCTGATTGCCGATATTTCTGATCACGAAAATATTGTTATCCGGGATAAAACCGAAAAGATTGGTGTGCACCCGGGAGTCGGAACAGGTGACCACTGTCAGGACGGGAATCTGGCTGTTCTGAAAGGCTTCAAAATACTGGCTGTCATGATTCATCTTGAATCTTTCGTTTCCTTCAATGACCTCCTTCATCGTTTCGCTGGCAGACGTTTCAGGTTGGGCCGTGGCCGCTCCACCGTGACCTCCGCCGTGCTCATCGCCAGCACTTGAGGCCATCGCCAGCGGTGCTGCGGCTAACATGGCGGAAAAACCCAAGGCAAGAAAAGCGTTTTTCAATACTTTTTTCATTTCATTCCTCCAGTGACATTCGGGTGTTCGTGTTTTATGCAAGGCTGTATAAGAGTACTTTTCCTCAATATCATTAAGCCGTTGTAACCAGATTATGTCCTCAGCCGGCTGGTCGGTACGGCATAAAGAGCCGTAACGAGCTCGCGGAGAAAACAGAGGTTATTTTGTAACGGCTCCTCAATACATGAAAATCATCAACCCAGCATGAAGATTTCGTTCTTGTTCCGTGCCGGCCTGTTTACTTTTCTGTTTTGACCATATATTCCAGACGACATTACTGGCAATTTTTATGATGGTCAAGAAGTTGTCATCATTAATATAGAATAAAATGAATACTTATTCAAAAAAAACAGAACATCATTCTTTACCCTGGGAAAGCAAGGGAGCCGGGCAGGGGAGTATCATCCACCCCGGTGAGATACCTTGATGATATTGACTTATGCTGAAAGCGAATTTTCAATCTGTTCTACTTTCTCCTGGTTGACTTCCCATTGCTGGTAGAAACGGGCCAGCCTGCGTTCAACCGCTGCATATTCCTTGCTTTTTTCGGAAAAGATCCCCTGGTCTTTATACAGCTCAGGGTCTGCCAGCTGTCTCTCAAGTTCTTCTTTCCGGGATTCGAGGGTGTTGATCTCTTTTTCCGCCTCTTTGATTTTAGCCAGATAGGGCTTTAACAGGCTGTTTCTCTCCTCTCTGAGTCGTGCCTGTTCCTGTCGGGCTTTTTTCCCCTTTATCGAACCGGCAGCGGGAGTCTGCAGAGGGGCGGGGGCCGTTTCTACAGGGGCGGCATGCAGCCTTTCCCTGGCGGTTTTGTCGAGATAGTAGGCCAGATTTCCCTCAAAAACAGTGGCCCCGCCGTTTTTTATCTCCAGCACCTTGTTGACGAAATGATCGAGGAAATAACGATTATGGCTGACGATGATGATGGTGCCGTCATACTGGGCCAGGGCATCCTGCAGTATCTCCTGGGACATCATATCAAGATGGTTGGTGGGCTCATCCATGATGAGCAGGTTGGCAGGGGTGGCAATCATCTTGGCCAGCGCCAGCCGGCTTTTTTCTCCCCCTGACAGGACCTGCACCTTTTTGTCCACCTCATCTCCCCTGAACAGAAATGCCCCCAGCAGTGATCTGGTCTGGGTGACCGTTTTCTCTGCTTCGACCTGGTTGATGGTTTCAAGCACCGTATACTGGGGAGCGAGTTCCTGGGCCTGGTGCTGGCCAAAGTAAGAGAGGGAAACGTTATGCCCTAAACGGATGGCGCCGCTGGTGGCGGGGGTGAGTCCGGCGAGGATTTTCACCAGGGTTGATTTGCCGGCGCCGTTGACGCCGACAATGGCCATTTTGTCACCGCGTTGCAGTTCAAAGTCGAGATGGGTAAAAACCTCCTTATTGCCATAGCTTTTACCCAGGTCATTTACGGCAATGGCCAGTCTGCCGCTGGCCGGGGCCGGGGGAAAGCGGAAGGAAATTTTCTGCTCGGTATCCTCAAGCTCGATAATATCCATTTTCTCGAGCTGCCGCATGCGGCTCTGGGCCTGTTTGGCCTTGGTTGATTTGGACCGGAAGCGGTCGATAAAGCGTTTCGTCTGGTCGATTTTGGCCTGCTGGTTGGCATAGGCGGCGCGCTGGATCTGCAGCCGCAGCTCCTTTTCCTTGACATAACTGGAATAATTTCCCTTGTACACGGTGAGATTGCCCAGGCTCAGTTCCCAGGTAATGCTGGTCATGTTGTCGAGAAATGTCCGGTCATGGGAGACAATGATCAATGCCCCCGGATAGGATGATAAAAACTCCTCCAGCCAGGTCAGTGATTCAATATCAAGATGGTTGGTCGGCTCATCGAGAAAGAGAAAAGACGGGGCGGCGAGAAGCTGTTTGGCCAGCATCAGCCGCATCAGCCAGCCGCCGCTGAAGGAGTGGCAGTTGCGGTTCAGATCGCTTTCCTGAAATCCCAGACCGGCGAGGACCTTTTCAATGGTCGACTTGATGCCGAAAACGTTTGAGTGATCGAGCTCGTGCAGGAGTTCGCCCTGACGGTTGAGAAGGTCCTGCATGACGGCATGGCCTTCCTGCGGGGCGGCGAGCTTGAGGTTGATTGCCTCCAGTTCATGCTGTTTTGCCAGCAGGGGGGCAAAAGCGCTTTCCGCTTCCTCATACAGCGTTCTGCCCGGTTCCAGGCCGACAATTTCCTGGGGAAGGTAGCCGCAGGTGACCTGTTTTGATCTGGTGAGAACGCCGGGATCGCTTTCGGTAATGCCGGCAAGAATCTTTAACAGCGTTGATTTGCCGGCGCCGTTAACGCCGACAAGTCCGATCCTGTCACGGCTGTTGATGCGGCCGGATATATTTTTAAATAAGTGTTTGGCGCCATATTGAATGGATAGGTTATTAATGGTAATCATAGAAAATCATCGCTGTACTGGGGAAACACGAGCTTTTTAAGTGCCTGAAAGTGCGTTAAAGTACTTAAAGTGCCTAAAATTAAAGGTTGTTTCTGATCTGAAAAGTACCGCAACTCTAGGCACTTTAGCGTACTTAAGGCACTTCAAGTACTTGATCTCTTCTGGACAAGGTTGACATGCAAATATCAGAAAAGCCCGGAAAAGGCACTGTTTTTTCCATTGATTATACCGACTGGAACAAAAGCCTCAATATTTTGCTGGAAAAAAGCGGCCTCGCGGATGCCCTCAAAGACCGGCAGAGGATATTGCTCAAACCCAATCTGGTTGAGGCCTTCAAACCGCCGATCACCACCCCTGTTGCCTTAATCGGCGCCCTGGTTGACTGGCTGCGGGACAGGGCTCCCCATTGTTCGATCACCATCGGCGAGGGCTGCGGTTCAGCGCGAGACGATACATGGCATGTATTCAAGCAACTCGGCTATACCCGGCTTGCCGCCGAAAAAAAAATCGACCTGCTTGATTTAAACGAAGAAAAATGTCTGGCAAAGAAAAATAAAGATTGCCCCAGGTTTCCGCAGATCTTTCTGCCGGCCGTTCTTTTTGACTGCTTTCTCCTGTCGGTCCCGGTGCTGAAGGCGCACAGCCTGGCGGGGGTGACCCTCACCATGAAAAACATGATGGGAACCGCTCCACCGGCGCATTATCAGCAGGGTGGGCACTGGAAAAAGGCCTCTTTCCACAGCGGCATCCATGCGGCGATTTTTGATCTGAACCGCTACCGGACCCCTGATTTCACTGTCCTTGATGCCACGGTGGGCATGTCCGAGGCCCACCTGTGGGGGCCTGTCTGCTCGCCTGCAAAAAACAAGCTGGCCGCAGGGGTTGATCCGGTGGCAATAGACGCCTGGGGATGTACCCTGCTTGGCCGCGACTGGAGAAAAATCGGCCATATCCGCCTGGCTGACGGAGTTCTGGGTAGCGGAGAATTCAACGAGGTCCGCTGTTAGCAGGCTCCTGTCAGGGCCGCAGCATTAATTTCTTCTTGGGCAGGTCAATAACCTGGCAGATCTGCGTGGCAATTTCTTCGATGGACTTTCCTGATGATGAGACGCTGGGAATGCCATTGCGGCGATAAATCTCTTCAGCCTGTTGAATTTCCTCCCTGCAGGTGGAAATTTTGGCATATTTACTGGCCGGGTAGCGTTTTTCCCTGACATTGCTGAGAAACTGCGGGGAAGTGGTGAGTCCCACCAGCCGTTTTGTTACCGCCTTCAATTCGGGAGGCAGCTTATATTGATTGAGGTATTCACTGGTCAGCGGGAAATTGGCGGCCTTATAGCCCATCTGGGTGGCCAGATAAACGCTGACCGGTGTTTTGCCGGCCCTGGAAACCCCGAGAATGATGATATCCGCCTCATTGTACTCATAACTCTTGGTGCCGTCATCGTGTTCCAGGCAGTAGTGAATGGCCTCAACCCGCTTGCCCATTTCCATGCCATCCATGTGGTGGGAAAATCCCGGCACCCGTAAGGCTTTGGTTTCAAGTGACCGTTCAAGATCATCCAGCAGGGAACCGAAAATATCGAAAAATTCCACCTCGGGGTTATCGAAGATCCGGCGGATTTCCGGATCCAGGATGGAGATAAAGACCAGGGGCCTTCTGCCTCCGGAACGTTTCAGGATCGCTTTGGCAATTTCCTTTGCCTCGTTGATGGTACGGACAAAAGGATAACTTTCTTCAACAAAGTTGATTTCCGGAAACTGACAGGTGAGAGCCTGACCGAGATTGGTCACCAGAATGCCGGTGCTGTCTGAAATATAATAAACATCTTTTGAATTCCACATGCGGTAAACTATAAAAAATCACAAGAAAAAAGTCAAAAGTATCAGACGGGCAAGAGGGAATTTCTTTTTTGCTGTGCCGGCGCAGGAGAGGGGGCGGGCCGGACAAGCGGCAGGCGTCAGGCACAGGCAATAAACAGCCGGGGCTTCAGGTTCTTTACAGGCATACGATAAGCGAAGCTGTCCGGGTTTAAACCGCGTACATCCAGTCCGTGAATTCCTGCAGAAAATTGTCTTTCAGCATGTTTTTCTGGCTGAAAAGTGCCGGATGCTGCATGTTTTCGGACCTGTTGTTAATGGCCTCATGCACCAACGACGGACCGAACGGGGCCAGTCTGGGATGCCTGGCAACCGTTTCTCTCACTTTGTTCATCATCTGGCGGGCCACAGGGACATTCTCGTCATTCTGGGCCTGGAGAGGAGCAGGGGCGGGGACATAATCCGTCTTGTTCGCCTCGAGGAATTCCTTGATCTGCTTCCATTGGGCCTGGAGCATCTCGGCATATTTCATCTCATCGGTGTGGGCCTTATCAATTATCTCCGGGAGTTCGGCGAAAATATCGACAAGGGGATCTCCAAGTTCTTTCGATGCCGGAACAGGATGATAATCCGTTATCTGGGAGGAAGCGGCCCAGGTGGCATTATAACTGAAAGAGGCGGAAAGCTGGGTGATGGAACCCATATCGCCGATGTTCATGGCCTCATCCATGGCTTTGCCCAGATTTCCGCTGAAAAAATGTTCGGCAATGGATGCCAGATCAGCCAGCAGATTCTGGATATCCGCCAGTTCCTCCTCATTGAGATCCCCTTGGACGCTGAGGCTGAAGGCATCCACACTTAATGCCGAGGCGGTGAAATTCATGCCCTGCTGCAAAGGACTGGACCACTTTTCCGATGCAAGGGAATATGCCTGCTCCTGATGGTTGGCGATGGTCACCACATCCCCTTCAGCCGTGGTGAACGATATGTTGGCCTCATTGCGCCGGGACATGGCCTCGCTGTAACTTTCATATCCCTTGTGCAGCATATTTGAGGAAAGCCGTGAGGGAAGATAGGGAGTGGCATTGCTCTGCTGAATGGAATTTGTCATGGCTTTCCTCCGGTTTTTCGCGATTGCATTTTTCTTGATAAATTTTGACGGTCTCGTAAAAAGCCGCTCGACCGCCTGCAGGGCAACAATTCGGCGATTTATCGTCACGCAGAACCGGAGGCGGAGCTTTCTACGAAGTCATAAATTTTCACTTATGAAGAGCGGATCGGAATTTCCGGAGGAAACTTGACTTTTTTTTATACGTCACTCTGATAAATTTTTCTCAGCTTCTGTAACCGCTTGCTGACGGCATCCGGCAGCTGCAGGTTGTAGCGTTCGACATATTCCGCCGCCATGCGATGGGTATTGAATATCGGACAGTTGAGCTGCAGGTTATGGATACATTTGTCAATATACTTTGAGTGCAGTTTCTTTTCATAAAACGTTGCGAGGATCGTGGGAAAGATTTTGTAAAACGATGCCGAGTCATGCTCATAGAGCAGGGAGGCTGGGGCTTCGCTCAGGCAGGCATTTTCAATATCCGCTTCGTAGCCGAATTTCCAGCCGGTTTTGCCGTCATGATATCCCTCAACCCACCAGCCATCCATGGTGCTGATGTTCGGGATACCATTGATGGCGGCCTTCATGCCGCTGGTGCCGCTGGCCTCAAGGGGTCTTTTCGGGCTGTTCAGCCAGGCATGCACCCCGGAAACCATCATTTTGGCGATATTCATGTCATAGCCGGGGATAAAAATGAGTTTGCCAAGGCCTTTGGTTTTGATATACAGATCATCCTGCAGATCGAGCACCAGCTTGATGATTGATTTCCCCGGTTCGTCCGAGGGATGCGCCTTGCCTGCATAGATAAAATTCACCGGATAATTGTTGCTGACTATGATATCAGCCAGCCTGTCCATATCATCAAAAATCAGATCAGCGCGTTTATAGGTGGAAAATCTCCGGGCAAAACCGACGGTAAAGACGTCAGGGGTGAGAACATGCTCTCCGTCGTCAAGATTGGAAAGATAGTTAGGAGGGTCTATCCATGTTTCATGCATCTGCTTGCGATGCAGGGAAAGCATATTATTGATATAATCGATCAGTATTTTATTATCCTGCTTCCATGCCAGTTCAAAGCTTTCGCGGAAATCTTCAGAGGAAAAAAGCAGCCCGGTATTGATGAATACCGCAGGATCTTCACGCCAGTTTTTCAGTTCTGAAAAGCTGTCATAGAGCGAGGCCCTGGCATCGCTGATCCAGGTCAGATGGTGCACCCCGTTGGTTATGGCGGTAATTTTTTTGGCAAATTGCGGGAATTGCTTCTGGGTGACGGCCTTATGCAACCTGCTGACGCTGTTGGTGGAGCGGTTCACCAGCATGGCCAGCTTGGTGAAATTGTACTGATGGGGATTTTCATCATCCTGGGCCAGCAGATGGAGAATTCTGCCGCAAAAAACATGACCGATCTGGCTGATGATATTCTTGTCGAAACGATCATGGCCCGCCTTGACAGGGGTGTGAATGGTAAAAACGATATGCTTCGCCACAGCTTCCGCGGCCTGCATGATGTCCCTGTCCGTTGCCTTGACAGGATAGTTCGGCCCGATTTTTTCGGCAAGCCATTCAGCAATCAGATTCAATACAACGACCACCCCATGCTGCTCGTTAAGGTGGATGGTCCTGGCGGTCAAACCGAGGGTTTTTTTGATGGTGATTATGGAAGCGCCAAGCAGACGACGTTGCACAGCCTTGGCCTGATCAGAAATGCTGTCATAGAGACTCTGGGCAACCTGTCTGATCCATTCAGGAGAAGAGGGGATGCTGTAATCCAGCAGTATTTCCGGAATGAAAAAATCAAGATTTTCGCTTACCTCCATTTTCAACCAAAGTCTGGCTCTGGCCAAAACCTCCCTGTCATGGCCATCATAAAAAGGAACTTCAATTTCCAACGGCAGTTCAGGGAAATCAGGATTCTTCATCAGATAGAGGGAAGGGGTATTTTCCGGGGACCAGTCGGTTGCGGTGGAAATCTGGCCGAGACGGGAGTCGACCAGCTGGGAAAAATAACCCTTGCGGTAGAGCAGGGAAACGGCAATGGCTGGTATTTTCAGGTCGGCGAAACTTTTCAGTGTGTCGCCTGCCAGGATGCCGAGACCGCCGCCGTAATTGGGTATTTTTTCCGGTCCGTTGAGAAATAGTCTGGAGAAATGGCGCAGGAGATTGGTGGAGTTTTTGTCAATATCCGGTTGCTGGAGTCTTTTTTTTACCGGGTGATAGACATCACGGTCAGCTCCGATTTCCATGGAGATATAAATAACCGACTCCCCGGCCGGATTCGTCAGATTGTCCCAGACTGAGTCAAGGGTTTTCTGCGTGACCCCGAAAAAAGTGCCCCATCGGTTTGTAGCTATATATTTGTTCATTTTTTTTTATAATAAGGGTATAATAGTAGTTTGTAAAAAACGCATTAGGGTTTACATTAGATTGTATTTTTGACTCAAATGATAAATTTTGCAACTAAATTGATCACGAGAGAAGCGATGGGGCTGAAAAAATACAGATTAACTTTTTGGAACAGGAGGGTCATTTTATAAAATCAGTGATGATTTTGAAAATAACATAAAAAAAATATTGAATTTTAGATGAGTATTTCTTAGCTTTGGAATGAGAAAGGGGGCTGTTAAAGCTTACCAGGAAAGGAAGGTTTTTTTTGTGAGATGGGAGTTATATTTTGTCGAGAAAGGAGACAAAGATGAAAAGTAATCTGTTTCGGATGTGTGCAGTGGCTTCTTTAATGGTTTCAGCATCATTTCTGGCCGGGGGTTGTGCCAAAAAGGCCGTTCCCACCGAGGAAATTAAACCCACCGCAGAGGTCCCTGCAGTTAAAAAAGCGGATGTCGGAGATAGGATGGGGGGGGCGGAATCTTTAGATTCAGATCCTTATTCTGCGGCCAATGCAAAAATATCCGAGGGAAGAACCCACGGACCGATGCTTCCTATTTATTTTGACTTTGACAAATCAAACATTCGCGATGACCAGAAATCAAGATTAGAGGCTAATGCTGATTTTCTGAGTGCCCAACAGCGGGTCGTAATTGCCATTGAGGGAAATTGTGACGAGCGTGGCACCAATGAATACAATATGGCCCTTGGCGAAAGAAGAGCTCAGAATGCCAAACAATACCTGATGAATCTTGGCATCGCCGATGACAGATTGTATACCGTGAGCTATGGCGAGGAAAAACCTCTCCTGTACGGTCATGATGAATTATCATGGGCACAGAACAGACGGGATGATTTTGTAATCCGGTAATCACATTTAATTAGGTAATCATACGAAGCCGGGAAGACTCTCAGTCTTTACCGGCTTTTGTATTGATGTGAGCCTGAACAGCAGGCGAACCATCACGGACAAGGAGATTTTATGAAATTTAAACAATCAGTCAGATATGCTTTGGTCATGAGCCTTTTCTGTCTTCTCATTTTTCCTGCACAGGGGCTTGCCGCCGCAGGATTAAAGGTTGCCACCATCAGCCTGCAGGATGTGCTTACCCAGTCCAAGGCCGGCCAGAGCGCCCAGCAGCAGCTACAGGGCAAGGTGCAGGAATATCAGGATAAATTCAGTAAAGAGCAGGGGGACCTTGAAACTCAGGGTGCTGAGCTTGAAAAGAAACGTTCTGTGTGGAGTAAAGACATCCTGGAAAACAAGGAACGTGATTACCAGATGAAAATGAGAGAGTTCAAACTCAAAACCGATGATGCCCAGTTTGAACTCAAACAACTGGAAAAGAAGATCATGGAGCCGATCTTGAAGGATCTCCATGAGATCATCGCCGAATACGGAAAAAAAGAAAATTACACGCTGATTTTTGAAAATACGAAAAAAGGTCTGCAGTCACGCACCGGACTTCTCTATGCAGCCGACGAGATTGACATCACCGATGATATTCTCAAGCTGCTTGATAGCCGCAGTAAAAAGTAATGCCGGTCCACAAGGCTAAGAGGATTCTTTCGCTTCCGGCCATGGCAGATAATAAATAAGACCCATGGCCGGGAGTGAAAAGACAAAGCTGATGCCGAAGAAGTAAGCATATCCGAACCATTCCACCAGAAATCCGCTGAAAGAACCGGCGTACACCCCGGCAACGCTCATCAGTCCTGTGCCGATGGCATAATGCGCAGCCTTGAAATCCCCTTTGCATAAACCCATCAGAAAAGTCATGAGCACCGCCGTGCCCAGACCTCCGGCCAGATAATCAAAAGCGGCCACGGCACAGGCCAGGAGTATGTTTGCCGTGGTATCCGCCGGTAAGATGCCTGCGCTTTGCCTGCCATAATGCAGCAGATGCGCTGCCAGCAGCATGTAGGTAAGGTTTGTCAGATTCTGGGCCAGCAGAAAGGGCCAGATCATTTTCTGCAGACTTTTTCTGGCGATAAGCCATCCCCCTGTCATTGCCCCGATTATTGAGCATGGCAGCCCCACCGCGCCGGTGATCCATCCATAGTGCTCCTTCAGCCCGGCATCGATAAAAAAGGGGCCCACCATGGAGGAGAGCAGGAATTCCCCGACCCGCACGCAGATGATAAACAGGATAATAACTGTCATGTTGTCCCGATCAATAAACGAAAGAAAGGATCTGGCAAAAACGGAATCAGGACGGTTCTTGATACTGGCGAGGAGCCTGTTGCGCATGGGAACAAGCAGCAGCAGTGAGAACAGCAGCAACAGGCCGACCAGATTCGAAAACGGAAAAGTCGAGAGTTGGGAGCTGTTTTTATACCAGACGATAAATGCTGCCAGAAAAAAGGAAAAGATGATCGTCAGCAAAACAAAAGGCAGGGTAAAAATCTGCGCCATCAGCCGCCTGATAGATTCTTTGGCCTGCTCACACCGGGGAAGAAAGGCAAGATGAAAAATAAACAGCAGGCCAAGGACAAGAGCGGATAAACCAAAGGCCCACCTCCATCCTGCTCGCGAGCCGATGGTGACAATCACCCCGCTGCCGAACATCATGGCGATGCGATAGGCCATTACCCGGTAACCGACATACCGGGCCTGTTCTTCAACCGTCAAGGCCTCCAGGTAGTACCCGTCAATGGCGGTATCGTGGCTTGCGGCAAGGAATGCGGCAAGGAAAAAAAGCAGGGCAATGACCGGCAGTGCCCAGGAATAGTCGGCCAGCAAGGCAATCAGGACAAAAAAACAGCCGAGAAAACCCTGGGTGATGAGCAGCCACCTGCGCTTGGTAGCGAATGAATCAAGATAGGGCGCCCATAAAAATTTCAATATCCAGGGCAGTCCGTAAAGAGAGGTCAGACCGGTGGCCTCCAGGCTTACGCCGCTTGCCCGGAAAAAAAAGGTGGACAATGTCCTGATCAGAACGTATGGCAGGCCTTCGGCAAAATAGGTGGTAAAGGCCCAGAGCAGCGGGGGCGCGGACTTCTTATTCCAAGTCGCCTTCAAATCAATACCTTTGTCCCCCCTCAAGGGGGGATAATACCGAATCGGCAGCGCTGTGCGGCTCCTCGCCGTACTTCATGTACTGTCTCGTCGCTGCTCGCTTGCCTTCGCGGTCTTGGTCTGAATGCAACTTGGAATTTGTGGCCGGATCTTTAGTCACTTGCCGACAAGTTCTAAAGCGCTGTTGATAATGGAAGGAGTGTCAATTTTGTTATTATGACGCAGAATTTCCTGACTGCCATGTTCAATGAATCGGTCAGCGATACCGAGCACGCGGACAGGTATGCCGGTAATTCCCCGCCTGGCCAGGAGTTCCAGAACCGCACTGCCGAAACCGCCTTTTTTCACATTGTCTTCCACGGTGACGACTTTACCGGTCTTTACGGCCCATTCGGTGATCAGGTCTCCGTCCAGGGGATTGATAAATCTGGGGTTGATGACCGCTGCGCTGATGCCGATCTTCAGCAGACCATCTGCCGCTTCCAGGGCTGGATAAACCCGGTTGCCGACTGGAAGCAGCAGAACATCACTGCCTTCCCGCAGGAGTTCTCCCTTGCCGAATGGCAGTTTCTGCAGATCAGAGGTCAGCTCGACGCCTTCTCCATTACCCCGGCTGTAACGCACAGCAGTGGGGCAGGGCATGAAGATGGCGGTAAAGAGCATGTGCCGCAGTTCTTCCTCATCTTTGGGAGCCATGAGTACCATATTGGGTATAAAACGGAGAAAGGAGATATCAAACACCCCGTGATGGGTGGGGCCGTCATCGCCCACAACGCCTCCCCGGTCAATGGCAAAGGTGACGGGAAGATTGGGAAGACAGACATCGTGAATAACCTGGTCAAGGGCCCGCTGCATGAACGTGGAATAAATCGCCACAACCGGCAGAATTCCCTCGGTGGCCAGACCGGCGGCAAAGGTCACCGCGTGCTGTTCCGCGATGCCCACATCAAAAAAACGGTCAGGAAACTTCTCGGAAAATTTCACCAGACCGGTTCCTGCCGGCATGGCCGCGGTAATGGCCGCGATGCGCGGGTCTTGCCGGGCAATATCCACAATGGTGTCGCCGAAAACCTTGGTATAGGAAGGAGCACTTGACGGGGCAGGCAGAGGTGCCCCTGTTTCGATATCAAAGGGGCCCACCCCGTGGTAAGCCCCGGGATTTTTTTCCGCCGGGCCATACCCTTTGCCCTTGGTGGTGATGACATGGATCAGCACCGGGCCTGATGTGAAATCCCGCACATTTCTGAAGGTCTGCACCAGATTTTCGAGTTTGTGGCCGGGTATGGGACCGATGTATTCAAACTTGAGGGCCTCGAAAAGCATGCCGGGGGTGAAGAACCCCTTCAGGCTTTCCTCGCTCTTTTTCAGCACCTGCAGGATGTTTTCCCCGACATTGGCGAAATGTTTCAGGAACTGACTCAGGTCCTGTTTGGCCCGCACCATGGCCCGGCCGGTCAGTTTTCTGCTTAAAAAGCTCGAGAGGGCGCCGACGTTCGGCGAAATGGACATCTCATTGTCATTGAGCACAACAATCAGATCCTTGTCCAGGTGCCCGGACTGGTTTAAGGCCTCAAAGGCCATACCGCCGGTCATGGAACCATCCCCGATCACGGCGATGGTCTTATGGGTGCCGCCTTTCAGAAAATTGGCGACACTGATGCCCAGGGCCGCGGAGATGGATGTGCTGCTGTGGCCGGTGTCAAAGGCATCATAAATGCTCTCCTCCCGCTTCGGGAAACCGCTGATCCCCTGGTACTGACGCAGGGTGTGAAACCGGTCGCGGCGGCCGGTGATGAGCTTGTGGGTATAGGATTGGTGGCCCACATCCCATATCAGCTTGTCTTCGGGCGTGTTAAATACGTAGTGCAGAGCGAGGGTCAACTCCACCACGCCGAGACATGGGGCAAGATGGCCACCCACCCGGGAAACTGTTTGAATAATTTCCTGGCGAATCTCCCTGGCAAGAAGAGGAAGATCTTCTTCCTCTAGTTTTCTGAGATCGGTCGGTGAGTCGATTGTCGGGAGGATTCTGGGTTCTTCCATGGAAATAACCGTTATCTCTTTCTGTAATAGATGTACCTGGCCAGTTCTCGGAGAGGTTCTGCCTGGGCATCAAAATTTGTCAGTGAATCGATCGCACCTTCCACGGCAGCGCGGGCCATCTCCCGGGTTTTTTCAATGCCGAAGAAGGAAGGATAGGTGGCCTTGTCAAGCTTTGCATCAGAGCCGACAGCCTTGCCGAGCTGCTCCGCGGTCCCCTCAACATTGAGAAGATCATCGATAATCTGGAAAGCCAGGCCGATCTGTTTTCCATAGGTGGTGAGCGCGGCAAACTGTTCCTCCGTCGCATGGCCGATCACGGCGCCGGTCTGGACAGCTGCGGTAATCAATGCCCCGGTTTTACAGCTGTGCAGATACTGTAACGTCGCAAAACTGATTTTCCGCCCTTCGGATTTCATGTCAAGGGACTGACCGCCAACCATGCCCAATGGGCCGATGGCCCGGGCGATGATGGCGATGATGCGGAGCTGGTCCTCACTTGTCAGGCCGGCGGTAGAAACGGGTGCGGACAGCAGTTCAAAGGCGTAGGTGAGCAGACTGTCTCCGGCCAGAATTGCTTCCGCCTCGCCGAACACCTTGTGATTGGTCGGCTTGCCCCGGCGCAGATCATCATTATCCATGGCCGGCAGATCATCATGGACCAGGGAATAGGTATGAATGCATTCAAGGCTGCAGGCCAGCCGCAGATATGGCGTGGGATCAACGTGCAATGCCTCGCTTACCGCCAGGCAGAGAACCGGCCGGATCCGCTTGCCACCGGCAAACAGGGAGTAGCGCATGGCCTCGAGATGATGAGCGAGCAGACCTTCTGGTTGCAGCATGAAGGACGCAAGGGCCTGTTCAACCTGCATGCGTTTTTTGTCTAAATAAGCTTTCAGGTCCACTTAGCTGTTCTCTTCCGGGGATTCGTCTTCTTCCGCCTGAAAAGGCACTGGCGTGAGTGAACCGTTTTTGTTGAGCAGAATATCAATCTGTTGTTGTGATTCATCAAGCTTCTGGCTGCAGAGCTGGACAAGTTTCATGCCTTCGTCAAATTTTTTGAGCGAGCTTTCCAGGGTGAGATTTCCCTCTTCAAGTTCTCTGGCGATCTCCTCGAGTCTTGCCAGGGCGGATTCAAAATTTTTTTTGGCCATAGTATTCTGAAAGTGTTATTAACTAGAAAAACAAGATAACTTATTTAACATCCTCTCGTCCATTACGCAAGAATGACCGCCAGCTTTCCCAAAAAACCCACAGTTAATGATGACTATCTGGCCAGCTTTGTCGAGTGGCTCGATGTTGAAAAGGGATATTCACTGCATACTATGACCAATTATCAGCGAGATGTGGAGGATTTTTTTGCCTTTGCCGAGGAACCTCCTGATCTGGCTGCCCTTGATCCTCTTTTTGTCCGCTCCTATGTCTATCATCTCAACTGCCGCTGCAAAAGCTCTTCCGTGGCCCGCAAACTTTCCGCCCTGCGTACGTTTTTCCGGTTTCTGCTCAGAGAAAAAATTGTGGCAAGTGACCCGTTTTCTCAGGTATCCATGCCTAAACAGGGGAAATACATCCCTGTTTTTCTGACCGTGGATGAGGTGTTTTCGCTGCTTGAGGCCCCTGATGTCAAGGACACCTTTGCCTCCCGCGACAGGGCGATTCTCGAACTTCTCTATGCCACGGGAATGCGGGTGGCTGAGCTTGCCGCCTTAAATATAGACAGGGTTGATTTTCAGGCAGGAATGGTTAGGGTAACGGGCAAAGGCGACAAGGAGCGTCTTGTCCCCATGGGCGATCCGGCCCTGGACATGCTCAACAAATATCTTCCCCAGCGCCAGGAACTCATGGCTGCCCGGGTCAAGCGCGGCAACAGCCCAGAGAAGGACGCCCTTTTCTTAAACGCCAGGGGAGGGAGGATCACCACCCGCAGCATTGAACGGCTTGTCAGCTTTTATGCCGAGCGGGCCGGGATAATGGCCCAGGTCACTCCCCATGCCCTGCGGCACTCATTTGCCACCCATCTGCTGGAGATGGGGGCTGACCTGCGTTCCGTGCAGGAGCTGCTCGGGCATGCCAGCCTTTCAACAACCCAGCGGTACACGCATCTGACCATCGACCATCTGATGGAAGTATACGATGCGTCCCATCCCAAGGCCAGACGGGGATGAGAGTGATCTGTGATTGCTGAATGCGGATTGCGGATCTGGTAAATGAGACTTTTTACGAATTCATTCAATAAGCGGGTAAGAAGAAAATGAAAAACAAAGACACACAGCCGATAATCCGGTCAACCACCATCATCTGTGTCCGTCACAAAGGAGATGTGGTGGTGGCCGGGGATGGTCAGGTAACCCTGGGAACCACCATCATGAAGCACCAGGCGAAAAAAGTGAGGCGTCTCTATCAGAATAAGGTGGTCACCGGTTTTGCCGGGGCCACGGCGGACGCCTTTACCCTTTTTGACAAACTCGAGGGCAAACTGGAGCAGTATAACGGCAATTTGACCCGGGCCGCCGTTGAACTGGCCAAGGACTGGCGTACCGATAAAATGCTCAGAAGACTTGAGGCAATGCTCATTGCCGCTGATAAGGAGCATTCGTTCATTCTGTCCGGTTCCGGCGATGTGATCGAATCCGACGACGGCATTCTGGCCATCGGTTCAGGCGGCCCCTATGCCCAGGCCGCCGCCAAGGCCCTGATCAACCACAGTGACCTCGGGGCTGAGGAAATCTGCCGGGCCGCCATGGAGATCGCCGGACAGATCTGCATTTATACCAATACCAACATTGTTGTGGAAAAAATATGACACTTCCCCATTCCTTTACCCCAAAAGAAATCGTCACCAAACTCGATCAGTTTATCATCGGTCAGGAGGATGCCAAGCGTTTCGTGGCCGTAGCGCTGCGCAACCGTTGGCGCCGGCAGCAGGTTGAACCGCCGCTGCGCGATGAAATCGCACCGAAGAATATCATCATGATCGGACCAACCGGCGTTGGCAAGACGGAAATCGCCCGGCGGCTCGCCCACCTGGCCCAGTCTCCCTTTCTGAAAATCGAGGCATCGAAATTCACCGAGATCGGTTATGTGGGCCGCGACGTGGAATCCATGATCCGGGATCTCACCCAGCTCGCGGTCAATATGGTAAAAAAGGAGGAAACGGCCAAGGTCAAGGAGAAGGCCGCAGTCATGGCCGAAGAGCGGCTGCTTGATCTGCTGGTGCCCCCATCACCCCCCCCGGTCAGCAAAACCGTCTCCCTGCCCGGACCGGCGGGGAGTGAGGCCGGATCCGGCAAAAGCAGCACCAGGGAGAAGTTCCGGCAGATGCTGCAGGACGGCAAACTTGACGACAAACTGGTGGAGATGGTGGTTGATCAACCCCAGAACATGCCCATGGTGGAAATTTTTTCAGGCAGCGGCATGGATGATATGGGATCCGGCATGAAGGACATGTTCAGCAAGATTTTTCCGCAGAAAAGGGAACGCCGCAAGCTCAGCGTGGCCGAGGCCCGGATTATTCTGGAAAGGGAAGAATCTGAAAAGCTTATCGAGATGGACAAGGTCATCAAACTTGCCATCCAGCGGACCGAACAGTCCGGCATTATCTTCCTGGACGAGATAGATAAAATCGCCTCCCGGCAGGGGGCGGTCGGTTCGGCGGAGGTTTCCCGGGAGGGGGTGCAGCGGGACCTGCTGCCCATTGTCGAGGGGGCAACCGTGACAACGAAATTCGGCATGGTGAAAACCGATCATATCCTGTTTATTGCCAGCGGGGCCTTTCATCTCTGCAAGCCCTCTGATCTGGTCCCTGAGCTGCAGGGCCGTTTCCCCATCAGGGTTGAACTGAATCCCCTGGGAGAAGAGGAATTTTACCGCATCCTCACTGAGCCGCAGAACGCCCTGATCAAGCAGTATATCGCCCTGATGGCCACTGAAGACATTGAGCTTTCCTTCCAGGAGGATGCCATTCGCGAGATGGCCAGGATCGCCACCGAGGTGAACCTGAAAACGGAAAACATCGGGGCCAGACGGCTGCATACCATCATGGAACGACTGCTTGAAGAGGTATCCTTCAATTCTCCGGAGTTTGCCGGGCAGAAATTTGAAATCACGGCGGAATATGTGAAAAAACAGTTGCGGAAGATCTCCGACAGCGAGGACCTCAGCCGCTATATTTTGTGAGGAGTGAAGCGTAAGAAGTGAGAAGTGAGAAGTGAGGAGTGAGGAGTGAGGAGTGAGGAGAAAGGAGGGAAAACCTTTCTGCAGCAGCCGGCTGTGAGGTGAATGGATCTTTTCGGCACCGTGATTGTCTCATCGAGGGATATCCGCTGAGATGTGATATGACCTTCTCGCGAACCAGGACTTGGTTAACACCTTGGTTCGCCGTATAAAAAACAAAGATGTGGAGTGAAAGATGATTGACCCGGAATTGAAATACTGCCCGAAATGCAACGACGAATATCGGGCCGAAATTAAGGTCTGTGCCGAGTGCGGGGTCGCCCTGTTGAGCGGTGCGGATATGCTGACTGCCGTGAACCGTGCCAATGAGAGGAAAAATTCCCGGGCCGGTGAAATCGGCCCTGGCGAGGATATAGTCGCCATTCACAAAGGGCAGCTCAACGAGATACGCGCCATGGAAAAGGAACTGCAGGCGGAAAATATCGGTTATCTGATCACCGGTGAAGGAAGCTCCTGCAAGAAAGGCTGCTGCCCGTCAACATTTTATCTGCAGGTGCGCAGGCAGGATGCGCCGGATGCCTTTGCCGTTGTTCAGGCCCATATTGAAAGAACAACCGCCCTCAACCATCATGATCTGTCAAACTGTGACGCGGTTTTCAATCCCGAGGCCAGGCAGGCCACCTGTCCTGCCTGCGGCTTCGAATTTCAGACCTCCACCACCACCTGCCCGGACTGCGGACTGTGTTTCGGTTGACGTCCGCGCCGGGAAAACCGATATGGTTGGTGCGTTTCAATCTTAAAGCAACTCCGTGAGTCTGGTGAGAAGCTGCGAGGAAATTTCGTTCATTGCCTCGTCGGCATCGGTAATCTGTTTTCCTGCCCGTTCAGCTTTTCTGATTTTGGTGGAACTGGGAAAGCTGACAATGGGTTTCTCATCCAGGCCATTGCTTAAAAACTGTTCATCTTCCTCGTCATCAACTAAATTACCGACAAAGTAAATGCGGGGAATACCTGATTCTCTGGCAAGTTTCTGGATTTTAAGACCGGTCCGTACGCTGGACTTGGCAGGGATAACCACGATGAGCAGGGCATCCACCCCGGCAATGGTGCCCCGGCCCAGATGCTCCACCCCGGCCTCCATATCGAGCAGCACCGTTTGGCCGGGGTTGAGCAGCAATCTGGTAAGCAGCCGTTTTAATACCGTGTTTTCCGGGCAGGCGCATCCGCCCTCAGCCGTCTGGATCGCCCCGAGCACCATCAGCTTGATCCCGTCCTTTTCCAGCATGAATTGCCCGGGCAGGTCATCAACCTTGGGGTTGATATTATAAAACGGCGAACCTTCGACCTTGCCGGTGCGGTCGGTGAGCATTTTTTTCATCTCGGCAATGGGGGTGATGCCGCCGATGTTTTCCACCCCGAGAGTCTGCGCCATGTGCGGGCTGGGATCGGCATCAATCACCAGTACCTGCCTGCCGCTTTTTTGCGTCTGCCTGGCAAGCAGCCCCATAATTGTCGTCTTGCCAACACCGCCCTTGCCGCTGATTGCTATTTTCATTATAGTGATCCTTTTGTTAATGATATTAAAAATCAGGAAGATACTATAACCCATGGAACCTTCGAAATCAAAGACAATGGTAAGCTTGGGCATCGAGGAACTCATAGCCGCCCCTCCGGCCGCCCTGCAAGGCAAACGGCTGGGCCTGCTCTGCAATCAGGCCTCAACTGACCGTTACTTCAGACACAGCCGTGATCTCATTGCCCAGGCCTTTCCCGGCCAGCTCAGCTGTCTCTTGACTCCGCAGCACGGCTTTTTCTGTGAAAAACAGGACAATATGATCGAATCGGACCACAGCCGTGACCCGCAGACAGGTCTGCCGGTCTTCAGTCTCTATGGCGAGACGCGAAGGCCCACCGCGGCGATGTTTGAGCATCTTGATGTGCTGCTGGTCGATCTCATCGATGTCGGCACCAGGGTCTATACCTTCATGTCCACCCTGGCTTACTGTCTTGAAGAGGCGGCCCGCTCCGGTAAGAAGGTGGTGGTGCTTGACCGGCCGAATCCGGTGGATGGCGTCCATCTTGAAGGCAATCTGGTCGATGAGGGATTGCGCTCCTTTGTCGGCCTTTATCCGATCCCCATGCGGCACGGCCTGACCTTCGGCGAACTCGGCCTTCTTTTCAACAACCATTTCGGCATCCATGCCGATTATGAGGTTATCCCGATGCAAGGCTGGCAGCGGCAGATGACCTTTGCCGCAACAGGGCTGCCCTGGCTTTTCCCTTCGCCCAATATGCCCACAGCCGCAACGGCGGCAGTCTATCCGGGCCAGGTCATCTGGGAGGGGACCAATATCTCCGAGGGCAGGGGAACGACCATGCCTTTTGAACTCTTTGGCGCGCCTTTTCTCAATCTGAGCCAGGTTGACAATTTTCTGAATCACTCCCTGCTATCCGGTTGTTTCCTGCGCCCTTTGATGTTCCAGCCAACTGCCAATAAATGGGCGGGGGACAACTGCCAGGGCTTTCAGCTGCATGTCACCGACCATTTGTCCTTCAGACCGTATCGCGTTTCCCTGGCCCTGCTGCAGGCCTTCATGCAGCTCTATCCTGAATATTTTTCTTTTAAATCGCCACCTTATGAGTATGAGTTCGAAAAACTACCCATTGATCTCATCCTTGGCTCAACACAGGTTCGCGAGGCCCTGGCGGGCGGGGTGGATATTCTTGAACTCGAAGAGAGCTGGCAGGACGATTTGCACCAATTTAATGATGCACGACAAAAATATTTCTTGTATTGAACATATATTACTTTTCAGGAGAATATTATGCCCCTTATTCAACCTATCATTCTGGCAGGCGGATCAGGTTCCAGGCTGTGGCCCTTATCCAGGGAGCTCTACCCGAAACAGCTGCTCAACCTGACTGAGGACTGTTCTCTGCTGCAGAGTACCCTGAAGCGGCTGGAGGATCTGCCCGGTTCATTGTCGCCGGTGGTGGTGGTCGGTGAGTCACACAGGTTTCTCACCTTAAACCAGATAAAGGAGCTCGGCTATGAAGGGCATGTTGATATCATCCTCGAACCGGTGGGGAGAAATACCGCGCCGGCCATCTGTGCCGCGGCCGAGTACTGCCGGGACCGCGCTGATGATGATCTTGTTCTGCTGGTGCTGCCGGCTGATCATCTCATCCGCCGGCCCCAGGCCTTTTGCGAGGCCGTTATCAAGGCCGTGGATCTGGCCGTGCAGGGCCGGCTGGTCACCTTCGGCATCACCCCCAATGCCCCTGAAACCGGCTATGGTTATATCCAAAAAGGGGAGGGGAACAGTGTGCTGGCCTTTGTCGAAAAACCGGACCTGCAAAAGGCAAAGCAGTATCTGGACGCCGGGAATTATTTCTGGAACAGCGGCATGTTCGCTTTTTCAGCAGGCGCCTTTCTGAGGGAAATGGAAAAATTGTCCCCGGAAATCTATCTCCACATGGTGACGGCCGTTGAGCATGGCACCAGGGATAAAGATTTTTTCAGACTGGATCGGGAGAGCATGAAGAGATGTCCCGATGATTCCATTGATTATGCCATGATGGAAAAATCGACTCTTGTGTCCGTGATTCCCGCAGACCTGGGCTGGAGCGATATCGGTTCCTGGCAGGCTTTCTGGGAGGTGGCCGACAAGGACGGCAACGGCAACGTTCTGTATGGCGATGTGATTGCAGAAGATCTGACAAACAGCTTTGTCCGTTCGGAAAATCGCCTAGTTGCCGCTGTAGGACTGCAGGACATGCTGGTGGTTGAAACGGCGGATGCGGTGCTTGTGGCGCCGATAAACAGATCCCAGGATGTCAAAAAAATTGTCACTCGCCTCAAAAGCGAGGGCAGGGAAGAGCACCTGCTGCATCGCACGGTTTACCGGCCCTGGGGCAGCTACACCATTCTTGAGGAACAGGCGGCCTTCAAGATCAAGCGGATCACCGTGAATCCCGGCGTGCAACTCTCCCTGCAGATGCATCATCACCGTTCCGAACATTGGGTGGTGGTCAGAGGCACGGCCAGGGTAACCTGCGGCGACAAGGTCTTCCTGGTGCTTGAGAACCAGTCAACCTATATCCCCTGCGGTGAGAGGCACAGGCTGGAAAATCCCGGCGTCATCCCCCTTGAGTTGATTGAGGTGCAGAACGGCAGCTATCTCGGCGAGGATGATATCGTCCGTTTTGATGATGATTTCGGCAGGGAAGGCACGAAAATCTGATGAACCAGGAAAAAGTCTTTTCACCACGGAGCACACAGAGAGCACAGAAAAATATTTATTTATTACAGTCAGTCAGCGCTGTGCTCTCAGTGGTAAATTTTCAGTTTTAGCCAGGCAAGATGTCTTTTAAGCATATCAGTTCAGCATCATACTCCATCGACCGATATCTGAAGTATTTCTACGATATTGCCGTGGAGTGCCCCTATGGCCTGCCCCAGAAGGCGATTTACCGGCAACAGCAGTTTGTCTCGCTGCCCGATGATCTGTTCGGCAAATTTCTGGAGGCCGGCTTCCGGAGAAACGGCAACACCATCTACACCATGGTCTGCCCGAACTGCCGGAAATGTATTCCTATCCGCATCGACTCCGGGGAGTTTACATCCAACAGAAATCAAAAAAGGGTGCTGCGCCGAAACGAGGACCTGACTGTTTCCATGGGGCCGCTGAAGATAACGGAGGAAAAACTTTTTTTGTGCGGCAGCTTTCTGCAGGAACGTTTTCCTTTTAAGGGCAACTCGCCGGTGGGATATTACGGCACCTTTTTCGCCAATTCCATCACCAACACGGTGGAGGTTGAGTACCGGTGCGGAGAGAAACTCATCGGTGTCGGCATTGTCGATATCGGCTGCGATTGGGTGAATGCCGTCTATTTTTATTTTGATCCCAGGGAAAGCGAACGGAGTCCCGGAACCTTTAATATTTTGCATCTCATTGATCTGTGCCGTAAGAACAATATCAGTAATGTCTATCTTGGTTATCTCATCCGCGAGGTTCAGGCCATGCGGTATAAGGAAAATTTCAAGCCCCATTTCCTTCTGCAAGAAGGAGTATGGGTTAAGTCATAGGCGATGAAAGTCATTTTAGCCAAAAAGGCCGGCTTCTGCATGGGTGTGCGCCGGGCCGTTGAAACAACCATGGAAACCGTGCACCGTGAGCAGGGGAAGATCGTCACCTTCGGTCCGCTCATCCATAATCCCCAGGTGCTCAGCCTGCTGAAAGAGCAGGGCGTTGACATTCTCACCGAAATCCCTGATAAATTATCCGGCACGGTCATTATCAGGGCCCATGGCGTGCCGCCTTCCCAGAAGCAGCGCCTTATTGCTGCAGGGGCGGATGTAAAGGATGCCACCTGTCCCAGGGTGATGAAAGTCCAGGCCATCATCAAGAAATACCGGGATCAGAATTATACCACCATCATCGTCGGTGACAAAAACCATGCCGAGGTCGTTGGTCTCATGGGTTATGCCGAGCCGGATGTGCATGTAGTCAGCGATGAAAACGATGTGAAAAATCTCAAGATCAGCGGGCCTTATATCATCGTCAGTCAGACGACCCAGGATGAGATGGCATTTAACCGTCTCAGCAGCAAAATTGTCGAGTGTTTTCCTGACGGCAAGGTTTTTAATACCATCTGTGACTCCACCCACAAACGGCAGGAGGAGGTAAGAAATCTCTGTAAAAAGGTGCAGGCCGTCGTGGTGGTGGGTGGACGCGGCAGTGCAAATACCCAGCGGCTGGGGCAGATTGCTGAAGAGATGGGTTGCCAGGTGTTCATGGCTGAAACCCAGGAGGATCTTGATTTCGGGCTTATCTCCAAATTTGACCGCGTCGGCGTGACGGCCGGTGCATCAACGCCTACCTGGATGATCAACCGTATCGTGCGGGCGCTGGAGTCATGTCCCGGCAAGAGTGACAGTCTGTTTACCTTTTTTTTCTTCAGTTTACTCCGCTCGGTGATGGCCTCCAATCTCTTTATCAGCCTGGCAGGAGGGCTGCTTGCCCTGATCTGCAGCATCCTGCAGAACTTTCCCCCTGATGCCAGGGACTTTTTTGTCGCCTTCGGCTATCTCTTTGCCATCCATAATCTGAACCGCTACGCCGACTACAAGACCAAAAGACTCCATGACCCCCGACAGGAGGCCTTCTGGCGCAATTACTCATTGCCGATTATCGTCATGTCCGGTTTTGCCCTGGCCATGTCGATATATTTTTCACTGCAGCAGGGAACGTTTCAGTTTATTCTGCTGCTTATCATGAGTCTGCTCGGCATCCTCTACAGCGTACCCATCATTCCCAGGGTGATTACCAACATCATCCGGGTACGGAAACTCAAAGAGATACCCGGCTCCAAAACATTCTTTGTCGCGCTGGCCTGGCCTATTGTCACGGTTTTGATCCCGGCCCTGAATACCAACGCCTTTTCACCGGAGAACTTGTCCGTGTTTCTGCTTATCGGGCTCTTTGTCTTTATCCGAACGGTTCTTTTTGATGTCTTTGACGTCCAGGGGGACATGATTGCCGGTAAGGAAACCCTGCCGGTCTGCATCGGGGAAAAAAAATCGATCCGTCTTCTCTACTTCAGTATGGCCATGTTAGCGGCACTCCTTGTTTTGTTCACCGTCATCGGCATGACAGCGAAAAGCGGCATCTGGATGCTTGGCCCGGTTCTTTCTCTGCTGCTGCTCACCCGTCTCTATGAGAAGAAAAAACTGGTTCAGGGCATCCGCCTTGAATTCTGGCTTGAAAGCCATTTTTATCTGATTGCAGCCTTTGTCTGGTTGGGATCAACACTTTCATAAATGATATGACTGAAAACAATAAATTATTTGAGGTGTTCCATGCTGGGCTGGTTTAAAAAAAAGCTGAAAATAGGCATTAAAGAAGAGCCTGTTGCCGCAGAGAGCAAAGAAGAGGAAAAGGCCGCCATCGCCGTTGAGACAATTGTCGAGAAATTATCTGTCGAGACACGGGACGAGGTGAAGGAGACCCCGGCACCAAAAACCAACAGCATTCTTCATGAGGATGTGGGAGTTCTTTTCAACCGGCTTAAGGAGAGGCTCGCAAAAACGAGAAGCTCTTTTGTAAGCCGGGTTGACGAACTCTTCCTGGGCAAAAAGGTAATAGATCCCGAGCTGCTTGATGATCTGGAAGAAATTCTCATAACAGCAGACCTCGGCGTCGGCACCACCCAGGAACTTATGGCCAGTGCCAGGGAAAAACTCAAGAGAAATGAACTCGGTGATCCTCTTGCCTTAAAAAAGGCACTGAAGGAGAAAATCGCCGGTTTTATTCACAGCTCAGATGCGCCGGCCGAACTGGTGATGCCCAAGGAGGGGCCTTTTGTCATCATGGTCGTCGGGGTCAACGGGGTCGGCAAGACAACGACCATCGGCAAGATGGGCCATAAATTCGTCAAATCCGGCCAATCGGTACTGCTGGTGGCAGGGGATACCTTTCGGGCCGCCGCCGTGGAGCAGTTGCAGATCTGGGGGGAACGGATCGGGGTGGATGTCATTGCCCAGAAGTCCGGGGCTGATCCGTCGGCAGTTGTTTATGATGCCCTGGAACACGCCAGAAAAAAGAAAACCGATGTGGTCATTGTTGATACCGCCGGCCGTCTCCATACCAAAGTTAACCTCATGGAAGAACTGAAAAAAATTAAACGGGTCATGGAAAAGAAAATTGCCGGCGCCCCCCATGAGGTGATGCTGGTCATCGATGCCACCACCGGGCAGAACGGCATCTCCCAGGCACGGCTGTTCGGCGAAGCGGTTGATGTGACCGGTCTGACCCTGACAAAACTCGACGGGACCGCCAAGGGTGGAATCGTGGTCAATATCTGCCGTGAGTTCAACATCCCCATCCGTTTTATCGGCATAGGCGAACAGATGAGTGATCTGCGGGATTTTGATGCCGATGAATTCGTTGAAGCACTTTTTGCAGAGAATGATTCATGAAATACCAGTACCAGTATCATAACCAACCAGGCTGCGGCGGCTGTCTGCTGGTGATCGCCCTTATCCTGCTTGCCTTTGGCGGCGCTCCCCTGCTCATCGATGTGATCGGCATGCTGCTGGCCGCGGGAGTTTTTCTGTTTCTGGCCATGTTTGTCGCTTTCTGGGCATTTTCCTACTATATCCGCCGCAAGGTGAGCGAATATGAGCAGGCCCAGACCGAATCCCGCAAGAATTTCGTCTCACTTCTCGTCCATATTCTGGTAAAAGTCGCTCAGTTTGACGGTAATGTCACCCGGGCAGAACAACAGACGATCAAGAATTTCTTCCGTACCCATCTCCATTACGGCCAGAACCAGATGTTCTGGGTCAATGAGCTGATCAAGGATGCAACCCATAATCCGGATTCCCTTGAAACCCTGCTGGCCCAGTTCCGGAGTTCCTTCGCCTATGAACCGCGGCTGATCCTGGTGGAGCTTGTTTATCAGGTCTTTTTTTCCAATGAGCGGGTCACGGACCAGGAACTGGAACTGGCCAGAAATATCGCCGAATATCTGGAACTCTCCCCCTATGATCTGCAGACCATTCAGAGCCGCTATATTCATATGCGGCATGCCGCGGTCAACCAGGAACAGCAGTATTATGAGGTATTAGGCCTGCAAGCTGATGCAACCTTTGAAGAAATCAAAAAGGCCTACCGTAAGCTGAGCATGAAATATCATCCGGACAAAGTTGGTCATCTCGGTGAGGAATTCAGGGGCGTGGCCGAAGAAAAAATGAAAGAAATAAATGCGGCATATCAATTTCTTAAAAAGAAATTCAATAATCAACATTAACATTTGAAGGACCGTTATTTTATGGGCATATCAAAAAAAATGAACGAGTTTGCAACCGCCTCCTCCTGGATCCGCAGAATGTTTGAAGAAGGGGCGAAATTAAAAAAACAGTTCGGTGCTGAAAATGTTTTTGATTTCAGCCTGGGTAATCCTGATATCGCACCGCCGCCTCAGTTTGATATCGTATTGCAGAAGATAGCGGCAAATAATGCGGCGGGCGTTCACAGTTATATGCCCAACGGCGGTTATCTCTTTGTGCGTGAGGCGGTGGCCGGACAGATCTCGAAAGAACAGTCCATGCTGGTGGGGGCTGACGATATTCTGATGACATGCGGCGCGGCAGGGGCACTGAATGTCGTACTCAAAGCAATTCTTGATCCTGACGATGAGGTCATCATCCTTGCCCCTTTTTTTGTTGAATATAAGTTTTATATCGACAATCAGGGCGGCAGAAGTGTGGTCGTGCCGACAAAAGGTGATTTCAGTCTGGATCTTGCCGCCATCGAAGGTGCTGTTACTGCCAGAACAAAGGCTCTCATCATCAACAGTCCCAATAACCCCACCGGTCAGATCTACCCGGAGAAGGATCTGCAGGCACTGGGCGCGCTGTTATCCGCCTGCCAGGAAAAATTCGGCTCAAGCATATTTCTGTTAAGTGACGAACCGTACCGCAAAATTATCTTTGACAACCATGAAGTGCCCAGTATTTTCCAGAGTTACGCCAACAGCATCGTCGTCTCCAGTTACTCCAAGGACCTGTCCCTGCCGGGTGAGCGGATAGGATACATTGCCGTCCATCCTGAGATCACAGAAAAAAACGGTCTGCTTGCCGCCATGACCCTTGCCAACAGGATTCTCGGCTTTGTCAACGCCCCGGCGCTGATGCAGCGGGTTGTCGCCGAGCTGCAGGGGGTGACGGTGGATACCTCCATATACGCCCGTCGGCGCAAGACCTTCTGTGACATTCTCACCGCTGCCGGTTTTGATTTCACCCCGCCAAAGGGTGCTTTTTATATCTTCCCCAAGACCCCGATCAGCGATGATGTGCGGTTTGTCGCCCATCTGCAGAAATATAAGATTCTTGCCGTGCCGGGACGGGGCTTTGGCATGCCGGGTTATATCCGGCTGGCGTTCTGTGTCGAGGATAATGTGATCGCCCGTTCCGCCTCGGCTTTCAAACAGGCCATGGATACCCTGGGAGAGGCCTAGTTGGCTCGAGAGAACATTCTCGTTCTTGAACCGTATTTCGGCGGTTCACACCGGAGCTTTCTGGCCGGGTTGCAAAAATATCTGCCCTTTTCCTTTCACCTGATCACCCTGCCGGCGAGAAAGTGGAAATGGAGGATGCGCTTTTCTGCCCTGTATTTTGCCGGCATGCTGCCGGCCGCAAGGGATTGCGATGCCATCCTCTGTTCAACCTTTGTCGATGTGGCGGCCCTGCGTGCTGTGGGGCCGGCCTGGTTACGGGAGGTGCCGGTTTTCACCTATTTTCATGAAAACCAGTTTGCCTATCCGGTGCAGGTTGATCACGAACGCGATCTGCATTTTGCCGTGACCAATCTCACCACGGCCTGTTGCTCGGATCAAGTGGCTTTCAATTCCCGGTACAATATGGAATCCTTTTTCAAGGGATGTATTGAAATGGAAAAAAAGATTCCGGACATGAAACTGAACGTGACCGGCGAACTCCGTCTAAAATCCGTCGTGCTGCATCCGGGTGTCGATTTTTCCCGGCTTGACGAAACGCCGACAATCACCGATGTCGACGGCAGATCGCCGGTGATCATCTGGAACCACCGCTGGGAATATGATAAGAATCCGGATCTCTTTTTCCGCACCCTTTTTCAGCTTGATGATCTGCGGGTGGATTACAAGCTCGTTATCCTTGGCCAGTCTTTTGAGCAGCGCCCTGAAATTTTCAATAAAACACGGGAACGCCTCGGTCACAGGCTGCTCCATGTCGGCTATGTCCCGGAAAGGGAAAAATATTATCAATGGCTGCGCCTGGGCACCCTGGTTGTATCAACAGCAAACCATGAATTCTACGGCATGGCGGTTATAGAGGCGGTGCGGGCCGGTTGCCGTCCCCTGTTGCCGAACAGGCTTTCTTATCCGGAACTTTTTCCCGACGATTATCTTTATGACAATGAGGATCTGCTCTATCGCTTAAGAGATGGTTTAAAGGAGAAAAGGCTTGATAACGGCACTGCCCGGAAGCTCACCGAGCAGTTTTCCTGGCCCGCTCTTGCCGGCAGCTATACAGACTGGTTGAACACATGATTGTTTTTGATCTTGCATGTGAATGTGGTTTTCTCTTTGAGGGCTGGTTCAAGGATCATGAAGAATTCGCCCTGCAGGAAAGGGAAGGGCTGCTCAGCTGCCCGAAGTGCGGCGGCAGACAATGTCTTCGCAAGGTCTTATCCCCTGTTGCCTTTCAGAAAAAGTCCTCCAGGACCCCGGCCGATGGGCAATCGTCTTCAGCAACAGATCCGGCCCGCCTTGCCGATTCACTGGAGCAGACCATGCGGACTATACAGGAGTTCGTCGAAAAAAATTTCGAGGATGTGGGAAGCGACTTTGCCCGGCAAACACTGAAAATTCACTATGGGGTCGAAGAAGCAAAAAATATCAGAGGGGTGGTGACCCCGGCAGAGGAAAAAATGCTTGATAAGGAAGGGGTCCGGTATCTGAAGATCCCGGTCATGGGCAAAAAAGAAAGTCACTGACAAACAAGGGTAACAAAAAAATGAAGAAGCTGTTCACCTTTTATCGAAAAAACTGCCTGTGGTTACTGGTGTTCGTGACGCCCTTACTGCTCACCTCATGCGTGACGCTTACCGGCGTTGTTGCCGATGACCCTGCCAGGGTATATCTTCCTGCCGGGGAAGAGGACCTTGTAACTCGTTTCGCCCCCTTGTTCGTCCTGCAGACGTACAGGGAAAATCATAACCGCATCGGCCGGCCCTCAGCCCGCTTGGTCAGAAAAGACAGTAAGGAAGAGGAAATTTATATTGATCCGGCGGAGGCGGCCATGTTTGTGGAGCAGCGGAGCTTCTCCACCCCGGAAAGCAGCTATACCAACCTCATTTACCGTATCCATTTTGCCGGGGTCCCTTTCAGCCTCATACCATTTCATTTAACGGCCGGGAAAAACCCCGGGTTGTTTGTCATCATCACCCTAAACAACCAAAAACAGCCTCTCCTGGTGACAACAGTCCATACCTGCGGCTGCTATTGTGTCATTACGCCCACCGCCTACCTGCCACGCCGGGCATATCCGGACGGATGGCAGCAAACCGAGATAAAGCTCTGGGGTGAAAGCCTGCCGGCAATGATCGACTATGCAGATGACTCCGGGGAAAAAAGTCGGTTGCTCGTCTTTCTGCGGGACGGGACCCACCGGGTGATGGATCTGCAGATCATGGAGAAGGGAGAAGTCACGCGAAATTATGAGCCGCTTCCCATCCGGCTGGAGCCCATGACGGCATTAAAGACAATCCCCCTGGAAGACGGCAGCGTCACCCCCTTTTTTGAGGAGGACGGCTGGCGCAGCGGCTATGTGAAAGGCTCCTACAGACCATGGGAAATGCTGCTGATAAGCTGGTGGGCCTTTGATCTGAACGTCGGCTGCGATAAGGAATACGGAGATCCGCTCACGTCGGGAAACAGATTCTACACGAGCCTCAGACCATGGTACCGGAGCGACTCCGACATGCGAAACTTTGCCGGGTTCCTGCACTTCTGGGGTTGGAAACTATAACCGCTTTTTTGTGCTGTCCTCTTTGGCAAAGTGGGTATTTAAAAATTCGCATTCCAGGGGGGTGAGGTCAAAACGCAACTGTGCCTCGCGGAAAACGTCCGCCCGCTTTTTTTCCGGATGCTCCGCCAGTACTTCACATACCCAAACGAGCACCTTTTTCATTTTATCGCCTGGGGGCTGCATTGAATGTGACATGGATTGATCCTCTATTTTCTTGCCGGCCGGTAAATGATGCCAGCCAGGGGTGGTACGGTCACCTTGATATGATACTTCGCCTCTCCGAAAGGTTCGGCAACGGCAACCTTGACATCAGGATTGCAAACATTGCTGCCGCCGAATGAACTGTCATCGGAGCAGAAAATCTCCTTGTAGTCAGTCAGTTCCGGTACCCCGATCCTGTAGTTATAGTGTACTTCCGGCGTCATGTTGAGCAGACAGACCACATGGTCGGCCGGATTCTTGCCGAAACGGGCGAAGGCGATGATGGAGTGGTCCACATCCTTGAAGTCCATCCACCTGAAGCCGGTATGGGAAAAGTCCACTTCCCACAAGGCCGGAACAGATCTGTACAGCTCGTTGAGTGTTTTCACAAAATACTGCAACTGGTGATGAAGCGCTTCCTGTTCGGCCAGATGCCAGTCCAGACTCACCTTGCAGTACCACTCTGAAATCTGGCCGAATTCCCCACCCATGAAGAGAAGCTTTTTGCCTGGATGGGTCCATAAAAAGAAAAAGAGAAGCCGCAGGTTGGCGAATTGCTGCCATCTGTCCCCCGGCATTTTTGAAAGAAGTGATCGCTTGCCGTGCACCACTTCATCGTGGGACAGCGGCAGGATGAAATTCTCAGAAAAGGCATAGAGCAGCGAGAAGGTGAGATTGTTGTGATGAAATTTGCGGAAAAGGGGATCCCGGCTGAAATAATCGAGCATGTCGTTCATCCAGCCCATATTCCATTTGAAGCCGAACCCCAGACCGCCCTGGTCCGTTGACTTGGAAACGCCGTAGAAGCTCGTTGACTCTTCGGCGATCATGTCAGTATCAGGGAAACGCTGGTAAATAATAGTGTTAAGATGTTTGATGAACTCTATGGCCTCAAGATTTTCCTTGCCTCCGTAAGGATTGGGGACCCAGTTGTCGTCTTTTCTGCCGTAGTCCAGATAAAGCATGGAGGCCACGGCATCAACCCGAATAGCGTCAATATGAAATTTGTCAATCCAGAAGAGGGCGTTGGCAATGAGAAAATTACTTACTTCCCGGCGGGCATAGTTAAAAATCAATGTACGCCATTCCGGGTGGGCTCCCTGCCGTGGATCTTCATGTTCATAAAGAGCGGTCCCGTCAAAACGACCCAGACTGTGACCGTCGGTGGGAAAGTGAGAGGGGACCCAGTCAAGGATAACGGCGATATCATTCTGGTGGCAGCAGTCAACAAAATACATGAAATCCTGAGGGGTGCCGAATCTGCTGGTAACGGAAAAATAACCTGTGGTCTGATAACCCCACGATTCATCAAAGGGATGCTCCATGATCGGCATGAGTTCAATATGGGTAAATCCCATCTTTTTGACATAGGGGACAAGGGTGCCGGCCAGTTCACGGAAGGAAAGGAACCGCTCAGTATTGGCCGGATCACGCTGCCAGGACCCCAGGTGAACCTCATAGACCGAAACAGGCTGGTCATATAATCTGTTGCCGCGTTTGTTGTCACGCCAGGACTGATCCTGCCATTCATAATCGTTGATATCCCAGACAATTGAAGCAGTTTTAGGCCGTACCTCAGCAAAAAACTGGAAGGGATCAGATTTCTCTATGATGTCATTGGTTGGTGTCCTGATTTCATACTTATAGATTTCACCCCGGGAAATACCGGGCAGAAACAGTTCCCATATGCCTGATGAACCAAGCACCCTCATCTGGTGCACTCTGCCGTCCCAGTAATTGAAATTGCCGATGACGCTTACCCGGCGGGCGGCAGGCGCCCAGACGCGGAAGACTGTCCCCTCAATGCCGTTGATCACGGCCGGGTGGGCGCCCATTTTGTCATAGAGATAATAATGGGTGCCATGATTAAACAGGTGCCGGTCATATTCTGAAAGCTGCGGCAGAAACTGATAGGGATCGATATGCGTTCGGATTTCATTGTTATAGTAAGTTGCTTCAAAAGAATATTTAAAGGGGACGACATAGTCGGGAACGACAATTTCAAACAGACCCTCTTCCCGCATCTTGTACATGTCCCTCTTTTCTCCATCCAGCACAAGCCGCACGGATTCGGCCAGCGGCAGAAAGGTGCGGATGACCGCGGAATTGGGGTCATGTTCCAAAACATGAACGCCAAGTACGAGAAAGGGATCATGGTGATCCGAGGCAATAACTTTGTTGAGTTCGTTTATTATATCGAGAGTCATGGTATTCCTTTAATTTGTCATGTTATGTAAAAACTTTCTTGTCAGTTCAGTTGGTGCGTGAAAGAAAATGGCTGCCCCGATCTGATAGTATTACCTTTTTTTTAGAAAAACTGTAGCATATTTCCCCAAATAATCTCTATTATTTTTCTTGACCAACATCGCACTTGACACACTTTTTTACTCTGATAAGCTGCGATACGTGATCCGATAAAAAATGATTTTTTTCTGCATGATTCTTTTGCGAGTGATTTTCCATGGAACTGACGATAAACAGCCTGGCAGGATATTTTCTTATTGCCACACCCCAGATGCCTGACCCCCGTTTTGCCCGCAAGGTAATCTATATGTGCTCCCATGAACCCGAAGAGGGGGCCATGGGCGTGGTGTTGAATCAGCCGGTTGAGGATGTGTCGCTGGCTGCATTATATGAAAGCATGAATATCCCTGTTCCAGACATGAATCTGCCATTCATCTTTCTGGGAGGACCGGTCGAGCTTGAAGCTGTTTTCATACTCCATTCAAGTGATTATCATGCGAGGCAGTATCTCGAGATCAGCAATGAGGTCCACATGTCAAGAGATCCGCAGATCCTGCAGGATATCGCCAGCAACAGGGGGCCGCAGGACTATCGTTTTTTTCTCGGCTATTCCGGTTGGGGACCCGGACAGCTTGAATATGAACTTTCACAGGATGGCTGGTTGACCCTCCCTGCAGATTATGAAGACATATTCTACATTGCTCCTGATAAAATGTGGGAAAAAATAACATTAAAACATGGAATTGACATCAGCCTTTTCGGAGAAGTGACAGGCAAAGCCTAGATTTCATTAAAGAATTTCACATAAGGCATAACATGGAAGAAGAGATTTTTGAATGCCAGCAATGCGGTTATTGCTGTCAGGGTGAAACCACCGTATCCCTCACGGATGACGATCTGCAAAGGATGGTGGACTATATCGGCATTCCGGAAAAAGAGGTGAAGGAGAAATATCTGCGGATCACCGGCAACGTCATCCAGATGAAAATCGTTGACGGCCATTGTATTTTTTTTGACAAGGGCTGCACGGTACATCCCGGCAAACCCTGGCGCTGCAGCCAGTGGCCCCTGCACCCGAGCATTCTGAAGGACCGGAATAACTTTGAGGCCATCAGCACCTCCTGTCCCGGTATCAAAACGAACTTAGGCTATGAAAAGTTCTGTGAGATCCTCTCTTCCCTCATCAGAGCAAAAGAACACAAGTAATGCGCCTGGAATTGCTATTTCCCGGTAAAACCAAAGAGGCATACCTGAGAAAGGGGATAGATGATTTCACCAAACGTCTCAGCCATTATGTGAAGACGGATTTCAAGATCATCAAAGACAGATCAGGAGGGAAAGATACGGCACGGGCCTTACAGCTGGAAGGGGAACAATTGCTGGAAAACTGCAGCAGGTCGGCCTATGTGGTGGTGCTTGATCCCGGCGGGCGGCAATTGAGCTCGGAAGAGTTTGCCAGCACGATTGGCAACTGGGAAGGGCTGGGGAGGCAGGTCGTATCGTTTATTATTGGCGGCCCTGCAGGACTTGCACCTGCGGTACTTGCCAGGGCGGATCTGCTGCTGAGTCTTTCCAGGATGACATTTACCCACGAGATGGCCCGCCTTCTCCTGCTGGAACAGCTCTATCGGGCATACAGCATCAAAGCGGGAACAAAATATCACAAATAATAGCTTGTCCGTAAATAAGCTCTCAGGCAATCAGACCGCCTCAACGGCTGTGATTTCAGGCACTTCCGATTTGAGAAATTTCTCAATTCCTTCCTTCAAGGTTACCTGAGACATGGGGCAACCCCGGCAGGCTCCGGTGAGTTGCACCTTGACCACCCCATCATTCGTCACGTCAATGAGCACAACGTCTCCCCCATCTTTCTGCAGAGTGGGTCTGACCTTGTTCAACGCTTCCTGTACTTTTTCACGCATGGGGAGGGCTCCTTTTTCAATTTTCTCAATGAACATAGCACAGAGACCATTTTAAGACAAGCCTCTGTTGACTTATCCAAAAAGCTGCTGGCTATTTTAAAAAGAATTATTCTATAATCAAATATTGCATTGCAAATAAAATTTCCATGGATCCCGCATATTCATCCCTCTCCCTCCACGATGAAAAAGATGATTTACGGGTTTCCTCCTTAATAATTCACACGAACGGAGCACTCTTCATGGCCCAGCAGTCAAAGAGCAATATATTGCTCGAAGTTGGCACAAATGAGCTCGAAGTTATTACCTTTTATCTTGAGTGGATTGATCCTGACACAAAAATGCGTCACAAAAATACCTATGGTATCAATGCGGCCAAGGTAAAAGAACTGGTTGCCTATCCCGACAATATCACTGAACTGGCAAACAGCGCTCCCTGCGTAAAAGGGGTTTTCCTGCTCCGCAACAATACCATACCTCTCATTGATCTGTGCAGCTGGTTTTCCTACCAGACCGAAGAAAAAAAAGAGGGTGACCGGAAATGGGTAGTTATTGTTGCGGATCTAAACGGCAAGGCGTTCGGTTTTATCACCCATGGGGTGGATAAGGTTTATCGTATCTCGTGGTCGCAGATTACCCCTCCTCCGGAACTGATTGCATCAAGCCAAAGCATAACCGGGATTTGTCAGGCGGATAATCTCATGATCCAGATGATCGATTTCGAAAGAATCGTAGGGACCGTTGATCCGAGCATGGTGGTAAGATCCAGCCGTAATGAAAAAGAAGCCATTGAAATTAAACAAAAATATGATAAAGCGGTATTGGTGGTCGATGATTCCAGGGTGGTGCTGATGCAGTTGACCAGTACCCTGCAGCATGCCGGATTTAAAGTAATTCCCAAGCCTGACGGCCAGGCGGCTTTTGAGTTTCTCGAGGAGTTGCGCAATAAGGGTGAGGCTGACAAAAAGATTCTGGCTATCATTTCTGATATTGAGATGCCCCGGATGGACGGGCATCATTTCTGTATGCGTGTCAAACAACAGTCCGCCTACAAAAAAATCCCGATAATCCTTTTTTCCTCGATGATTACTGATGCCCTGCGCCGCAAAGGCGAAGCTGTCGGTGCTGATGATCAGATCACTAAACCTGACCTTGACAAACTGATTGACAGAATGCAGCACTGCATAGAAAAACTGGCCAAGTCATAACAGTATGTTGCCCTGGACCGGCGTTTGACGCGAACCCTTTTTTAAATTGACTCAACCGGTTATATTGCTCAAACAAAGCGTTAAAGCTGAGGACATTCTTTATTGACCATGCCCCTAAGATTAGCTATATAGACTACTATATTCATATCTGTTCACAATCAATAATCAATTTGTAACCTTTGTGTACCAACGAGTACCAAATAATGACAACTTCATAAGGAGTAAGAAGATGGGAGAAACTCACGATACAGCCTTTATTCTCTGGTTTGATGATATCGGCATTGAAGATGTGCCGATGGTCGGTGGAAAAAATGCATCTCTTGGCGAGATGTATCAAAAGCTTACTTCAAAAGGAGTTGCCGTCCCGCATGGTTTTGCCATTACCGCCTATGCCTATAGATATCTTTTGGAAAAGGCTGGCATTGAGGCTGCTATCAGAGATGTGCTGTCCGATCTTGACACCCATGATATGAAAAATCTTTCCGAACGCGGCGAAAAGGTGAGAAATATCATCAGAACTGCGGAATTTCCGGATGATCTTCGTCAGGAAATCATCGCTGCCTATAAGAAAATGGAAGCGGAGTACGGCCCCAATGTAGATGTGGCTGTCCGCTCATCTGCTACTGCCGAGGACCTTCCTGACGCATCTTTTGCCGGTCAGCAGGAGACATATCTCAATATCCACGGTTATGACAATCTTATCCAGAACTGCCGTAAATGTTTTGCCAGCCTTTTTACCAACCGGGCCATTTCCTATCGCCATGATAAAGGTTTTGGTCAGTTTGACGTCTACCTTTCCATTACTGTCCAGAAAATGGTGCGCAGTGATTCCGCCTCTTCAGGCGTACTGTTCTCCATAGATACCGAAAGCGGTTTCGAGGATGCCGTCTTCATTACCGGCGCTCTGGGGCTCGGAGAAAATGTTGTGCAGGGTGCGGTTAACCCGGATGAGTTCTATGTTTTCAAGCCTACCCTGAAACAGGGCAAACGGCCCATTGTCGGCAAGCGGCTCGGCAGCAAAGAGATGAAGATGATCTATGACAATGACCCCAATACTGAGGAACCTGTCAAAAACATTGACACAACACCGGAAGAACGCGGCACCTATGTTATTAATGATGATGAGATTTTACAGTTGGCCAAATGGGCCTGTATTATCGAAGACCATTATAACAAGGCAATGGATATTGAATGGGCCAAGGATGGGGACGGTGTTGAGGTTGGAACCGGTAAGCTCTTTATCGTCCAGGCAAGACCGGAAACAGTTCATTCCCAGACCTCTAAAAAGACCATGGAAACTTACATCCTGAAGGAAAAGGGTGAAGTGATCGTGGAGGGTCAGGCGGTAGGCACGAAAATCGGCCAGGGTATTGCCCGTGTTATTAAGGATACCGCCCATATCGGCCAGTTCAGGAAAGGAGAGGTGCTCGTTACCGATATGACCGATCCTGACTGGGAACCGATCATGAAAATCGCCGGCGCCATTGTCACCAACCGTGGCGGACGTACCTGCCATGCCGCGATCATTTCCCGCGAACTCGGCATCCCATGCGTCATCGGCACGGACAACGGTTCTGAAGTCATTAAAACCGGTACAGAGGTAACCGTATCCTGTGCAGAAGGAGAGAGCGGCTACATCTATAAGGGCTTGCTCAAATATGAGGTAGAGAGACTTGATCTTGATTCAGTCCCTGCCACCCGCACCAAAATCATGATGAATGTCGGTATTCCGGAAAAGGCCTTCTCCGAAAGTCAGATTCCCAATGACGGTGTCGGGCTGGCCAGGGAGGAATTCATTATCAACTCCCACATCGGCATTCATCCCATGGCCCTTTACAACTTCGAGGATCTGAAAGCCAAGGCAGCCAGTGATCCTGAAATTGCCGAGGTGGTAAAGGAGATCGAAAAGAGAACAAGCGCTTACCCGGACGACAAGAAAAGGTTCTTTATTGATAGACTTGCCGAGGGTGTGGGCCGCATCGGCGCTGGTTTTTATCCGAAGGATGTTATTGTCCGCCTGTCCGACTTCAAGAGCAACGAATATGCCAATCTGGTCGGCGGCAAACTCTATGAACCTGAAGAAAGCAATCCCATGATCGGCTGGCGCGGCGCCTCCCGCTACTATGATCCCAAATACCGGCCTGCTTTTGAGCTTGAGTGTGAGGCGCTGCTCAAGGCCCGCAATGATATGGGCTTAACCAATATCAAGCTGATGGTGCCCTTCTGCCGCACGCCTGAAGAAGGCAAGAAGGTTATTGCGGTCTTGAAGGATTGCGGACTTGTGCAGGGTGAAAACGGTCTGGAGGTTTACGTGATGTGCGAAATCCCCAGCAACGTCATCTCGGCTGACGCCTTTGCCGACGTCTTTGACGGCTTTTCAATCGGCTCAAACGATCTTACCCAGCTTACCCTCGGTCTTGACCGCGATTCTGATCTTATTGCCCATATTTTTGATGAGCGCAATGATGCGGTAAAAACCATGGTCAAGATGGTCATTGACACAGCCAAACGGCGCGGCAGAAAAATTGGCATCTGCGGCCAGGCCCCGAGTGACTTCCCCGAGTTTGCCACCTTCCTGGTTGAATGCGGCATTGACTCGATGAGTCTCATCCCTGACACGGCGATCAAAACCAGACTGGCGGTGGCTAAAAAGGAAAAAGAGCTGGGGATCAGCCCTCAATAAGCGGCCCGGCAAAGGGGTTCCCCCATCCATAAACAAATAAGGCCCGGAGGTATTTTCCTCCGGGCCTTATTTGTTTCCCCGTTATTTTTGAAGAGCGGACAGACGGAATCTACTTGGAGAGTTCTGCCAGCCTTTTTTTCGAGGCGTCAACCTGATCGCTATTCGGATATTCAGCAATAATCTTTTTATAGACGATCATCGCCGTATCATTGTCCTGCAGCTTCTCAAAGGCCATCCCTTGCTTGAACAAGGCTGCCGGGGCTTTGATGTGATCCGGGAAATCGGCTATGACATTCTGATATTCAAGGATGGCCAGGGCAAATTCACTCTGGTTGAACAGACAGTCGCCCACCCAGAAGCGGGCATTGACCGCCAGATCATCGTTGGGATTCTTTTTGATGAATTCGCTGAACAGCTCCTGGGCTTCCTTATATTTTTTTGCTTTAAAAAGATCCAGACCCTGGTCATACAGTTTCTGTCCGGTGGCGCTGCCCTTGCTCTGGACCGGTTCCGGTGAACTGTACTCCTGGCGTGGTTGCTGTTTCACTTCGGCCGCGGTCTTCTTCGTTTTTTCAGGCGTTATTTCATGGGGCAGGGTGCTTTTGCTGGCCGCTTCCGCTTTTTTCCGAGCCTGTTCGGCGGCCCTGGCAGCAGCGAGGGCCTGTGATTCCTTCATATCCACCAGATTGGAATGCACCGTTGATAATTTGGTATCAATTTCACTGGTGCTTGATTCCACCGTGCCGATTCTTTCCTGTAATTCAACGTTTCTCTGCTCGGTTTGCTGCTGGATTGCTTTGAGTGCCTCCTGCAGGCTCTGATTTTCGTCCTGCAGACTGCGATAGCGGTGGCGGGATTCGTCAAGCTGCCCCTTTACCTGTAATAATTCCGTGTTAAGACGGTCAACGTTACTGCTCAAGCCTGCCTGCTGTTTTTTCATAACCTCAACAGAGGTTCCTGCCCCTCTTTGCAAATCTTGGAGGTTATTTTCAAGTGCCACCATTCTATTGTCCATATTGCGGATTTGCAGTTCAAGACCTCGGAAATCCTGGTCTGTTACGCAACCGGCAAGAAGGGGTAAAAGGCCGACGGTTAAAATGGAAAGATGGTAACAAGCACGATATTTCTTCATCATGTCCTCTTTGTGTCTTTCTTGATCCAACAATGGGAAAATGAGGGGCCGTTGAGAAATAACCATTACTTTTCAACCACTTCATTACGGCCCCTGATGCCGTTTACAGTATTGCAATGTTACAGTTGCTTTTGAACAACGGCTTCATGCCAATGCAACAGAGGGAAACCGTGCTGGTTCAGTTTACCCTGTATGACCACTGGGGTGTCGTCTGATTCCCGTCAAGTGAAAATAATTGCCGCATATCCCTGCCACTCTGGGAAATAACATACAGCTTTTTTTTACCGTTTACTGACCTGCTGAAAACAATCTGGCGCGAATCCGGTGACCAGCTCGGCGCTTCGTGGTCTCCTGCGGAGGTCGTTAACTGTATTGGGCTGCCTCCCTCAGGGGAGATTTTAAATAGCTGGTATTGACCCTCGTATCTACTGGTATAGACAATCCATTTGCCGTCAGGTGACCAGGCAGGGGTGGTGTTTTCATTGCCCTGATAAGTAATCCTGTGGGTAGAACCGGCATTATAGTCCATTATGTATATTTGCGGTTCGCCGGTGCGATCGGAGACAAAGGCAAGCTGCAGTCCATCAGGGGAAAAATTGGGAGAAACATTGATACCGGCATTTACAGTGAGTCTGCGGACAATTGAGCCGTCCAGGGTGAGCTGATAAAGGTCCGGGTTGCCGTCTTTACTCAAGGTGGCCACCAGTGATTTGCCGTTCGGGGTCCAGGCCGGGGCCATGTTCAGTCCGGTTCTGCGGGAAAGGGCCTGGGTTGTCTTGTCCTGGGACAGATCGGTGATATAGAGATTGGCGTTGCCCCGGTGATAGGAGGTATAGGTCATCTTCGAGTTGTCAGGAGAAAAACGGGGGGATACGGCCAGATATTTATGCCGTGTCACCTGGCGGACGGCATCACCAAAGATATCAGACAGGTATATTTCCTTCTTCCCGGTGCTGTCAGAGACGAAGGCTATCTTGGTCTCGCTGATACCGGGAATGCCTGTTAATTTTTCAATAACCTCATCACAGAATTGGAGGATCATTTTTCTGCTTTTATTCCAGGGAAAGGTATATTTGCGGCCAAGAATCATTTTCCCTTCAAGAACATTGTTGAGGCGCATTTCCATGACAACGCTGTCGCCACTGACCTCATACTGGCCGATTACCGTGAAATCAGCCCCTACGCTTTTCCAGTTGGCATCCTGGCGGGCCCCATAGGAGGCAGCAGGTATGGTCTGGATGAATCCATGAAAATCCAGGGCCTTGGCGGCCAGCACGGCAAGATCACGGTCATATTGCTGAACAGCTTCCGGCTTGTTTTTATTGACAAAATAGGGCACCGCCACCGGAATCTTCCTGAATTCCGCCGAGGTAATATCAAGATTTACCCTTTTGCCTGCCCAGGCATCGGTAAAAGGTAACATCAACAAGATGGCAAATAATGCAATGAGCGTCTGTTTCATTTTTTTTCGTTTAGTTTTATTGTAGGCCGCTGGGATGAAAAACAAGTCCGATTTCCAGGCTTGATTCCTGTAAATCAACCGGAAAGGGGGGTAAAGGCAACGATTCTTTTAATGTTTTTTCCACAAATTGATCAAAGAAAGGATTGCCTGATTTCTGCTCGAATTCATATTTGGTTACCACGCCATCACGGCGCACTTCGACGACAACCACTGCTTTCAGATCTTTTTGCCACTCCTGCAGTTCCGGCAGCACCCAATGTTCGTGTATCTGCTGTGATACCGCCACATAGTAAAGTCGCAGGGCGGCATCGAGTTTCGCGTCTCCGCTGCCGCTGCCGGATCCACTGCCGGCAGCAGGTGTAGACGATGATCGGGCGGAGGTGGACGATGTTAACAGACGCTGCGAATGGATTGAATCCCGTATTTTAGCCACTGCATCATCAACCGCAACCGCAGCCTCTGCCTGCATCTCCCTGGCTTTCTGCTGTGCCTGCCTCCGGTTGAGTTCATTTTTTATGCGATTAAGCGCCTGATCAACCTTGACATCGTCTTTCTTTTCAACCTTTTTTGGTTTGACATCCTTTTTTACCAGGCGGGGTTTAAGACTGACAACCTCAGCAGGGGCGGTGCTCTCTGTTTCCGTTGCAATGACAGGTTCCATTTTTTCTGCAACTACCGCTTCTTTTATTGGCGGTGCCTCAATTTTTTTTACCTCAGGCGGGGGAATCGCTTCCTTTTTTTTGACCTCAGCCGGAGGTTTGGCCACTTCCCTGGCAGGAGAAGATTCCATTGTCTCAAAAAGATTGACCGTGTAAACCTCTTCACGATTGCGGCTAAAGTCAAAAATGGAGGCAGGGAGCAACATTATTATTACAATGGATAAATGGATAGCGAGAGCCAGAACAAAGGGTTTTCTCCTGTGCTCTTCAGCATATCCTTCAATCGAGAGAAATTTGTCTTGTTCACAAGGGGCGTCTGCGAATGGTGACATAACTCAGCGTTTCATCTCCACCGGTATGGTGACCATGCCGAGCTTGTTGAAGCCGGCATCCTTCACATCGGCCATTACCTGCGCTACGATACCATACGGGACATTTTTGTCAGCTTTTAATAATATGGTTCTATCCTGATCCGTCTGCGACAGTTTCTGCAGTTCCTGGCGGAGAAGTTTCCCATCCGCCTTGATTTTGCCCAGAGAAATTCCGCCTTGCTGATCAATAGATATAATTACAGGATTTTCATCCTGGCGCAAGGGTTTGGCGGTGGTTTCCGGCAGGTTGACATCAACCCCCTGGGTCATCATCGGTGCTGTAACCATGAAGATGATCAGCAGTACCAGCATAACATCCACCAGCGGCGTGACATTGATGTCTGATACCAGCCCTCTTTTGCCTTTTTTTTGAATAGGTCCCATATGTTTTTAGTTGCGTGAAATAAGATCTCTTTCTACAAGATTTAAGAAATCAGCCGTAAAGCTTTCCATCTTTCCTTCAAAGGTATCGATCTGGTTTGAGTAGAAGTTGTAAAAGATTACTGCCGGAATCGCTACCGCAAGGCCTGCCGCCGTGGCAACAAGAGCCTCGGAAATTCCGGGGGCGACAACGGCCAGGGAAGCAGAGCCCCTGATGCCTATTTCCTTGAAGGACGCCATAATGCCCCAAACTGTTCCGAAAAGACCGATGAATGGCGTTGAGCTTCCTGCTGTAGCGAGAAAAGAGAGGGACTTGCTGAGATGAAAGGACTCTCTTCCCACTGCCTTCTGCAAGACTCTCTTGAGGTTGTTCATGCCGGCCAGGCGCATTTCCAGGGTCTGCAGCTCTTCACTGTTCTTTTTCTTACCGATTTTCTGCAGCTCAGTGTAACCTGACCTGAAAATTGAGGCCTCGGGACAGAGTGAAGTTTCCAGGGCTGTCTTATACGCCTCGGCAAGATTTTTACTGCTCCAGAATTTATCAAGAAACACTTGTGATTCGTCACGTACTTTCTTGAAAAGCAGATATTTCTGAAAAACGATGGTCCAGGACATAAGCGAGAAAAAGAGGAGCAGGAGCATGACGAATTTAACCACAAGTCCTGCGTTCCAGAACATAGCGAAAATATTAACTTCTTGCACGTTTCATTCCTTTTCAAAAACTTTCTTGGTAATTTTGTGGAGAAAAATAGAAATAAACTGGGGAAGGCTTTTCATATCAGGTTTTCAGTAGATTGAAATGTATCCCTCTATATATATACTTTTCCAACTATTTCAAGCAAATTCTGCAAACAGAGAAAAGACAAATAAAATGCCCGCACCAGCAACGGAAACGGGTAAAGCCGGCACCCTTATTGTGTAAAAAAAGTGGCAAGATTTACAAGGAATCCAAGGGATGCAGGAAGCGGGCCTTGAGGTAGGCCAAGCAGGATGCTCAATAGGGAAAAGCAGTTTAACCTTTTGAAAAAACATGAAACATCAGGAGCATAATATATTAATTAAGCAACTGATTGAAATAACGACGATTGAGGTGTCTCGTCCCGGGAATATTTCTCAGACGATGGCGACTTGCCGGGTAATGGTTTGCAGGAGCAGTCAGAAGGGGGGACTGTGAAATTATCGCTCCAGTTCCTCTTCGGCGATAATTTCACAGTCTCATGTTAAAAGCAGACATACGAACGCAACAAAAAACAGACACTTTTTATTGCCAACAGCAGACAGGAATCCAGACTGCAAACTCCTGAATTGCCCACATCTACCTCCAAACCCACTCTGTTTTCAGATCAAGCTTCTTTTCTTCCTCAAAGAAGATAACCTCATGGCCATCGAATTCACCAAACGGCACGTACCAGAGTTTTACATCAACAACGATTTCATCATTAACCAGTTCCCTGGTCTTTTTGCCATCCTTAACGACATCGGTATAAGGGTAGGGGATCTCAAAAGTCTCATGCACGGTCTTCAGGGGAGGCAGACTCGTTTCACGCAAGAGACCACTCTTCTCATACGGTCCCCGGCCCATTTCCTTGCCGCGGCCCATACGGCCGGGATACGGCATGTAAATAATCTGATCTTTGTATACTTCTTTCCCATCAGTTGTTTTGGCGGTCACATCCAGGACCAGCCTATTGGGAGTGGGTCAGCCGTCAGGGATAGTATGCCCCGTCTTGTTTTTCATTTCAACGTTGACGATACCCATGGGAATAACGCCGTCGGCGCTGTTTTTGCGCCAGAACAGGGAGCGGGTTTCCACATCAACATCAAGGGCCATCTTGATCATGGCCTCGCTGTTATAGGACTGCATGTCATGACCGAGCCCGGATTTTTTCATGTGGCAATCCTGGCAGGTTTCTGATCCCCCTTCTGCTGTATAGGCAAAGAGATAACTGCCGTATAAAGTGGCACACTGGGAAGGATGAGCCAGTTCAAAATTCGGTCCTGAACCATGACACTGACCACAGAAGATCGATTCGCCGAGAGCCGGAGCTGTGGCCATTTTGGGGAATTTTTCATCTTCATGATCGCCGTCCTGGGAGCCGTAAACCGTATCAGGCTGGGGATAGCCGTCGGCCCATTTATGAATGAGGGCCATACTGTTGTGGCAAACCCGGCAATTGATATTCAGGCTGGCAATGGTCTCTTCCAGTTCCTCTGCCTTATCGTCATCTCCATCTTTATTGGCCTTCTGCCATCCCTTGATGGTGGCGACAATTTCCCGCGCCACATCGTCGGTGGCATCCTCAAGCTGGGGAAGGTGGCACTTGGTACACATCCGGAGATGTTCTACAGTGATATCCTTGTCCTCTTTCACGCCGGAATAGGGGAAATTCTTCAGTCCTATTTCGATGGCGGTGATGATGGTCGGCGCCGTTCTCGGCGTGCCCAGAATAGAATGAGAATGCAACGAGTTTGCCCATTGGTCATGGATCTCTTCATGGCATTCGATACACCCGCTTGAATCATAGCGGGCAACCAGTTCCTTGATGGTTTTTGCCTTTGGCTGTGCCGCCGGTTTAGGACCGCCCTCGCAGAGTGCTTCGGACGTCCATAATGCCGTCATGGCAAATAAAGACAAACCAATCTTTGCAACCTTTTTCATGAATCCTCCTTTAACTTTCAATTAATTAATGCTTGCTTCCTGCTCCTCATTTTTTTTACATTTAATATTGAATGGTTAACATAGCTTTGTGTCAATTAAATTTAAAGTTAACCTAGATGATCTTTTCCAAGCTGTCAATGACAAAATGAGCAAATTACGCCTGCCTTCCACCTATAAAATAACAGGAATTTAATTTCGGGTTTATCTGATGATTTTGTGTTTTATTAATGATATTTTTTGACATCAGCAATCAAAGCAGGTAGATAATTATACTTTTTAAAGAAAATTGGCTAAATTTACCCTTTTTGATAAAAAACATTAAATTCATTAGACAACAGGATGGATATGAAGGAAATACGGGTCGGACTCATTGGCTTTGGCACAGTAGGCAGCGGGACAGCGCAGGTGCTGTATGAACAGGCGGAGCGTATCAGAAAAAGAACAGGCCTGTCCATCGTTTTGAAAAAGGTGGCTGACATATCGGTAGATGCCCTGCCAGGCTACCTTGACCACACTGAATTGACCCGCGATGCCAATGATATTATCAATGATCCGGGAATAGATATTGTCATTGAACTGATTGGCGGGACAACCCTTGCCAAAAAATTTATTCTTGCGGCCATTGCCCAGGGCAAACATGTGGTCACTGCCAACAAGGCTCTGCTGTCCGAACATGGCGCGGAAATATTTCAGGCTGCCGCAGATAAAAATGTGGAGGTGGGTTTTGAAGCCAGTGTAGGAGGTGGGATCCCTCTTATCAAGACATTAAAGGAGGGGCTTGTTGCCAACAGGATTCTGTCCATCATGGGGATAATGAATGGTACGGCCAATTACATCCTCACCCAGATGACAGATCACGCTACCCCTTTTGAGAAGGTGTTAAAGGATGCACAGAAAAAGGGTTATGCGGAAGCTGATCCCACCTATGATATCGAAGGAATCGATACCGCGCATAAACTTGTTATTCTCATGACCCTGGCCTACGGCATGGATGTTCGTCTCCAGGACATAAACTGTGAGGGTATCTCCCGGATCGAACCGATTGATATCCAGTTCGCCAAGGAATTCGGGTACAGGATCAAGCTCCTGGCCATCAGCCGCAACCATGGCGACCATATCGAGGCCAGTGTCCATCCGACCATGGTCCCTGAAAAACATATGCTGGCAAGTATTAATGGCGCTTACAACGGCTTTTATTTCACCGGCGATATGGTTGAAAATGTATTGCTTTACGGTAAAGGGGCAGGGAAGATGCCCACCGGCAGCGCGGTTGCTTCCGACGTTGTGGATATCGCGAGAAACATTATTCATCAGGCAATTAACCGAGTGCCAGGCCTCTCCTATCTGCCAAAGCATATCACCCTTCGCCCCATCACCCCGATGGAGGAACTGCGCTGCCCCTATTACTTCAGGTTCACAACCCTTGATAAACCGGGTGTTTTATCCAAGATTTCCGGCATTCTGGGCAAATATGACATCAGCATCGAATCGGTTATCCAGAAGGGCCGGGAAAAGAAAAGCAAGGTGCCCATCGTCATGCGCACCTATGAAGCCCAGGAGGCAGCGGTGAGAAAAGCCTTAAATGAAATAAACGCCATGGATACGACAATGGCGGAAACTGTCAAAATCAGAATCCTGGTCGATGATGGCAAGTGAGGTGAAATATATCATACTGGTAGGAGACGGGATCGGCGATCTGCCGATTGAGGATTTGAACGGCATGACGCCTCTTGAGTATGCCCATACTCCGGCCATGGATTTTGTGGCCAGCCACGGTGTCCTTGGCCAGCTGCAAACAGTTCCGTCAGGTTTTCATCCAGGCAGCGATGTGGCCAATCTGTCTCTTCTCGGCTACAGACCTGAGGATGTCTATACCGGCAGATCCCCCCTGGAAGCGGCAAGTCTTGGCGTCGATCTCCTTGATAATGAAATCGCCTTTCGCTGCAACCTGGTGAACATGACGCAAAACGACGACAGGGTTTTCATGGTTGATTACAGTGGCGGACATATCGGCACAACCGATGCCCGACAGCTGATCGCCGCCATCAACAGGGAAATCAGCAGTGACCGGTTCACCCTCTATCCCGGGATCAGTTACCGGCACCTGTTTGTCTACCGGGGTGATGTGACAGGACTTGTAACGGTTCCTCCCCATGATTACAGTGGCCAGAATGTGACACAATTCTGGGAAAAATATGAGCATTACCCTGATCTGAAGCAATTTATCAAAAAGGCTCGCGAGGTGCTGCAAGACCACCCGTTAAACAGAAAACGGCAGCAGCAGGGAAAACTCACCGCCAACGGCGTCTGGTTATGGGGGGAGGGGAAGGCTCCCGCCATGAGCACCTTGGAGCAGAATTTCGGCATCAGCGGAGCACTTATTTCCGCTGTTGACCTGCTGAAGGGAATAGGGGTTTATGCAGGGATGGAGGTGGTGCATGTTCCCGGCGCCACGGGGTATCTTGACACAAATTATCAGGGGAAGGTTGATGCGGCCCTCCGTGCTCTCGCCAAACATGATCTGGTTCTTGTCCACGTGGAGGCCCCTGACGAGACTGGCCATCAAGGTCTTCTCAAGGAAAAAATTCAGGCCATTGAAGACTTTGACCGGAAGGTTGTCGGGAAAATTCTTGACAGCATGAAGGGAGGCCAGGACTTCCGCCTGGTGGTATGCATGGACCATTTCACCCCCATCAGCCTGAAAACGCATATCGCTGTTCCGGTTCCTTTTGCCCTGTTTGACTCCCGCACTCCTGAACGGAAAAATACCCTCACTTACAGCGAGAAGAACGGGGCAAACGCCGGCCTTCATTTCGCCAATGGCGAAGATTTTTTTAAATTTTTACTCGATAAAAACATTCCGTCAAAATAGATGTCGTCACTTAAAATCAGTCTTACAGAGCCGGTTCACGTCTGTTCCTACCGGGTGTTATACGGAGACACTGACGCAGGTGGTGTCGTCTATAATGCCAATTATCTTCGTTTTTTTGAACTTGGACGATCAAGTTTCATGAGGGAGCATGTCTCTTCCTACAAAGAAATTGAGGAAGCCGGATTCATTCTCCCGGTCGTGGAAACATATCTGCGCTATAAGGCCCCGGCAAGATATGACGACCTGATTACCATCAAAACCTCCATGCAGCAGATTTCCAATTTTTCCTGGCGGTTCAATCACCATATCCTGCTTTCGGCAGGTGACAGACTGCTGGTCAAGGGCTTTACTATCCACGCCTCTGTTAACATGGCAGGTAAACTCGCCAGGCTGCCCTCTGAATATCTTGACAGGATTCAAAAAGTTTCCTCTGCGCCTGACCCATGATGAGGCAATTCTTAAATTTTGGACCATGTTGTCAGCTCTGGGTCATCCAAAGCCGATAGACAGGTTTCGCTAGTCGATCACTTCGATTTTATTACCATCCTCAGGTGTGGCAATTAATTGCAACTCCACCCTGTAACATCTGTTGACACCGCAAGTTCTTTGCAGTAAATAAGTTCCATTTGTGTCAAATTAATATAGGTTTTATCAATAAAAATAATCATAATTTACTATGGATACAACCTCTCGCCAGATCACGATTTCGGATATATTCCGTTTTCTCGCCCAATCAATGCGCTATCCTGATGCTGAGTGGTTTAACGATCATTTCTGCTCTGTCTTGTTAACCCTTCTCGACGAATTACACTGGCAGAAAGACAGAGAAGAGCTGGTCAGTGCAAAAGCCTGTGCGAAGAATTTTCTTGAAGATGTCCAGATAGAGCATACTCGACTCTTTATTAATGCCATTCCCCATGTGGTTGCCGCCCCTTATGCCTCAGTCCATGATAAAGGAGACGGCACCCTTTATGGAAAGATTGCTGAACAGACGAAGAAATTCTACCGGGAAAAAGGTTTTGCGCTGACAAAGGAAAACGATCTTCCCGATCATCTTGTTTATGAGCTGGAATTTTTGGCTTTACTCGCCAAAGATGATCCTGAAGGGCAGAAAATCTTTCTGACAACCCTTTTCACCCCGTGGTTCGAGGTCTTCAGAAGTAAGGTTTTGGAGGAGGCACACCATCCTTATTATAGGGTAGTGGTTAATTTAATTGTTTTTTTTACGAGGGAGGAGCTGTAACATGTCTTTAAAGGTGACACGGCGCAAATTCCTGCAAACCGCATCGTTGGCTGCTGCGTCCGTACCATTGGCTAAAGTGGTATCAGCAGAAACCGGGTTTGTCAGAGATTCTTTTACCCCGTCAGGAAGTTTTGCAGGTACCCAAACGGTAACCGGCGGCGTCTGTGAAATGTGTTTCTGGCGTTGTCAGTTGGTGGGGAAAGTACGTGACAAAAAACTGGTCAAACTGGAAGGTAATCCAAAGAGCATTGACAACGGCAAGTCAATCTGTGCCCGGGGCAATGCCGGCATTAAACTGCTTTATGACCCGGACCGCTTGAAATTCCCGCTGAAAAATGTCGGGGAGAGAGGCAAGCCGGTCTGGAAACAGATTTCCTGGCAGGAGGCGCTTGATGAATGCGGTTCCAAACTGAAAGCGGTACAGGAAAAATACGGCAGTCACGGCATAGCCGTGTTCCCCCATGGAGCCTCAGCCAAGTACCCCATGGATTTCTTTGAGAAGGTGGTCGGCACGCACAATGTGAGCGAGGCATCTTTTTTTCAATGCCGCGGTATTCGCGACAGCGCCTATATGGCAACATTTGCCACAGCTCCCGGTGAAAGTGTTGACATGCCCAATGCCAAGGCCATTCTCCTGATCGGCTGTCATTTCGGCGAGAACGTTCATGTCTCCCATGTCAAGGCATACCTCAAAGGTCTGGAAAACGGCGCCAAGCTCATTGTTGTTGACCCTCGCTATTCCGCCTCAGCGGCAAAATCTCATATCTGGGTGCAGATCAAACCGGGAACGGATACCGCCTTTCTGCTTGCTGTCATGAACTACCTGATGGAAAAAGACAAATATGACAAAAAATTTATTGCGGCCCACTGTGTCGGCTTTGCCGAGTTCAAAAAGGGCATCTCCCATGCCTCCCTTGACTGGGCGGCAAAAATCTGCGACGTCCCGGCCAAACAAATCCAGGAAGTCGCTGAACTTCTCGCCGCCAATGCTCCGAATGTTTCCATCCATCCCGGCCGCCATGTCAGTTGGCATGGTAACGATTTCCAACGTATGCGCGCCCAGGCATGCCTGACCGCCATCCTTGGCGCAATCGGCGTCAAGGGAGGTTTCGTCAAGGCGAAAGGGGTTAAGGTCAAGGGTATCAGCTGGCCCATGGGTGAAGAAGGCGGAGAGCATAATTTAAGATTGCTGGCTGACAAGCACCACTATGCCCCCCCGGGCACCCCGACCGAGTTGATCCGTGATGCCTGCATTAGCGGCAAGCCTTACCCGATCAAGGGTTGTGTGATCTGGGGCCAGAATCCCATGCAGACCATTCCCGGTCAGCAGAGGACAATTGCCGCCATGAAACAGATGGACTTTGTCATGTGTGTTGATGTCATGCCCACCGACATCACCATGTATGCCGACATCCTGTTGCCTGAGGCGTGCTATCTGGAAAGATACGATTACATCAAAACCGGAACCCAGTGGAATTTCGCCGACAGACATCAACAATACATCGCACCCAGGATGCCCCTGGTGGATGCCATGTTCGAGCGCAAGGATGAAGTCTGGATCACCAACGAAATTGCCAAGCGCATGGGTTATGGGGATAAAATTCCCGTCAACAGTCTTGAAGAAAAAATCAACAGGGAACTCGCTGGAGTGAACCTTTCCATCGAACAGCTGAAAAAGGAAGACGGCATTCATATCCAGGACGGCAAGGATCCCTATGGTGTGGAGGAGGACTTCGAGGTTCTGCTTTACAATGAGGATCTTGAGGACAATGGCTACCCCGCCGTACCCACCTATATTGCTACTGAAGAGGTGCCGAAAGGGTTTTCACGTCTTGTCTATGGTCGTTCGCCGGTGCATACATTCAACCGGAGCCAGAACAATGTCTGGCTGCACAATGCCATGCCGGTGAACCCTGTATGGTTAAACGACGAAATTGCCAGAAAAATGGGACTGCAGGAGGGTGACGAGGTTGGTCTGGTAAACAGTGAAGGGGTTATGTCATCCTCCAAGACAGTCGTCAAGGTTACCCCGGGAATTCGCAAGGATACTGTTTACCTGGCCCATGGTTATGGCTCCAGGAATCCCCTGTTGACCGTAGGTGTCAACGCCGGTGTTGACGATCAGGAGCTTATTTCCAGGCTGGTCATCGATCCGGAAACCGGTTGCAACGGTATGCGAAATAATTTTGTCAAATTTGTTAAAGATGGTAAAGTGCTTGATATCCCTGCATAATATGCGTTTGAGTCCATGGGAGGCTCAAGTTTTCTGCTTTAATAGTTAACAGCTCTAACGACTGATACGTCATCTAGGAGGTAAAACCCTTATGCAGTATGGAATGATAATCGATTTAGACAGATGTGTGGGGTGTCATGCCTGCACAATTGCCTGCAAGGCGGAATGGGACGTCCCCGCCGACAAGGGACGTAACTGGGTCAGACGTCTGGGCCCGGCCAATACACCGGAAGGTCTTGCATCCACCTATTATCCGGGATTATGCAATCATTGTAATGAGCCGTCCTGCGTGCCTGTCTGTCCGGCTGATACCATCGAAAAAACCTTCACGGACAAGAAAACAGGCGCAACCAAAACCATGGAAGTTGCGGCTACCTATAAGGATCCCTTTAATGGCACGGTGCAGATCGACCAGGAACGCTGCCTCGGTTGCGGTGCCTGTGCCGATGCCTGCCCTTATGGCGCACGCTACGTCAACACCGATATCATGAATGAAGAAATCGGCGGTGAAGGTATAGCTGATAAATGTACATATTGTATGCCGAGAGTTGAACAGGGTCTTGAACCTGCATGCGTGCAGACCTGTCTGGCTAATGCCAGAATTTTCGGCGACCTTGACGACCCCAACTCAGAAGCGGCCAAATATGTGAGCAGGGGGGCCAAAGGACTGACATCAGCTGCGGTAAATATCGGTCCGAACAGTCGCTACTATGGCAACAAGAAGGATATGCATCTGCTTACCACAACATCCACGCCCACTGAGATGCCATCTGCATCATTGCGTCGGAGCCTTATGGCCCGCCTGAAACCCGAGATGAGAAAGGCCCTGGATCTTGGCTTGTTTGGTCTGGCTGGGGCTGTTTTGGTGTCAGGATTAAGCGAAGATGAAAAGGATTAATTTTATTTCACTGGTATAAAAAAAGCCCGCTGGTGAATCAGCGGGCTTTTTTTATCGCATCAAGTCAAGCCTATATTTTTTTTCTTTTTTTGGACAGATACATCAGCTTATCAGCTTTGGCGATGAGTTCGTCAATTTCACACGGTTTATAGTTGTCATAGGCAACAACCCCAAAGCTGATTCCTATTTCAAAACCAAGTTCTTTTCTTTTATTTTCTTCATGAAGCAATGACTCAAATCGTTCTGAGAGTTTTATCTCACCGCCCGTACTTGAATTGTCAGAAAGCAGAACAGCAAACTCGTCGCCGCCAAGACGGGCGATAATGTCCGACCGGCGAAATGAAGCTAATAATTTCGCTACCTTGACAAGCAGTATATCACCAATGTCATGGCCGTATGTATCATTCACCCATTTCAGATTATCAACGTCAGCAAAAAGTAAAAAGAGTTTCCCCTGATTACGGTCGGCAATACGCAACTGTTTCTTGGCCATCATCATAAAGCCGCGTCGGTTCAAGAGACCGGTAAGCTCATCGGTGATTGATAATGAATGCAGTTTATTTTCAAGTTTTTTCTGTTCGGTGATATCAAGAAAACTTTCTATGATGTACCGCCTTTCATTGATCATGCAGACGGTCGCTGTCTTGATAATATGCATTATTTGCCCATTGCGTTTTTTGACTGCCTGTGTCGTCAGGTGGGTTGATTTTCCCTCCTTCAAGACAGGGCACTCCCCCTCCTCTGAGGCGGGACAGAGCAGTTCTCTGCAGCCATGTTCAAGCATATCCGCTTTTGCAATATCGAATAATTCAAGGGCGCGCGGGTTTGCATCGATGATTGTGTTTGTTTCAACATCAATGACTGTGATACCTGCCTGAACAGAATTGAAAATTGAATGAAGGTACTCTTTTGTTTCTCTGAGACGCTCTTCGGCAATCTTTGTTTTGCTGACGTCCTTGATTATCACCAAAACAGTCGAGCTCTCCCGATCATGAACAGGAAAAAAGTTCATGGCAACCTGCTGATGGTTGAACCTGACCGGCTCATCGTCACCTATTTGCCTCGCAGCATCATTATTTTGTTCCAGAAGTTTGAGAATGCGGAGTTGGTCGTTTTCTGGGAAAAATTGGGTAAAATCAAAGGCAAGCAACTTTTCCTGGGCCATGCCGGCCAGTTTTGCCGCCGCCGGATTTGCAAAAATGATCCTGTGATCGGCAGTGAGTTCGACGATCCCCTCACTCATGTTATTCAGCACAACTTTTAAATGGCGATTTGCGGCGAGCAGTTCTTTGGAGATTTCCCGGGGGAAGAGATCTTCCGTACCCAAAATATGATGGTTTCCAGGCTGATGGAAATCAGCGGTCGTGATTTTTCTTGCAACATCAAGAACAAGGGTAACCAGGTGCGGGCCCTTGGCAATACAGGCGTGAACACCTTTTATCTCGCACTCACCACCGGCTTCAATAGCCACCCCGGAAATCACGACAATTTTTGTATGCTCAAGGCCTTTTCTACCGGATATCATTTGGCAGAATTGTTCGCCATTGATATTGGGCATGATCAGATCAAGAAAAATGATATCCGGTATAAATCTATCGAGCAGATCAAAGGCTGACAGACCATCTTCAGCACACTCGACCTGGTATTTTTCTTTCTCCAGGGCAGAAGAGAGCATCTTCCTGATGACCGGATTATTATCAACAATGAGAATTTTATTCATGAACGGAAAATTCAGCGGCCGTGGATTTTTATGAATTGATTAATGTTTAAAATTATCACGTTACTACCGGGGGGTAAAGAAAAATTATATGTTAGGAGTAAAGATCAGCCTTGCTGACGCAAAGCTTCAAATAAGACAATTCCGGCAGCCATGGCCAGGTTGAGACTCCTGATATGAGAATTGGACATGGGAATGGAAAAGCATCTGTCATGATAAAGGGAAAGGATCTCTTCTGGAACGCCCTTGGTTTCCTTGCCAAAAATAAGAAAATCCCCTGGTTGAAAATGGGCTTCCGTGTAACTTCTTGGGACTTTTTTGCTCAAGAAGAAAAGCCTGTTTTCATCCTGAGCCCGCAAAAACGCATCCAGGTTATCCCAGTAAACGATTTGCACGAACTGCCAGTAATCGAGCCCTGCACGTTTGAGATGCTTATCGTCCGTGCTGAAACCCATTGGTCTGACAAGGTGCAGGATGGAGTCAGTTGCCCCGCACAGCCTGGCAATACTGCCGGTGTTTGGGGGAATTTCCGGTTCCACCAGGACAATATTGAATGGCGGGATGATCTTGCTGCTCATTAGAGCATGGTCAGCTGTTCATCCGGTTTGATCAACAAATGACGGACATAAAGGATTTCAGGAGTGGGTGAGGTTTCAATTAAACCGGTAAGGGCAGTTATATGACTTTTAAACCCGATAAACTCTTCACCCGCCAATACGGATTTCGGTTGAAATTCTAAACTGAAGGGGTCATGAAAATTGCCAAGTTGCTGGACGCGATAATCAAGATGCGGACCTGTGGAAATTCCTGATGAGCCTACATAGCCGATAATCTGCTTCTGCGAAACAGTACTCCCCCGTTTCAGCCCTTTACTGAAGCGGGAGAGATGGCCATAATATGTTTTATATCCGCCAGGGTGGGATAAGACGATCTGTCGGCCGAATCCCCCTTTGAATCCGATGGAGGAAACCGTGCCATCAGCTGTTGCCATGACCGGCGTGCCGACAGGTGCAGCGAAATCCACTCCCAAATGAGGACGGATGGTGCCGGAAATCGGATGAACACGCCTCAAACTGAATTTGGAGGTAACTCTGCCCAGTGGAACAGGCGATTTAATGAAAGAGGTCCCCAATTCTCTACCGTTCGCATCAAAAAAGGAGCCGGCTTTGGAGGCCTCGGGCTGATAAAAGAAGCCTTCATATGCTGCCCCGCTTTGCTGTTGATAGCGGGCATAGAGTATGTTGCCGTAACCGATGAATTCATTGTCCTTGAAGTATTTTTCAAAAACGACCTGAAAGGTATCGTCTTTCTGGATTTCGGTGTTGAAATCCAGCCGGGATGAGAAGATATCGGCAAATGCATAAACCAGTGACGCCTTCATCTCTTTCTTGGCAAAAGCATCAAACAGGGAAGTCGAGATGGAATCTTCAATCATGCAGGTTTTGATTGAGACATTAATAGCGTCCCTCTGGGCAACAAAGGAGTCGGCGTTTTTGGTGATGGAATAGGATTCCAAAGGTCCGGTTTCATATTCACAGCGAAGTAGCTGTCCCTGATCATCCAGGAAAACTCGATATTTGTCCTTTGGCCGTAATCGCCTGAAGTCAAGACAATTGCCAAGATTGTTCAGAATCTGCTGACGTACGGAAGGAGCAATATTGTATCGGGTCAGGGACTTACTCAAGGTGTCGCCTGATTGCAACTCCCCCTCAACCAGGGTGTGAAAAATATCCGTTTCGTTGTCATCTTCATTATTGTCGAAAGATTCGGATGGAACGGCTGTTGAGGATTGATCCGCTGAGGATGCGAAGTTGTCAGGTCTGTTATCTGAAGAGGGCAGAAACAAAAAAAAAGCAAAGAGAGCAAAAAGGGTAAAGGAGGAGCTGAGAAGTATAATTTTTTTTACCGTCGTCATGATTATCCTTAAGAGAAAATTGTCAAACAAAAAAACAGTCGCTGGCAATACAACTTTCTATTGTCTTTTTTTGTAGCAAAACCCTGCAGTTATTACAAGGTTTATTCTGTTTGATAATTTTTTTTTTTTACGCTTGATATTCTGTGTTGTTTCTTGTTATTTTTTTTATTTGGTTATTTTTATTAGTTGTTTTATACAGCAAATTTCATACCCGAATTTGGCGGGGTGTGGATCCTGCTGTGACATCTTTATGGAATAAAGAAAAAATAAACGCATCTGCTTAATGTAGCGTATTTCTTCTCTTTAGTTATTTCCCTATTTTTTTATACATGCAACTGGAGTATTTGAATAAATGGCACTCATTGTACAAAAATTTGGCGGCACATCCGTTGCTGATCCTGAAAAGATCAAAGCCGTTGCCCGGCGGGTGATGGAATTGAGCAGACAAGGGAACCAGATGGTTGTTGTTCTCTCGGCCATGGCCGGTGAAACCAACCGCCTGGTGGACCTTGCCCACAAAATGCAGGCAATGCCGGACCAGCGGGAAATGGATGTCCTTCTTTCAATCGGAGAGCAGGTCACTGTAGCACTTTTTGCCATGGCGGTAAAAGAGGCGGGCCTGAATGCTGTATCCCTGCTCGGGGATCAGGTTAAAATCAGCACCGACGCCATGCATACCAAAGCGAGAATTAAATCAATCAACGCAGATCTTATCAAACGCCATCTCAGTGAGGGGAAAATTGTCGTGGTAGCCGGATTTCAGGGGGTGTCGGAAAGTGGCGACATCACCACCCTGGGCCGTGGCGGATCCGATACGACGGCAGTAGCCTTGGCCGCGGCCCTGGCGGCAGATCAATGTGAAATTTTTACCGATGTGGAAGGTGTTTATACGACAGATCCGAACATCTGCCCTTCGGCTCGCAAAATAGATCGCATTACCTATGATGAAATGCTTGAACTTGCCAGTCTTGGGGCCAAAGTGCTCGACATCAGGTCCGTCAGTCTGGCAAAAAGATACAAGGTACCGGTTCATGTACGATCAACCTTTACCAACACAGAAGGAACATGGGTCGTTGAGGAGGATAAAATAATGGAATCCATGCTGGTCTCCGGCGTTACTTATAATAAGAATGAAGCACGTATCACTTTTTCCAAGGTGCCTGATACCCCAGGTATTGCCTCGCGCATCTTTAATCCGATTTCCGATGCCGGCATCGTGGTGGATATGATAATCCAGAACACCAGGGCAGGGGACATAACGGACATGACCTTCACTGTTCCCAAAAGCGACTATGAGCGGGCCATGAAGATCATGGAGAAAACCGCAAAGGAGATCGGGGCGGAACGTGTCACCGGCGACACGAAAATTGCCAAGGTGTCAATTGTCGGCGTTGGCATGCGCAATCATTCCGGTATTGCCACCACCATGTTCCATATCCTCTCCAGGGAAAATATCAACATCATGATGATTTCCACCTCGGAGATTAAAATCTCCTGCGTGATAGAGGAGAAATATACCGAACTTGCCGTGCGGGCCTTGCATGACGCCTTTGAACTCGACAAGAAAAACCTGCCGTTGGAAGAAGCCTAGGATATTAATTCGACATGAGCAAAGAGCTGACAATATACGACACGACCCTGCGTGATGGTACCCAGGCGGAGAATTTCAATCTGTCCGTTGAAGACAAGGTTAGGGTAAGCCTTAAACTGGACCAGCTTGGTATTGATTACATTGAGGGAGGCTGGCCCGGATCAAATCCTGCGGCCACCAGGTATTTTGAAGAAATCAAGAGCTATGAGCTGAAACATTCCCTGGTAGCCGCTTTCGGCAGTACAAGGTTGTTCAGCAACTCTGCCGAAACTGACGGCAATCTCCAGGCCTTGATTGCCGCGCAGACACCGGTGATCACCATTTTCGGCAAGAGCTGGGATGTGCATGTTCATGAAGCCTTGCGCATCGGCCTTGAAGACAACTTCGTTATCATTGAAGATTCCCTGTCCTATCTGAGGCCCCATGTCAAACATCTGTTCTATGACGCTGAGCATTTTTTCGACGGGTTTAAGAAAAACAAGGAATATGCCCTGGCAACCCTGGACCGTGCCGTCAGGGGAGGCGCCGAGATGCTCGTGCTGTGCGACACGAACGGTGGCACGCTGCCCACTGAAATTCCCGATATTTTTCTTCAGGTAAAAAACCACATCAAGCAGAGCGGTCATAATGTGGGCATCGGCATCCATGCCCATAATGATTCGGAAACCGCGGTGGCGAACTCTCTGGTGGCCATTGCCATGGGGGCCACCCAGGTACAGGGGACGATAAACGGCTATGGTGAGCGATGCGGCAACGGCAACCTCACCTCCATCATGCCGGCCCTTGCCCTGAAAATGGGTTACACCTTCCATGCGGCGCTCAATCTCAAAAAACTAAGCGAGACATCCCGTTATGTCAACGAGCTGGCCAATCTTCCCCACAACAGGTACCAGCCGTATGTGGGGACCTCCGCCTTTGCCCATAAGGGTGGTATCCATGTCAGCGCAGTGAAACGAAATCCGTTGACCTACGAGCATATTGAGCCTGAAAATGTGGGCAATGTCCGCAGAATTCTCATCTCGGACCAATCAGGTCGGAGCAATGTGCTGCATAAAGCCAAAAAATTCGGCATCGATCTTGACAGCAAAGACCCGATCGTCACCTCCATTTTAAAGGAGCTGAAAACCCTGGAGAACCAGGGGTTCCAGTATGAGGGGGCCGAGGCTTCCTTTGAACTGCTGATGCGACGTGCCCTGGGGGCGCAGCGCCGTTATTTCACCCTGCTGGGTTTTCGCGTCATCAATCAGAAATCCGACATGGACCAGCCACCCCAGGCTGAGGCGACCATACGGATTGAAGTCGGCGGTGAGATGGTGCACACCGCCGCCCTGGGTGAGGGACCGGTCAATGCGCTGGATAATGCCCTGCGCAAGGCCCTGACCCAATTTTATCCCTCATTGTCGGAAATGTGGCTTGATGATTACCGGGTCCGTGTCCTGGCAAGCGACCGTGGGACAGGTGCCCGGGTCAGGGTTCTCGTCGAGTCGCGGGATGGTGAATCAGAATGGGGAACCGTTGGTGTTTCCCATGATATACTTGAGGCAAGCTGGCAGGCGCTGGTCGACAGTATCACCTACAAACTCATGAAGGATGAGCGAAAAAAATCATAACAACAACCCCCTGACCGGCAACAGGGATTACCGTATCCTGGTTCTGCTTGTTGCCGGTGTCATGGTTGGACTCAGCAGCCCATTGGTCCATAAAAAAGCTGAGACGATCAGTGACGCAACTTATCAGCGCCACAAAGCTTCCAGTTGGGCGGTATCCCTTTTATCTCCTGGCAATATTTCTGCTGAAATGAGGCCGTTTGTCTTCCTGCCGGTGCCGCTTAACAGTGCCGACAGCCAGCTTCTTGAGACCATTCCCGGCATCGGCCCCAGACTGGCGGCAAGGATCATCGCCCTGCGCAGCGCCCGGCAAGGGTTTCGCGCTGTTGACGAATTACTGGCGGTGGAGGGGATCGGCCCGCAAAAATTTGCCGCGATCAAAAAATACTGCTCTCTGTGAAAAAGCTACTATGCCCGTATGGCGGCAACAAAATCCGCCATATCCTGGCGGATTTGCTCATAGCGCTCCAGGGTTAAACCAGCGCCGAGCGCCACAATCCTTGCCATATCTCTGGTTAAAAAATCCCCCGGCCCATGGGCATCCGCGTTTACCGCAAGCTTGGCGCCGCACATTTCAGCGATTTTGGCCACATGGCCGTTGGTCAGTGAATGCCCTCTGCGTCCTGACAACTCAAGCATAATGCCTTTCTCTGCGGCAAGACGGGCATCTGCCTCAGTGATAAAACCCGGATGGGCCAGCAGATCAACCCCTGCCTCCAGAGCCGCCCTGTTCGTCCCCGGTCGCACCGGTTCAACGACCGTTTCCCCATGGGCCACGACTATCTCAGCGCCAAGTTTTCTGGCATAGCGGGTTAATTCATCCATCAATTGAGGCGGGACATGGGTCAGTTCAATTCCGGCCAGCAGCCTGGTGGGAGAAAAACGATTCATGTCTGCCGCCGCTTTCAGGAGTCTGGGCAGGATGAAATCGATATTAGAGGAATCAGCATGATCAGTGATGGCAATCGCTTCATAGCCGAGAACCTCAACCCGACGAACATGTTCGGCTGGAACCAGTTCTCCGTCGCTAAAAAAACAATGGGTATGAAGATCAATCATAATTTCTCCGGTCTGCAGCAAAATGGTCTGGCAGGTTGTTGAAAAGCATCTTTTTTAAGGTAATAATTCGCCGCGCAGTGAGTGTGAACAGGCTTCCTGGATGACTGCCTGTACGAGTTGCCCCGGCATAAGGGCATCCTGGCTTTGAAAATTGACAATATGGTTTGTGCCGCTTCGTCCGGACCACTGCCCGGCTGCAGCCTTGCTTTCTCCTTCAACCATGAGCTCCAGCCGGCGTCCGATGTATTCCCTGTTTCTTTCCAGGGTGATCTCCAGCAGGCGCTCCTGCAGAGTTGCCAGGCGCCTTTCTTTTTCTTCCTTGCTTACCGAATCGGCAAACTCACATGATTTTGCCGGGGGGCGGTTCGAATATTTGAATGAAAAGGCGCTGTGATAGCGGACTGTTTCAATGAGATCCATGGTCGCTTGGAAATCCTGCTCGGTCTCACCCGGAAATCCGACGATGATATCCGTGGTCAAGGCAATATCCGGGCAGTAGCTGCGGAGCTTTTCCACCTTGCTCAGATAGTGCTCAAGAGTATATTTGCGATTCATGCGCTTCAGAACAGCATTTGACCCGGACTGCACAGGGAGATGAAAATGTGGGCAGAGTTTTTTCAGATCAGCAAAGCATTGCATCAATTCCTCGGAAAGATCCTTGGGATTTGAGGTGGTGAAGCGCACTCTTTCTATTCCTTTGGCCTCCGTTACCAGCCGGAGCAGAGAGGCGAAACTGCTTCTGCTGCCGGCAGGATGATCATTGCCGTAGGAGTTGACATTCTGCCCGAGCAGGGTGACCTCTTTAACCCCGCCCGCTGCCAGATGACTTACCTCAGCCAGGATATCTTCTGGTTTTCTGCTGATTTCCCGGCCCCTGGTAAAGGGCACAATGCAATAGGTGCAGAAGTTGTTGCATCCCTGCATGATGGTGACAAAACGCTTGTGCGGCTGTCCCTGCTTCAGGGAGGGAAGAAAAGGGGGGATATGAAAAGATTTGGCCATATCCGTTGCCACAATACCTTTCCGCAGCTGCTGAGCTTTTGCGAAAAGTTCCGGCAGTTGGTAGATGTTCTGCGGACCAACGACAAGGTCGACATGGGGCATGCGGGAAAGCATTTTGGCCCCCTCCTGCTGGGCGACGCAGCCGGTAGCGGCGATGATCAATGCGGGGTTGTCCCGTTTCCTTTTACGCAAGGCGCCAAGCAGGCTGTAGGCCTTTTGCTCCGCCTTGTCACGGATGCTGCAGGTGTTGACAATAATGGCGTCTGCCGCATGGATGACATCCGTAGGCTCATATGCCATGGCCAGAAGCTGCCGCATGATTTCCGAGTCTCGGTCATTCATCTGGCAGCCGAATGTTTCTATATAAAGTAATTTTTTTCCGTTCATTTGCTGTAACGCTGTCCGAACAATCCCTTTGATTTATCGATGGCAGCCAGGGCGAGCTGATAGCCATACAGGGCATCATAATAATTTGTCATGGCCTGGCTCAAGAGGGTCTGGGCATCGAGCACATCCGTCGAAGTTGCAAGCTGTGCCTGATACTGAGCCTGATTGATCCGATAATTTTCCCTGGCATGTTCAATGGCCTTTTCGGATACTTTAATTCTTTTGGCGGCCTGTTCAAGGCGAAGATAAGAATTCCTGGCATCCAAAGTTACTTCATTGACGGTTTTCGTAACCGATTTTTTTGCTTTCTGCAGATTTTTTTCAGCAGCAAGAACATCATCCCTATCCTTCAGCCAGGTCCAGAGTTGCCAGGTGGCAACAGCCTTGACGGTTTTTACCTCACTGGGGATACCCGGAGCGGGCGCAGCACCTATCTCATCGCCCACACGGTCATAGCTGGCAGAGAGGGTAACCGAGGGCAGATAGGGCGCTTTTTTGAGAACAATATCATTTTCAGCAATCTGCACGGCCTTATCAGACTGGGCAATCTCAGCTCTGTTTTCTCTGGCCATTTCGATGACCTCATCCCAATTGATATCCTGAATGACATATTCACTATGATCTTCAATGTTCAACAAGGCGCCCACCGGACGCTCCATCAGTACATTCAAGCGGGATTTGGCCATGGCGGAAACGTTTTCCGCATCAACGAGGTCCTGCTCACCCTGGGCAAGCTCAACCTCGCTTTGCAGCATGTCATTTTTTGGGATAAGGCCTGCCTCATAAAAGGCCTTGGCATCCTTGCTGTGGGACTGAAGGCGCAGGACCGACTGCCGGGCCTCATCCTCAAGTTTTAAGGCCCGGAGAAGTTCATAATAGCGGCCGTAAACTTCAAAAACCAGCGTATTGGTAAGCTGCTCAATGGCGAGTTGCGATGATTCACGGGATAATTCAGCCTGCTTAACGGATGTGATGAGGGATTTACCCCTATAGAGGGGCTGTTCGGCTGTTACCCCGTAAGTGAATAAATCAGGCAGGGTATAGACTTCATTCGGCTGATGCAGATAACTGTACTGGGCAGAGAGGGTAGGGTAGAGGTCTTTTTTGGAACTGTTGAGCAAAGCCTCACGGTTTTCCAGGTCAGACCTTGCCATGGCAAGTTCAGGATTGCTGGCAACAACAATTTCAATGCATTCTTCCAGGCTCAGGGTGTCATCATTGTTTCCAGCAGCCAAGGCAATGGCGGGGTAGATGCAGCAAAAAGCACATAATATTAGCAATGTATGTCTCATAGTTAAAATTCTCTTCACGGTTGACGTATAAGATCTGCCGCCAGATCCGATAAAAGTTCAAAGAGAACAATCTGTGAATGAAATGGATAGCGGACTAATACCAGTCCAGAGTGTACATCTATGGTTGAAAGGATAGCCATACCATCATAGCCTTCCAAAAGAAACTTTAAATAATGAATCTGACGGGGGGCTATGCGCAGATACAGTTTTCGGGTTTCAGACAAGAAGTCATACCTTGAGTTCACTATCAACAGCTCCTAACAGCTCCCGGTAACACGCCAGCCGTGGCTGGACAATTTCAGCGAGGAATTCATCGGTCTGTTCAGCGGCCCGGCCGGTGAACTCCTGGCCGGTGCCAACCATGGCCTCAAGTTCGGCAGTCGAGAAGGGGACAAGGGCATCTTCACCCAGACGGACAAGGAGATCGTTGTCCTTGCCCTCTTCCTTCACAACTTTGCCAGCGGCAATGGAGTGTTTTTTGATAATCTCATGCATTTCCTGCCGGCTTTTTCCCTTTTCAACACAGGCCATGAGTATTTTTTCAGTGGCCATGAAGGGCAGCTCCATTCTTATATGACGTTCGATTTGTTTCGGAAAAACAACCATTCCGCTCGTAATGTTAAGATAGAGCTTAAGTATGGCATCTGCCAGCAGAAAGGCCTGGGGGATATCCATGCGACGAATGGCGGAATCATCGAGAGTGCGTTCAAACCATTGATTGGCAAAGGTTGCGGCAAAATTGGCTGGCAGCCCCATCAGTTTCCGGGCAAGGCCGGTCATACGCTCACTGCGCATGGGATTTCTCTTATAGGCCATGGCTGAACTGCCAACCTGGTCCTTGGCAAAAGGCTCTTCCTGCACCTTGAGATTTGACAGCAGGCGCAGATCCACGGCAAATTTATGGGCTGACGCACCGATGCCGGCCAGGGTCTCAGCGGTTTTCATGTCCAGTTTACGGGTATAGGTCTGGCCGGTAACGGCAAATACCTGGTCAAACCCTAATTTTTTTGCCACCAAAAGGTCAAGTTGTCTTACCTTTTCGTGATCATTTTTGAACAGCTCTATAAACGTTGCCTGGGTACCGACCGTGCCCTTAACCCCGCGGGCCTTGAACTGCTTCTCCAGGGCCTCAATATAATCGAGATCCATGATAAGATCTTGAATATAAAGGGTATGACGCTTGCCGACGGTGGTGGGCTGGGCGGGCTGGTAATGGGTGTAACCAAGAGTGGCCAGGCTTTTGTGCTTGCGACAGAAGGCGGCAAGATTGGCTATGACGTTCACCACGGCTTTTTTTATTAATGCCAGGGCGTTACGCTGTAAGATAAGGTCCGTGTTGCAGCCGACGAACTGGGAGGTGGCGCCGAGATGGATGATCGGTTCAGCAGTCGGGCACTGTTTGCCGTATGCATAAACATGGGCCATGACATCATGACGGATTTCTTTTTCTTTTTGTTCAGCCACCGCGAAATTGATGTCTTTTTCGAATTTTTTCAGCTCATCAACCATTGCGCCGGTGACAATATCCTTAAGTCCCAACTCATGCTGGGCCTCAGCAAGCGCGATCCAGCAACGTCTCCATGTTTCGAATTTCGACTGTTCAGAAAATATCCGCTGCATTTCAGTGCTTGTATAACGGCTGACAAGCGGTTCCTGGTAAAATTCCCTGGTCATTATTCCATCATCTCCATCAGAGGTTCGGGGAGGCAAAATTAAACTGCATCTTTTTAGCACTCAATGGACAAAAAGAAAACACCATATTGCAATGTCGCATAATGTATATTATGTATAGTTTGATTAATTCTATCAAAATCAGCCAGTTGCGAAACCCCTCTTTTGCATATCGGGATTTTTGTTGATTATTTTCATACAGACAGCTAACCGGGATAATACTAAAGGAAAATTCATTGAAACAAGAAAAAATGGACTCTTGAAGTGTCACTCGGGCTCAGCGTATTCAATCAGCAACTGCAAATTTCTCTGCCCACGAAATGCATTCAGCTTTAATTTGTAAGCGCATCTTATTGTGTTGCCGTCATTAATTACCTGTTCGTCTCCAGGATTTTCCAAGGCGTTAAACCAGATGCCTTGAAATTCTATTCCTTTTTTTTCAAGCTTTAATGAAAGATGCACCGGTTCAGCCCCTACAATTCTGGTTTTCGTCACTGTGAAAATCCCTTCAAAGGTAGGCTCTTCAAATTCTCTGCCGTATGGTTCGAGCCTTTGCAGTTCAGTCAGGGTCTCCAGGTTCAACATCTCAACCTCCAGATATCCGTCGGAAAAAATGACCGGTTCAAGATCCCTGTGGTGGATTTCCTCCTGCACCGTTTTCTCAAAGGCGTTGTAAAAGACATCAAAGTCCTTTTTTTTGATTTTCAGACCCGCAGCTCCGCTGTGGCCTCCAAACGACAGAAACAGATCAGGATGCCGGGCATTAATTTTCTGCAGCACCTTGAAAAGATGAACCTCGGGAATTGTTCTGGCAGAACCGGATAAAATATCTCCTTCCTGCACAGGACTCAGCACAACCGCTGGCTTGCCGAAACTGTCAACGAGCCGCGAAGCGACAATGCCCTGCACCCCGGCGTGAAAATTACTCTCTGAGATCACCAGCGTTTTCTTCTCGGATTCATGGAGCTTTTTTGCTTTCTGCCGAGCTATTTTCACCATGTTACGCTCAGTAATTTTTCTTTCCTCATTGTTTTTTTCAAGTTTCTCCAGATAACCGCCTGCCTTATTTACGTTGTCGGCCATGAAAAAATTAAGTGCGGCATAGGGATCAGCCATTCTGCTCCGGGCATTTATCCGTGGGGCAATCTGAAAGGCAAGATCCTCCACGGAAAACGGGCTTTTCTCGTTCTTGCCAAGTTGTTTGGCCAATACGTACCAGGCTGGTTTGGTCAGTTGATTGATAATTTGCAGTCCGCTGTTGACCACCGCCCTGTTGGTCGGACTGGCGAAAGTCACCGCATCGGCGACCGTGCTGAGGCCCACAAAATCAAGCAGTCCGACGAGTTTTGCCGTGTCATCGGCCAGCATGCCACGCCCGATAAGTCGATTTCTCACCAGACACATAAGCAGCCAGCTTACCATGCAGCCGGAGATGAATTTATCAGGATAAAGACAATCCTTACGGGTGGGATTGATCGTTGCCATCGCAGATACAGGAACCCCTTCAGCCGGGATGGCGTGGTGGTCGGTGACAATCACAGCGATACCGCAGTTTTTCAGCCGGCCGATCTGCTGTTCATCGGAAGATCCGCAATCCGCGGTAATGATCAGTTCCGGCTTTTTATCCAGCGCCAGTATCTTATCAACGAGATTTGCGCTGATACCATAACCGTCATGCATCCTGTGGCCGATGAGACTGATCAGAATGGCATCGCTTACGCCGAAATGCCGCAACGATTCATAGACAACGACATGGGAGCAGATCCCGTCCACATCATAATCGGTGAGAATGCCGATTGTTTTCCGCTGTCTGATGGCCTCGGCGATATAATCAGCCGCCTTGCCGCTGTCCTGCAGCAGCTCAGGGTGATGAAGGTTTTTCAGGGCCGGGAACAGGATGTTCTCAAGATCAGCACATCCCCCCTGCCCATTTGCCCGCCCGGCAATGATACGGGACAGCAAGGCGGAAAAGCCTAACTCCTGCGCTCCTCTGAAAATATCCGGGTCAGGGGTTCTCGTTCTTATCTGTTTGCGGATGATGCTCATATATTTTCAAGATCTAATCTTTTAGATTACTAAAAATAATTATATTATTGATTTATCGATGTTTATTGACAATAGCAACCAGGTTCATCGCCTGATGAATTTTTGCAGGAGAGAACGGACGGACTCAAGCGCATCCGGCCTGCACCAGTTGATTTCTGCATCTCGGCCAAACCAGGTCAGCTGCCTTTTGGCATAGCGCCGGGTATCCCGGGCAAGATAAACGAGGGACTCATCCCAATGCCATATTTTATCGATATAGTTAATCATATGCTTATAGCCGATGGACTGCATGGGATTGAGCTCTCTGTTGTAGCCCATGGCAAGAAGATTCTCCACCTCCTGCAATATCCCCTGCTCCACCATGATTTCCACCCTTTTGTTGATCCGGGCGTAAAGACTGGTGCGGTCACAGTTGAGCCCGATTTTCATCACATCAAAACATGCGCCCTGTTTTGCCCTCTCCTCCTGCTCAATTCTGAGATGACGACTCCATGGGATTCCCGTGGCCTGCCAGATTTCCATGGCCCGGGTCAGGCGCTGGCTGTCATGGGGGTGAATCCTGGCCGCACTTTCCGGATCGACTTGCCGCAGTTCACCATGCAGGTAGGCATGTCCCATTTCCTGCAGGATATTGTGAATTTTTTCTCTGATTTCCGTTGGCACCTCCGGCAGCGCAAAAATGCCGCCCAGCAATCTTGTCATGTAAAGCCCGGTGCCCCCCACCAGCATGGGCAACCGGTTTCTGCCGGCAATCTCTTTGATTGCATTGTGGGCATCGCTCACATAACATCCTACATTATATGGCTCAGCAGGATCAATATAGTCAAGGAGATGATGGGGTACACGCTGCCGCTCTGCAATGGTGGGTTTGGCCGTACCGATATCCATATATTTATAGATCTGCATGGAATCCATGGAGATGATCTCGCAATTGAATTCTTCGGCAACGGCAAGGGAAAGCTCGGTTTTGCCGACAGCTGTCGGCCCTGCAAGCACGATGATTTTCTGTTTTTGGTCGTCGGCAGATGGGAACATCTTGTTAATTCTATAAATTGGAGCCTCTTGCAAAATGAACGTCGTAGCGGGATCGAGAGATAAATATTCTGGGCAGGGACGATTTCACCAGCAAGACGCCGCACAGGTTATTTTTAGCCGATCGGAGTAGATGTTCATTTTGCAAGAGGCTCATTGCAGTAAGTAGATGACAGAGTTCCTTATTTACACTATTATTGCAGATTTTTCAGCCAGGGAATTTGTTTTCATAATTCAGCACATTATTCAGTTTGTCAGGTGTTCGTAAATGTCACAGAAAATTCTTATCGTTGGCGGTGTTGCCTTAGGGCCCAAGGCGGCGAGCCGGGCGAAACGTCTTGACCCGACTGCCGAGATCACATTGATTGATCAGGATTCCATTATCTCCTACGGGGGCTGCGGTATTCCCTACTATGTCTGCGGTGATGTTGCCGAACCGGAAGGACTGCGTTCAACATCTTTTCACAGCTTACGCGACGCTGACTATTTTGCCCGGGAAAAGGGATTTGCCGTGCGCGCCGGCACCAGGGCCTTAAAAATTGACCGGCAGAAAAAAGAACTGCTGGCCAAGGATCTCAACTCCGGCCAGGATGTGGTGCTGCCCTATGATAAACTGGTTCTGGCGACCGGCAGCACCCCCTTCGTGCCCCCCATCCCCGGGGTGGAGGCCGAGGGTATTTTTACGGTCAGCGATATCCACAAAGCCGTTGCCATAAAAAATCGTCTTTCCCAGGGACTTGTGGGCAGAGCCGTTGTTCTTGGCGGAGGGGCCATCGGCCTTGAGATGGCCGAGGCCATGGCCGATCTGTGGGGGGTCAAGACCACCGTTGTTGAAATGATGGACCAGATTCTGCCCCGCCTGCTTGATAAGAACATCGCCCTGATGGCACAACGCCATCTTGAAGAAAAAGGCGTCACCGTTTACACCTCGGAACGGGCTGAATCATTTATCATTGAAAACGGCAAGGTGACCGGGGTCAAGACAGATAAACGCACCATTGAGGCGGAACTTGTCATCCTCTCGGTTGGCGTGCGCCCCAACAGCCAACTGGCCCGGGAGGCAGGTCTGGCCATCGGCGCCTTCGGCGGCATTGTCGTCAACAAGCGCATGCAGACCTCTGACCCGAGCATCTATGCCGGTGGAGACTGCGTCGAGATGGTGGATCTGGTCAGCGGCGGCAGCACCTATGCCCCCATGGGTTCACTGGCCAATCGTCAGGGCCGGGTAATAGGTTCCAACCTTGCCGGCAAATCGGAAACCTTTGACGGCGTGGTCGGCAGCTTCATCATCAAACTCTTTGACAACTGCGTAGCGAAAGCAGGTCTCAGTCTCGAATCAGCCAAAGCCCTGGGCTTTGACGCCCTGGCCGCCTTTGTCGTGCAGGCCGACAAGGCCCATTTCTACCCTGACAGCGGCATGCTCTACATGCAGATGGTGGTGGAAAAAGGCACCCAGCGGGTCCTCGGGGTACAGGGCATCGGTCCCAACAGCAGCAGCCTGCTGGCACGGATAAGCGCTGTGGCTGCAATACTCAGGTACAAACCCACGGTCCAGGATATTGCCAACCTTGAGTTTCCCTATGCACCTCCTTTTGCTGCTGCCATGGATATCATCAATGTCCTGGCCAATACTGCGCAGAATATCCTGGAAGGTCGCAACCGGGTAATCAATCAGGACGAATTTATTGAGCGGTTTAACAGCCGCGGCGCAAACAACACCCTCTTTGTCGATGTCCGGGCCGCGGCCCAGGGCGAACCGCTCATGGAGAAATACGGCCCGCACTGGCTGAACATCCCCAATAACCAGTTGCGGGAACGAATTGATGAACTGCCGGCAGACAGAGAAATCGTCCTGGTCTGCAACGCGGGAAGTCGCTCTTATGATGCCATGTGTATGCTGCAGAACAGCAACAAAAATACCGTAAACCTCCAGGGTGGAATCGGCGGGCTGAAAAGGGCTGGTATTATTTTATAATTTCACTACAGAATTAATTATCTTTTCCCTCAACTTATTATGAATCACCGGACAACCGGTTAAGGAGAGCGCATCATGCCAGATAGAATTTATAATTTCAGTCCCGGACCCGCCACCCTGCCCGTTGAGGTCCTGCAGCAGGCGGCCAAGGATATTGTCAACTGCGGTAATAAGGGTATCGGCCTCATTGAAATGAGCCATCGCAGCAAGGATTTCATGGCCATCATCGAAGAGGCGGAAAACCTGATAAGGGAACTGCTGAACGTCCCGCAGAACTACAAGGTGCTTTTCCTCCAGGGCGGCGCTTCAACCCAGTTTGCCATGGTTCCCATGAACCTGTTGGCCCCAGGCAAAAAAGGCTCTTACCTCAATACCGGTGTGTGGGCCAAAAAGGCGATTAAAGAGGCCAATATTGTTGCCAGCGCCCATGTGGCCTATTCAAGTGAAGGCGCAAAATATGACCATGTCCCCGCTGACGGCGACTATACGGTTGATCCGGATGCCGAGTATCTCTACTTTGTGTCCAACAACACCATCTACGGCACCCAGTTTCAAACCATGCCGAAATCGGAGAAAATGCTGGTCTGCGATATGAGTTCCGACATCATGTCCCGTCCGTTTGACATCACTTCCTTTGCGCTGGTTTTTGCCGGGGCGCAGAAGAACATCGGCCCGGCCGGCGCCACCCTGGTCATTGTCCGTGAAGACCTGCTCGACCGGGTTCCGGACACGGTGCCGACCATGTTCCGTTACAAGACCCATGCGGAAAAGGGATCGATGTTTAACACCCCGCCCTGCTTTGCCGTTTACACCATCGGTCTGGTCTGTAAATGGTTGAAAAAAATCGGCGGGGTGCCGGCCATTGAAAAAATCAACCGGGAAAAAGCCGCCATTCTCTATGAGGCCATTGACAGCAGTGATTTTTACCGGGGACATGCCCGGAAGGACTCCCGTTCGCTGATGAACGTCACCTTTAACCTGCCGACCCCCGAGCTGGAGGCGAAATTTGTCCAGGAAGGGGCAAAACGCGGTCTGGACGGGCTGAAGGGACATCGTTCCATCGGCGGCATCCGGGCCTCCATCTATAATGCCTTCCCGAAACAGGGGGTCATTGAGCTGGTTGAGTTCATGCGGGAATTTGCCAAGAAAGCCTGATAAAAGTGCATTACGAAGGTATGATCATCCGGCCTCCCAGTGAGGCCGACTCCATCATCCTGCAGGTCACGGTCGGTTGCTCCCACAATAAGTGCACCTTCTGCGGCACCTATAAGGATGTCCGTTTCCGCCTGAAGCAGGACGAGGTGGTGGATCAGGATATCGATTTTGCCGCAACCTGCTGCAAACGGCAGAAGAGAGTCTTTCTTGCGGATGGGGACGCCCTGATCATCCCGCAGCGTCGGCTTGTCGACCTGCTCACCCGCATCAGGCGGAAAATTCCCTGGGTAAACAGGATCAGCCTGTACGGCAACGCCAAGTCTGTTCTGCTCAAATCCGCCGAAGAGCTGAAGGAGCTGAAGGGCCTCGGACTTGACCGGGTTTATATGGGGCTTGAAAGCGGCTCGGACAGGATTTTGCAAAACATCCGCAAGGGCGCCGATGCAGCCAGAATGATCAGGGCCGGCCACCGGGTCAAGGAAGCCGGCCTCTTTCTCTCCTTGACCGTTCTGCTCGGCGTCGGCGGAACAACCTTTTCCGAAGAACATGCAGTGGAAACCGGCCGGGTCGTATCGGCCATGTCAGCCAATCAGATCGCCGTTCTGACCCTCATGCTTCTTCCGAATACTGAGCTTTATCTTCTTGAAAAATCGGGAAAATTTACACTGCCAACCCAAAGGGAAATGCTGCATGAGCTGCGGCTGATGGTGGAGAATATCACCATCAGCCGGGCGCAGTTCCAGGCCAATCATGCCTCCAATTATCTTCCCATCAATTGCCGCTTAAGCCGCGACAAGGCAATGGTGCTTGCCGCCATCGACCAGGCCCTTGCCGGTGAAAAAAGATTGACGCCCGAGTATCTGCGCGCCCTGTAATGTCAACCCCCCATACTGATTTTTCCGCCCTGTTATCCGGGCAGCTGTATTTCAAAGCGGGCCCCTTGGCCCGGAGAGTTAATCAGAATCAGATCACCGCCGAACTTGAGCATCAGTTGCCTTGAGATACTCAGACCAAGCCCTGTGCCCTGCCCCACCGGCTTGGTGGTAAAAAAAGGTTCAAAAATATTATCCTCGGCCATGGGTTCAATGCCACCGCCGTTGTCTTCAATGGCAAGACAGACATTGTCATCTTTGCGGAAAATGGCAATGTCGACAGTGGGCGCGAAATCGGCATCCATCCCCTTCTTTTCAGCCAGAGCGTATCTGGAGTTTGACAGAAGATTGAGCAAAACCTGTTCAAACTCCGACTGAACGGCCTCCACTGGCGGGACACTGTCATCAACATCAAGATTGATAGTGATACCGTGGTTGAGAAACTGCATGCGGCAGAGGGACAGGGCATCTTTTACGACGTCCTGCAGATAAAAACTGCAGATATCCTGGGACGGATGCCCCAAGGTGCGGACATGATCGATAAGACGGGAGATGCGGCTGACATTATCAAGAAGAATCTGCACGTCATTTAACATCTTATCCGTTGTCAATACGCCGCGCTTGTTCAGAAGCTGCCATCCCTGGACGGTAATGGAAATGACATTCAACGGCTGGTTTATTTCATGCGCCATGGACGTGGCCATCTCGCCGAGGGCGGCAAGCCTGCCGCTGTGCACCTCTGCAGCCTGCCGGAACTCGCTTTCCTTTTTGGCCTGCAGCAGTTTTAAGGCCTTGTTCAACTCGCTGGTCCGCTCCTCCACCATTTTCTCAAGGTGGTCCCTGTGCCGTTTCAGTTCCAGATGCGTACGCACGCGGGCTTTGACTATGGCAGCACTGACCGGTTTGGCCAGATAGTCGACCGCGCCAAGGGTAAGACCTTTTTCCTCATCTTCCTCTTCAGCCCTGGCGGTGACGAATATGACAGGGATATGACGAAATTTTTCATCATGCTTCAGCAAGCTGCACAGTTCATAGCCGTCCATGACCGGCATCATGATATCGAGCAGAATGAGATCCGGCGGCTCGTCACGGATAAGGTCAAGCGCCTCGGAGCCGCTTGTCGCAGTAACTACCCGATAATCTTCCGCAAGTTTGTTGGCTAAAATTCTGACACTTGCGGGAAAGTCATCAACAATGAGAATTTTTTCCTTAAGTGGCTCCTGAATCACTCGACTACCTCAGCTAACTTATTGAAAATATACTATTTAAATATTTAATTATAATTTGAAATATCAACCATGTCATTAAGTTAGAAACTTTTTTCTTGTAATCATCCGACATGTTCAATATCATCTATTTCAGTTTCATATATTATAGTTTTCGATCAATAGCTTATCATATTAATTTCATATTAATTTCATATTTTGTTTAATTTTTCGGGACAGACTGAAATTTTATGATTAAAGACCAATACCGAATCATGGTGGTTGATGATGAACCTGCTATTGCGGAAGGAGTTGCCGATACCCTCGCGGCTCTCACCGGCCACATATACCATCCTTATAGTAATGCCCTGCAGGCCTTGGCTGCCTTTACAGTCCATCCCTACAGTCTGGTACTCACGGACGTGACGATGCCGGGCTTAAACGGCTTCGAACTTCTGGAAAAAATGAAACTCGTCCATCCGGGAACCGATTTTATAGTCATTACCGCCCATAAGTCAAAGGATGTTGTCTACAATTCCCACCTCCTCGGAGCTGCCAACATCTTTTACAAGCCGCTTGATATCGAAGAACTGGAAATGGCGATTCATGATTGCCACAGAAAATTTCTGATCTGGCAAGGCCGTTTCCAGGAAGTGTCATTTATCAATTAATAGCTGACAACAGTCAGCCTCTCTTATTTTACATTGTGTCCGATACCTCTTTTCAGCAAAAAATTGATCTTAAAAATCTCACCAGGAACGACCTGACGGTCTTTGCCGTTGACCACGGACTTCCCGCCTTTCGCGCTAAACAGATATTTTCCTGGCTGTATCGCCCCGGCATTTCCTCTTTTGCGGAGATGACCGATCTCTCAAAAGATCTGCGGGAGTCACTGGCAAAAGAGGCATGCTTCAGCCGCTTGACCCCGGCAGTGAAAGAATTATCAAGCGACGGCACCATCAAGTACGGTTTCCGCCTGCAGGACGGCAAAATGATCGAATCGGTGCTGATCCCGGAAGATGGCAGGAACACGCTGTGTATTTCCTCCCAGGTTGGATGTGCCATGGCATGCGCCTTCTGTCTTACCGGCACCATGGGATTTTCCAGAAATTTGAGCTGTGCGGAGATGGTTGATCAGGTTTGTGCGGTGAGCGACGATCTGCGGGAAAATAATCTGGGCATGGTCAATAATCTGGTATTTATGGGCATGGGAGAGCCTCTGGCCAATTTTGACAACCTGCTGAAGGCTCTCACCATTCTGCTGGATAAACTGGGACTTGATTTTTCCGATCGCAGAATCACGGTGTCCACCTGCGGTATTGCCCCGAAAATCATTGAACTGGGGCAGAGACTCAAGGTTAATCTGGCCGTTTCCCTCCATGCGGCGGATAATGAGACACGCAATCGGCTGATGCCCGTCAACCTGCGTTACCCCCTGGAGACCCTGCTCGATGCATGCCGGGAATTTTCCCTGCCCAGAAGGAAGAGGATCATGTTTGAATATATTCTCCTCAAAGGCATCAACGATTCGGATCAGGACGCCATTAAACTTGCAAGGCTGCTGCACGGCATCCAGGCCAAGATAAACCTGCTGCCCTGCAATGAGGCGCCGGAACTCCCCTTTGCCAGGCCGGATCAGCAAAGAATCGACTCTTTTCAAAACATCCTGAAAAGGAAGGGTTTTACGGTTCTCATCAGATCCAGCCGCGGCGCGGATATCTCCGCCGCCTGCGGCCAGCTTGCTGCCAAGTCATCTGCCTGTCAGCCGAATCTGCAGTGAAATCAGGCCATAGGCATTTCAACCCTGCTTACCGCCAATGGCGGTCATGGTCTTTGTAGCCCTTATGCCCTCCGCTCCATCTCGACGGTCCGTGATGATGGCCTCGGCCGGGCATGACGACCACTTCAACGGGCCGGTAATAAGGCCGGTAATAAGGGCGGTAATAAGGAACGACCACATTCACCGGCGGTGGAGGCGGCATGTACACCTCCCGATATACTGGTACCGGCGGCGGGGCCACCACATATCCGCCGCCATAATAGGCCGGCCTTGCATAGCCGCCGTCCATCCCGCTGCCGATAATGGAACCAACCACGCCGCCGACGACAGCACCAATCAATGTGCCCTCCGTATTGTGGCCGATGGCCTGGCCGACAACCGCGCCCCCAGCCGCACCTGCCACGGCCCCGACAGCGCTATTGTCTGCTTGGGCGTTTGATGTTGTACAGAGAAAAACAAGAGAAGCAAGAACGATGAATTTTTTCATAATGACCTCCTGACTTTTTTCAGAATTTCCCCTTTTGTTTTGATGCAACAGTAAAACGAAAAATGGTGAAAAAATAGAGGACATCGGGGCGAACAGGACTAGACATGACCCGACATCGACCCGATATGGCTTTCATTTCGATGAGATAGAAGAACGGGTCTTCTGGTTTTCAATATGATAGGAGGCCATACTGATATGACCTCCTTTGCAGCGAGGACAGCGTCCCGGCCGATTGAAACGATGCCGGTCTTTGAAGGCAAAGCCGCATTTCATGCAGGTATACGGTCTGATCAGCAGCATTTTCCCCTGGGAAGACAATGTCCGGCTGATATGTGCAAGATGTTCATATACCTCCTTTTCACGAATGGACAGCAGTTGGGAAATTTCCAGGGCATTGACCTCGTCCGTGCTTAAAAGTGCAATGATTTCCTGTCGAATTGTCGCCAATGTCGTTACATCCTGATTTTTGCCTCGGTCTTTTTCGGATTCTTTTCCAGATGTCGGTAATGCTTCACCGCGGTTTCCGTAAAACGTGAGACAACATTGGGCAGGTCCGAGGTGTTCCAGATATAGGAGAAATCTTCTTTATCATTCAATCCTTTGCTGATGGCAAATGCTGGTTGCTGATCAGGCCGCAGGGCGATGTCGGCATAGCCCAGATCAATTTTTCCGGCAAAGACCTGATGAAAGAGATTCTGCATGGTATAGACATAAAATTTTTTCACATCTTCGGTGGATTCTGCAGAGCCGATTTTCCTTCTGTATTCGGGCAGTAGTTCATTCTCAATTTTCGTAAACGAAAGTTGTGTTGTCATCCAGATCCTCCTTGCAAAGATTCATCTGTTTTGTCATTTCAACCTTTGATGACAGCCAAAGGCCGCAATTCAACGAGAACCTCGATCAGATCAATCTGATTTTCGATAACCTCGTCAATATTCTTATATGCCCCGGCAGCTTCGTCAAGGTCGCGCACATGGCGGATTGAGTGAATAATCCCCTGGTCTTCGAGCCTCTTCCTCTCATCGTCCAGATTCAGCTGCCGTTGGGCCTGTTTGCGTCCCATCTTCCGTCCAGCACCATGGGCGCATGACTGGAAGCTTTCCGTATTGCCCTGGCCCCTGACAATATAACTCGGACTGCCCTGAGAACCGGGGATGATGCCGATCTCCCCTTCCCTGGCGCTGGTCGCCCCTTTGCGATGCACCATGACATTCTTGTGAAAATGCATTTCAAGGGCGGCATAATTATGGGCGATATTGATGATCGGCTCAAAGGTGACAGAGGGGACAACCGCCACCAGGGCATCCTTCACCCGCTCCATCATCAATTTCCGGTTGGCATAGGCAAATTCAACACAATAGCGCATCTCCCGCAGGTACTTCTGTCCGGTGGCATTTTCAACAGGGAGAAAAGCCAGTTGCCATTTTTCCGGGATCTTTGATCCCCACTTGCGATTCAGTTCAATGGCCAGGCGGTTATAATGATTCGCCACCTTGAATCCCAGGTTTCTGCTGCCGGAATGGATCATCAGCCAGATATGGCCATCATTGCCCTTCTGGATTTCAATGAAATGATTGCCGCCGCCCAGGGTACCCAACTGAGTCAAGGCGTTGTGATATTCCTCCGCGATAATCGGGAAATCGGAGAGAGGACGCCCCTCTGTCGCCGGCATTAACGACGGATCCTGTTTTTTCTTATGATGCTGAAAACCAAGGGGAACAGTTTTTCTGATGCCGGAAAGCACGGCTTTGATCTGGTCGGTGGCAAGCGTAGTAAGGGAGGTTTTGACTGCGCACATGCCGCAGCCGATGTCAACCCCCACAGCGTTTGGAATGACAACCTCTTCAGCGGCCATTACCCCGCCGATGGGCATGCCATAACCCTGGTGCGCATCGGGCATTACGGCAATATGTTTGAAAATAAAAGGAAGATTCGCCAGATTTCTGGCCTGTTCAAAGGCACCGGCCTCGATGTCGTCGAGCCAGAGTTTGATAGGCTTCTTTTCAGTAGTGATGAGACGTCTCATGAATAAGCACTTCTCCTGAAATTTAATGCTTATGCAGACAACGACAGGCCAGTGAATTTCTGCGCAATCTGCAAAAAAACTTTAAAAAGCCATGTGGTAATGAAGGGGGTATTGCGCCCCACTGCAGGAGAAACGTATTGTGCCGACGGGAAATTATCCGCCGGAAACACTGAAGGAGCCTACGAGATGCAGATTCCACAGAACCAGGGGGTCTGTTTTCCCGGAAATTATATTTAACCTCACCGCGCTCAAGGCAAGAACCAGGGAGCCAAAACCCGCATATTGATCTAATTTTTATAAAATATGGTCAAATGATGATTCATGCAAGGGCCTTTCCATTAAAAAATCATACCACATATCTCAAGAGGGTTTATCATGTTTTCATCATATTCACAGGATATCTATAGCAAGATGCTATTGATGGCCCGGGTAGCATTGGCTGGGAATTGTCTGTCAGGTGAAAAGAAGATGATAAATGATTTTCCAGATCAGTAATGTGCCGCCCTGCTGGCCGACAAAGAAAAAATGGGGTTGAGAACCTCTGGCCAGACAGCGAATGCCGTTTCCCCTGCCGTCAAGCATCGCTACCACTTCACCGGTAATCAGATCCCGGAGGCAAATCATGTCATCCATGCCGGCGGAAACCAGATGCCGGTTGTCATCAAGCAGCAGCACCACCGTTCTTCCTCCCGCATGGCCCGGCAACTGCTCCAGACACTGGCCCGTATGGATGTCCCATATTTTTATCGCATCATCCCCGGCCGTGGCAAAAAAATCTCCCTTCGGGGCAACGGCAAGGGAGGCTACCGGGGCATCATGGGCCGTCAGGCGATGCAGACAATTTTTTCCCCGCGCGGCCCAGATCTTTATTTCACCCTCATCACTGCCGGTGACAAGCTCAAGTCCATCGGCAACAAAAGAGAGACAGGCAACCTGGCGGCCATTCCAGGCATTCACCTTTTTTTCCCGGCCTGTGGCAATGGTACGGATAACCATGGTCCCGTCTGCTCCGCCACTGGCAAAAAAACGGCCATCATGGCTGAAATCCATGGCTTTCACCGCACCGCGATGGACCATTGATCTTCGCAACAAAGAATACCCTGCCCTGCTATGCCAGAAGATAATTTCTCCCTCATCCGTCCCGGCCGCTATGATTCTGCCGTCAGGTGATACGGCAATGCTTGACACTGCATGTCCCCCGGTTTTGATACTGGATACCTTGCTGCCGGGGCCGTAGTTGCGGATGCGGATCAGGTCATCGCCTCCTGCCTCAATAATCTTTCTTGTGCCGGGCAGATAAGCCAGTTGCTCCACCTTGTGGCCCAAGCCCTGCAGTGTCGCATACCTCTGCACCCCGGCAATTTCCCCTTTATCGCTTTTGCCCAGCAGCCGGTCATGAATTCCGGAAAAAAATGCGTCTTTTTCAAATCTCATCTGCCGCCATGATGACAGAAGAGATTTGAGGCAGGCTTCGTAACGCAGTTTAGTAAAATGATTTTCAATTTCCCGACGCTTTTTTATTTTTTTCCTGGCCTGCCGGTAGAGAGAAAGGGATTGCGGTGCGGAGCAGAGCAGAAAGGAAGGCAGCGAGACCTTTTTCCGCTTCTCTTTCATTATCAGTTTCCTGACCTGTGATTTGAGGACGGCCAGATGATCTGAAACGGAACTGTCCATCAGGGCCGTGTCAATCATCAGCAGAATCTTTGCCGGTGAAAACAACCCGGAACGCAGTTTGTAGAGAATCAGATTGTAAACAGCCTCAGACATTCTGTCGTGTAAAACAAGGGCCTGTTGCAGTTTGACAAGACCTTCCCTGAACCTGCCGGTGGCAAAGCAGACAACCGCCTGGTTATTAAGGCTTTCAGCCCGGAGATCGGTTGCAAGCGTCTCATAGGGACAGTCAATCCCGTAAACCAGGCGGTACACTGTGTTGAGATCATGGCGCAGAGAGGAGACATCCGGATAGCATCTGCCGGGTGGCGCGGCACATTTTTCCAGAACAGGGCGCAGGAAATTTGTATAGCTTTGCAAATGGTCAGGCAAAACCGCGGTGCCGACATTTTTATCGGTTTGCCAGGGCACAAAACCCGGGAAGAGCATCATCCGCAACAGGCCGGCCAGTCCCCGGATATCAGCATAAACAGACCCATGCCGGTTCTGCTCTCCGATAGTCGCATCCGGCCGGACAATTTCTTTGATTTTTGCCAGCGAACTGCTGGTAATGATCACTTTGTCGGGCGACAGTCCCTGATGAAAAATACCCTGGGCGTGGAGATATTCAAGGCCGTGGCAGATCTGCATGAGCAGGGAAAGAATACTCCTCAAGGCACATTTCCCGGACTTGACCCAGTTTGTCAGGGTGGAGCCTCTGATGTCTTCCAGGAAATATGCCGAAGCATTACCGGGAATAAGGCCGAAGCAGGCTTCGAGATGAGGATGCATACCGAGACGGACCCACTGGTGAATCTTCTCGGTAAATGACTGCCGGTGTTGTTCTGTTTTGAACAGGGTTGAGTGGGGCACTCTGACAACCAGCTTATCCTGCCGGCCGTAGTGAGAAACGGCATATTCGCTGGACAACGGGCCTGAGCGGATAGCGGTTACGGTAAAGGCCCCGAATATTTTGCTACCGACGACCCAGTCGTTTTCGCCCCTGTTACAGAGATGCGGACTTGCCATGATGCGAAGTGAAGAACATTATTTAACTTTCTTTTTCGATCTTTTTAATCCTGTCCAGAATTTCCTGTATTTCTTCTCTGTCGCGGTCAGCGGTGGAAAGTGCCAGCGCTTTTTTGAGGTGAAAGGTGCTGCTGGTAAAATTACCTTCATAATAGAAATTCTTGCCCAGATAGAGATGAGAAATGGCCTGATTGCCCCTTTTGGACTCAATCTGGGCGAGCTGGAAATACGCCTTGGGATAATCAAGGCTGCGGTCCAGGACCTGCTTGTAAAGTGCCTCGGCCCTTTTGTCATCGCCGGCCTGCTGCAGAGCCATGGCGAGATAGAAGGTGCTGTACCAGCTGCCCGGATCTTTGTTGCGCGCTTCTTCCAGATACATGAGGGCGGTTTCCAGCTTTCCCCATTGCAGATAAATAATGCCCAGATCAGTGAGGAGAATCGGTTTGTCCGAATAAAACCGCATCACCTGCCGCAATTTTTCCACGGCCTGTTCATAGTTGCCGGTGGACTTGTCCGCCAGGGCCAGACCGTAGGTTGCCATCATTTTAATATCCTCGTCCGTTGCCTCCCTGACCTCCTTTCGATATTTACCGTACAGTTTCTGCGGCTCCACCGTCAAGGCGGAAACCCTTTTCTGCGTACGTCGGAAAGAGAACTGATCGAACTTGCGGTACTGCGCTTCACCCTTGATATGGATCAGATCCTCCACATAGCCCATGCGCAGCTTTGGTTGCGGATGGGTCAGCAGATACGGCGGGATATTGCCCATCCTGATCTTTGACGCCTTGTACATCTTGTTCAACATGGTGAGCATATCCTCGGGGTTTCTCTGTTGAGTCTCCATCAGATTGAAACTGATGCGGTCCGCCTCTTCCTCATCCTGCCGGGTAAAGGCCAGGCTCATGGCGGCACCGGTGGCCATGCCCCCTGTGATCAAAGCCTGGGAGAGTGCGCCGCCGCCGAGAGCGATTCCCGCCAGCATCAGGGCCAGGGTGCCGGCGTTGATCTTGGCTGACTTTTCAATGCGCTCGGCAATGTGACGGCTCATGACATGGCCGCACTCATGGGCCAGGACACTGACAAATTCACCTTCATTGTCCATGGCGTTGATGATGCCGGAATGGAAAAAAATCAGGCCGGAAGGCGTGGCAAAGGCATTGAATTCCTTATTATCAATGACATAGAAATGGTAGTCGAAAAACTGGGAGCCGGCCTGGGCGAGAATGGAATCACCGAGATCATTCACATACTGGCTGACGTCAAGCTCATCAACCAGCTTTAATTCCTTGCGGATAATGGCCAGCATGTTTTCGCCATACTCCCGTTCCTCCTTGATGGAAAAAGCATGAACGGTAGCAGGAGAAAAAAAAGTCAGGCAGTCAACTGAGAGGAAAAATAGCAGGACAACCAGGGCAATAATACGCTTAACAGCAACAAATGACTGAAAGTTTAATATCGACAATTGAAGAGGCCTTTAAAGTAAAGAATTAAGAAAGGCTCGGGGAAACAAGGATTATTGGCAATTGAAATTGACAACAACTCAGTAAAAAATGTATTTTAATAGTTTCATTATTTCAAACGATTATCAATGAACATTTACAATTTGTCAATTTAAAATATGCTCTGCGAGTTACACATAACCAATCTGGCCCTCATTGAAAAGCTGTCTCTGGTCTTTGCCGGCGGGCTTTCCGTGCTCACCGGAGAGACCGGCGCCGGCAAATCCATCATTCTACAGGCCATTCATCTGCTCTCAGGCGGCAAGGGATCTTCCACATGGGTCAGAAGCGGTACCGACAGCACGGACATCGAGGCCCTTTTTGAGGTCGGCACCGATCACTCCCAGATACTGGAGAAACTCAGAGAGCAGGGCTTTGATTCAGACGGAACCATCGTCATTAAAAGGGTTCTGACGCAGAATGGCCGCAGCCGTTTTTATATCAACGGCAGCCCCGCCACGGCAAAAATCACCGGTGAACTGGCTGAAAACCTGTTCAGCGTGGCAAGCCAGCATGACCATCAGCAGCTGCTCGCCTCACGTTATCACCTCGATTTCATCGATGCAGTGGGTGGCCTCTGGCAGCAGCGTCTCGATTTTTCCAGACAATACGACGTCTGGCAGCAGAAAAGAAACGAATTTGATGAGCTGCGCAAAAAAGAAATGGATAAGGAACAGCGCAAGGATTTTCTTTCCTTCCAGGTACGGGAGATCATGGACGCCAAGCTGATCCCGGCAGAAGACCAGAGCCTGGTCATGGAAAAACAGCGGCTCAAAAGTGCTGATGACCTGAACCGGCTTGGCAGAAAAAGTTACTCACTCCTGTACGATGCCGTTGATCCGTCGGCCCAGGCCCGGAAAAATCTCATGCAGATGACCGAATTTGACGCAACTATCGCCCCCCTGGCCGAAGAGATTGCCGGACTCACTTACCAGTTGGAAGAAAAGCTGGCAGGACTGCGAGATTATCTCGACTCCGTTACCGATGACCCGCATGCCCTTGAGACTGTTATGGCCCGCCTTGATATTCTGCAGCAGTTGAAAAGAAAATACGGACCGGAACTTGCCGACGTCATCAGCCATGGCCGCAAGGCGGCAAAAGAACTTGAGGAGTTGGAAGCCCTTGATGTCCGCCTGGAGAAACTTGAAAAAGAGCTGAAAAAGGCTGAAGACGAGCTGCTGGCAGCTGCCGGCAAACTTTCCCAGGCACGGCAAAAGACCGCGAAGGGGCTTGAAGAAACCATCAGGAACGAATTGCATTCCCTCTGTCTTGACACCGCTCTTTTCGAGATAAAATTTTCCGAGAGCGGACCGGCGCTCTCCTCCCTCGGCCGCACCGGTGCCGACCGGCCAGCCTTCATGTTTTCAGCCAATCCCGGCGAACCGGTCAAGCCGATAGCGCAGATCGCCTCAGGTGGTGAATTGTCACGCCTGCTGCTGGCCCTCAAATGTCTGCTCGCCCGCAAGGACCAGGTGGAAACCGTCATCTTTGACGAGGTGGACACCGGCATCAGCGGCAAGGCGGCAGAGTCAGTGGCCAGAAAAATCAAAGAGCTGGCCACCCACCATCAGGTTATCTGCATCACCCATCTGGCCCAGATCGCCTCCTGCGCCCATGACCATTACCGGGTAAGCAAGCATGTCAGCAATGACCGGACCCACACCGCCATTGTTCGTCTTGACGAAACGCAGAAAGTGGCCGAGCTTGCCGGCATGCTTGACGGTGATTCGGTCACCCCGCAGACCCTGGCCTATGTCACGGAACTGATCAACCGCAATCAATAACCGGATTTTTAATCAATGGACAAGCAACCTACGGCGATCGCCCTTTTTTCCGGCGGTCTGGACAGTATTCTCGCCTGCAGGGTGGTAGCGGAACAGGGAGTCAGGGTCAAGGCCCTTAAGTTTGTCACCCCCTTTTTCGACTGTGACCTGCTGGCCACGGAGGCACAATACAGAGAAAAAATCCGGGCAAAGTATGCTATTGATGTCGAGGTAAAAGACCTCACCGATCTGTATCTGCAGATGCTGCATGCTCCTCCTCATGGTTTCGGCAAGCATTTCAACCCCTGCATCGACTGCAAGATCCTCATGCTCTCCGAGGCAAAGAAGCTGATGGCCGAGTATCAGGCCTCATTTATCATCACCGGTGAAGTGATTGGCCAGCGTCCCATGTCTCAGCGCAAAGACACCCTGCGCGTCATCGAACGCGACAGCGGCACCGATTCTCTCCTGCTGCGCCCTTTATGCGCCAGGAGCCAGAAACCGACCGCAGCCGAGCTGGCAGGTATCATCGACCGGGAAAAACTGCCGTATTGCAGCGGACGCGGCAGATCACAGCAGATTGAAATCGCGGCCAGGTTCGGCATAACCGACTACCCCACTCCGGCGGGGGGATGTATTCTGACGGACCCCAATCTGGCCAAACGCATCAAGATGCTGTACAGCCAACCGGGCCTGGTCAACAGGGAGGACGTGCGCTTTGTGCTGGTCGGCCGGCAATTCAGATTACCCCATGGCGGCTGGCTTGCCATCGGCCGCAGCCAGGATGAGAATGAGGCCGTTCTGCGGCTCAGCCAGCCGGATGATCTGGTTTTAAAACTGAATGACCGGCCCGGTCCCACCGCCCTGCTGCGTCATTCCAGTCACCCTGCTGATATCAGCCTCAGCGCCTCGCTTGTCGTTCGATACGGCAGAAAAATCCCCGGCGGCCCGTTGGAAGCCGAGGTAAAAGTGACCCGCCATCAGACAGAGAATTTGCTGGTCTCACCTCCCTTGCCTGATGAGCAACTTGCCGGCTTAACCATTATTTGGTGAGAGAAATCTTGACACCTTATGCCCCAATTTGCTAAAAGATGGCAACTCAGGGCCACCTTAGCTCAGTTGGTAGAGCATCGGATTCGTAACCCGAAGGCCGCCGGTTCGATCCCGGCAGGTGGCTCCAGTTATATTCATCAAATCCGCCGGTTATTTTTCGTTTTATTTCCCAGACTTCTCGAAAAAGGCCCCAAAAGGTCAGATATTGATTTGTCTGGCCCCCTCTTTCCTTAACATACAACAGCTTCACCTGCTCAATAACCGCCTGCTGTTACTATTCAAATAAGTCGGAAATTGTCAAACAACATCCGTTCCCCATCCGGTGAAGGATGTGGACACATTTTTTCTCCTGGCGACTGTTTGACGAAAAAAAAGAAAAAAGAGAAAAAATTCTTCAGTTACAAAATAATTGTATTATGTTCATAATATGTACGTGGGTTGCGGTTGACATCTTATCATTTCAAATCTAAAGGGACTCAGAAGCCATGAGCAAAGCACAGGACAGCAAGAAAGAAACCAAAAAGAAACCGGCCAAAACCACTAAAGAGAAAAAAGTGGCCAAGAAGGCAAAAAAAGAAGAGAAAAAGAGCTTTGGAGGGTCGTGAAGCGATTTTCAGAAGACCTTAAAGTGGGGGTGGTATGGAAACCGGACGCCCCGCCCCGGCACAGACAGCTCCGATTGCCTTCACGGGCCCTGTTTGTTGGCCCGGAACTGTCGTCATGCCACCCCAACTGCCCTGCAAGGAAAGAAAATTCATGAGAAAGATGGTGGCAAAAGAAGAAATGAGTCTTCTTTCGTTTTTGACCGGGTGCGGCTATTCGAAAAAAAAGGTGAAGCAGCTGGTCAAGTATCGGGCGGTATTGGTCAGAGACATGACGGTCAAACGTCATGATCACGCGCTGTTGCCGGGGGACGAGATCGTCATCAAGACGGAAAAAGAGATGAGCGAAGAGGGGCACCAGTGTCCCGGCCTGGAGATTGTTTATGAGGATGAGGCAGTTATTGTTGTAAACAAACCGGAAGGACTGTTGACCATCGCCACGGAAAAAGAAAAAATCAAAACCGCCTATTATAAACTCACCGCCTACCTCAGAGAACGGACCAGATCGTCAGAACAACGGATCTTCATTGTTCACAGATTGGACCGCGACACATCAGGCCTGCTTGTTTTCGCCAAAAACGAAACCGCCCAGCAAATACTGCAGGAAAACTGGCAGACCGTTGATAAGAGATATGCCGCCATTGTCGAGGGCGTTCCGAAAGAGAAAAGCGGACAGGTGTCCAGTCACCTGCGGGAGGCGAAATCTCTGCGGGTCTATTCGGTCAGCGACCCCGACGAGGACAGCAGATTCTCCGTGACCAATTTTGAGGTGATGAAAGAGGGTAACGATTGCGCCCTCCTCGATATTTCCCTGGAAACCGGCAGGAAAAATCAAATCCGGGTGCACATGGCCGACATCGGTCACCCCGTGGTGGGCGACAAAAAATACGGGGCCAAAACAGATCCATTGGGTCGTCTTGCCCTGCACGCCTATTACCTTGCTTTTGACCACCCGACCATGGGAAAACGTCTGGAGTTTCAGATCAAAATGCCGGGGAAATTCAATACGCTTTTCACGAAAAAATCAGGCGACTGATGATCCCGCTCCGGGAAATGCCGTGCCAATTTAACACTTGACTTTTATAAAATTTGTAGTAATCTAATAAAGATAAGTCGCGGGGTGGAGCAGTCCGGTAGCTCGTCGGGCTCATAACCCGAAGGTCAGAGGTTCAAATCCTCTCCCCGCTACCAGAAAATTCAAAGGGTTACAGGCAATCTGTCTGTAACCCTTTTTTATTTTTCTTTTTCTGGCGTATTTCTAAGCATACAGCTTTACGATTTGAATATGGGACTGATTGATTTTTTCTTTATTGTTTTTTAACGTGCCCCTCTTGTTTTTTGTTCCTGTAGTGCGTAAAATAGGAAAAATTTCAAAAAGGAGGGGAACTCATGCCGAAAACTCGAATTAATATCAGTCTTGATCAAGACCTTGCGGATTTTGCTAAAATTTTCGCAACCGAAAATCGAACCACTGTTGCCGATATTGTCACCCAGTATTTGCTCACCTTAAAGCGTAAAATTGAAGGAAAAGAGATAGAAAAGATTCTTTCAGAACCAGCTTTTCAGGCTGCAATGGAGGAAGCCCAGACCAAGCTTCGCAATGGGACTGCGGAGTGGCATTCCTACGATGACGTTTTTGGTGATTGATGGAAACAATATTTGAAAAGGCTTTTCTTGTCGCCCTTCGCAAGCATTCGTCAATAAAAAAACTGGTTCAGACAAAAGTTGATATGATTATAGAGAATCCTATTGCCATGGGAGAACCTTTAAAAGGAAATTGGCAAGGTCTCTATTCATGCCCAGTTAAACGAAACTTTATCATTATCTATCTTTTTTGCGAGGCATGCAGAAAGACCTGAATCCGTGAAGTATCCCGGATTCTCCCTAAAAATTGGTGCCCGCGAAAAAATTTTCAGCACCGAAACTGTCAGAATTCATTCATTGCTGGCATATTGTTGACAAATTGGGACATCGTTCCCGT